>ERZ1090879.833-NODE-833-length-18046-cov-42.897115_pt1 | contig 18046 bp, 16 predicted proteins | sample MGYA00478472_ERZ1090879 | MGnify/ENA primary metagenome ERZ1090879 (study PRJEB33644, sample SAMEA5815723) | chicken gut metagenome | biome: Chicken; feature: Gastrointestinal Tract; material: Caecum | place: Ireland | collected 2019-01-01 | study: A study of the... | reverse complement strand
CGTCCGCGAGCAGGCAGACGCTGCCCTGCGTATGCCCCGGAGTCGCGATGACCCGGAAGGTGATGCCGTCCAGCTCCAACGTCTCGCCGCCTTCATAAGTAAAGTTGGGCGTGAAGAGAGAAACGGGCGGCATCCCGAAGAGGCGCGCGCCTACATTGGCGTTTTGCACCTGAATAAGCTCGTCCTTCGGGCAGCCAATTTTGACGCCCGCCGCCTGCAGCGCGGCGCACCCGCCGATGTGGTCGAAATGCCCGTGCGTTAAAAGGACGTGCGTGACAGAAAGCCCGCGCTTCTGCGCCTCAGCAAGGACGCGCGCTTCGCCTGGATCGACGGCGACGGCGTGTTTCCCGTCCGCCGAGACAAGATAACAATTTGCCGCGAACCCCACAGGTTCGACAAGTTGAATGACCATACCGCCTCCTGACTGAATACGCTTTCTCACCCTCGCCGCGAAGATTTCCCGAAGGGAAAGACTTGCGGCGAAATCTCCTCGCGGAAAGATTTTTGCGTCAGCAAAAAGATTTTCGCGAACTCAAATTCACTGAGCCGAGCAGGGTTCCCCTGCGCTGGCTCCCCCAATTTGCCCTATGCTTAGGGCTTACTGTTCAACAAGGACAAACGCGTTCGCGGGCGATAGCGCCCGTTAAAACCAACAACCTTCACCCCTCGCCGCGAAGATTTCCCGAAGGGAAAGATTTGCGGCGAATTCTCCTCACGACTTTTTTGCGGCACGCAAAAAAGTGTGAACTATTTCAGCTTGCTCTTCTCACATCGATGATCTTCTGATGCCCCATGATCTTCTTGATGAGCACTTCGACATCCTGACGGTTGGTGAGCGAGACGGTGACGTCGACGATGGCGCTGCCGTTTTTATCGTAGCGGCCGTTGATGGACGTGATCTCAAGGTGCATCTCGGCGACGCTCGCACTGATTGCGCCGATGGCGGCGCCCTGGTCGTCCGCCGTCACGACGATAGCCGCCTTGAAGCGCACGCCGCCCTCTTCGGCGACCCACGCCGCCGCCTGCAGACGGGCGGGATCGGCGCCCTTCAGATTGGGGCAGTCCTTGCGGTGCACGACGACGCCGCGCCCCCGCGTCACGAAGCCGACGATCTCGTCGCCGGGCACGGGCGAGCAGCAGCCCGCGAAGGAGACGAGAAGCCCCGTCTGCCCGTTGATGGTGACGGTCCCTTTTGCAAGCCTGCCGTGATAGGTAGGCTCGCTCGCCGTCACGAGCGGCTGCGGCACTTCCTTGCGGAAGAAGTCGATGAGCTTATACAGGACCTGGTTGATGGTGACCGCCCCGTAGCCGATGGAGGCGAACATTTCGTCCTGCGAGTTGAAGGCAAGCTTTTCGGAGACCTTTTTGAAGCTCTCGTCGGTGAGAAGGTCGGAAAGCGCATAGCCTTTCCGCTTGGCGGCGTCTTCGAGCATGTCGCGCCCCAAGCGGATGTTCTCGTCCTTCATCTCGCGCTTGTAGAAGGACTTGATTTTCGCCTTCGCCGAAGTGGATTTGATGAATTTGAGCCAGTCGCGCGAAGGGCCCTTGGAGTTGGGCGAGGTGATGATCTCGACGACGTCGCCGAGCTCCAGCGTCGAGTTGAGGGGCACGATCTTGCCGTTGACTTTGGCGCCCGTGCAATGGTTGCCCACTTCCGAGTGGATGGCATAGGCGAAGTCGACGGGCGTCGCGTCGTTGGGAAGGGAGATGACCTTGCCCTGCGGCGTGAAGACGAGGAGCTCGGAGCTGAACAGCGACCCCTTGACGGTATCCATGAACTCCTTGGAATCTTTGAGGCCGCCCTGCAGCTCCATCATCTCGCGGATCCACGAGATGCGCTGATCGAGCGTCGTTTCCTCCGTCGTCTGTTCCTTATACTTCCAGTGCGCCGCGATACCGTACTCCGCCGTGCGGTGCATCTCCTCGGTGCGGATCTGAATTTCAAACGGCTGGCCGAAGTTGGTGACGACCGTCGTGTGCAGCGACTGATATAAGTTGGGCTTGGGCGTTGCGATGTAGTCCTTGATACGCCCCGGCACGGGCTTCCACTCCTTGTGGATCTTGCCGAACACTTCGTAGCACTCGTCCACCGTGCCGACGATAACGCGCACCGCCGTCAAGTCGTAAATTTGATCGAGCGTCTTGTTCTTCGTCGTCATCTTCTTATAGATGGAATAGAAGTGCTTGGGACGGCCGAACACCTCGCCGTGGATGTTGCATTCGACGAGGATCTTCTTGATCTCTTCGACGACGTAATCGACAAAGCGGTTGCGCTCTTCGAGTTTCTGATGGATGTTCTCGACGAGGTACTCAAAGGCCTCGGGATCGAGATATTTAAGGCAGAGATCTTCGAGCTCGCACTTGACCTGCGAAATACCCAGCCTGCCTGCGATGGGGGTATAGATATCCAGCGTCTCGCGCGCCATGCGTTGCTGCCGCTCCTTGGAGAGGAAGTTCAACGAGCGCATGTTGTGCAGGCGGTCGGCAAGTTTGATGATGATGACGCGGATGTCCTTCGCCATGGCGATGAAGAGCTTGCGGAAGTTTTCCGCCTCCTCCTCTTCCTGCGATTTGAAGACGATCTTATCGAGCTTGGTGACGCCCGCGACGAGGGATAAGACTTCCTCGCCGAATTCGCGGCGGATGTCCTCTTCGGTGACAGGCGTATCTTCGATGACGTCGTGCAAAAGCGCCGCCGCAATGGTCGCGGGATCGAGCCCGAGATCGACCAAGATCTCCGCCACGGCACAGGGGTGGATGAAATAGGGCTCGCCCGAGGCGCGCTTCTGATTGGCGTGCGCCGCCTTGGCGTAGTCGTAGGCATGGAGCAGCATGTTGCGCTCCTCCCCCGTGTAGTATTCGTAGATCTTCATCAGGATGGCTTCCATCGTTCCCCCCTCCTTTGCAAATTTACCTTACTCTTCTGCAAGCCTTGAAACCGCAGTATAGATCTTCGACTTTTCGAGCTGCGTCTTCTGCCCGCGGATGATGCGGACGCGCCCCTCTTTGAGTTCGATGAGCCCCAGCTCCTCGAACACCGCAAACGCGAAGAGGAAGCGTTCGGCGCCGAAGCCGAGGCAGGCACAGCTGCGCCCCGCCTCTGCGGCGTCCATGCCCCTGAGCGTCCCTTCGGCGGCGCGGAGGGCGGAGAAGACTTCCGCCATGTCCGCCCGCGTGTGCGGGAGAGAAGCGAGCCGTTCCCAGCCGCACAAATCGGCGTTCGCGATGAGCTTTGCCCTGCCCGTGGGCTGCGCGACGACGGCGGGCGATTCCAAAAACACCACTTCGCGGTAGGCGGAAAGGTCGCAGTCGGGTGCGGGAGACAAGAGCACCACGTTGGCGGCGTTCCCCGACGAGAGGCGGAACACCTCCGCAGGCAGCCCTTTGAGCGCGGGGAAGCGGGCAAGCGTCCGCCTGTCGTAGGCGACGGCGGCGAGCCCGTAAGCGCAGTTTTTGCGCTCTTTGGCGATATGCGCGTTGAGTTCTTGCTCCCCCATCCGCTCCACGGGCCGCTTTGCGCCCTCTCTGAGCGCGAGGAGCCCCTGATAGAAGCCCTCGGCGGGGACGTCCTCCCCTTGCGCGCCGTCGTAGATGACCGCGCGCACGAAGCCCTTGACGTACTCCTTGCCGCGGAACTTGGAAACGTTGCATTCAAAGACGAGCGATTTGGGGATATCGCTCCTGAGGACCGCGAGGTCTTTTTCGCCCCAGAAATACATGAGATCGAGCGGTTCGCCCGCAACAGAGATGTGCGGCGAGGCGGGCTTGACGGGCGCCGCCTGCGATCTGCCCGCACGGCACACGAAGAGCGGGCGGCGGTTGCCCACGCCGAAGGGTTCCAAAGATTCGATCTCGTAAGCGAGCCGCTTGGGAAACTCCCCTTCGATCTCCCCGCTGACGACGAGGGAAGGGATGAAGTCTTCGCGCGTGTAGTGCGTCTTGATATAGCTGTCGAGATCGCTCTTCAGGGCCTCGAAGCGGTCGGCGCGCACGTTGACGCCCGCCGCCTGCGCATGCCCGCCGAATTCCTCGATCTCGTCCGAACAGCTTCTCAGAGCCTCGAAGATGTTGACCGCCTCGATGCTCCTTGCCGAGCCCCGCAGCATATCGCCGCGGCGGACGAAGAGGAGCGCGGGGCGGGAGAATTCCTCCACGATGCGCGCCGCCACGATGCCGATGAGCCCGGGATGCCAGTCCTCGCCCTCCGCCATGACGACGCTCTGATAGGCGCCCTCCGCCGCGATCTGCGCGCGCGCCCGCTCGTAGAGCTCGTCGCACAGCCGCTGGCGCTCGGAGTTGTAGTTGTTGAGAAGTTCTGCAAGGACGCGCGTTTCCTCCTCGTCCTCCGAGGTGAAGAGGCGGAGCGCCGCGTTTGCATCCCCCATCCTGCCCGCCGCGTTGACGCGGGGCGCGAGCGTGAAGGCAAGCGTCTGCGCCGTCACTTCCTGCGCCTTACTTAAAAGCGCCGAAAAGGCGGGGCGGGGGCGGCTTTTGATGAGCTCTAAGCCAGCCGCCACGATATCGCGGTTCTCGCCGAGGAGGGGCACGCTGTCCGCCACCGTCGAAAGGGCGCAGAAATCGAGGAGTTCATCCGCCTTTTCGCCGATGAGCGCGCGGGAGAGCTTGTAGGCAACGCCCGCGCCGCACAGATTGTCGTAGGGGTAGTCGTCCTTGAATTTGGGGTTGATGCAGATGCAGTCGGGGAGCTCCTCGGGCAGCTCGTGGTGGTCGGTGACGATGACGTAGCAGCCCTGCTCCTTGATATACTCGACTTCCGCCGCATTGGAGATGCCGCAGTCCACCGTGACGATGAGATCGGGCAGAAATTCATCGAAAATGCGGTCGATGGCGTGCGTCGTGAGCCCGTACCCTTCCGCCCGTTCGGGGACATAGAGATAGGGCTCGATGCCGTATTCCTTCAATGCCCGCGAGAGGATGGACACGGCGCCGATGCCGTCCGCATCGTAATCGCCGAAGACGGCGACCCGCCACTCTTCGCGCTTTGCCCGCTCCAAAAGCAGCGCCGCCTCCTTCATGCCCTTCATGAGGAAGGGGGAGAGAAAGTTCTGCTTTCCCGGGGAGAGGAAACGGCGCATCTTCTCCTCGCTGTCCATGCCGCGGGCAAAGAGGATGCCCGCCGTCGTCTCGGTGACGCCCACCGCGCGCGCAAGCTCCCCGACGCGCCGTTTTTCGTCGGGGGAAAATATAAATTCGCGCACGATGCGTTTCATGCTCTCTCCTTTGCGGAAGCTCCGCACGGCCGCCCCATCGGGCGGCAGGTCTTTGCCCTCATTTTATGGACAAAAAACGGCGGGGAAACATCCCGCCGTCTTCTTAGTCTTACGAATTATTCTTCGGCTTTTTCCGCCTTTTTCTTTCCGACGTAACGGCCCTTCTTGGCATTGCTGCGATCGTCCAGCTTCTTCATGGGAAGATAGAGCGTGGGCCCGAGCACCAGCGAAGAATACGCGCTGACGGCAAGGGGGAGCAGCAGGGGCAGGAAGAACGTCCTCACCCCGGGCGCCGCCACGGCGCCGACGACGATGAACACCACTGCAAGCGCCGCCGTGACATAGAGCACCGTTTTACAGGAACTCTTGCAGCATTCGTTCACGGCTTCCTCCGCGTCCATCGTACGGAATGCGGGATCTTTGAAGGTCTCGCGCATCTTCATGCACTGCACCATCCACAAGAGCAGGGAGATGACCGCCGCTGCCGCCGCAACGAGCAGGGGCGCAGCTGCCGCCATGGGGATGCGGGTGAGCGCAAAGAGCGCAAGCGTCAGGAACACATCGTGCACGGTGAGGCAAAGCCCCGTGAGCGTGCGGCCCCAGCCGAAGCGGAACCCGATGTAGACGAGCACGACGACGGCAGCGACTGCAAGCGCCACGGCGCCCCGCCATGCGGGTCCTGCGAACGTGCTTGCGGCAGCCTGGCTGCGGACGGCGATATAGATCTCCGCGCCCTCGAACTCGGAAGTAAGCACGCCCTCGACCGTATTTTTGACGGCGGCGAGCGTCTCGTCCGAAACGTCTTCGCCGAAGAGATAGCGGACGGTGAAGTCGCCCGTGTCGGCAAGGGAACTGCTGTCGATGACGGGAGCCGCCTCGTACTTCTTCTCGTAATCGATGCCGACGGAGGAGAAGGTCTCTTCGCAAACTTCCTCCACCCTGTCGCCGCCGTCCGAAATGGTGACGACCGCGTCATAGGTGACTTCGAAGCTCTTGCCCGCCCCCGAATCGCAGTTGAAACCGAAGAGCGCGTAGAGCACGATGCCGGCAATGAGGATGACCGCCGAGATCGCAAGGAAAATGGGAAGCTTCTTTACGGAATAGAAATGTTTAGTCATCTTCTTCTACCTCCTCTCTCTTGAAGCGGCAGAACTTGGCTTTGTCCTTCGCAAAGGGCATCATGATGTACCAGCAGAAACGGTCGACCGCAAGCGTGCAAAGTCCCGCGAAGAACATGGCGATGCCGAGCGTGAAGGCGAACACCGAAAGCTCGGTGAGGGCAATGAAGTAGGTGATGAACCCGAGCGCCGCGAGCACGATGTGCGCATCGAAGATGTGCCAGAAGCACTTCTTGTAGCCCGCCTTGACGGCGAACGTCATCGTCTTGCCCGAAGCGAATTCTTTGCGTGCATATTCGTATGCCATCGCGTCGGAAACGCTCAGCGTGAGCGCGCCGAAGAGGACGGCAAGCACCGACCCGAGCCCCAGCGTCAGAAGATCGATCGCCCAGATGCAAAGCGTCATCGCGATGAGATAGACAAGGAGCGTGTAAAGGTGCGCAAACCCGAGACGGCCGTAGCGGATGAAGAAGAACACGACGGACGCAAGGAGCACGACGCCGAGCGCGATATAGAGCATCCAAAGCGCGCTGTCGCCGTAGCCTGCGTGGTCGCGGAGCATCTCGCCCGCGGTGAGGGAAAGATCGTTCTCGGTGCCGCTTTCGAGCGTCGTATCGAGGATGGTCGCCACGAGCTCGGAAGAATCTTTATCGTAAGAGCCGCTGATGTAGAGCGAGCCCTGGTCGATCTGTTCGCTGACGGTGAGCGTGATGAGCGCTTCGCCGCCGATGTTGAAGTAAAGATAAGAGCTTGAAGCGCCTTCCGTCGCATCGGCAATGGCTTCCCTGCCCTCATCCGTCATGTCGAGGATGACATAGGAAACGCCGCTCGCCGTGCGGCTCGAAATGTTCTTGATATAGTAGCTTGCAGGATGCTGCGTGCCGCGCTGTGCGGGGATGATGGTCTCCGCGCTCGCTTCATCCGAACCGAAGCTCACCGTGAATTCGCCCATGCGGCCGAGATACTCGAACGCCGCGCCCGCAAGCGCATAGGATGCGGGGAGGGAAACTTTCACCGTGTAGTCGTCGGCGATGCGCACGCTCGCACCCGAAAGGTGCAGCCGCTCGAACCGCTCTTCAAGGAGCGAAACGGCGCGGGAGAAATCTTCCTTGAAGCTTTCGCTCACTTCGGTGCCGTCGAGCACCGTGTCTTTTTCGAGGTAGATGGCGCCGCCTGCATAAGCCTGATAGTCGGCCGCGAACTCTTCCTTCTCGTCTTCGGCTGCCGCCGCGAGGTCGTTCTCGTAATCTCTCCCGGAGATGACCCCTTCGGGATAATAGACGGCGCTGTAGCTGCCGCCGACGTACTCCGTCTCCCCGATGAGGTACCCGCCGAGTTCGGCGTCCTTCTCCGCAATGCCCAGAATAGAATTAAAATAATTTAATCCGTTGCCGTCGCAAGGAAAGGGCACGAAGCATACCACGCATAAAACGGCGATCACGATGGTGATCAGAGTCAGAACGATCGCCGATTTTACCTTGCCCATTGTTGCCTCCTGTCATGTGTGAAGGCCTTTCCGCAAGCGCGGAAAAACCCCGTCTTGTTCATTATATAAGTTTTGCCTTTCGCCGTCAAGCCGAAACGCGCCGCTTTTTCGTATTTTTGTTATTTTTCGCGACATTTCCGCGCCGCCAGAATGTGCATTGCGCACTCGATGCGCTTCTTCATCATGGCGCACGTCATGGCGTAAGGCTCCTCGATATCGCCGTTGTAGTGATAGTTGTTTGCGCTGCACCCGCCCGAGCAGATGAACTTCGCAAAGCAGTTTTCGCACTTCTTGCGCGTGAAAAGGCAGCTCCCCGCAAACTTGGAGCGGATATTTTCGTCGAGCGTGCCTTCAAAGACGCTGCCCATCTTCCATTTGCTGTCCCCCGCGAACTGGTGGCAGGGGTAGATGTCGCCGTTGGGGACGACGGAGAAGTACTCGTTCCCCGCGCCGCAGGCGGAGACGCGCTTTTGAAGACAGGGCCCGCCCTCGAGGTCGATGTTGAAGTGGAAGAAGTTGAAGCCCTCCCCCTTCTCTTCGCGTTCGAGGTACGCCTCGCAGAGGTTTTCGTACTCCTTCTCGATGCGGGGAAGGTGCTCTTCCCTGATCTGTAATTCGGGGATGTCGGTGACGACGGGCTCCATCGAGATGGAATCGAACCCCTGATCGGCGAGGAAGAGGACGTCTTTTGCAAAGTCGAGGTTTTTCGCCGTGAACGTGCCGCGGACGTAGTAGTGCTTGTCCCCGCGCGAACGCACGAACTTTTTGATCTTTTCAATGACGAGATCGAAGCTCCCCTTGCCGTTCACCGTCTTTCTCACGGCGTCGTGCACTTCGGGGCGGCCGTCCAGCGAGAGGACGACGTTCTCCATCTCCTCGTTGAAGAATTGGATGGTCTCGTCGTCAAGAAGGAGGCCGTTGGTCGTCGTCGTGAAGAGGAAGCGCTTGCCGAGCTTTGCAGCCTGCTCTTTGGCGTAATATACGGTATCTTTGACGACGCCCAAATTCATCAGGGGCTCGCCGCCGAAGAAGTCGACTTCGAGCACCTTCCTCTGTCCGCTCTCTCTGAGCAGGAAGTCGATGGCGGCAAACGCCGTCTCGCGGCTCATCACTTCGCGCTTGGAGTGGTACGCGCCTTCGTCGGCAAAGCAGTACTTGCAGCGCAGGTTGCAGTCGTGCGAGACGTGCAGGCACAGCGCCTTGACCTCATGGCTCTTCATGGGGTACGCCTTGACTTCTTCCTTATATAATAAGCCCTGCTCTTTGAGCGCTTCCGCGTCCTCGAGGATGGCTTTGAGTTCTTCGTCCGAAACGTCCGTCTTGTCTCCCTCTAAAACGCGCGCCGTCTTTTCGTCGCACTCATGAAGGGAGCCGCTGCCGACGTCGTAGATATAATAATGGTCGTGATAGGAAAAAATGTGGATCATGTTGTTCTTCTGCGGCACAGCCGCGCCTGTACGTTCCGCCCCGCTCCCGCACGGGCGGCATGTTTTTGACATGGAAACAAAGGAGCAACGCTGCCGCTGCTCCCCGTTTTTTGCTCATCTGAAAACAAAGCGAAAGATTATCTCTTTTCGATCTTGCTTTCTCTCGTCACGCGCTCGCACGACTGGTTGCCGACCGTGCAGCTCGTCTTGCAGGCGGACTGGCAGGTGCTCCTGCACTCGCCGCAGCCCGTCACCTTTCTTTCCTGAGGTCTTGCGATGGTCTTGATCATAGTGTCATCTCCCGAGGTGATTTTTTCTCTATTATAGCGGATGGCAAGAAATTTTGCAACCTTTTTTTTATTCTTTCCGCAATTTCCTCCCCGCAGCCGCCCCGCCGCCGCCCACGAGCACGCACAAAAGGACGTCTAAGCAAAAGAGCGGCGAAAAGCGGAAGCCCCCGATGAGCCCGAAGAGGAGCGTCGTCAGAAGCAGGAACAAAAATCCCGCCGCCATGCCCTTGAAGAGCGCGCGCTCCCCGCGCACCGTAAGGAGCGGAAAGACGAACGCCGCCGCCGTCTTCAAAACGAGGTTGGAGACGATGATGCTCGCTTCCGAAAGCGCATACGCCCTGACGAAGACGGCAAGGAGCGCCTCCGCCAAAAGGCAGAACACCGTCGCAAGCGCCGAAGAAAGCCCCACCTCTTTTGCAGCCGTCTTCCAAAAGTTTTCGTGCATCCCATCCTCCGCGGGCAAAACTATGCCTTTTGCGGAGAAAAAACCTCCGCACCCTGTTCTAAGGTATGCGGAGGCAATACGTTCTATGAATTTACTTTTTTTCCTTTTCTTCGGCGGGCTCGCTCTTTGCTTCCGCGGGCTCGCTCTTTTCCTCGGCGTCCTCGCGTGCAGGCACGGGAGCGGGCACTTCGCCCGACTTCTTCGCCTTCTTTTCGGCTTCTTCCGCCTTTCTCCTCGCCTCGGCCTCCTCGCGCGCGATCTGCGTGGGGCCCTTGGCGTCCGTCTGCGCGATGAGCTCCTTGTCCATCTTGATGTAGGACTTGCCCGCCGTCTCGCTGCCCGTCTCCATGATGACGGTGTTGTCGTCGCACACTTCGACGACGATGCCGCAGATGCCGCCCGCCGTCTTCACCTTATGGCCGGGGCGGATCGCCTCGAGCTGTTCGGTGTACTCCTTCTGACGCTGCTTGTTCTTCCTGCCAGAAAATACCATCCACACGACGAAAATGACGACAACGACACCGAGGACGATATACATCATCCAGGGATTCTGCGTCGGCTCATCTGCTAAAAGGCTCCAAAACATAAGCCGTTACTCTCCTTGTTCTTAAAATTTCCTTTCAGATTTTACCCGTTTTGAGGAATTTTGGCAAGCGTTTTGAAAGCGCTTTTGCCTTTTCACTCAGATTTCATGCGCAAAGGAGCGCGAACGGAAGCGAAGCCGCCCGAAAAACGCGCTACGCCTGCATCTCCTGCTTTGCGTAGAACTCCTTCACATAGTCGCGCACATAGCCGCCGAGGATGCTCTCGCGAAGGCCCGCCATCAGGCGGTGCAGGTAGCGGATATTGTGCAAAGAGAGGAGCATGCCGCCCGCCATCTCGCCCACGTTGACCATGTGCCGTAAATACGCCTTCGTATAATTGCGGCAGCAGTAGCAGTCGCATTCGGGGTCGAGGGGGGTGAAGTCCTCTTTATACTTTCCGTTGCGCACGACGACTTTTCCGCGCGAGGTGAGCGCCGTGCCGTTGCGCGCCACGCGGGTCGCGAGCACGCAGTCGAACATATCCACGCCGCGGAGCGTGCCTTCGATGAGGCAGTCGGGCGAACCCACGCCCATAAGATAGCGCGGCACGTCCGTGGGCATCCTGTCTTTGAGGACGTCAAGCATCTCGTACATGAGGGGCTTGGGCTCCCCCACCGACAGCCCGCCGATGGCGATGCCGTGTTTGACGAAGGGCTTGCAGCGTTCCAGGCTCTCGAGGCGAAGATCGCCATACAGATTGCCCTGGATGATGGGGAAGAGCGCCTGCTGCGGAGCGCCGAACGCCTCGTGCGCCTTGTAGCAGCGTTCCAGCCAGGCGGAGGTGCGCTCCATCGCCTTTTTTGCCTGCTCATGCGTGTAGCCGTACTCCGAGCACTGATCGAACGCCATGATGATATCCGACCCCAGGTTGTGCTGGATCTCCATCGCCTTTTCGGGCGTGAAGAAGTGCCGGCTGCCGTCGACGTGCGAGGAAAAGCGCACGCCGTCGTCGGTGATGTTGTTGAGCGAGGCGAGCGAAAAGACCTGGAAGCCGCCGCTGTCCGTCAAAATGGGGCGGTCCCAGTTCATGAACTTGTGCAGCCCCCCTGCGCGCGCGATGAGCTCGTCGCCGGGGCGCATATAGAGGTGATAGGTGTTGGAGAGGATGATCTGCGAGCCGATCTCCTTGAGGTCGCGCGGGAGCACGCCCTTGACGGACGCCTGCGTGCCGACGGGCATATAGACGGGCGTTAAAATATCGCCGTGCGGGGTATGAAAGACGCCCGCCCTTGCGCCCGTCTCGGGATCGACCTTCTGTAATTCAAACGAAAAGTAGTTATTGTTCATATCCTGAAATTGCGCTCGGTCCATGAGCGTCGGAATACTGTGTCGCGCTGCGGCAACTTTCAGTCACTTACTCGTCGGAGCAAGGCGAATTTTGCGGGCGTCCGCCTAACGGCAAACGCCGCGCCTATAACGCCTGCTCCTCCTCTTCCCGCAAATCTTTTGCTAACACAAAATCTTTGCGGGATCCCTGGTAAGCTCCTTCAAGTTTTCCTCGCGCTCCTTGTCTTCCTCGCTCCCGGCCCGAGGAGGTCATCCAAAACTTGTGTGAAACGGCAAAAAATGATATGCACTCCTAAAATCGGACAAATTCGGAAGGGCGCATATCGTACGGGGGCTTGCTTTTGATCGAAGCCTCGTTATTTGGCGACGATCCCGGACGCAACAGGGAACTTAGGATCATTCCGGGTGAGCGCAAGCATCCTGCAAGCCGCCCCTTCGGGATGATTTCTTCCAGATTCCCATGCCTCCACGGTCTTAACGGAAACGCCCAAATACTTGGCGAAAAGAGCCTGCGTCATTCCGGCGCCGACCCTGATCTCCTTGATCTCGGCGGACGTGAAGCTTTCCAAAGGCAGAACGGCCATTGTAGTCTTCTTTGCTTTCAGATCGCCTTTTTCATACTCGATTGCCTGTTCCAACCCGAGCTTGATGTCATCAAAAACAGCCATGTTCTTACCCCCTTTGCTTTTATGAATGATCTCTCAGCTGCTGTTCAAGCACTTCGATCAGCTGTTTGATCTCACTTCTCTCCTTCTTGGTGAGATTTTCTTTCTCGTTCTTAGTGTATGCCGTAAGCAGGTATATTTTTTCGTACACTTCGAAGTCGACGTATATTACCCTTACTCCGCCGCTTTTTCCCCTATGTTCAAAGGCGAATCTCGTCTTCCGGACTCCGCCCGTTCCTTGCATGACATCGCCGGCTTTGGGGTCCGCAAGCAGCTCTATTTGCAGCCTCAGCAAGTCCTCTTCGTTGAGACCCAAAGCTTCCCATCTCGACTTAAAGATCGGCAGCTCAATAAACGAGCGCTTCATTTGAGATCCTCATTCGTATTCTACATACATTATACCCTATTAAATAGGGTATGTCAACCTTTTATGCCAAAAAAAATAGCCAAAGATCGCCTCTGCGCCCTCTCCTGCTCTCCTCAAACGATCATCATCGCGTCGCCGAAGGAGAAGAAGCGGTATTTTTCTGCCACCGCCGTCTTGTAAACGTCCAATATCTCCTCACGGGAGCAGAGGCAGGAGACGAGCATGATGAGCGTGCTTTCGGGCAGATGGAAGTTGGTGATGAGGGCGTCGACGCACTTCATCTTATAGGGCGGGTACAAAAAGATGCTCGTATCGCCCGTGCAGGCGTGCAGCATCCCCTTCTCGTCCGCGACCGTCTCCAGCGTGCGCACGGAAGTCGTGCCCACGGCGATGACACGCCGCCCTTCGCGCTTGGCGGCATTGATCTTCTCCGCCGCCTCCTCGCTCACTTCGTAATGTTCGGAGTGCATCTTGTGATCGAGCACGTTCTCCTCTTTGACGGGGCGGAAGGTGCCTAAGCCCACATGGAGCAGCACTTCGACGATCTCCACGCCCATCGCGCGGATGCGCTCTAAAAGTTCGGGCGTGAAGTGCAGCCCAGCCGTGGGCGCCGCCGCCGAGCCCGTCTCTTTGCTGTACACCGTCTGATAGCGGTCGGGGTCTTTCAGCTTTTCGTGGATATAGGGCGGCAGGGGCATGGTGCCCGCGCGGGAGAGGACGTCTTCAAACGTCCCTTCGTAGGAAAAGCGGACGATGCGCTCGCCCGTCTCGGTGACGGAAACAACTTCGAGGGAGAGCTCGTCGTTGACGAAAAGCTTTGCCCCCGGGCGGCACTTCCTGCCGGGGCGCACGAGCACTTCCCACTCCCGAAGATCGAGGCGCTTTAATAGCAGCACTTCGGCGGCGCCGCCGTGCCCGGTGCGGGCATAGAGGCGGGCGGGCAGCACGCGCGTGCGGTTGAGAACAAGCACGTCGCCCGCTTTCAGATAATCCGTGATGTCGCGGAAGATGCGGTGCTCGATGCTCTTTTTTTCGCGGTGATAGACGAGGAGACGGGAAGAATCGCGCGGCTCTGCGGGCGTCTGCGCGATGAGCTCCTCGGGGAGATCGTAATAAAAATCGCTGGTTTTCAACGTATCCGGCATGACAATGACCTGACTTTCCTGTTCGCGTCAGTCCCCGTCGGGCAGAACGCCCAGGGACAGCTGCTTTTTTTTGCCCTCTTCCGCATTGTCGGGCGGCGTGATGCCCAGATGCTCGTAGCCGCCTTTGAGGCAGATGCGGCCGCGCGGCGTGCGGGCGATGAACCCGAGCTGCAGAAGATAGGGTTCGTAGACGTCTTCGATGGTGTTGACGTCCTCGTTGACGGTGGCGGCGAGCGTCTCGAGTCCCGCGGGGCCGCCGCGGAACTTCTCGATGAGCGCCCGAAGATAGCCCCTGTCCGTCTCGTCGAGGCCGAGTTCGTCGATCTCCATCTTTTTGAGGGCAGCGCGCGCCGATTCGCGCGTGATCGCAGCCCCGCCCGAGACCGCCGTAAAGTCGCGCACGCGCTTTAAGAGGCGGTTGGCGATGCGCGGCGTACCGCGGGAACGGCGGGCGATCTCCAGGCTCCCCTCCTCCTCGAGGGAGATGCCCAGCGTCTTTGCAGACCGCGCCACGATGCGCTGCAATTCGGAGGGAAGATACATATCGAGGCGGCACAAGATGCCGAAACGGTCGCGAAGGGGCGCCGAGAGCAGCCCCGCCCGCGTCGTCGCGCCCACGAGCGTGAACTTCTTGATGGGGAAGCGGATGCTGCGCGCCGAAGGGCCCTTTCCCACGATGATATCGAGCGCGTAGTCCTCCATCGCGGAATATAAAATTTCTTCCACCGTATGGTTGAGGCGGTGGATCTCGTCGATAAAGAGAACGTCGCCGTCGCCGAGGTTGGTGAGGATGGCGGCAAGGTCGCCCGAACGCTCGATGGCGGGGCCCGACGTCACCCTGATCTGCGCGTCCATCGTGTTTGCGATGATGTGGGCGAGCGTCGTCTTGCCGAGCCCGGGCGGGCCGTACAAAAGGACGTGGTCGAGCGATTCCCCGCGCGCCTTTGCGGCGGACATGTAGACGGAAAGATTTTCCTTCACCTTGTCCTGCCCGACGTAGTCTTCCATCGTCTTGGGGCGGAGGACGTTCTCTTCCAGGTCATACTCGCCCTTGGTGCTCGAAAGGAGATCCCCCCCGAACGATTCCAGTTCGTCAAGTTCGTCAAACATGGGCGCCCTCCTTTACATGTTTTTCAGCGCGGAAGAAATGACCTCTTCGATGGTCTTCGCGCCGTCCTTACGGGCGCGTTCGACGGCGCGGGCGCTCTCCTGACGGGTGAAGCCGAGGTTCATGAGCGCCCCGACGGCGTCCTCGTCTTCGGAAGAGGCCTTCACGCCCGGCGAAGGCGTGCCCTCGCGGCTTAAAATGGCGGTCGCCGAGATCTTGCCGTGCAGCTCCAAAATGATGCGGTCGGCAGTCTTCCTGCCCACGCCCTTGACGGAGGAGATGCGCTTTGCATCCGCCGCGGCGATGCAGTCGTAGAGCTCTTCGGGGCGCATCGCGGAAAGAAGCGCGAGCGCCATCTTCGCGCCCACGCCCTGCACCGAGGTGAGCTTTAAGAAGAACTCCTTCTCTTTCAGGTCGGCAAAGCCGTATAAGGCGACGCCGTCCTCCTTGGCCTGGAGGAAGGTATAAACTTCCCCTTCGCCGCCGCGCGCGAGGCGGGAAAACGCCGCGCCCGAACAGCACACCTCGTAGCCGACGCCGTTCACTTCGATGAGCGCGCCGTCGAGCGTGAGGTCCATCACTTTTCCTTTTAAGTATCCGATCATGTCTTTATCGCAAAAGAGGGATCATCTGATCCCGAACAGTCCCGAAAAACGGTTGGTGAACGCATGGCAGAGCGCCACGCCGAGGGCGTCCGCCGCGTCGTCGGGGCGGGGCACCGAAGGAAGGCGCAGATGGGAAGCGACGCACCGCTGCATCTGCCCCTTATCCGCCCTGCCGTAGCCCGTGAGCGCCTGCTTGATCTGGTTGGGGGTATATTCGAAGATACGGCCGCAGCGCTTGCAGCACGTCATCAGGATGACGCCGCGCGCGTGGGCGACGGCGATGCCCGTCGTCACGTTCTTGGAGAAAAAGAGCTCCTCCATCGCCGCCTCTTCGGGGGAGAACTTGTCGAAGAGGGCGTTCACGCCCCGCTCGAGCATGCACAGCCGCACGGCAAAGTTCTCGCTCGCGGGCGTTTTGACGACGCCGTAATCGACGGCACGGCAGTTGCCGCGCGCATCGCGCTCGACGACGCCGTAGCCCATCGTGCCGAAACCGGGGTCGAGCCCCAAAATGATCATGCGCGCCGCCTCCCCGTCCCCCGCCCGCGGGGGAAGATATCCTCTGCATATTATAATGCAAAGGGAGCGCTCTTGTCAATCGGAACAGCGGCAATTTTGCCCCGCCCCGTCAAAACGCTTGCTTTCTGCGCAAAAAGCGTGTAAAATCAAAGCAACAAACAATCCTTTGAGAGGTAATATAATGAAGCTTTGGGAAGGCAGGTTCGACGCCCCCACCGCGGCGGACGCCGACGCATTCAACGAATCGCTCTCCTTCGACAGGAAACTTTACCGCGTAGACATCACCGCGAGCATCGCCCATGCGACCATGCTCGGCGAGACCAACATCATCCCCCCCGAAGAGGCGGCGCGCATCTGCGAAGGGCTCAGGGGCATCCTCAAAGACATCGACGAGGGAACGCTCGCCGTCGAAGGGGCGGAAGACATCCACTCCTTCGTCGAAAACGAGCTCGTAAAACGCATCGGCGAAGTGGGCAAGAAGCTGCACACGGCGCGCTCCCGCAACGACCAGGTGGCGACCGACCTCCGCCTCTATGTGCGCGCCTCCATCGACCGCCTCATCGCCCTGCTGCACGCCTTCGTGACGACGCTCACGATGGTCGCGCACGACAATATCAAGTGCATCCTTCCCGGCTACACCCACCTGCGCAAGGCGCAGCCCGTCAACTTCGCGCAGTACCTCAACGCCTATTCGGAGATGTTCCTGCGCGACATGGAGCGCCTCGAAGACTGCAGGAAGCGCGTCAACGTCATGCCCCTCGGCAGCGCGGCGCTTGCGGGCACCTCCTTCCCCATCGACCGCGAGATCACGAGAAAGCTCCTGAAGTTCGACGACATCTCCAACTGCTCCATCGACGCCGTTTCCGACCGCGACTTCGTGGCGGAATACCTCTTCTGCCTCACCGAAGTCATGCTGCACCTTTCCCGCCTTTCGGAAGACACCATCCTCTACACGTCGGACGAATTCGGCTATTGGGAGATTTCCGACGCCTACTCCACGGGCTCTTCCATCATGCCCCAGAAGAAGAACCCCGATATCCCCGAACTCATCCGCGGCAAGTGCGGGCGGGTCATCGGCGATCTCACGGGCTTCCTCGCGACGCTCAAATCGCTCCCGCTTGCCTATAACAAGGACTTACAAGAAGATAAAGAGGCGCTCTTCGACGCCGAAAAGACGGCGTTCGACTGCGTTGCCATCTTCCACGCCATGATCAAGGGGATGAAGTTCAACTCCGAGGCGATGTACAACGCGGCGGAGGGCGGCTTCTCGACGGCGACGGACGTTGCAGACTACCTCTCCAAGAAAGGCGTCCCCTTCCGCGACGCGCACGCCATCACGGGCAAGATCGTAAGGTACTGCATCGAACACAACAAGACGCTGAGAGATCTTTCCCTCAAAGAATTCAAGGCGGTGAGCGACGTCTTCGAGCGCGACGTCACGGGCGTGGTGCTCGCGCGCACCTCGGCGGAGGCAAGGAACTCCGTGGGCGGCTCTTCGCAGCTGGCGGCACGGAAGGCGATCATCCGCATCCGCAACCGTCTCAAACACTTCGGCTGAGATATCGTAAGGGCGCCTTCGGGCGCCCGTTTTTTTTGGATTTGGCCATTTTCTTGTATAAATATACAAAAATCGCGGGAGGGAAACGAAAATCTCTCACAAAGGCTTGACAGAAACGAATATTTCCATTAAAATAACAGGAAGCACACTTTCTTCAAGGAGGTCTTATCATGAAATGCAACGGAGCAGAGATCCTCATCAACTGCCTCAA
>ERZ1090879.832-NODE-832-length-18047-cov-5.787683_pt1 | contig 18047 bp, 19 predicted proteins | sample MGYA00478472_ERZ1090879 | MGnify/ENA primary metagenome ERZ1090879 (study PRJEB33644, sample SAMEA5815723) | chicken gut metagenome | biome: Chicken; feature: Gastrointestinal Tract; material: Caecum | place: Ireland | collected 2019-01-01 | study: A study of the... | reverse complement strand
GTAGAATGTAACTTAAAAGGAAAAGAAAACCTGAAAGCATTTAGAAAATCATTGGAGGTACGAAATGGATTACAAAGAGATCTACGAATCATGGTTAAACAATCCTTATTTCGATGAGGACACAAAAGCAGAACTGCGCGCGATCGCAGATGACGAAAATGAGATAAAGGAGCGTTTCTACACAGAGCTTGAGTTCGGTACCGCAGGCCTGCGCGGTGTGATCGGTGCAGGTACCAACCGTATGAATATCTACGTTGTGCGCAAAGCGACTCAGGGTCTGGCGAATTATATCGCTTCTGTGAACGGACAGAGCAAGGGGGTTGCGATTGCTTACGACTCCCGTCATATGTCCCCGGAATTTGCCAATGAAGCAGCTCTTTGCCTGGCTGCCAACGGAATCAAGGCTTATATCTTTGAATCTTTACGTCCGACTCCGGAGCTTTCCTACGCAGTGAGAAAGCTGGGCTGCATTGCGGGAATCAACATTACCGCAAGCCACAATCCGCCGGAATATAACGGTTACAAAGTATACTGGGAGGACGGCGCGCAGATCACTCCGCCGCATGACACCGGTATTATGGCTGAGGTAAAAGCAATCACCGATTACAGCACACTGAAGACCATGTCCAGAGAGGATGCGGAAAAAGCCGGACTGTACGAAGTGATCGGACAGGCGATCGACGATTCCTATATCGAGGAGCTGAAGAGCCAGGTACTCCATATGGATTCCATCAAAGCAATGGCAAAAGAACTGAAGATCGTTTATACACCGCTCCATGGAACCGGAAATATCCCTGCACGCCGCGTGCTGAAAGAGCTGGGATTTGAGAATGTCTATGTGGTTCCGGAGCAGGAACTGCCGGACGGCAATTTCCCGACGGTAAGCTATCCGAACCCGGAAGCGGCAGAGGCGTTTGAACTGGGACTGAAGCTGGCAAAAGAAGTGGATGCAGACCTGGTACTGGCTACCGACCCGGATGCGGACCGTCTCGGTGTTTATGTGAAAGATTCCAAGACTGGAGAATACCATCCGCTGACCGGAAATATGTCCGGATGCCTGCTGGCTGATTATGAGATCGGACAGAAGAAAGAACTGCAGGGACTGCCGGAAGACGGCGCGCTTATCAAGACCATCGTTACCACCAATATGGCGGACGCGATCGCAAGATATTATGGCGTGCGCCTGATCGAGGTGCTGACCGGATTCAAATTTATCGGACAGCAGATCCTGGGCTTTGAGACCAGCGGAAAAGGTACTTATCTGTTCGGATTTGAGGAGAGTTACGGCTGCCTGATCGGAACACACGCAAGAGACAAAGACGCGATCGTTGCGACGATGGCTCTCTGTGAGTGTGCGGCATATTATAAGACGAAAAACATGACCCTGTGGGATGCGATGATCGAGATGTACGAGCGTTACGGCTATTACAAGGACAGCGTTAAATCCATTACCCTGAAGGGCATCGAAGGACTGGCGAAGATCCAGGAGATCATGGATACACTGAGAAAGAATCCGCCGACTCAGGTAGGCGATTACAAGGTGACATCTTTCCGCGATTACAAGGAAGACAAGATCACAAATCTGGAGACCAAAGAGGTATGCCCGACAGGTCTTCCGAAGTCCAATGTTCTGTACTTCGATATGACCGACGACGCATGGCTTTGCGTTCGTCCGTCCGGAACAGAGCCGAAGGTAAAATTCTACTATGGAATCAAGGGAACTTCTCTGGAGGATGCAGATGCGAAGTCTGAGAAACTCGGCGAAGAAGTTCTTGCCATGATCGATAAAATGATGTGATGAGAAAAGAAAATCATACTTTGCAGGCGGGCAGCGAAAGCTGCCCGTCTGTGAATCAGGGAGAAAAACAGCAGACGATGAAGCGCCTGGGAGAATTATACGATGTGGTGCAGGCGCTGCGCGGGGAAAACGGCTGTTCCTGGGACCGGGCGCAGACGCACACTTCACTGAAGCCCTTTCTGATCGAGGAAGCTTATGAGACCGTGGATGCGGTCACCATACAGGAAAACGGCGGCGGAACCGCGGAACTGCAGGAGGAACTGGGAGATCTGCTGTTTCAGGTGATGCTGCACAGTGAGATCGGGCGTCAGGAAGGCACGTTCACGCTGGCGGATGTTGCCGGCGGGATCAGCCGTAAGATGGTCCACCGCCATCCTCATGTGTTTCCGGACGACGAAGGCAGGAAGGAAAAGCGGGACTGGGATGCGCTGAAACGGGAAGAGAAGCCGGCGGAGACACCGCAGGAGGAAATGGACCGGATTCCTCATTGTTTTCCGGCGCTGCTGCGGACCCAGAAGGTGCAGAAAAAGCTGGAGAAATACGATGGAACCGGCGCGGACCGGGAAATATCCTGTCAAAGAGCACAGGAATTGCTGCGCGAAGTGATGGAAGCCGCTGACGACCGGAAAGCCGCCAAATCCGGAGGAGAACTGCTCTATGAGATCTGCAATCTGCTGCGCCTGTCGGGAGTGAACGGGGAGCAGGCTTTGAAGGATACGCTGGAAGCAAGGCTGGATGACAGGAGGAAGCAGTCCGGCTGATCCTGGATTTTTGTTTCACACCGCACGAAAACACTTCGTGGGACAGAGGCAGTAAATACACAGAACCGGCTGAACTGTTACGGAAAATCTAACAAAAATGTCTCGTAAATGTGTATTTTTCTTGACAAACAGATGCGTTAGGTATATAAATATGGAGAGAGTTATTCTTAACGTATTTACGGTGTCTGCAAGTATAAGTGCAGTCCGAATGTTAATACTAGTGACATCCGATGGAAACAGTAAGATTTTCAAGCGGATGGGACTGGTTTTGAGATCGGCCGTATGGTCCGGAAAAAATCGTGGCCCGTGATTTTGCCAGGAAGAAGAAACCGGCGGCTGGAAAACAATCGTAAGAAAGAAAACACAGGAGGAATTATACTCATGAACAAAACAGAATTAGTTGCAGCTATGGCTGAACAGACCAATTTATCCAAGAAGGATGTAGAGGCAGCATTAAAAGCATTTATCGATGTTGTAGCTGAAGAATTAAAGAAAGGTGAGAAAGTTCAGCTGGTAGGCTTTGGTACCTTCGAAGTTTCCGAGAGAGCAGCTAGAGAAGGAAGAAATCCGCAGACTGGCGAGACCATGCAGATCAAAGCTTCCAAGACTCCGAAATTCAAAGCAGGAAAAGCTTTAAAGGATATGATGAACTAATGAAAGATTTATGAGATTAGATAAATTTTTAAAGGTTTCCAGGCTGATCAAGCGCCGCACGGTAGCCAATGAGGCATGCGACGCAGGGCGTGTTCTGATCAACGACCGTCCGGCGAAGGCGTCGGCACAGGTAAAGGCCGGTGATGTTCTGGAAATCCAGTTCGGCAGCAAGGCTGTCAAGGTGGAAGTCCTGAATGTACAGGAGACCGTAAAAAAAGAAGAAGCACAGGAACTGTACCGTTACCTGTAGTATAAAAGAAAAAGCCCTTTCATATAATGGAACACAGACCATTATAGGGAGGGCTTTTTTGTATGGAACCGGGAACCGCAAGATCACATGAGCTGAAGTTTCAGGACCGGGCGCAGGGGAAGATGACGGGGATTTCCGATGTATATAGTTTTGACGACCATGAGATCCTGCTGGCGACAACGGCAGGCATGCTGACCATCCGCGGAAAGGGGCTGCATGTGAGCCGGCTCTGTCTGGAGGAGGGGGAGGTCGATGTAGAAGGGCAGATCGACAGTCTGATCTATTCCGACTCGGGAAGAAAAAATCAGAAGGACAAGGCGCTTCTGGCGCGGCTGTTCCGCTGAAATGAGCCAGTATATGAGCCATGAGCTGACCGCGTTTGCCCGGGCGTTTTTTCATGGCGCGGTGCTTGTGTGGGTCTATGACTGTCTGACCATCTGGCGGCTGGCGAGAAAGAGCGGGCGGGTGGCGGTGGATCTTCGGGATCTGCTGTTCTGGATTTTTGCGGCTCTTTACAGTTTCCGGTACTTCTATACGGTCAGCAGCGGAAGCCTGAGGGCGTATCTTTTTGCGGGAATGTTCCTGGGCGCTTTGGCATGGAAATACTCTCTGAGCCCGATTTATGTCAGGTTTGGTACAAAAGTGCTGAAAATCATCGGGAGAATCTTGAATATTCCACGAAATGTACTGAAAAAACTGAGAAAAAGGTTGAAATTTAAACTGGAGAAATGTAGAATAAGACTATATCGTCCTTTGCATCCTGAAATTCGAAGGAAAGGAAAAGAAAAAAGGACAGAACGAACGGTAAAAAGAAGCAGAAGAACGAGGCAGAAGATCAAAGCAGGGGTTCCGGAGGGGAAAAAGTATGAGTAATAAGAAAAAAAGCTCCCGTAAGAGAGCAAGGAGAATGCGCGGCCGGGAAAAGAGAGCGCTGCTCGTGATGGGATTGATCGTAGGTTCCGTGGGGATCACGCTGACGGTGCGGGGCAATGCGCTGAACCAGCAGATCCAGCAGAACAGTCTGAAAGAAAGCGCGCTGGAGCAGCAGTTGGAGGATGAAACCAAGAGAACGGAAGAGATCCAGGAGCTGGAGCAGTATATGCAGAGCGATGAGTACATAGAAAAGATTGCCAGGGAAAAACTGGGACTGCTGAAGGAAAATGAGATCCTGTTCCGGGAACAATAGTTTTTGGGGCGTGACGGTGCAGCGGACGGAACGGCTGCCCGGGGACGGACACGTTCGGGGATTTTGACGAAAAGTTTTTCCGGCGCCTGTCCTGCTTTCGACATAGTTTTATAGAGAAAACGGTTATAATACTCCCTTGAGAAAGAATGTGGGAAAGGGGAGTTGTTGAAATGCCGGAATGGGTAGTTGCCATGTTCATGATCGGCCTGGTGCTGGTTGTCAGGGACATGGCAAAAACTGTTTTTGAGGCCAGAAGGAGCAGGCGGGAAGTGGCGGTCTACGACAACCATCCGCAGAAAGTGCGGATGGAACGGTATGCGGATTCGTTCCAGTCTCTGGCGGACACTTTTTACCGTATGCCGCGCAAAAGAGAACATCTGACCAGGGATCAGGTGGAGCAGATCCTGGATGGTCAGAGAGAAAAACTGTGTGAACGATGCCCGAAGGCTTCCTGGTGCTGGGAACAGTACTACCATCTGACGACGCAGCAGTGTATGGAGATTCTGGAAGCCTTCGCCTCAGGTGACGAACAGCAGCAGGATCTGGCAAAAAGCGACTGGATTTCTCACTGTCTGAGCGGGGCGCGTTTTCTGGAACTGCTGTACACGGAATACGCGAAAGTCCGGCAGAACATGATCTGGAACAACAAGCTGATCGAAAACCGGCTGGCGGTGGCGGAGCAGCTGAATGAGGTGGCGAGGATCATGAACAGCACCGCCCAGGACATTTACAGCCTGAACAGTGTGCCGGAGGAATTGGAAGAAAAAGTGAAAAAGAAGCTTCGCAGGAACGGAGTCATTGTCCAGAAAATGTGGCTGCAGGAAAAGCCCCAGGAGCATCTGCAGATCTATATGACTATGCGGGCAAAAAAGGGATGCCAGATGACCCTGCACCGGATCGCTGAACTTCTGTCGGAACTGTGTGACGCCAGAATGGTGGCGGTGCGGGACGGCGCCGCAGTGCTGAATCAGGAATTGCAGACGGTTTTGTTTATGGAAGACACAGGCTTCCAGGTGCTGCACGGATCGGCGCGGGTGACGAAGGATGATGAGAGCATCTCCGGAGATAATTATGGCTGTATCTATGAGGACGGGCGCTTCATCCTCTGTCTTTCCGACGGCATGGGTTCCGGCCTTGACGCCAATCGGGAGAGTGAGACGGTCGTGGAGTTGTTTGAACAGTTTCTGCGCTCCGGATTTTCCAGGGAGACAGCGGCGAGGATGATCAATTCCGCGCTGGTGCTCCAGCGGGGCGACGGAATGTTTTCTACCGTGGACCTCTGTTCCATTGACCTTTACAGCGGAGTGTGCAGTTTTCTGAAAGCGGGCGCCGCGGCGACCTTTATCCGGCGGGATACCTGGGTGGAAAGCATTGTCTCCACCAGTCTGGCGGCGGGACTCATGCAGCAGATGGATTTCGATACGGCTTCCAGGAAACTGTACGACGGAGACTACCTGATCATGGTGACCGACGGTGTGCTGGACGCGCTGGAATTCGGGCGGGAGGAAGAAGTGATGAAAGAACTGATTCTGGAAATCTCTGCCCAGGAGCCAAAGGAATTTGCCAGGAAGCTGCTGGAGCATGTCCTGCGTCTCGGCGGTTATCGCGCCAAGGACGACATGACGGTGCTGGCGGCGCGCATCTGGAGAAAATAGAAAGTGATCGGGTAACAGTTCAGCCTTGCTGAACCGTTACCTGCAAAATCCATTTAAAATCGCCTTCGGCGATGGGATTTTGCACTCCTGAATCACGTTCTTACGGTCTGCACAGCATGTGCGCAGACCTGGGCTGAACGGTTACGTGATCGGTTACATAGGAAAACGGTTATAATAGAAAAGTAAGATTACAAAGGAGGAGGTTGACCGGTGGTAATTGACAGGGTAGCGGAATTTATCCGACAGTATCAGATGATCGCGCCGGGCGACGTGGTTCTGACAGGATTTTCCGGGGGAGCGGATTCGGTGCTCCTTCTGGAACTTCTGTGGGAACTGGCGAAGAAGGGAGGATTTCAGGTACAGGCGGTACACGTGCACCATAATCTCCGGGGAGAGGAGGCGGATCGGGATGCCGCATTTGCGGAAGCCTTCTGCGCAGAGCGGATGATCCCGTTTTTTCTGTATTCCTGCCCGGTAGAAGAGGTTGCGCGGAAAGAGCATTTGAGCCTGGAGGAAGCAGGACGGATGGAGCGCAGGAGGGTCTTCCGGGAGTGTATGGAGGCGCACGGCGGAACCAGAATAGCTCTGGCGCATCACCGGAACGACCTGGCGGAGACGATGATCCATCACCTGGCGAGAGGAACCTCCCTTGCCGGCCTTGCGTCCCTGCGACCGGTGCGTGGAAATTTTATCCGGCCGCTGCTCTGCCTGGAACGGGCGGAGATTGAAAAAGAACTGGAGCGCCGTAAAATTGCGTGGTGTGACGACAGCACCAATGGGGCGGATGACTATACGAGAAACGGGATCAGGCACCATGTGATCCCTTATCTGGAGCGGCAGGTCAACGAACGTACTGTGGCGCATATGGCGGAGACTTCGCTGGATCTTCTGGAGGCGGAAGAGTATTTCTGCGCTGAGGCGGAGAAGCTGTTCCGGAACTGCTGTGTCCGCAGAGAAGACGGGCTGGAACTGCAGGAATGTCTGTCAAAGGAAGCAAAGATCCTCCAGCGGTATGTGGTGCGGGATTGTCTGGAGCAGCTTGCCGGGCAGAGAAAGGATCTCGGGCGGGAGCATCTGGAAAGTGTTCTGGATCTCTTTGAAATGCAGGTGGGGAAACGAGTCTGCCTGCCTTACGGACTGGAGGCGGTCCGCAGTTATGACGGGGTCGTGCTCCGCAGTTATGACGGAAAACGGGCAGACGGAGACAGGAAGGAGAAAAATCCCTATGGTATCGAAATTGCCGGGGAAGGGGTTTATGACTGGAAGGAGTTTCAGATCAGGGCGTCATTTCCGGAAACGGAGTCTTTGGAATCCGGGCAGACCGGACAATGGCGGGAAGCGAATTTTAAAAGAATTTCGGAAAAGAAGTATACGAAATGCTTTAATTATGCTAAAATAAGAGATGGTCTTGTGCTTCGTACACGAAGAAGCGGCGACTTCCTCACAGTCCGGGCGGATGGAAGCAGGAAAAAGCTGAAGGATTATATGATCGATGCGAAAATACCGAGAGAGCAGAGAGATTCCATCCTGCTGGCGGCAGACGGACAGGAAATCGTCTGGGTCGTCGGATACCGGATCAGTGAACGGTACCGGGTGAGAGAAGATGCAGAAAAGATTATACAGTTAGAAGTATCAGGAGGATATACAAATGAGTGAAAAGATTCGTGTTCTGCTCAGTGAAGAGGAAGTAGACAGACGGATTCAGGAAATCGGAGAACAGATCAACAAAGATTACGCCGGGAAGGAAGTACACCTGATCTGTGTCCTCAAAGGCGGCGTGTTTTTTATGTGTGAACTGGCGAAGAGGATCAATGTTCCGGTAAGCCTTGATTTTATGTCAGTATCCAGCTACGGGGATGACACCAAGTCCAGCGGGGTTGTAAAGATCGTCAAAGATCTGGACCAGCCGCTGGAGGGAAAGGATGTCATCATCGTTGAGGATATTATCGACTCCGGACGGACACTCTACTATCTGATGGATATCCTGAAAAAGCGCAATCCAAATTCCCTGCGTCTCTGCACGCTTCTGGACAAGCCGGAACGCCGTGTCAAGGATGTGAAGGTGGATTATACCTGCTTCAACATCCCGGATGAGTTCGTAGTAGGCTACGGGCTGGATTATGCGCAGAAGTACAGGAACCTTCCGTTTATTGGAGTGGTAGAGTTCGAAGAATAAAAAGGTTGGATTACTAAAAAATAATACAGGAGAGAGAAGAAAATTGAATAAACAGCGTAATGGAACCGGGTTCTACTTTGTCCCGGTCATCTTAGTCGTGCTGCTGCTGTTTTATATGCTGAATTCCATGGAACGGGGAAGTTCGCTGAGTTACCAGGCGTTCCGGGACATGCTGGACAGCGGCGAGGTAGTGTCGGCGCGGATTTACCAGAACCAGGAAGTTCCCAGCGGTCAGGTGACCCTGGAAGATCAGGGCGGCAATACCAGTTACGTGAATGTGACGGATGTCAATGAAACCATGGAACTGCTGGAACAGGAGGACATCAATTATACGGTACAGCCTATGGAAGAGGAAAATATTTTTATCCGGTACGTGATGCCTCCTCTGCTGACGGGGCTTGTACTGCTGCTGGGAATCATGGTGATGACCAGAACGATGGCAGGCGCCAGCGGCGGCGGAAACAACAAGATGATGAATTTCGGAAAGAGCAATGCGCGGCTTTCCACAGAGAATGATAAGAAAGTCCTGTTCCGGGATGTGGCAGGCCTGGAAGAAGAGAAGGAAGACCTGGTGGAAGTGGTGGACTTCCTGAAAGCGCCGGAGAAATATACCCGTGTGGGAGCAAGGATTCCAAAAGGCGTCCTGTTGGTAGGCCCTCCGGGAACCGGTAAGACCCTGCTTGCCAAAGCGGTGGCGGGAGAGGCAGGAGTGCCGTTTTTCAGTATTTCCGGTTCTGACTTTGTGGAGATGTTTGTAGGTGTCGGTGCATCCCGTGTCCGTGATCTGTTTGCGGAAGGAAAGGCGCACGCGCCGTGTATTATTTTCATCGATGAGATTGACGCCGTGGCACGCCGCAGAGGTACCGGTATGGGCGGCGGACACGATGAGAGAGAACAGACCCTGAACCAGCTTCTGGTAGAGATGGATGGTTTTGGCGTCAATGAAGGAATCATTGTGATGGCTGCAACCAACCGTGTGGATATCCTGGATCCTGCGATCCTCCGCCCGGGACGTTTCGACCGCCGCGTCGTGGTCGGACCTCCGGACGTAAAGGGAAGAGAGGAAATCCTGTACGTCCATGCCAAGAACAAACCGCTGGGTGAGGATGTGGATCTGAAACAGATTGCCCAGACGACGGCGGGATTTACCGGAGCACAGCTGGAGAACCTGCTCAATGAGGCGGCGATCATCTCCGCCAAAGAGGGAAGAAATTATGTGATGCAGAAGGATATCCGTCAGGCATTCATCAAAGTCGGTATTGGCACTGAGAAGAAGAGCCGCGTGATTTCCGAAAAAGAAAAACGTATCACAGCGTACCATGAAGCCGGACACGCAATTCTGTTTCATGTACTGCCGGAGATGGAAGCGGTTTACACGATCTCCATCATACCGACAGGTCCTGGGGCGGCAGGATACACGATGCCGCAGCCGGAAAATGACGAGATGTTCAACACCAGAGGAAAGATGCTCCAGTATATCACTGTCTGCCTGGGCGGACGCGTTGCGGAAGAGCTGATCTTCGACGATATCACTACCGGAGCTTCCCAGGACATCAAACAGGCGACCTCCACAGCGAGAGCGATGGTGACACAGTACGGAATGTCAGAGCGGCTGGGTCTGGTGGCGTACAACGACGACAGTGACGAGGTCTTCATCGGACGTGACTGGGGACATACGAAGAGCTACAGTGAGAGTATTGCGGCTTCCATCGATGAGGAAGTCAGAAAGATTATAGAACAGTGCCACGACAGAGCGAAAAAGCTCATAGAGGAACATTCCTATGTTCTTCACACCTGTGCGGCGCGTCTGTTGGAAAAAGAGAAGCTGACTCGTGCCGAATTTGAGGAAATCTTTGATGAGGAAGCGGCAGGCGCAAAACTTCCGGATCAGCAGACAGAGGCATGACAGAAAGGTGAAAAATGGAAGATCCAACAGCGGATTTCTCAAAATTACTGGCGGATCCTACAAAACAGCCCGGGAAACCGGGCTGTTTGTGCAAAATGAGATTAAAAATCAGATAGAAAGAGAAAAACTGCCGTTAATTTGGATAGAAAAGGTTTGAAAAAAAATTGCTATTTGTGCACACTTTTTGCCGTCTCTATGGTACTATAATTACTGTAAAAACCCCCCAATACATTATATAGTTTTTGCTACACCCCATAAGAAGAAATACCTTCTCCAAAAAAGCCAGCTACCCGCTGGCTTTTTTACTGCCAAAAAAATGTTGTAACGCTACCCGGAAAGGGGTATAATTATACTAATTACAAAGATTGTGAGGCTTACAGCATATGGATAAAGAAAAAGCACAGAGTTATATTTCACATGTGCGTGGAATGTTCAATAAGCATGCGCTTTACAGTGACGAGTCTCCGCAGTACCAGTTTCCGTTTGAACCGAATCCGGGGGATGTTGTAACCATTCGTTTCCGGACGGTGCGGAACAACGTAGATGCGGTGTATTTTATCAGTGGAGCCATCCGTGAGAAGATGGAAGTACGAACCATTCGCAACGGTTTTGATTATTATGAGATTGATATTCCGGTGGGAACGGAGACGATTTTTTATTATTTTGAGATCCGATATGGCAAGATGGTTTGTTATTACAACAAACTTGGAGTTACCAGAGAACTGCAGGAGATGTATTCCTTTGGCATTGTACCGGGATTCCATACACCGGACTGGGCGAAGGGCGCGGTCATGTATCAGATTTTCGTGGAGCGTTTTTTCAACGGCGACCGGTCCAATGATGTTCTTAATGGGGAATACTGCTATATTAAGGAAAAGGTGAAACAGATCGACGAATGGGGCAGAGAGCCGGAGCCGATGGATGTGCGGAATTTTTACGGCGGTGATCTGCAGGGAGTGATGGATAAGCTGGATTATCTGCAGGATCTTGGTGTGCAGGTCATTTATCTGAACCCGATTTTTGTGTCGCCCTCCAACCATAAATATGATATTCAGGATTATGATTATGTCGATCCTCATTTTGGAAAGATCGTAGAGGATGAAGGAGAGCTTCTGAATACCTGGGATATGGACAATACGCATGCCACACGCTATATCAACCGTGTCACCAGCAAGGCAAACCTGGAAGCCAGCAATGAGCTGTTCATCCAGCTGGTAGAGGAGATCCATAAGCGTGGAATGAAGATTATTCTGGACGGTGTATTCAATCACTGTGGTTCTTTCAACAAATGGCTGGACCGGGAAAGAATCTATGAGAATCAGGAAGGATACGAACCGGGAGCCTATGTGTCCAAGGACAGTCCTTATCACACATTTTTTAAATTTTTCAACGAGCATGACTGGCCGTACAATGAGTTTTATGACGGCTGGTGGGGACATGACACACTTCCGAAACTGAATTATGAGGAATCGCCGGAATTAATGAGAGACATCATGCGGATTGCCGCTAAATGGGTTTCCCCTCCGTACAATGTAGACGGATGGCGTCTGGATGTGGCGGCGGATCTCGGTCACAGTCCGGAATTCAATCACCGGTTCTGGAAGGAATTCCGTCGGGTGGTCAAGGCGGCGAACCCCGAAGCGATTATTATGGCGGAACATTACGGCGATGCCAGAAGCTGGATGCAGGGGGACGAGTGGGATACGGTGATGAACTATGACGCGTTCATGGAGCCGGTGTCCTGGTTCCTGACCGGAATGGAGAAGCACAGCGATGAGTTTAATCAGGGGCAGTTCGGCAACAGCGAGAGCTTTCTTGGGGCAATGCGCTACCATATGCCGGCATTCTATGCGCCGTCACTGTATACGGCGATGAACGAGCTGGATAACCACGATCACTCCCGGTTCCTGACCCGAACCAACCACCGGGTGGGAAGAGTCGGAGATCTTGGTTCCAAAGCGGCAGAAGAGAATGTCAACAAAGCGGTACTGCGGGAGGCGGTGGTCATTCAGATGACATGGCCGGGCGCTCCGACCCTGTATTACGGGGATGAAGCGGGTGTCTGCGGCTTTACCGATCCGGATAACCGGAGAACCTATCCCTGGGGAAAAGAAGACAAGGATCTGATCCGTTTTTATAAGGAAATGATCGCAATTCATAAAAAGTATCCGGTATTGATCGACGGTTCTCTGCTGGAACTGTATCATGATTACAATCTTCTGGCGTATGGCCGCTTCAATATCAAGGAACAGATCGTGGTTGTGCTCAACAACAGGAACGAGAAAGTGCATGTGGAAATTCCAGTGTGGCTGACAGGGATGAAGCGCAGCGAGGAGACGGAGATGGTTGAGATTTTCCGCACTGACGCACTGTCGTTCCGGCGCCAGGAAGGCGTGCATGAAGTGAAAGCGGGGATTCTCGAGATGGGTCTGCTGCCGCTGTCCGCAGTAATCCTTCACCGGGAAGAAACAGCACAGCTGGAAGAGTCCAGCAGTTATCGCTACGATTCCAGGAGAAAAGAAGAGTAAAAAAATGAGCATTTATTGCAGAAAATGTAAAGTCAAATACCCCGCAGCAAGCTACGGGACATCAAACTTGCAGTGCAGCAGAGCTGCGGGGTATTTGACCCTCGCGGCAGTCGCCAAATGGACATGCTTGCATGTCCGCTTGGCTCGTTGCCCGCGGGAATAAAATGAGAAAACAGCCGGGAGCATCGGGCGTACATACATGTCTGCCGTTCCCGGTTGTTTTTGTCTGACTTTGAGCAGAAGCAATTCGATTGGGAAGAAGAAAACGGACTGGGAGGGGAGATCAATGAGCGTGATTAACATCCAAAATCTGACACGTGATTATGGAGCAGGAAGAGGAATTTTCGATGTGTCTTTTCAAGTGGAAAAGGGAGAGGTGTTTGGCTTTCTCGGACCAAATGGAGCCGGAAAAACAACAACAATCCGTCATCTTATGGGTTTTATCAAACCGAAATCCGGGGACTGTTGGATTAACGGCCGGAACTGCTGGAGAGACTGCAGCGAGATTCAGAAACAGCTTGGCTACATACCGGGAGAAATCACTTTTTTTCATGATATGAGCGGAAGGGAGTTTTTAAAATTTGCAGCAGATTACCGGAAACTCGGAAAGAATAACCGTATCGGGGAAATGCTGGAGCGATTTGAGCTGGATCCAAAAGTGAAAATCAAGAAAATGAGCAAGGGAATGAAGCAAAAACTGGGAATTGTTGCAGCTTTCATGCATGACCCCGAGGTTTTGATTCTCGACGAACCTACCAGTGGCCTGGATCCGCTGATGCAGAACCGATTTGTCGAGCTGATCGCGGAAGAAAAGAAAAAAGGGAAAACGATTCTGTTATCCAGCCATATGTTTGAGGAGGTTGAACGCACTTGTGACCGTATTGGAATCATCCGTAACGGAAAGCTTGTGACCGTTGACTCTGTGGAAACATTAAGACAGCGCCATATGCATACTTACACGGTGACGCTTCCCACACCGGAGATGGCACAGGCGTTTTCCGAAGATTTTGACGGAGTCTGCAGTGGTGTAAATGTTACAGTTTCTGCCAAACAGAGTCTTGAGACAATCTTCATGAATTATTACGGAGGAGAACAGGATGCTTAACATGACGTTATACAAAAGAGAAATGAAAGGCAGTTTGAAATTACTGCTTATTTTCGGCGCAGTCCTCACTTTGTATATCTCCATTATTATCCGCATGTATGATCCGGAAATGATGGCTACCTTAGACAGTTTTTACGAGGTGATGCCGGAGGTGATGGCTTCCGTTGGCATGAGCGCCGGCGCAACAAGTTTGATTGGATTTATGATTTCTTATCTCTACGGTTTTATTCTGCTGATCTTTCCCATGCTGTTCAGTATTCTGCGTGGAAATGGACTGGTAGCGAAATATGTAGACAGAGGTTCTATGGTGACTCTTGTGGCAGCTCCGGTAAAGCGCAGAACAATCGCCATGACGCAGATGTCCGCGCTGATCAGCGGTATCTTTCTGCTGGTTATCTATGCAACCGGTCTGGAACTGCTGATTGCTCAGTCCGGCTATCCGGGGGAACTGGCGGTATCGGAGCTTTTAAAGCTGAATGCAGGGCTCCTCTGTCTGCAGCTGTTTATCGGAAGCATCTGTTTTCTTGCGTCCTGTATTTCTTCTGACACAAAATACAGCATTGCTTTTGGCGCCGGAGTTCCTGCGCTGATGTATGTGCTTCAAATGTTGGCGAATACAGGTGAAAAAGCGGAAAAGATCAGATACTGTACGTTTTTTACCCTCTTTGACGCAAATGGAATTGCAGCTGGGGAAAGCGGAGCGATTTTGGAAGCAGCCGTTTTACTCGTTGGAGCCATTCTGCTTTTTGCTGGGGGAATTTTCGTTTTTTGCAGGAAAGATCTGCATATCTGATAAGCCGTAACCCGCTATGCCTGCGGTCTGACGATTCCAAATGGAATGAAACTGCTGATCCATGCGGGAATTGATACGGTTGAGAGGAACGGCGATAATCAGGGGAATTTTAGAGATTTCGAGGGAAGGAGAGTGGAACAATGGAAAAGTTTGAGGGAACATCGATTCTGAAAGAAATCGCTATTGGAAAGATCCATTATTACTCCAAAGAGAAACAGGTGGTACAGCGGAACCGCGTGGATGACACAGAGGCTGAATTACGGCGGTATGAGGCGGCGAAGGAAAAGGCATTGAGGCAGCTGCATGAGTTGTACGAAAAGGCAAGGAAAGAAGCCGGGGAGGACAGCGCGGCGGTCTTTGATGTTTACGCGATGATTCTGGAAGGCGACCAGTTCGACGATTCCATCCGCAGCGCCATCGAATCCCAGAACGTCAATGCAGAGTACGCGGTGGCGGTGGCTGGGGATGATTTGGCGAAGATGTTTGAGGCGATGGATGATGAATATTTTCGGGCGCGTTCCGCGGATATCAGGGATCTCTCGGAGAGGCTGATTTCCATCCTTCAGGGAGATTCGGTGAAGAGCGCGCCGGGCGTCGGAGCGGTGATTCTGGCGGCTAAAGATCTGACGCCCAGCGAGACCGTCCAGATGGACAAGTCAAGGCTTCTTGGATTTATCACTGAATTTGGTTCTTCCAACTCACACACGGCGATCCTTGCGCGTACGATGAATGTTCCGGCACTGATGGGAATTCCCGTGGACGAACATCTGGAGGGCAGAATTGCGATTATCGACGGTGTGAACGCCGCGCTGATTCTGGACCCGGATGAGGAGACACTGGAGTATTATCAGAAGAAGAAGCGGGAGAATAAGCGACGGAGAGAACTGCTGCAGGAACTGAAGGGCAAAGAGGACGTGACGCTGGACGGAAAGCACATTCGTCTGTATGCGAATATCGGAAGCGTTGAAGACACTGCAGAGGCTCTGGCAAATGATGCGGCGGGGATCGGTCTGTTTCGGAGCGAATTTCTGTATCTGGGAAAATCTGATTACCCGACAGAGGAAGAACAGTTTCAGGCGTATCGGACAGTCGTTCAGAATATGGCGGGCAGGAAAGTCATTATCCGTACGCTGGACATCGGCGCGGACAAGCAGGCGGACTATTTCCATCTGGATCATGAGGACAATCCGGCGATGGGATACCGTGCGATCCGGATCTGCCTGGACCGGGAAGAAATCTTCCGTACCCAGCTTCGTGCGATTCTCAGAGCCAGTGCCTATGGAAATGTCGGGATCATGTACCCGATGATCATTTCCGTGGATGAGGTCAGACGATGTAAAGAGGTACTGAATGAAGTGCGCGGGGAACTGGAGAACCAAAAGATTCCGGTGGGTGAGATTGAGCAGGGAATTATGATCGAGACGCCGGCAGCGGTGATGATCAGCGATCTTCTGGCGGAGGAAGTGGAGTTCTTCAGTATCGGAACCAACGATCTGACCCAGTATACACTTGCCATCGACCGCCAGAACGCAAAGCTGGATCCGGTTTATGACCCACACCATCCGGCGGTGCTGCGGATGATCCGGATGACTGTGGAGAACGGTCATAAGGGTGGCTGCTGGGTCGGCATCTGCGGGGAACTGGGCGCGGATACGACACTTACAGGCGAATTTTTGCGAATGGGCATTGACGAGCTGTCGGTAACGCCGGCGAGCGTCCTGCCGATTCGGAAGATTATTCGGGAATCTACGAACCAGTATAGAAGTTCAAGCGGAAAAGCTGAAAGGAAGAATTTGAGGAGACAAATATGATTTATTTTTCTCAAGATGGGTTATTGATTCGTGATATGAAATACGAAGATGCGCAGGCGATTACGGATGCCGAAATTGCGCAGGGGTGGCATGCATCCGTCGAAAAATATCTGAAAAGGCTATCCTGAAATCGTGGACTTTGGCGTTTTGGAAAAAAACCGGAATCAGGGGATAGGAACTGCTTTGATGGATACTGCTGAAATGCTTGCGGCAAATTATGCGGATACGGTTTATCTTGGCGTTGGTCTTCACAGCGGATATGGGAACGCCCAGAGGATGTATGTGAAACGTGGTTACATACCGGATGGTTCCGGCGTCTGGTACTGTAATGAAGTATGCAGGCCATATGGGGAATGCAAAAATGATGATGATCTGGTTTTATATCTTTCAAAAAACTGCGATGAGACGGATGGAGAAATGGAAAGCATGACCGAGAACAAAATTATGGAGATATGGATGCGCAGATTGCCATCGATAAAGTTCAACGGATGACAAGGAGGAAAAGAATGCCAGATAGATTAAAAATAGCGCTGCTTCAAATCGAACCAGGGGAAACTTTGGATGAAAATCTTCAAAAAGGAATCCAATGCTGCAAAATGGCGAAACAGATGGGTGCGGATATCGCCTTATTCCCGGAAATGTGGAGCAATGGATATCGCATATATGGGCGGCCGGAGGAAGAGTGGAAGTCAGAAGCGATTTCAAGTGACAGCAGTTTTGTTCATGCATTTCAGGATGCAGCCAGAGAACTTCAAATGGCAGTCGGGATCACGCTGCTTGAGGAGTATGAAGGCGGTTCCCGAAATTCACTGATTCTCTTTGACCGGTTTGGCAGGAAACTTTTTACTTATGCAAAGGTACATACCTGTGACTTTGATGTGGAGAGGAGTCTGACGCCCGGAGAAGATTTTTATGTTTCGCCATTGGATACAGCCTGTGGGGAAATAAACGTTGGTGCGATGATCTGCTACGACAGGGAATTTCCGGAAAGCGCAAGGATCCTCATGCTGAAAGGAGCGGAGCTGATCCTTGTTCCGAATGCCTGCCCGATGGAGATCAACCGTCTGTCACAGCTCCGCGCCAGAGCTTTTGAAAATATGTTGGCTATTGCCACCTGTAATTATCCGGATACGGTTCCGGACTGCAATGGTATTTCCACGGTTTTTGACGGAATGGTTTACTTGCCGGGAGAAGATGATTCACGGGATACCTGCATTCTTCAGGCAGACGGAGCAGAAGGCATATATATCTGTGAACTTGATGTGGAGCTGCTTCGCAGTTACCGTGAATGCGAAGCATGGGGAAATGCCTATCGGCATCCGAAAAAATATGGAAAATTAACAGATCCCGCAATAAAACGGCCATTTATCGAGGGTGTAAAATAAAGTGTGTAAGTTTAAGAAGAGAAATTCAAAACTTACGCA
>ERZ1090879.831-NODE-831-length-18064-cov-8.310845_pt1 | contig 18064 bp, 18 predicted proteins | sample MGYA00478472_ERZ1090879 | MGnify/ENA primary metagenome ERZ1090879 (study PRJEB33644, sample SAMEA5815723) | chicken gut metagenome | biome: Chicken; feature: Gastrointestinal Tract; material: Caecum | place: Ireland | collected 2019-01-01 | study: A study of the... | reverse complement strand
GCTCCTGAAAACACCTTCTATTCAACAAATCTATAAATATATAGCCATAATTTTTTACCTTTGCAAAGAAATGGAGTTGAGTATGGAAAGAAATTCTGCCAGGGTGTACAATTTAATCACAAATCAATAACACTCCAGCAAGCAGCTGCCGATGCGCGTACAGGCATGCTCCTTGGTCCGCTGCTTGCGGAAATATATTTTCAGGAACAGGAGGGATCGTTATGTCAGTAAAAGGCGGGATCATGGTTCCCCATCCTCCGCTGATCATACCGGAGGTGGGAAGAGGCAGAGAAAGGGAAATACAGACAACGATTGACGCTTATCACAGTGCTGCCAGAAAACTGGCTTCCTGGCAGCCGGATACAGTGGTAGTCTTGTCTCCTCATTCGGTAATGTATATGGATTATTTTCATATTTCACCGGGAACAGAGGCAGAAGGAGATTTCGGACAGTTTGGCGCGCCCCAGGTAAAGATCAAGGTTTCCTATGATACAGAGTTTGTGGAGCTTTTATCCCGGGAGGCCCAGGATAGAAAGATCCCGGCAGGAACTCTGGGGGAGAGAGCCCCGCAGCTTGATCATGGGACTATGATACCTTTGTGGTTTTTGAACCATTATTATACAGATTATAAAGTTGTGCGGATCGGTCTTTCCGGACAGACTTTTTCCAGCCATTATATCCTGGGCCAGTGTATTCAGAAAACAGCCGGGCTCTGCGGCAGGAAGATTGCTGTGATCGGCAGCGGAGATCTGTCCCATAAGCTGAAAGCGGAGGGCCCTTACGGTTTCCAGAAAGAAGGACCGGAATATGATCAGCGGATCATGGAGGTTATGGGTCAGGGAGACTTTGGACAGCTCTTTGATTTCACCGAAGAGTTCTGTGAAAAGGCGGCAGAATGCGGACACAGATCCTTTGTGATCATGGCCGGAGCCCTGGACGGTCTGGAAGTACAAGCGGAAAAACTTTCCCATGAGGGAACCTTTGGAGTTGGATATGGAGTGTGTACTTTTGAGGTGAAAGAAACATCTCCGCTAAGAGAGTTTCTGAAACAGTATGAGGAAAAGATAAAGAAACAGGCCAAGGAGAAAAGGGAAAGAGAGGACGCCTATGCGGGCCTTGCCCGTAAAACCATAGAGACCTATGTACGGACAGGAGAGATGATTTCCCTTCCCACAGATCTTCCAGAGGAAATGTATCGCCGGAAGGCCGGGGTTTTCGTGTCTCTGAAGGAGGAAGGAAAGCTCCGGGGGTGTATCGGCACCATTTCCCCGGTGCAGGAATGTATTGGAAAAGAGATCCTGGAAAATGCTGTCAGCGCTGCCGCCCGGGATCCCAGATTCCTGCCGGTACAGCCGGAAGAACTGGATCGCCTTGTATACAGTGTAGATGTTCTCAGTGAAGCGGAAGAAATTTCTTCTGAACAGGAACTGGATGTAAAGCGATATGGAGTCATTGTATCCAGAGGATATAAAAGAGGCCTGCTCCTTCCAAATCTGGAAGGCGTGGACACGGTCCGGCAGCAGATCGATATTGCAAAAAGGAAAGCAGGTATTCCTGAGGAGGCGGAAGATATCCGTCTGGAACGCTTTGAGGTAGTGCGGCATTTTTGAGAAAAAGAGGTGAACACATGGCAGAAGAAAAGCGGGAAACCAGAGTCATATGTCCGGTATGCATGCATCACTGCCGTCTTGCCCAAGGACAGTATGGATACTGCAGGGCAAGGAAAAATATCAAAGGAAAAATCACCAGTATCAATTATGGAAAGATTACCGGGCTTATGCTGGATCCTATTGAAAAGAAGCCTTTAAGACGCTTCTGGCCAGGCAGCAGGATCCTGTCTGTGGGAAGTTTTGGCTGCAACCTGGCCTGTCCTTTCTGCCAGAACTATGAAATTTCCATGACTGGGGAACCGGAGGCGGAATATAAAGAAATCTCCTCCGAAGAATTGGCGGGACTTGCCCGGGAATACAAAAAATATGGAAATATCGGTCTTGCCTTTACCTACAATGAGCCGTTGGTAGGGTATGAGTTTGTACGGGACACGGCAAAGCTTGTGAGAGCGTTTGGCATGAAAAATGTGGTGGTCACAAACGGTTCGGCAGAGCTGGAAATCCTGGAGGAGCTCCTTCCCTATATAGATGCTATGAACATTGATCTGAAAGGATTCACAGAGGCATATTACCGGAAGCTGGGCGGTGACCTGGAGACGGTGAAAAGATTTATACGAAGAAGTGCAGAGGTCTGCCATGTGGAACTGACCACCCTGATCGTTCCGGGAGAGAATGATTCGGAGAAAGAAATGGAAGAGGAGGCCAGATGGATCGCCTCTGTAGGTCCGGATATTCCCCTTCATGTGACCAGGTTCTTTCCAAGATATAAAATGGAAGACCGGCAGGCAACGGAAGTGGAAAAGGTGTACCGGCTGAAAGAGTGCGCGGAGAAATATCTGAAATATGTTTATACAGGGAACTGCTAAAAATGGAGGTATAAAAACATGAGACTGTTTATAGCCATCCGGCTTTCTGATGAAATGCGCACAGCCCTGGTACAGTGTATGTATGACCTGAAGAAACAGGGAGTGGAAGGGAACTATGTCCCTGCCCAGAACCTGCATATGACTTTAGCATTTATCGGGGAATACAAGGATCCGGATAAAGTGAAGAAAGTGATGGAGAAAGTTCCACTCCCCCAGTGCAGGCTGAGCCTTTCTGAAAAAGGCAATTTCTGATAAGGAAGACATCTGTCAGGAAACCTTATCAGGTACGGCTGCCAAAGGCAGAGATGACCGCGGATAAAGTATCTCTTATGAAATCAGAGATGAAAAACGGGAAAGTAGTATACAAAGAACTTTTTTAATTTAGATCTTCTATAAAATCCCCAATGGCGTCGGCTGTAAAGTGTATCTGTTCTTCATTGGAGATCTGGGGAGTCCCGTCACCTTTCTGGGGGCCGTAGCTGCCAAAATAGGCGTGACATCCTTCTGGAATCACCATTTCTGTGAAATCTTCGGGAAGATTATCCCGGTATTTTTCATAGGAATCCATTTTCAGTACACCGTCTTCGGAACCGTAGAGGGACAGGACTCTCAGACCTGTTTCTTTCAGATCTGCGGTGGAATAGGCGGCAAGGAGTATGAGACCTTTGAAATCTTCTTCATGGCTGCTGATGTAAGAAGCTGCCATAGAGCCGCCCAGAGAATGGCCTGCCATATACCAGTTTTCAATGTCCGGGTATTCTTCCGGGATGTCTTTTGCAGCATTGATATCCAGCACAGCCAGGTTCCCGGGCATGTGAAGAAGTACGCAGAGGATCCCTTCTTTGGCGCAGGCCTCCATTAATGGAGCGTAGGCCTCATACTGGACTTTTCCTCCGGGATAGAAGATCAGGCCTGCCCGGGGATCTTCAGGGGTGAAAATGATCCGGCCCTTTGATGATGTGGTTACCGTTATGTCCTGCTGAGGCTGGGCAGCAGCTTCCAGGGCCAGATCACTGGCGTGGTAATAATCCTGAACGTAAATGCCCAAACCAATCCCGGACACAAGGATCACCCCTGCCAGGATCGCCAGTAGTTTTTTCCATAATTTTCTTTTCTTTTTTGATTTCATTCGATTACCTCTCAGATTTTGACTGTAAATCTGATTATACGACGGGTCGGAGAAAAGAACAATATAGAGATACAACAAAAATACCCTTGTTTGCTAAGGGAGGCAAAGGAGATGAGCAGATATGGCATTGTATGCCCTGGGAGACCTGCATTTAAGTTTTCAGGCAGATAAGCCAATGGATTCTTTTGGAAAAGTGTGGAAGAATCATGAGAAGAAGATTGAAAAGTATGTGAACCGGATGGTAAAACCAGAGGATACGCTGGTGCTTACGGGAGACCATTCCTGGGGGAGAAAGCTGCCCCAGTGCCGGGAGGACCTGGCTTTTATCGAAAGACTGCCGGGAAGAAAGATCCTCCTGCGGGGAAACCATGATATGTTCTGGGACGTGAAGAAAACGGAAAAGCTAAATGAAGAATATAAGGACCGGCTGTTTTTCCTTCAGAACAATTTTGCTGTTTATCAGGACTATGCGCTGGTAGGGACTAAGGGATTTACCTTTGAAGGTCCTTTTTATCTGAACCGCCGGGGGCAGATCCTGGGCTGGGACGAAGCACGCAAGGAGCAGGCCGACAAACTGGTGAAAAGAGAAATGGAGAGACTTCAGGAGTCTTTCCGTCTGGCAGAGAAAGAAGGGTATCAGAAGTTTATCATGTTCCTTCATTATCCTCCAACCAATATTTTAGAAAAAACATCACCTTTTACAGAGATCGCAGAGAAATATAAGGTCTCTGCGGTGGTCTACTCCCACTGCCATGGAGAATCCAGATTCGGAGACAGCATACGGGGAAAGTTTCATGGTATAGAATATATGCTGGTTTCCGGAGATTATCTGAATTTCCGGCCGGCTATGGTGCTTCCATAAATATCTGGATATGTTTTTTACAGATAGAGTTCGCAGTCTTTCCTCTGGGCGCATGCTTTTTTCAGCATGGTATTCACTGCTGCCAGCATGACACTGTTTACTTTTCTGGCAGAGTGAGGACAGACGGAAATACACCGCATGCAGGAAATGCATTTATTGCTGTCTGTTTTGTGAGGATCTTCTCTATCAATAGCCTGAACCGGACATTTCTCGGCGCATATGCCGCATTTTACACAGTCTCTGGTTGGTTTTGGAACCATACCGGCGCCACCGGCTTTTTTATACGGACGATTGCCGGGAATAGCAGGTTCTGCGGTGCTTCCTGAAGAGAGTTTTTCCCGGATCTTTTCTGCAAAATCTGTAAGCTGTGCCTGATCCTGAGGATCGGGACGTCCGGCTGCGATCTGGCGGGCGATGGAATGCTCGGCCACAGCGGCAACTGCGGCTGTGATCCGGAATCCAGCAGCTTTAGCCGTATCTTCCAGTTCCACAAGAGTGTCTTCATAGGCCCGGTTGCCATAGACACAGACAAGGATAGCCTTTGCCTGGTTTCCTTTGATCAGGGAAAGACGTTTTACCGCTGTTTCCGGCACACGGCCGCCATAGGAAGGAACGGCGATAATAGCTTCATCATCTTCTTCCAGGGAAATTCCTGAAAAGTCAGTTTTGTAATCGGTAAGATCTACAGACTGGATTTCTTCTGCCAGCTTTTCCGCCAGCATATCTGCGGCTTTTTTGGTGCCCCCTGTAGGGCTGAAACAGATTTCATAAAATTTCATTCTAAATACCTCCTTGTCATTTTCCGAGAAAAATGTAAAATAATATGTAAATCATGAATTTACATCTGTAAACAGTGTAGCATTGGGTTGATGTAAAGTCATGATTTACATTAAACCTTTAAGAAAGAGGAGTTGCTATGCAGATCAGTATGAAATGTTCCATTGCGGTCCACTGCCTTATTTTTATCTATGAAGCCCGGGAAAAAGCCAGGGTGACCAGTACTCTCCTTGCCCAGAGTACAAGCTGCAATCCGGTGGTGATCCGGTATACCTTAAGCGCCTTGAAAAAAGCGGGGCTGATCAGTGTAGAGAGAGGAAAGGGCGGGGCACGGCTGGAAAAAGACCCTGAAGAAATTACTCTATATGAGATATACAGCGCCCTGGAGCCGGAGGGGCTTTCCTCCCTTATCGGCATTCATTCCTGCGCGGGAAGCAAATGCCCCATAGCCAGGAATATCCGCCGGGTTCTTCAGGATCCCTATCAGAAAATCGAAGAATCTATAAAAAAGACCATGGAGGGGATCTCTTTGGCTTCTATGATCGAAACTTATCATCAGGGAGCAGAGAAGCCAGGGGATGCCCCAAGGGAAAATCCTTTAACCTATAGTTAAAAAAACTGCCTGAAGATTAAAAAGCTCTCAATATACAGCCGGGATCCTCTCTGCTACAATAAGACCAGGAAGGCCTTCCAAGTATAGTATAAAACAGGAGGAAACTTATATGGAAATGAAAGATGTGATCCGTGAAAAAAGGAGAGCCATGGGCTTTACCCAGGAACAGATGGCGGACTATCTGGGAGTGTCTGCTCCGGCGGTGAACAAGTGGGAAAGCGGGACCACCTGTCCGGATCTGGCCATCCTTCCGGCTCTTGCCCGGCTTCTTGGCACAGATCCCAATACATTGCTCTGCTTTCACGAAAATCTTTCAAAGGAAGAGATAGCGGCCTATGGGAATGAGGTGGCGGAGACTGCCCGGCAGGGAGATCTGGAAAAGACTATGGAACTGGTAAAAAAGCGGATAAAAGAATATCCCCGGTGCGGAGCTTTGTTGTATCAGATGGCCACACTGCTTCGGGGGATCCGGATCCTGTTTTCCTATCCGGAGGAAAAGGTAGAGGAGGTTCAGGCTCTGGCGGTTTCTCTTTTAGAGCGGGCTATGGAATGTGAGGATAAAAACGCCGCAGATCTGTCCAGGTATGCCCTGGCGGCTATGTACATCCAGGAGGAAGCCTATGAGAAAGCTGAAGAGCTTATTGAGCGGCTTCCCCAGTATCAGTCTATAGATAAAAGACAGCTTCAGATCATGATGTATATGAAGGAAGGGAAAAACCAGGAGGCGGCAGAACTTCTGGAAAGAAAGTTAAACGGTCTGATCCAGGAAGTCTTTCTCATGCTTGATCAGCTTGCTACGGTATCTGTACGGGAAGGCGAGAATAAGAGAGCCTGGGAGCTGGCCAGGTACAGCCAGAAGGTAATGGAGATCTTCAAATGGAGTTACAGCGGACGGACGGCGGCCTTTGATGTGGCATTGGAGGAGAGAGACGGAAAACGGTGCGTGGAAATCCTGGGAGAGATGCTGAAGGCCCTGGAGAATCCCTGGGCGATGAAGGATTCCATTCTTTTTGCCCATCAGAAGAAAAAGAACGCAGAAACAGATGGATCAGATACGGGAAAACAGATGATCAAAGTTCTTCTGACCTCCATAGAGAAGGAAGAAAGATGTGATTTTCTCCGGAAAGAGGAAGGTTATAGAAAGCTGAAAGAAAAATACCGTTCTGTAACAGAATCTTCGGAAGGGTCGGAAAACTGATCCCGGGAGCAGATCCTGGATAGCATGGGGTCATAGCCTTCCGGGAATTGCCTGAGAGGAGAAAAGAGAAGGAAACTGCCGCATTAATCAAAATCGAGAATATTTATACATTTTATTGCTCAGTCTGTGCCGCTTTGAGCCTATAGTCTCAAAGCTATGCTCGACAAATTCGCATAAAATGTATAAATATTCCTGACATGTGACTAATGCGACAGTCCCTCTTCTTTTTTCGGCTGCAGGGCAGCCTTTCTTTTTTGCACATCTTTTTGAAGCAGCTTATAAAGGGTAGCTGTCACGGGAACCGCCAGGAGCATACCGATGATCCCGCCAAGACCGCCGCCTACGGTAACCGCCGCCAGGACCCAGATACCGGGCAGACCTACAGAGGAGCCTACTACCCTGGGATAGATGAGATTTCCTTCCAGCTGTTGGAGGATGGCGATGAAGATCAGGAAGCCCAGGGCTTTTAAGGGATCAATGGTAAAGATCATAAAAGCGCCTACAGCGGCGCCCAGATAAGCGCCGACTACCGGCAGCAGGGCGGTGGCTCCGATAAGGGTGCCTACCATGGTGGCGTAAGGAAACCGGAAGAGCAGCATGCCGATGGTACACAGAGTGCCAAGGATTACGGCTTCTGTACACTGGCCTATGATAAATTTTGTAAAAGTATCGTGAGCGGTTTTTAGTACCACACACATTCCTTTGTAAAATTTTTCATTCAGATAGGTGCGGGCCAGTGTCTGGAACTGGTGAAAGAGTTTTTCCCTTCCGGAAAGTATGTAAATGGAAAAGATCAGAGCCACAACTGCGGTAACGGCTATGGAACTGATAGTGCTTACGATATACATGGTAGAGGAAAAGACGCTGCTCAGTCAGTTGGTCAGATAGGAAGCGGCTTTTTGCAGGATCTGAGGCCAGTTTACATTCAGGGACTCCAGGAATTTCTGGAGCTGGGGCCAGTCTTTATCAAAAGAAGACAGCCAGACATTGATCTCAGAGAATACCATCGGGATTTCCTTTGCGATAACCCCGATAGCCTGTATCAGCTGGGGGATCACAATGAGGATCACCAGGACTCCAATAGCAAGGATTACTGCCAGGGATCCCAGGATACTGACGGGACGGCGGACTTTCCGAAGCAGAGTGCCTTCCCTGGTAAAACAGGGAAGACTTTCTATCCGGGTGACCAGGATATTCAGGATATAGGCGATCACACAGCCCAGGATAAGAGGCGTGACCAGGCTCCATAAAAATCCGGCAAATCCAAGTATGCTGTCGCTGTATTTTATACAGAGGATCAGCAGGGCAAGCAAAATGATAAAATATATAAATCTCTTTTTTTTCATGAAATTCTCCTTGTTGTTTTGATAAACCTGAAACGGCTGCCTGAAACATAGGACAGCTTTTGTCAGCCGGTTACGGTTATCAGTCTTTTTTCTTCCAGATCCGCCTGATGCATATCGATCCTGCGCAGACGGCTGTCTTCATAGGTCTTATAATAATAAACGCCGGTCCGGGTATTTATACAGCTGGAATATAGGGTGATATCACAGGTTCCCTGCCCGGTTATCACCGATCCCCGGATCATGGCGACTCCGTCCAGGATATGAAAAAACTGGGAAACATCTGCCTGCTCTGAAGGTTCTGACACAGAATTCCATTTAAAAAAGGCAGCCCGGACAAAGCGGGAGGCCGAGGAAGCGTCTCCCGGAAGGCCCAGAGCCCCCATTCCCTGGGAACAGGGCTTCAGATCCAGCCTGTCCGAAAAACGGTTTTCGGGACTCCTGGAAGTAAGATTCAGGTAATTTCCCATATTCATCTGATGGAAGGGGAAAGGAGGATTGTTGGTCAGTACTCCGAAAGGATTTTCATATACTTTCAGTCCTTCTTCCACAGCTTCCAGGACCAGGCATTTATGCCGGTCAGCCAGCATCCAGTGAAGAGGAGCCGCAGGCATCTGGGGCGCAAAAGAAAGGTTTACGATCTTCATGTCTGTAAGGTATGCTTCTGCCTCTTCTACGGAAGCACATTTTCCCAATATCCAGGCAATGATCTCAAAAGACGCAAGTTCCAGCCCTTTTTCGTCAGGCTCCTGGTAAAAGGCATTGCCCGGGAAATTCAGGCCTGCCATGGCCAGTCCTTTTTCATTTACTGCTTCTGCGTACAAAGGAAAGGTTTCATTTGCGGAAGCCATGCCGATCATTGCATAGTGCCGCTCCATCTTTCCGGCTCTGGAAAAGTCCAGAAGAAAATTTCTGGGAGTGATGGTAACCGCCTCTCCGAAAGAAACGTCCAGATCCAGATTCCGTCCAAAATAAAAATCACCGTTTTCGTAAGTGATACAAGTGCACATAGAAATGCCTCCTTTCTCAGGGAGAATATTTTAGGTTAATACTATTATTCTATGGGTAACCGGAGAAAATAGCAAGGTGGTAAATGAAAAATAATGACAAATCGAAAGCTGTGAGATACAATGAAAAGAAACCAGGACCTTTTGCCTCCAACATCAGGAGAAAGGAATCTTTGGACCAGAAACAGGAAAGGAGAACAGGAATATGAGCGATCTGCAGCGCTTTATAGAGGCACAGAAACAGGATTTTGACCTGGCCCTGGAAGAAATCCGCAGGGGCCGCAAGAGAAGCCACTGGATGTGGTATATCTTTCCCCAGATCCGGGGACTGGGGTTCAGCAGTATGTCGGCTTATTATGGCATTCAGGATCTGAAAGAGGCGGAAGATTTTTTGAAGGATCCTTACCTGGGAGAAAATTTGAGGACTATCTGCCAGGCCCTGCTGGAACTGGATACAGATAACCCTCACCAGGTATTGGGCAGTCCCGATGATCTGAAGCTGCTTTCCTCTATGACCTTGTTTGAGGCGGCAGAAGGAAAAGGCGGGGTCTTTACCAAAGTAATAGAAAAATACTATGGCGGGAGAAGAGATCAGAAAACCATAGCATTATTGGAAAAAATATCAGGATAAAATCTGGAGGAAGTTTAAATGCGCAGGATCAGGATCATCAAGAAGAATGATGAATACACATCGGAATATGATATCGGAGACATTTTTGAAGTGGAAGGTACCTGGTACGGGGGCGTCCACATTACAGGGAAAACCGGAGTACCTATTTCTCTTGACAGGGAAGAATATATGGAACTGGATACAGAACCGGAGCCGGAACCTGTACCGGAAGAAATGCAAAGAGATATACGGCCGGGGGATATTGTCCGGCATTTTAAGAGAGAGTGGGTTTCCCAGGAGACCTCGGAATATCTCTATAAAGTCCTTGCCTTTGCCCAGCATACGGAAACCGGGGAAATGCTGGTGGTCTATCAGGGACTTTACGCGCCCTTTAAAATTTCTGCCAGACCTTACGCCATGTTTATGAGCGAGGTAGACAAAGAAAAATATCCGGATATCCGTCAGAAATACCGGTTTGAGAAAGTCCAGGGGTGAGAAAGATGGGAACAGAGAGAACGGATGAAGTGTATAAAGCTTTGCTGGACAAAGGATACCCGGAAAAATTCTGCAAGGAAATTGCTTACAAGTATATGAATACAGACTATACGTCTACAAGAATGCTGGGATACCTGTACCGGGTCACAGATCCCAGGATCGAGGATGTGGTGGATGAAATGCTGGCTATCTTAAGCGACCGGCAGCAGATCATGGAGAAAAAAGAACTGGAACATGCCCAGGCAGTGATCAATGATATTTACAGGAACGGACTGTAGGAAGAATATTTTTTAATCTTTTTCAGAGTATTGACATTACGCCGGGAATAGGGATAATGGTAGAAGAGGCTGCAAACCGGTGATCGTCCTCTTTGGCGGCCGTTGCTTGCAGGAACCAAGAAGAAAGATGAGGAAAAAAACATGAAGATAGCTGTAACTTACGACAATGGAAATATCTTCCAGCATTTTGGAAAAACAGAATTTTTTAAGGTATATGAAGTTGAAGACAATAAAGTGATCTCCAGTGAAGTGATAGGATCCAACGGAACCGGTCACGGCGCTCTTGCAGGGCTGCTGGCAGATCAGGATGTAGATGTGCTGATCTGCGGAGGCATTGGCGGAGGAGCCCAGGCTGCCCTTGAAGAAGCCGGAGTAGAACTGTGTGCCGGAGCCCAGGGAGATGCGGATCAGGCAGTGGAAGCTTATCTGAAAGGGGAGCTGGTATCCACCGGAGCAAACTGTGAACATCATCATGAGGAAGGACACAGCTGCGGCCACCATGAAGAAGGACATACCTGCGGAAACTGCGGGGGCTCCTGTGGCGCCGGCCCTGCTCTTACAGGGCGCAACGTAGGAAAGACCTGCCGTACCCATTACAGAGGGACTTTTAATGACGGAACCCAGTTTGATTCTTCTTATGACCGGGGAGAACCTCTGGAATTTATCTGCGGTGCAGGCCAGATGATCCGAGGATTTGACGCGGCAGTGGCAGATATGGAAGTGGGCCAGGTGGTAGACGTTCATCTGATGCCGGAAGAAGCCTACGGTATGCCGGATCCGAATGCCGTCTTTACCCTTGAGATCGCACAGCTTCCCGGTTCTGAGGACCTTCAGGCAGGACAGCGGGTATATCTCTCCAATCAGTATGGACAGCCTTTCCCTGTTACCGTAACCGAAAAGGACGAGACTACCATCACTTTTGACGCCAACCACGAAATGGCCGGCAAGGAACTGAACTTCCGCATTGAACTGGTAGAAGTAAAATAAAACAGATCATGGAATAAATAAAGGCAGCCCCGGAAAACAGAAGTTCAGGATATGGCAGTGCCATATCCCGACATATGTTTTCCGGGGCTGTCTTTTATTTTAAGAAAAACCGCACCATTTTTTCGTGGAGCTGCCGGTAGGGCTGATAGCGCATGGGCAGGTCAAGCCAGGTTTTTTTATCTACAATGCTCTTATAATGGGTGAAGGTGTCGAAGCCGGTCTTTCCGTGATAAGCTCCCATGCCGCTTTCCCCAAATCCTCCGAAGCCCATTTCCGTGGTAGCCAGGTGGATGATGGTGTCATTGATACATCCGCCGCCGAATCCGCAGCGGGCGGTGATTTCTTTTGCCGCTGCTTTGTCAGAGGTAAAGAGATAAAGAGCCAGAGGATGAGGCATGGAGTTGACCCGGGAGATCACTTCTTCCAGACTGTCAAATACCAGAACAGGCATGAGGGGACCGAAGATCTCTTCCTGCATCACCGGATCGGAAAAACTTACGTTGTCAAGGACCGTAGGTTCAATACCCAGTGTCTTCCGGTCAGAGTTACCTCCCTGGACCACTTTCTTTTTATCGATCAGCCCAAGGATCCGGTCAAAGTGTTTTTCGTTGATGATCTTTCCGTAATCCGGATTGTCCAGAGGCCGGCTGCCATACTGTTTCCGGATCTGTTCCTGCACTTCTTTGATCAGCCGGTCTTTTATGGAACGGTGGCAGTAAACGTAATCAGGGGCCACACAGGTCTGGCCGCAGTTTAGATATTTCCCGAAAACAATCCGTCTGGCGGCAAGCTTCAGATCAGCGGTCTTATCCACGATACAGGGACTTTTTCCCCCAAGTTCCAGGGTAATAGGCGTCAGATGTTCCGCAGCTTTCCGCATAACCTCTTTTCCCACAGACTGGCTGCCGGTGAAAAAGATATAGTCGAAGTGTTCCTGGAGAAGACAGGTGTTTTCAGCTCTGCCGCCAGTGACCACAGCCACATACCGGGGATCAAAGCACTGGGAAAGGATATCCAGGATCACACGGCTGGTGTGCGGGGAATAGGCGCTGGGCTTCACTACAGCAGTGTTTCCCGCAGCCAGGGCATCCACCAGAGGAGAAAGAGTGAGCATAAAGGGATAATTCCAGGGACTCATGATCAGTGCAACGCCGTAAGGAGATGGCTTCTGGTAGCTCCGGGAATGAAACTGGGCCAGTGGCGTCCGTCTTCTTTTTTCTCTGGAAAAGCTGCGGATATGCTTCAGCATATAACTGATCTCTTCTAATACCAGACCGGTTTCGCACATATAACTTTCAAATCCGCTTTTGCCCAGATCCTTTTTAAGTGCATCCTGGATTTCTTTTTCATTCTGGGAAACAGCTGCGTAAAGGCGGCGCAGGCCGACTATCCGCATGTCCACAGGAAGAGTGGCTCCGGTCTGAAAATAGTTTCTCTGTCTCACAACGATATCATTTATTTCTTTTTCCGTCATTTCAATCTCTCCTTTCCTGAACCTCTTTATCCTCATCATTTTCTCCGGTATCCATCAGCCGGTAATAGAATGGCTCCAGCTCGGAAGTATTTTTAAGTGATTTTATCAGAAAAATATTAGCAGTCAGCACAGGGATTGTCAAATTGAAATCCGGTTTCAAAAGATAAAAACAGATTCCGATTATTTTCCTTGACAGGAGTATCTGATAGGTGTAATATAACATTGTTATATAGCACTGTTACATGGAGGCTGTTATGCAGGAAAATTTATCAGATACATTGGAAAAAATCCAGCAGGCTGCTTTAGAGGAATTTTCCGAAAAAGGATTCCAGGGAGCGTCCCTGCGGCAGATCGTAAAACACGCAGGAGTAACCACAGGGGCTTTTTACGGTTATTTCTCCAGCAAGGCGGCGCTGTTTGCCTCTATCGTAGAACCTCATGCCGCGGCCCTGATGGGAAAGTTTATGGAAGCCCAGATTTCCTTTGCTCAGCTCCCGGAAGAAGAGCAGCCGGAACATATGGGGGTGGAATCCGGATCCTGTGTCCATTGGATGGTGGACTACATCTGTCAGCACCGGGAGCCTGTAAAACTGCTGCTGTGCGGGGCAGAAGGCACCAGCTATGAGCATTTTGTCCACGATATGGTGGAGGTGGAAGTGGAATCCACTTTGCAATATATGGAAGTACTCCGGCGGCTGGGACACGATATCCCCGAGCTGGACCGGTCTCTGTGCCATATTATCGCCAGCGGCATGTTTAACGGTATTTTCGAGATCGTGATCCACGATATTCCCCGGGAACAGGCCATGCGGGATGTGGAGAAACTCCGGTCCTTCTATACGGCCGGCTGGATGAAACTGATAGAGCCGTAACTGCCATAAGAGGATCTCAGGCAGGGGCCGGAACTGTGGTATTAATCATATGCCAGGAATATTTATAGATTTTATTGCTCGGTCTGCGCAGCTTTGAGCCTATGGTCTCAAAGTTGTGCTCGATAAATTTACATAAAATCTATAAATATCCTCTCTTTTGATCAGTGCCGCAGTTCCAGAGAAATATATTTTTTTGTTCGCTAGTTAGCGAAAACTAACTTTATATAGGAGGTACATCATGAAAAGAAAGAAAAAGAGTGAGCTAGGGGTTTTGCTGGATTATGCCGGTAGCTATAAGTGTCTGACCTTTCTGGGACTGACCTTATCGGCAGTATCTATGCTGCTGGGTATGGCGCCCTATATCTGCATTTGGCTGGCTGCCCGGGACCTGATCGCTGTGGCGCCGGAATGGACACAGGCCCAAAGTGTTACCCGGTACGGATGGATGGCGTTCGCTTTTGCAGTGGGAGGCATTGTCCTGTATTTCGGAGGACTGATGTGTACCCATCTGGCGGCTTTCCGTACTGCGGAAAACATCCGGAAGCAGGGGGTGGCCCATGTGATGAAAGCTCCCCTGGGATTTTTTGACTCCAATGCTTCCGGTCTGATCCGGAGCAGACTGGATGCGGCAGCGGCAGATACAGAGACTCTCCTGGCCCACAACCTGGCGGATATCGTAGGTACTGTGGTGCTGTTTTTGTCTATGCTGGTGCTGATGTTTGTTTTTGACTGGAGAATGGGGGCAGCCTGCCTGCTGGCGGCAGTGATCTCTGTGATCGCCATGTTCTCCATGATGGGAGGCAAAAACGCCGGCCTTATGGCAGAATATCAGGCGGCTCAGGACCGGATGACCAAGGCGGGTACGGAATACGTCCGGGGGATCCCTGTGGTCAAGATCTTTCAGCAGACCGTCTATTCTTTCAGAGCTTTTCAGCAGGCTATTGAGGATTACAGTACAAAGGCTGAGCATTACCAGTCAGATGTGTGCCGGGTTCCCCAGGCCATGAACCTTACTTTTACCGAGGGCGCCTTTGTATTTTTAGTCCCGGCGGCTCTGTTTCTGGCCCCGGAAGCTCTGGACAGCGGAAACTTTTCCGCATTTGTGGCAAATTTTGCTTTTTATGCAGTGTTTTCCGCTATTATATCCACTGCGCTGGCGAAGATCATGTTTGCGGCTTCCGGTATGATGCTGGCCGCTACTGCTCTGGGACGTATCGATCAGGTAATGGAGGCTCCTGTCCAGGAAGCGCCTGTGAATCCCCAGACGCCCAGAGATAACCGGGTAGAATTCAAAGATGTGAGCTTTACCTATGAGGGCGGAGAGAGCCCGGCCCTGTCTCATGTTTCCTTTACGGCAGAGCCGGGACAGACGGTGGCACTGGTAGGACCCTCAGGAGGAGGCAAGACTACGGCGGCCAGCCTGATACCAAGGTTCTGGGACGCAGCTTCCGGTGTAGTGAAGGTAGGAGGCGTAGATGTAACCCAGATCCATCCCCACGTACTTATGGACCAGGTGGCTTTTGTATTCCAGAATAACCGCCTGTTTAAGGCCTCTATTCTGGAAAATGTCCGGGCTGCCAGGCCGGAAGCTACCAGGGAACAGGTAATGGAAGCTCTCATGGCAGCTCAGTGCAAAGATATCCTGGAAAAGCTTCCCGAGGGTCTGGACACTCAGATCGGTACAGAGGGAACCTACCTCTCCGGCGGGGAGCAGCAGCGTATCGCTCTGGCACGGGCTATTTTAAAGGACGCGCCTATCGTGGTGCTGGATGAGGCCACGGCATTTGCCGATCCTGAGAATGAAGTGCTGATCCAGAAAGCCTTTGCCACACTGACAAAAGGGCGGACCGTTATCATGATCGCCCACCGTCTTTCTACAGTCGTCGGGGCAGATAAGATCATTGTCCTGGAGAAAGGACAGGTAGTGGAACAGGGCCCTCATGATGAGCTTGCCGCAGCAGGAGGACTCTACGCCAGGATGTGGGCGGACTATAATCAGGCAGTCCGGTGGAAGATTACCAGTGAAAGAGAGGGGAAGTAAATGTTCAGTAAAAAATTTCAGCGAAAATATGCTCTCACTGACCAGGGTGTGGAAAATACGAAAAAAGGCGCATTCTGGACAGTGATCGTTAATCTGGTGGTTATGGGAGGCGTGGGTATCCTGTACCTGCTGATGTCCGGCTTTATGGAAACCCTGACCAAGGGAGCGCCTCTGCCCGGGATAGTTCCAGCTGTGGGACTGGCGCTGCTTTTTGTCCTTCTTTCCTTTGTGACCCATCTGCAGCAGTATAAAGCAACCTACGGACTGGTGTATAATGAAGTGAAGACCACACGTCTTAGCCTGGCGGAACGGCTTCGGAAGCTTCCTCTGGGATATTTCGGAAAACGTGATCTGGCAGATCTAACGGAGACCATCATGGGAGATGTAAACCGGATGGAACATGTGTGGTCCCATGTGCTGGGATACCTGTATGGTGCCTATATCTCTACTGGAGTCATTGCAATCTGCCTTCTCCTGTACGACTGGCGGCTGGCCATCGCCTGCCTGTGGGGCGTGCCGGTAGCTTTTGGCCTGCTGTTTGGAAGCCGGAAAACCGCTGCCCGCAGCGCTCAGCGGACAAAAAAGGCTGCTGTCCGTGTATCAGACGGCATTCAGGAGGCATTGGAAAATATCCGGGAGATCCGTGCCGCAAATCAGGAAGAGCGGTATCTGGAAGGCCTGAACCAGAAGATTGATGAACATGAGCGGGTGATGATCCGCGGGGAACTGGGAACCGGCCTTTTTGTCAATGCTGCCAGTGTGATCATGCGCATGGGGGTAGCCACCACCATCCTTGTGGGAGCCAATCTGATCCTGTCCGGTTCCATTGATTTTATGCTGCTTTTTCTTTTCCTGCTGGTCATTACAAGGATCTATGCTCCCTTTGACCAGAGCCTGGCCCTTATTGCGGAGATGTTTATCTCCCAGGTGTCCGCTGACCGCATGATGGAAATTTATGAAACGCCTGTGGCAGAAGGCCCCGGAACATTTGAACCCAAAGGCCATGACATTGTATTTGAACATGTGGGCTTTGCCTATGATGAAAAGGAAGTCCTTCATGATGTGAGCTTTACGGCAAAAGAAGGAGAGGTTACGGCCCTGGTAGGCCCTTCCGGTTCAGGAAAAAGTACCTGTGCCCGGCTGGCCGCAAGGCTTTGGGATATTGATAAAGGTGCTGTCAAAGTAGGAGGAGTGGATATTTCCACAGTAGATCCGGAGGTGCTTCTGAGAGATTACTCCATGGTCTTTCAGGACGTTGTACTCTTTGATGACACAGTGATGGAAAATATCCGCCTTGGCAGACATGGGGCTACAGATGAAGAAGTACGGGCAGCGGCAAAAGCCGCAAACTGCGAAGAATTTATCAGGAGACTGCCTGAGGGTTACGATACGCCCATCGGGGAAAACGGAGCCCGGCTTTCCGGCGGGGAGCGGCAGCGGATCTCTATTGCCAGGGCCCTGCTGAAGGACGCTCCTATCATACTTCTTGACGAGGCTACTGCAAGCCTGGATGTAGAAAACGAGACCAAGGTACAGGAGGCCCTGTCCCGTCTGCTGGCAGGCAAGACCGTACTGGTCATTGCCCACCGGATGCGTACAGTGGAGGCCGCAGACAAGATCGTGGTCCTGGCAGAGGGCCGGGTGGCAGAGGAAGGCTCTCCGGCGGAACTGATGGCCCGGGGAGGTCTGTTCTGCCGCATGGTAGAGCTTCAGCAGCAAAGCGCCGGGTGGAGACTGGGATAGAGAGCGGCATTACAAACTCTAGCGCAGAAGACTTGTCTCAAAGTGATTCCCATTGAGGGGAATTTCTAAAACAGGAGTTTAGGATGAATATAAGATGGGGTTGCCATTGGCAGCCCCCATTTTTTTGAACGAAATCATTTTAATAATACCTGTTGGAAG
>ERZ1090879.827-NODE-827-length-18113-cov-5.614631_pt1 | contig 18113 bp, 13 predicted proteins | sample MGYA00478472_ERZ1090879 | MGnify/ENA primary metagenome ERZ1090879 (study PRJEB33644, sample SAMEA5815723) | chicken gut metagenome | biome: Chicken; feature: Gastrointestinal Tract; material: Caecum | place: Ireland | collected 2019-01-01 | study: A study of the... | reverse complement strand
CTCTTCCGATTTTTTCTCCTCAAACAAACTCCTTGCAAACTCTCCCGCTTTTATTTTAATACACGCCCGAAGCTCCGTACTGCCCACAAAAAATGCCTGCCCCGTACCCGCCGAAATGATCATGCGCTGCTCTTCTTCGTTGAAACTCTCTCCGGCTTTATATACGTCCAGCACATCTTTCATATCCGGTGCGGACAGCTTGAATATGAACAAATACTGACTGTTTTTGATGATCGCGCTCGTCTTGTTCCGCAGTTCTTCGGTCGCATTCCAGTCGGCGATATTCTGCGTCGCCGGCAAAAAACTGCCGTTATATTTACGGATTCGTTTGCTCATCTGATAAAAGAAATCCAGCGCAATCGGGAATTTCGCGTCAATGAACAAATGCGCTTCGTCACAGACAATCAGGGTATGTACATTTTCCCCGTATCGATTCTTTTCCCGCGCGTTAATGACTTCTTGCTCGATAAATCTGAATATGAGCAACATCTGTGCATTGGCGACAATATTGTTCTTGTTTGCGAACAGGCTTTGAAAGTTAAAATCTATTACGTCCGTATCCGCGGTCAACGTAGACGGCGCGTTCCAGATGTCCGAATATCTCCCCGAAACAAACTTCTCAAGATACAATTCCGCCGTGCGCATATCCCGCGCCGTCATTGAATCCATGGTAGCTGCATTTTTGCTTTTCAGCGTTTCGAGCAAGTCCGAAAACAACGGAAATTCCTCCGCTTTCAACTGCGCGCAATCCCTCGTTTCGTCTATCCCCTTTTTTGCATAGGTTTCCACGACGAGATTGTTGATAAGCTCTATTACATCGTTGCTGGCGCCCGCAAGCACGATCCTGAAAAACGATTCCAACATTTTCAGATGCGCATGGAACGTGACCTTCGGGTCTGCGGGCGTGCCGTCCTCCGTGAGGATCTTATAAATATGGAAGGGATTGATTCTGCCCTCTTTCGCATTCCCCACATCCAGAACGTTTCCTTGCAGATTGCGCGTCAGAGTCAGGTATTCCGCTTCCGGATCGCAGATAATGACGCGGGTGCGGTTCGACCATTCGTTCAGAATCAGGTTTTTCAGAAAGAACGACTTCCCGGAGCCCGATTTTCCGATTACCATCGCATTGCTGTTCTGATACAGATTCCCGCGTTTCCAAAGATCAAAAATAAACGGATAGCGATTGTTTCTGTTCTCACCGAGCAATATTCCGCCCTCCTCCATCACGAAAATCCGTACAAACGGAAACACCGCCGCCAAACTTGAACTATTGATGCCGCGTTCCAGATTTTTGAGCCCGCCCTGCGGAGAAATTGCCGACGAGCGAAATCCGTCTATTTGCTTTCCATACAGCATGGACGGGCGGAAATTCTCCGTCTGGATCGCTCGCCGGACGGCTTTTTTATAGCCGCTTTCTTTCAGATAGTTATACGCCGTAACCGTCAACGTCACGTCCAAAAGGCTTTCGTTTTCCGTCTGTAAACTATCCAAAAGCTCGTGCATCGTTTCGCGATGAATTTCCGCGCTGTTCGACTCGCTCGCTTTTTCGGACAATAGCTGTTTCGTTTCCATTTCGCCGATACATTTATCAATCCTCCGAATCGCCTTGAGCCTTTCTACGGGCTTCATATGCAGCACCACTTTCGTATTCGGGATATTGAACAGATCCGCTCCCCAGGCGTTCTTTACGCGTAAGGGGTACTCGGCAATCGCCATTACCGACGCTTCCAGTCCGTCTATCACGTATTTGTTCGCCTTGAACACAATCTCCTTCGGCTTGATCCATTCGACCAATTCCTCGTCTGAAAGTTTGCCCGCTTCCCATTCATCGAAATTCCGCGAATACCCGTACTTCAAAAATACCGCCGTTTCCCGCCGTCCGAGCAATGCCGCGCTCAATCCGCTCTTCCCGATCTCCGTCGCCGCATTCAAAGCCGTCTGTTCCACTTCCTCAGCGTTTTTTCCGTATATCACGAAATAATAATCGGAACTGTATTCCTTGCGCACATTATTGATTTTGTCTATCGCGTCTATCCGTTCCCGCAAAACTCCGGCGCGGATGTCCCGCCGATCATCCCCCCGACCGTCGTATAACTCTGACAGCCGCGCAAACAGCTCCTCTGACCATACATTCAAAGTCACCGGTCGGTCTATTTTTACGAGGTCGGCGCTTTGCGTTTCATCCAACTGCTTCAACGCGCTTGCAAAATAACGGATATCTGTATCCTGCTGCAAACCGTCCTCTACGCCGAAATTTTTCTGTCCCAGCTTGATGACCCGACCGAACGAGCCGTCTTTGTATTCTATCAACCCGCTCTTCCGCACGGCTTTTAACCCGGACAAAGCGTCTACGTTCTCCTTCGGATTTTTTGACTCCGACGTGTATCGCTTTTTGGCAAACAAAAAACGAACATTTTCCAAAATACAAGAATAAAATATCCCTTCCGAGGTGGGCATGAACATCACGACTGCAAGAATCCCCGTCACTGCCGCCACCGCCCAATTCCCTGCCGTAATGCAGATAAAGACCACAGCAAATACGATCAGCGCCGCTATAATATCCGGCATGGTATAGCATTTCCACACGGTATTTCTCACTTTGATTTTTTTCGGTATTATCCTCACTTTTCACCTCCGTTTTCCGCCGTCGTCTCCCCCGACTGCGGTTTTTCATCCGAATACCTGTCCGAATCGTCGCTCCCGTCCGACGAGTGTTTCCTGTTCCGCCCCGAAGCGATCATTTTCCCGCCGACGCGCAACCCTCCGCCGATGATTTTAGCCGCCGCACCTACCGTCAGCATGCCTGCAATTCTACCGCCATAAAACGCGCTGTGCAAAAATCCTCCGCCCGGATGCATATCGTCCCCGCTGCCGAACAGTCGCGCAAACAGCGCCTGACCGCCGGGAATGACCATCGCGCCACCGACAATCATGAAGATCAGGAACATCGCATTCCCAAATCCGCTTATACCGGGAATCCGCATCTGCGTTATCAACGGCAGTATCAGTGCAAAGACATTCACGGAAAACACCGCGCCGTATGCCAGCACGATTTTCGTTATAAACGTTTCCCGCCAGACCTTGAATCTCGCTCCGTCATCCAACGACAATGTGGAAAGTGAAACGGGCATAACCAAATACAAAATCACCAATTCATACACCCGCTTCACAAGATTAATGATCGCAATCAACAACGCTATTCCCAAAGCAATCGACGCAATCATTGCCGGAAGATATAAAAACGTATTCGGGTCAACCATTCCATTGCACTTCCAGCTCGTGGGCCAAATCCCGAACATCACCGTATTGTAATCCCCAAAGATTTCACGCACCGACAAATCCGCCACATCGATTTCCGTCACCGAATACCCGTTCAGCCAATCCTCCACGCACGCATTGAACAACGCATTGGATAATTTCTCCGTCGTTCCGATTTGAAAAATTTCCGCCACGAGCTGTAACAAAGCGCCGGAAATGAGTATGCCGAGTACCACTACCGCAAGCATCGCCATCGTGCCCAACAGCGACAAACCGAATTTTCCGACGATACTCGATACGCTCCGTGTGCCGGACAGCATATTTTTTACCAGTGACACAATGGTAAATATACAAGTCAATCCGATCGCAAGAATAAAAATACACCAAAATATAGTCCCGATCGTCGAATCGCCGAGAACAAATTCAAGTAAATTCACCTCCTTCCCGTGATAATTGACTTTCGTCACGCCCGAAATCGCCGAAAACAGCTCCATCGTCCCGTCTATCAGCCGCAGCAGCCATAAAAACAGCTGCAATATCAGCTCCTGAAAAAATATTATCATCTGTCTTTTCTCCGAATTTTCATTTCCCCGTCCTATTCTTTCTTTTATTTTTTCTTGACAAATATCATACAATGTAGTATAATTGAAATACAAAAGAAACAAAATTTTTACGGGGAGGTTATTATGTCTACTTCTATCATTCAGTTCCGCGTCGATGACGATCTGAAAAACGAAGCCGCTGCCATCTACGAAAAGCTGGGCATCGATTTATCGACCGCCATACGCATGTTCCTGAAACGCTCCGTTATGGAAAACGGCATCCCCTTTCCCATGACCCTGCAAAGGAGTTATGATCCCGAAAAGGCGCTGGATGCAGTCAGAAAGCTCAACGCAGAGGCGCAAAAAAGCGGTTCTGACGATTTATCCCTTGACGACATCAATGCCGAAATCGCCAAATACCGTAAGGAAAGAAACGCCAAGGCGGAATAATCATGAAGTACTATGCCGTCATCGACACGAATGTTCTCGTATCCGCTTTACTGAAAGAGGATTCCGCGCCTTGGCAGATCCTCCGCGAAGCCCTTGACGGATGTATTATCCTCCTTTTGAATCAGGATATTTTAACCGAATACAGCGAAGTGCTTTTGCGTGCCAAATTCGGTTTTTCAAAAAGTTCTGTCGCGGAAATCATATCGGAGCTTCCCAAGCGCGCCCTGTTCATAGACGCCAAAGACACAAAGGAACTGTTCCCCGACCCGGACGACGCCGTGTTCTATGAAGTCGTCATGCAGGCAAAAGAAACGCACGACGCTTACCTGGTCACGGGAAATCTCAAACATTTCCCCGCAAAGCCGTTTGTTGTCACGCCGCGCGAAATGCTGGAAATCATTCAGAACAATATTCCATAACATCCCGAAAATTCTTCCGGGGCGTAATTGTTACGCCCCGGATTTTTCTTGCTTTTATCGGCCGATACCGACCCATGCGGACAAACCGTTGATGAGCAGCGGCGCGCCCATCGCCACGACGAAAATAATCACGATCCCGACGACGAGGTTCTTGACCATATCGCGGGCGTTGATTTTCTCTTCGTTCCGGTGCGCCACGGCTATTCGGATACCCACGTATGCGCCCCATACCACGACTACCGCCGCCAGCGCCATTACTATGTAGATCCAGAACGAGTCCATCAGCTCGTTGAGTTTCGTCACGATTTCCTGCAAATTTTCATTCAGCGTTGCCGCCAAAAACAAATCCGTCATTTTCGTCTTTCCTCCTTCAATCAAAATCCGAGCAACCCGCTCACAAACGCCCCGTCAGTCCCCGTGCTTTCAATGCCGACCCAAGCCGACAGACCGTTGATGAGCAGCGGCGCTCCCACCGCGATTACGAAAATAATCACGATTCCGATAATCAGGCTTTTCACCATGCCGCGGGCATTGATCTTTTCTTCGTTACGGTTTGCCACCGCGATCCGGATGCCCACGTATGCGCCCCATACTACGACCACTGCCGCCATTGCCAGAACGATATACACCCAAAAACTGTTCATCAGTTCGTTCAGTTTTGCGATGATTTCGCCCAGATTTTCATTCAGAGTTCCTGCCAATAATCCGTTGTTCATTTTGTTGTATCTCCTATTATTTTTTGTTTTTATCCTTGTCTTTTCTGCTTTTTATAACGACCGCCACGGCGATGCCCGCAGTCGCCAGAATCCCGGCACCTGCGCCAAGCCCCGCGATCAGTCCGACATTTTTATTTTCCCTTTCCGTTTCGGGCATGGGTTCATTCTGCGAATCGTCCGAACTTTCCTCCGGGTCATCTTTCACATCGCTTTCATCCCCCGGATCCTCGTCCGAGCCGTCGCCCGGCTCCTCTTCTTCCCCGTCATCCGGCGGAGTCAGATCAAGGGTAAACGCAGACAAAATATTTCCCGCGCCGTCGCGTACCTCCGCCGGATATACCCCCGAAAGTCCGCTCAGCTCTACCCTGCCTGCCTCATTCGTGCCGCGAATTACCGCACCGCCGGCTGCGTCTGTCAGAACCAGATATAATTTCCCGGACGCTTCCCCGCAATCGCATTCGCCGTGTAAAAGGATATATTTCTCCTCTATGTGCAATTCGCTGTAAACCGTAAACGTATGCTCATGCTCATGCGGCGGCTCTTCTTCCGGCAATGTAAACCGACCGATTTCCTCTCCCGAAATGTCATAGACCACTATTTCTTTCCAGCCGCTTTCGTACAGTCCGGAATATTCATATATGCCGTCCGGATCCGCCGCAAGGAGCATCCGTTCGTCCGCTTCGTTTATCGCATAGACACGCACGTCCGCAGTTTTTTCGTCCCCGCAGGCACATCGGTTCGTCACCGTAAAAATCCCCTGCGACTCGTCCACTACGATTTCTGGCGTATAGCTATGTTCATGCTCATCCCCGCCTTCTTCCGGCGGTTCGGACGGCGGGTCGCCTTCCGTATATCCGTTATCTCCGCTTGTCACAAACTCCGTCACATAACTGTAATCGCAGTTTTGGCAAGTGTATTTTGTATATCCTATCCCCTCCTCCGTCGCTTCGATGCGCTCCGACAGAAAATCGTGTCCGAGCGGACGAACATAGTCCGTCACAAATCTGTCCCCGCAGTCCGTACAAAGATGTTCGGTATATCCGTACATCACGCACGTCGCAAAAACCTCTCTTTCGGTATAGGCATGTCCTTTTTCATCGGTGTATTCCGAAATATATGTATCCCCGCACGCGGTACAGGTATAGGTCGTATAGCCGCCCTCTGTACAGGTCGGTTCCGTCACTTCTGCTGCATAATCGTGTCCGGGAGCCGCTATGTATTTGTCCGTATAGCTGTATCCGCAGACCGTACAGGTATGCGTCGTAAATCCCGCTTCCGTACACGTCGGCTCCGTTGCCGTATCTGCATAGCTGTGACCGAGCGCCGCAACGTAATTATCCGTATACTCGTACCCGCACGTCGTACAAAAATGCGTGGTATATCCTTCGTGGGTACAGGTCGGGGCCACCGTCACTTCCGAATAAGTGTGTTCCGTCTTTTCCGTAAAATTGTCTTTGTAGCTTTCCCCGCAAAGGGTACAGGTATATTCCGTGAACCCTTCCGAAGTACAATCGGGTTCATGTACGATTCCTTCGCCATACACATGCCCGCAGACCTCCTCGGCGGACGCAGCCAAAGCCCGCGGACCGAGCGACATCCCCGCCGACAGGAATACCGCCGCAAACAGTCCTATGCCCGCAACCGGCGTCCAAAATTTGTGTTTGACCTTCTGCATTTTTCTCCTCTTTACGCGGCGTTTCACTTTGCCGCTTCCTGTAATTTTTTCATGTCTTTCAGCATACCGTCTATCGCGGCTGCCGCATCCTCTATCCTCTGTCTTACACTTTCCTCATACCTCGACGCAATCTCAAAAAGCAGCGCGACTTTGTGTTCCATTGCCGCTTTCCGTACCGCAGATGCGTCCTCGTCGTCCAATATCGGCAAAACCTTTTTCAGCCTGTCCCGCACTTCGCACTCTATATTCAGCCATTCTTTATCGAGCTGCGCAAGCCGCTGTTCGTCGTTGCCGCTGTCGGGGCTGTTTTCGTTCTCCGACTTTTCCAATTCGTCGAGGATTTTATCCCGTTCGCTCTGCGCCTTGCCGCCCGCGATGTCGAAGACATATTCCGACTTATCGAACAGCACCGCTTCCCGGCTCCTTTTGTCCGCTTTGCCCGCCTGAAAGTACAATTTTTCAAGTTCATACGACGGCGTAAAACGCGACCAGATCGGCTCGTATCCCCGCACCGATACGATGGCGTCCCCCTTTTCATCGCCGTTGATGCGTTCCAGCAGCCCCGCCGTGATAAGCGGTTGGTTCGACGCGCCCGTATTGCCCGACGCGCTCGATTCCGCATTCGTGTTCACCGAAAAATTCTTCACCTTCTTCTGCCCGCAAAGCTCCGAAAACTCCTTCCTTGTATCGGGATCGTCCGAGCCTATGAATATCTTGACGTTGCAATTCGTCTTTACGATGTCTCCGACCTCCCTGCCGTACTTTGCTGTAAGCTGCGAAAAACTCTGCAACACGAACAGAAACCGTATCCCGCGCGAACGCGCCACCGTTACCATCCCTTCCATGTTTTCAAATTTGGGCAAATTCCCGAATTCGTCGAGAATAAAGTAGGTATTCCGCTTTAAGATCGCCGTTTCCGTCTGTTTTCTGCGGCTGTTCAGGTTCGCCTTTTCCACCAATTCTTTGTACATCTGCGTGATGAACAACGTCACAAACCGATGCCGCGTAAACCGCTCGTCCGGTACGATGACAAACACCGCGTTCGGCGCTTCGTCCAGATTCACGATATCCAGATCGTTCTCGCTCGTAAGCGACAAAATGCCGTCGTCCGCAAGCTGCTGCATATAGCCGTTTACCTCGGACAGATATGAGGTGAGCGTCTTATCCGACGTAATGAGTACCGTATTGACGAGCCCGCGGACTTTCGAGAATTCGTCCCGCCCCTCCAACAGATATTCTTTGAGCGCCGTCGTGTCCTCCGAACAATATCGCGTGATGTTGTGATAGACGTTGAATAAGAGCAGCTGCTTTTCGTCCATTTTCCCCTTGATACAGTCCTCGCAGAACGCAAGCACCAACCCCAAAACAAGATTTCTCGCACCCTGTTCCCAGGTGGGCTGTTCCCGGTTCTGGACGGGACAGAGCGTATAGACCAGATCCATCGCGTTTTCATAGATTTCGTCTTTGAGTTCCTGTACCCGCGTCCGCGCGTCACGGTATGAGAGAAATACTTCGCCCGCGCCGTAATATTTCCCGTCACGGTTTTGCAGGTTGTTCTGTAAATCCCTGACGAGCCGAATACGGCGAATAAGCATGTTCATGGGATTCCAGCGCGCCGAAGAATACGGTTCGCGCAAATCGAGAACGCTGATTTTATACCCTTCGCTTTCCAGCTGTTTCGCGTGCTTTTCATACAATTCGCTCTTCGGGTCGGTTATCACAAGGCCGGGCTTGGTTTTGCTCCGCGCAAGCGCCGCTATATTCTGATCCACGAATCCCGTCGTCTTGCCACTGCCCGTCGTTCCCACAATCAGCGCATGCAGCTGATCCGTCATTACGATTTCCACGCCTCCGCCCTTCTTTTCCGCGCCGATCACGATCCCGTCTTTCCGGTTCTCCAGACCGCTCCAATTCGTGACCGTAAACTCTTTCAATTTCCGCAGGCGCCTGGGCGTCAGCCATTCGGTATCTTCCAGATCGTTTTCGTCCAACGCGATGTTCTGCGCGTCGATTCGATACATCATGAGATACGCCGCGACGAGCAAGCCCGCCACAAAACCGAACGCATACCAATACGTACTGTTGCCGAGGATTTCGCCGATGCTGTCCGCGCCCGTAAGCGTAAACAGAAACATGATCAGCACCCCGACAAACGCGAATGTGATAAGCCACAAAAGCACGCTCAGTTTACGCGACTTTTTCTTCTTATGGCGCAATGCCGTTTTTCTGTTCAATCCTTATACTCGCCCTCCTTTTGTTTTTGCTTTTCCTTTTTCCGCTCCTTCTCCAGCTCCTCTTCGATTTCCCGCAACCGATTCCTGAACCCGCGTCCGAGATTCTCGCTCTCGGTCCCGAACGAACGCAGGAATTGATCGAGCGCGGTGCCTACTTTGCGGCGGGAGATCGTGAGCCGCCTTTTCATGTAACTGTCGTTCGCCTTGTATTTCCTGCCTTTCTTCCGTTCATAGATCTCCGGCTTGATATATCTTGCCAGGCTCAGCACGAGATTCCCCTGACGGCGTTTATAATCTGCTTCGATCTCGTCCGTTATTTTTATGCTTCCCGCATCGATTTTGTTATGGTACTTCGATAGCGTTTCCCTCCCTTCCATAGCCGTGTTCTTGTTCGGAAACGCCAACGGCTGACCGCAGATGTTCGCAATTTCACGCCTGCGTTCTTCCAATGCTTCATAAAAACGCCTGTCCGCTCTCCGGGCTTTATAGTTCCCCTCCAAGAGCATTTTTACGATCTTATCCACACGCTCGCGGTACGGCTCCATATCCTTGCTCGCATATGCAAGCCTGCCCGTTTTCGGCAGGGATTTCGCAAGCGCGATGATCTCACGCTTCACCTCCTCGTCGCCGGTCATGGCTCGCCCGGCGTTCGCCGCCGCGCGCAATTCTTTGATCGCCTCTGCCCTGCCCTTGTATAACCTATCCTTTCTCTCGGAGATGAACAGCCCCAAACGCACAAACATCCCGTCTATCGCCGCTTTGTCAATTCTGCCCTTACTGCGGTATTGCAGCGTGCCGTCTTTGCCTCTGTATCTCGGCGCTTTCTCCCAAAATACAAAATGGATATGCAGATGATGCGGTCTGTCAAGATGCAATGCACACATCAGATCGATATTATCGGGTTGGAATTTTGCGTCTTTGAAAAAGGAATTGAACGTATTCTTCACGAGCGCGATGCATTTCTCGGGCGTATCGATCTTCGGACTGTCCGCTTCGGAAAGGGATATAAAACCGTGCCAGATGTTGCCCTTGTTCTCCTTCACCCGCTCCTGCATCTTTTTCACTTCCTCTTCGGAAAGCATCCCGCTTCCGTTGAACACGCCCGTGTTCTTTTGCAGATAATCCAAGACATTTGCGCCTTTGCCCGCACGCTTGCCCTCCGTCGTTATGTACCGATATACGTTCTTCGTTCCCGTCATATCGTAAAACGCCCTCGCTTCCGCGTGCGCCGCAAGCTCCTTTTCCATTGCATTCTTCTTTAAGCGGTACGGCGTGTATTGCACGTCGAAAATGATCGGCTGATTGCTCATGCGTTTTCTCCCAGCTTGCGCAGCCCGCGCAGGCTGCGGATCTCATAGTCTGAAAGATAGTCCGGCGTTTCCGCATATCTCCCTTCCGAAAATTTCTTCCCGCTTACGCTCTCTTTGTTCAACGCCCTCTCCCGCTCGTTGTACAGCGAACACAACATCGATTTATTGATGGTGACGCCGATAATAAGTTCTTTCAGAAGTTTGATTATCTCCCAAAAATATTCCTCATTCACGCCGTTCACCCTGTGCACGAGTTTTGTTTCCGTGGGGCGTTCGGTCTCCTCCACTGTTTCAAACAGGCGGTCTAAAAGGTCGTCCAATCCGAAGTACAACGCATCCACGATAACTTTGTTAAAGCTCTTGGAATACTTGTCGAGAGTCATGATTTTATCGATCTTCGCCCACATATCCTCGTCCGTGATCCGGATATACCGCCTCTGTCTGTTCTCTGTTGTTGTCTTGTTCCTGTTCATGTCCCTCCTTCGGGAAAAGCGGGTTTCCCGCTTGTTCCCCCCGCCGCTCGACGGCGGCTTCAAAAGCGCCAAACCGCAGGTTGTGGCACTTTTCTTAACCTGCTTTGATTTTTCAAGTGTTTGCCACAGATTACGCCCCTGTCCCTTCCCCGCATTTTCGAGGCGATTGCCCTCCGTTCCGTACTCCCGCGCTACAAGTACGACAACTTACCGAGCAGAGAATCGCGCTCATTTTTCTGCCTTGCTTTCCCTGTCCGCATCCTCCGCGACCGAAAGGACAATGCCTTTCAAAAGCATACCCATAGGATCGGCTTCCCGCCCCGACTCCTGCACGGACGCGGCTTTCCTTCCGCGCGTGCGCTCCGCCACGAGCAGTCCGCCCTTCCTGCCGTTTGCGCGGTTTTGCAACGAGATGTCCAGCGCCGCTTTTGCATACGCATACGCCGAAGCGACCTTCGCGTCTTTCGTTTCCAAAGCTACGCCGTCAAAAGCATAACCGCACAGCCCTTTGATGAACTGCCCCGCCTGCTTTTCCGTCATGCCCTGCATTGCCTTGTAGTCCTGTTCCCTGATTTTGAAATTCTTGTTTGCCATTTGCTTGCTCCTCTTTTTTCTTTCAGATTCCGATCCGTCCCCAGATTTTACCGATTACGTTCACATACCATCTCCTGTCCGAGATATAATCCAGATCGCAGCTTCCCGTCGAGTCACGTTTATATCCCATTGCGTACAGGAAATTGTGCAACTTATATTCTCCGTACAAGTCCGTAGCGGCGCGTTCCATTTTATATCCATGCGCCTGCGTATAGCTGCGGACAAACATGATAATTTTCATAATCTGTTCCTTCTCATTCCAGCGGAAGGATTGTTCGACCCTGACGCTGCCTTTCCCGAACCGCAGCGTTACCGTTTCGCCGCCGTTCAGTTCAAGCCGTACCGCCGAACTGTCATCGTAATATGTAAAATCTGCGCCGATTGAATTGATTGCCCTATTGTTTTTCGCCGTATTGACCCAACCGACTATTCCTATGATACCAACTAAAATATTGAATACCGTCAACGCGACGGCAACACCTGTCATCCGTTTTGATTTTTTGATGCCATTTGAACCTCCCGATACCTTTTCTCTTTCAAAACTTCGCATTTATTCCGAAATGCGATTTGTTCCCGTCGTGTATGTTCGCGGCGATCATATTCGCTTTTATCTTTGAAACGAACGCGGCGGATTCCTCTGCAAGTTTTTCATAATGCGCGTCCGGCTTTTCGTCGCGGTACTGCGCGGAGGATCTGAACAGCCGCACAAGCTGTTCTTTATCGTCTGTAAACAGTGCAAACCGCGTCATGAGCGAGCGTTCGTCCTTTTCTTCCTTGCCCGTCACCGATATGCCGTTATACAGCTGCATGAACTTCTCGCCTCCTTTAGACTTTTCCGCCCGCTCGACGATCTCCCGGTCATCCATCCGCGTCAGGCTCTCCTTCCCGCGCGTTTTCATGACGCTTTCGCGTTTTTCTTCCGCCACACTCGCTGCCAGAGCCGCCGCGACGCTCGGCAGCATATATACCTCCGACTTTTTTTCCTCCGCATACGCATCCCTTGTCATCTCCGCCTCTTTTTGCAAAACGTACTTCGCGATTTTGTCCGCATCGGCGATCGCCGTAAACAGGGTGTTCGGGTCGTCTTTGATCGCCGCTTTCCAACTGCTGACATACGCGCCGCTGTTTCGAACCGCGTCTTCGTCCACGTCGATTCCGAAATCCTGTTCCATGAACACTGATGCGATTTCCGCTCGCAATTCTTCCATCGCGTATTCTTCCGAACCCATGTCCGCATTCAAAGGCCTGTTGAGCCGCGTTTCGTGGCCCGTAGAATGCCCCATTTCGTGCAGCGCCGTAGAATAAAACTCCTGCATATTGTAGAAATCCTCGCGGGCGGGAAGATGGATTTCATCGCTCGTCTTGCTGTAATACGCCTGCGAACCGCCGTATACGATCTTCGATTCGTTCCCGCTCCAATAAGCGAGCATCCGTTCCGCTCGCTCCGATTTCCCGCTTTCGTCCAATACCGAAACTTCCTGTGCCGGAATGCCGTCTATGAGGTCGGCGTTGAATACCGTATAATACCTTCGGATGGGATATACGTTTTCGTCCATATATGTCTGCCGTTCATCCGCACTCATGCCGTCCAGCACGTTATGGTCAAACTTTTCGTGCGTTTCCCTGTCCCACAAATCAAAAAACTCCACCGATACCCCCGCGTTTCTGCCGAGGCTATTGCCCTCGGCGTCCGTCCTGAACGACCAGTCACGCGCTTTCATCTGATTAAATGTCAGCCAGCGATTGTCGCCGTAGCCCCGTTCCATAGCCACGAGAAAGAGATACAGATTGTTCACACCCCTGTATTTCTTGCCCGTGATTGCGTTTTCAGGCGCTCCGCGCGTGCGCCAGCCACGTTTCCACAGGGAACCGCTCTCCAGATTGGCGGAAAGCATGTCCACGAGCTTCTTCCGCTGCGGCGAGAGTTTGTCATATACGCTTCTTCTTTCCGTCGCTTTGCTCATACCGTACCTTCACCTCCTCCTGTACCGCGGGCGTTTCGTCTTCAAATCCGTACCCTTCGTCGTCACCGTCGTACAACTCCTCAAACGTATATCCTTTCGGAATATACAGTTCAATCTCTTTTTTCTTTCGTCTTTTCATCTTACTTTCCTCCCTTATACAAAGCGTTTGCAGGGCGGGATTCGGGACGCGCCTGCGCCCTTTTCGGCTGAAACCGCTCCGCGTTTTCGCGTACCGCTTTCAGCGCGGTATGCTCGTAATATTCCGGGGATTTTTCGGGGCGGTACAGCCCGCTCGTCGCATTGATGCGCAGCATCTGATCCACATCGCCGTTACACCAGAATGCAAGATAAGTCATAAACGCCATGTCTGAATTGGAATGATTATGTTTCAGATCCTGTCCCTCATAGTACGCCTTGAACGTAGCGCCGTTTTTTGCCGAACATGCCTTTTCCACCACTTCGCGGTCGGACATCGAGGACAAGCCCTCCACTCCACGCCCCGCTCCCTTCCATTCCGCATGCCTGCCGCAGACCTCTTCCAGATATTGCTTTACAGGCAGACTGTCAAAATCTGACAAGACGCTGTAACTGCCCGCCCTGTCGCCCGTCACGGTGATAAAGTGCGATTTTTGGTAAAACTCAAGTTTTTTGTCCTTCGAGAAGGAACGCACGTCCAGCCCGTTCGTCTTGCCGAAGATATGCAATCCCTTCCGGCTGACCGACACTTCGCGATAGGTGTCGCCGCATAACCGCCATACTTCTTTTGCCGCATCGGACAGACGCCTTTCCGGATCAAAGCAATCATCGAGATCGATGCAGCAGATGTTATCCTTTCCGTCCAACGCATAGCCGAGCGCCTCGCCGCCGTGGTCTTTCGCGTATTGACAAGCCGTATCGAAATCCGTCCACGTTTCGGGATTATCGCTCTCTGCAAACTTTCCCGTCACGGGCGAAATGAGGAATTTATCCAATCTCCCCTTTTCTTCGTTCATCCGCGTGCGCACGATCACCCAATTTGGACGGGCAAGCATTTCGGGCGGCAAATTCTTGCGGAGCTGCTCTTCCGTTTTCCCGAATTTCTCCGCTCGTTCCTCGCTCGGTTTCGTCAGCACGCTGCCATAGTCCGCGTCCGTAATATCGTCCATGACCGCCTTGAACTCCTCTGCCGTAAGCTCCGCGTATCTGTCGTTGCGGCGGTCTTTCAGATAGACCGTAAAATTTTCCGAAAGCTCTGCCACGATTTTCTCTTCGCCGTTTTTTATCCCGTCGTTGAACAGATAAAAACAGTACCCTGCGTACTCGCCCGTGTCGGGCATACGAAACAGCGTCTGGTTCGGGTATTCGGCTATTTTCGCTTTCAGCGGTATCTCCGCCCGGATATGCCGCACGCCGCTTCTCCCCTTGTCGGACGAAATCCGGGCATAGTCCTCCCCCTTGGTTCCGTCACATGCGTTCAAAAGATCGAACGGCGTGATAACGACCTCTTCGTCCGTCGCGCGGTTTTTCAGGGTGATATGGAATTCTTCGGGCAGCGTAATGAGGATATTCCCGTTTTCGCCGCGCTTGTCCTCCTCCACAAATGCGTTCGGGAGATAGTAACTGTACCCGGCGAATTCGCCTCCGGCGGGCATGGAAAAAAGCGACGATTTTTCGTATGTGCCGCGCAGCGCTTCCTGCGGCACGGAAACGGCATACCACGCCGTATCGTCCGCGCGCTCTTTCCGTTCATAGTCCGCGTTTATCGTCCCGCCGATCAGTTCCGTAAATTCCCGCGAAGAAAATACAACTTCGTCGCCGTCACGGGTCTTGATCGTCACTTCGCCGTCCGCGGGAAATACGAGTTCGTAACAGAGTTCATGCTCGTCGCTTTCCATGTCCGCGAGTTGATGGCTCTCCTTGATTCGGCTGTTGTAGATATTATAAGTGTAATCCTCATATTCGCCGTTCGGCATCCGCATAAAACTGTGTTTGTCGTATCTGCGGATAAGCGCGTCCCGCGAAACCTTTGCCGTCAGCCACTTGGGCGCTTCTTCGCCTTTCGGTTTGTAATTTTCGTCAATAAACCCCTGTGCCGCCTCCCGCGTGGGAAAATCATATCTGCCCTGTGCCCACGTCCCGTCTTTGACATCGTACCCGATGGCGACAACATAATCTTTCTGACGTTGCACGATAGCGATGTCATGTCCGTTCTTGTCGCGTTCGATATGCACCACGGGCAATCCTTTTGATGTTTTTGTCCTGTACTTTTCTTCCTGTATTTCCGTTTCCGCTCTTTTTCCCTGTTCCGTTTCTTTCTCCGCCCTGCGGATGCGGGCAATCAACCCGTCCAATACCGCAGGATGCGACGTCACCCCAAATTGTCGGCGATGCTCCTTATCTTCCGTAACCAAGACGGCTTTGGCCCATGCCTTCGTTTCCGGAGAAAATCTACCGTCGCTATCGCAGTTCTGTACCGTATTTGCCAGCACATATTTCACCCGCTCCGTGCCGAATTTATCCAACAGCGCCCGTTCAAATCCCTCATTCAGGTGCTGACCGTCAAAATTCTCGTCTATTGCCTGCTCTATCTCGTACTTGCACTCGATATTCGCCTGCAGCGAACGCCTGTACTGTTCTTCCTCGCCATGCGTCTGCGCATATGCCCAAGTCCCGCCGTACAGCGGAATTTCTGCCATTGCTTTTTGCCGTTTCCATCTCCCGTCGATATAGTTTTTCGTCAATTCGGATAAATCCTCCCACGATTCAAAATTGACCTGTTCGTCCGTTTCCATATAACAGGCATACACCCGTTCAGTCATCGCGTCGCCGTCTTTGATCAGTTCCGCAAAATCGTCCGCGCCGAGATAATAATCGTCTACGGCCTCTATAAATTCGGCATAAGCGGCAAAAAATCGTTCTTTATATTCCGCCCTGTCCGTCTGCGGATCGTCCTGCAATTCTTTAAGCGCCGTCCTTGCGTTCTCCGCGACCTGCTTGCGCGTATCGGCGTCGCGCCTGACCTTTCCGGCGGCTCGGCGCATCTCGCGTTTCGCCGTCCGCGCCGTTCCGTACAACGCCCGATCGGGAATGTCCCTGTCCGTCTTAACGAACGTGATTTTGTATTCCCGCAAACGTTCATCCGGCAAAAAACAGTTCGGCGCGGCAACGACGTATTTTTCCGCTCGTTCGCCGATTTCCGCGAGCGCATCCGAAGAAAGCCCCTGCGGCAAAAAGTAATATGCCGTACCGTCCGCGTCTTTGCCGAAAAACTTCGGCTGTTCCGCCGATCGCAGCACTTCCGGATGATACTTTTCCGCATACCGCTCGACAACCTCCTGACGCTCCATATATGTACGCAACGCAAGGTCGCCGTTTTGTTCGTAAAAGCCGGCAAGCCGCGGCATCAGCTCGTCGCCGTCCCTGTCCAATGCCATGAAATACGCATACGGCAATGCGTCCGTTTGCTGCAAATACTCGCTCATATCCCGATAAAACGGATTTCTGCCCGAATTGTCCGCGTAATCGGCGTGTTCCGCTTTGTATCGCTCATAAAACGCCTTCGTCCGCTCCCGCACTTCTGCGGCATAGTCCTTGTCCTCCTCGCCCGCATTCTCCGATTCCCCGCTCTCGGTATAGGATTTGATAAGATCGGTAAGCTCTGCCCCATCCGACAAATCGCGCACAGCACTGTCTAGGTCATATTCGTACAGCCGCGCAAGGATTTCGCCTTCATCCCGCAGCAGTACGTCGATTGCGCCTTTGTCGAGCGCCGTCGCTTCATCTCGATCAAAATACTCCGCAACCGCCTTATAAAATCGGCTTTTGTACGGTAATTCGTCCGCAGCATTTTGTTGCAATGCGGCATATTCGTCCATAATGCTTTGACGGACGCGCTCATATGTACGCTCTCCCGTCCGTGCATTTATGCGCGGCTCTATATATGCTTTGAGTTCAGGCTGTTCTATCTTCCCGATAATCGCATGCCGGACATCTTCTTTCGTCCAACCGTATGCTTCAAGCGGTATACGGGATAACCTGTCCGTAAACTCGTTCACGAGCGCAAGAATATACGGCTGTACCACTTCAAGCGTGGGAGGCTCTTTGTTTTGCAGGTAACTTTCAATGCCTTGTTTTTCCTCAAAAACGCTGTCCGTAAACGAATCGATATACATCCCGTCTATATAGTCCATCTCCTCGTTCGCTGTCCTGATAACAACTTCGCTCATACACAGCCGTGCCGTGAAATAGGCTTTTGCCGTGTCCGTTTCCAGAAAATCCGTCCATTCCTGCCTGTCCACGCCAAAGACTCCGGGAAAAACCTCTATTTCCTCTTCTCCGAGAAGATCTCGCCGGCCGTTCGTGATGTCGTACACGGACAGTCCCAATCGGCTGTACTGTCGGGCTTTATTCCTGCCGATCGGCAGCATCTGCCCCTGCGGGTTCAGCGACGTTTCCGTCAATTCCTCCGCTGCCGCATAATCGGGGTACAGTTCCATTTC
>ERZ1090879.826-NODE-826-length-18125-cov-35.694853_pt1 | contig 18125 bp, 16 predicted proteins | sample MGYA00478472_ERZ1090879 | MGnify/ENA primary metagenome ERZ1090879 (study PRJEB33644, sample SAMEA5815723) | chicken gut metagenome | biome: Chicken; feature: Gastrointestinal Tract; material: Caecum | place: Ireland | collected 2019-01-01 | study: A study of the... | reverse complement strand
CTGCGGGAGTTCCACGTCTATGTGCTGACCAACGGCATCTTCGCCTCGGCGGGCACCGCCGAGATCAGCGAGGTGCGCAACGTCCCCGACCGGACCATCCATCTGGGCCGGGTGGCGGCGGTGAACGAACTGTCCCGCGAACTGGCCGAGGGCCGGGTGGGCCTGGCCGAAGCCGAGCTGCAGCTGGCCGCGGCCCGGCGCATCCCCTTCCCCGGGGCGGCCGCCCAGATCCTGAGCGGGACGGTGGGCTCGGCAGCCTTTGCCCTGATGTTCGGCGGGGGCCTGGCCGAGGCGGCGGCCGCCGCCCTTGCGGGGTGCACCGTCAGCGTCTACCTGTGGGCCTGCAGGCGGCTGCCCGCCCTCTTTCTCAAGCTGACCGGCGCAGGGCTCATCACCCTGGTCTGCATCCTGGCCTGCGGGGTGCTGGCCGCCAGCGTCAACCACGCCGCCATCGGCGCGTTGATGATCCTGACCCCCGGCGTCGCCTTCACCATGTCCATCCGGGACTTTGTCAAAGGGGACTACCTCTCGGGCACCATCCGGCTGATCGACGCGGTGCTGGTGGCCGCCTGCCTGGCCTGCGGGGCCGGCCTGGTGCTGCGGGTCCACACTCTGCTGACGGGGGTAACGGTGGTATGACGGGCGCACAGTTGTTCGAGCTGCTGCGGCAGTTTTTGCTGGGCGGGGTGGGCACCCTGTGCTTCGGGATGCTGTTCGGCATCCCCTGCCCCTGCTACCTGGCCTGCGCCGCCACCGGCGCCGTGGGCTGGCTGACCTACGAGCTGGCCGTGATGCTGGGGGCCGGCGCGGTGACCGCCAACCTGCTGGCCGTCATCCCCCTGACCCTGCTGGCCCGGCTGTTTGCCATCGGGCTCAAAGCGCCGGTGACGGTGTTTTTGCTGTGCGGCATCTTTCCGCTGGTGCCGGGGGCGGGCATCTACTATACCGCCTATTACTTCATCCAGAACGACAACGTCCAGATGGCCGCCTCCGCCGCCGACACCGTCAAGATCGCGGCCGCCCTGGCCATCGGCATCTCGCTGGTGCTGGGCCTGCCCCTGCCCCAGCAGAAGAAAAGGCCTTGACAAACCGGCGCGGGCGGGCTACAATAAAACACGATATCACAAAACCGGCTGTGAAGAGAAGAGTAAGCCCTCGCATTGACCTCAACCAGAGAGCCTGGCAGGTGGGAGCAGGCGGGGAACAGGGGGCTGAAAATGGTCTCGGAGCTGCGCAGGCGAGAGGCAAGAGCCACAAGCCTGCGACGGGTGCGCCCGTTACAGCGTCCGGCTGTACGCAGGCCCCCGGGCCCTGCCGCAGCGCTGAGGCCGCGCCCCGCAAGGGGCCGGTGAAACAAGGTGGTACCACGGAAGCATTCTGGCTCCCGTCCTTGCAGGTGTCTTTCTACCTGTGGGGACGGGAGCTTTTCTCTTTCCGTCCGTTCACACACGAAGCGTCAACACGAAAAAGGAGCGTCATTATGAACAAGATCACCCGCCGCGCATTCCTGCAAGTCACCGGCCTGACCGCCGCGGCCGCCGCCCTCTCCGCCTGCTCGGGCGGGTCGGGCAGCAGCGCCGGCTTCCACGTGGCCGTCCCCAACGACACCACCAACGAGGCCCGCGCCCTCCAGCTGCTGGAAAAGAACGGCTTCTTCACCCTGAAGGAAGGGGCCGGCATCACCGCCACCAAGAACGACATCGCAGATAACCCCCTCAACATCACCATCGACGAGGTGGAGGCCGCCCAGGTGCCCAACGTCCTGCAGGACGAGGACTACGCCGTCATCAACTCCAACTACGCCATCGCCGCCGGGCTGGACCCCATGACCCAGGCCCTGGCCATGGAAGACGGCACCTCCAGCTACGTCAACGTGCTGGTCTGCAAAGAGGGCAACGAAAACGACCCCCGCATCAAGGCCCTGGCCGCCGCGCTGGAAAGCCAGCAGGTGAAGGACTTTATGCTGGAGCAGTACGGCGGCGCGGTGGTGTCGGTGGTGGAGAACCCTACCGACGGCTACGACCCCGAAGTGGACTACGACGCCCTGGCCGGCCAGACCGTGAGCTGCGCCGCCACCCCCGCCCCCCACTGCGAAGTGCTGGAGGTCTGCGTGCCCATCCTGGAGGCCAAGGGCATCACCCTGGACATCCAGGAATTTGACGACTACATCATCCCCAACAACGTGGTCGAGGACGGCACGGTGGACACCAACTACTTCCAGCACCAGCCCTACCTGGACGACTTCAACGCGCAGAACGGCACCCACCTGGTCACCGTCGCCGGCATCCACGTCGAGCCCATGGGCATCTACGGCGGTAAACAGACCAGCCTCGACCCCATCCAGGGCTGATAGACACCGGAGGACCCCGCTGTGATCGAACTGAAACATCTGTCCAAGACCTTCCAGATGAAGGACGGCGCCGTTCAGGCGCTGCGGGACATCAACCTGACCATCCCCGACGGGATGATCTACGGCATCATCGGGATGTCGGGGGCCGGCAAAAGCACCCTGGTCCGCTGCATCAACCTGCTGGAGCGCCCCACCGAGGGCCAGGTGGTCATCGACGGCACCGAGATGCAGTCCCTGACCCCCGCCCAGCTGCGCCAGCGCCGGCAGAAGATCGCCATGATCTTCCAGCAGTTCAACCTGCTGATGCAGCGCAGCTGCCTGGCCAACGTCTGTTTCCCCATGGAGCTGGCCGGCGTGAAAAAGGCCGACGCCGAAAAACGGGCCCGGGAGCTGCTGCAGACGGTGGGCCTGCCCGACAAGGCCGGCGCCTACCCCGCCCAGCTGTCGGGCGGCCAGCGCCAGCGGGTGGCCATCGCCCGGGCCCTGGCCACCGACCCCAAGGTGCTGCTGTGCGACGAGGCCACCAGCGCCCTGGACCCCGACACCACCCGCTCCATCCTGGGGCTGATCCGCGAGATCAACCAGAAGATGGGGATCACGGTGGTGGTCATCACCCACCAGATGAGCGTGGTGGAGGCCATCTGCGACCGGGTGGCCATCCTGGACGGCGGCCAGGTGGTGGAGGAAGGCACGGTGCAGGAGATCTTTGCCCGGCCCAAGACCGCCGCGGCCCGGCGCCTGGTCGCCCCCAGCGGGGGCCGCTCCTCCCGTGAGCTGGCCTCCTTCGCGCCGGACGACCACGTCATCCGCCTGACCTTCAACGGTTCTTCCACCGAAAAGCCCCTGGTGGCCTCCCTGGCCACCGAGACGGGCATCCTGGTCAGCGTCCTGAGCGCCGACACCCGCGACCTGAACCAGAAGTGTTTCGGCAGTATGCTGCTGCGCCTGCCCCGCGACGTAGCCGAAGCCCGCCGGGCCATGGAGTACATCCGCACCCAGCCCGGCGTGACCGTTGAGGAGGTGACCGGCCTGTGACCGTTATGGACTTTGCCTTTGCGGTGTGGGAGACCTTTTACATCACCGTCCTTTCCACCGCGTTTGCCCTGGTGCTGGGGCTGCCCCTGGGCGTGCTGCTGGTGGCCGGGGACAAGGACGGCGTCCTGCCCCTGCCCGGCTGGCTGATGCACGCGCTGAACTTCGTCATCAACATCCTGCGCAGCATCCCCTTCCTGATTTTGATGATCTGCGTATTCCCCCTGTCCCGCCTGATCGTGGGCACCACGGTGGGCACCAACGCCACCATCGTGCCTTTGGTGGCGGCGGCCTTCCCCTTTGTGGCGCGGCTGGTGGAGACCAGCCTGCGGGAGCTGGACCCCGGCGTGGTCGAGGCCGCCCAGAGCATGGGCGCCACCCCCCTGCAGATCATCACCAAGGTGATGATCCCCGAAAGCCTGCCCAGCCTTGTCTCCAGCATGACCACCGCCCTGACCACCATCCTGGGCTATTCGGCCATGTCGGGCGCCATCGGCGGCGGCGGCCTGGGCAAGGTGGCCATCTCCTACGGCTACTACCGCTACCAGGCCGGCATCATGCTGGTGGCCGTGGTGCTGCTGATCGTGCTGGTGCAGCTGTTCCAGACCATCGGCACCGCCATCGCCACCCACAGCGACAAGAGATTGAGAAAGTGACCCCCCGCCTCCCGTGACGGAGGGAGGGCAAGAAAGGAGTTCTCTATGAACCGCGATACCATCTGCGTGCAGGGCGGCTATACCCCCGGCAACGGCGAGCCCCGCCAGATCCCCATCATCCAGTCCACCACCTTCAAGTACGACACCAGCGAGGACATGGGCAAGCTGTTCGACCTGGAGGCCGACGGCTACTTCTACTCCCGCCTGCAGAACCCCACCTGCGACGCCGTGGCCCGCAAGATCGCCGCCCTGGAAGGGGGCGCCGCCGCCATGCTGACCTCCAGCGGGCAGGCCGCCAACTTCCTGGCCCTGTTCAACATCTGCCAGTGCGGGGACCACATCGTCTCCTCCTCCACCATCTACGGCGGCACCTTCAACCTGATCTCGGTCACCATGGCCAAGATGGGCATCGACGTCACCTTCGTCTCCCCCACCGCCACCGAGGAAGAGCTGGACGCCGCGTTCCGCCCCAACACCAAGGCCGTGTTCGGCGAGACCATCGCCAACCCCGCCCTCACCGTGCTGGACATTGAAAAGTTTGCCAAGGCGGCCCACGCCCACGGCGTGCCCCTGATCGTGGACAACACCTTCCCCACCCCGGTCAACTGCCGGCCCATCGAGTGGGGCGCCGACATCGTGACCCATTCCACCACCAAGTACATGGACGGCCACGGCGGCTGTGTGGGCGGCGCCATCGTGGACGGCGGCCATTTTGACTGGATGGCCCACGCCGACAAGTTCCCCGGCCTGACCACCCCCGACGAGAGCTACCACGGCATCACCTACGCCGAGCGGTTCGGCCAGGGCGGTGCTTTCATCACCAAGGCCACCGCCCAGCTGATGCGGGACTTCGGCTGCTGCCAGTCCCCCCAGAACGCCTTTATCCTGAACCTTGGCCTGGAGAGCCTCCACGTCCGGATGGCCCGCCACTGCGCCAACGCCCTGGCGGTGGCCCAGTTCCTGGAGCAGCACCCCAAGGTGGCCTATGTGGATTACTGCGGGCTGGAGTCCAGCCCCTACCACGCCCTGGCCCGGAAGTATCTGCCCCATGGCAGCTGCGGCGTGGTCTCCTTTGGCCTGGCCGGCGGCCGCGAAGCCGCCAGCACCTTCATGAAGTCCCTGCGGCTGGCCGCTATCGAGACCCATGTGGCGGACGCCCGCACCTGCTGCCTGAACCCGGCCTCCAGCACCCACCGGCAGATGAACGACGAGCAGCTCAAAGCTGCCGGCGTCCCCGCCGAGCTGGTGCGCATGAGCTGCGGCCTGGAAGCCAGCGAGGACCTGATCGCGGACATCGCCCAGGCGCTGGACCAGGTCTGAGCCTGCCCCGGCCATTTTTGGAAGGCACTTCAAACAACCACCTCTTGGGCCGGCCCCCCTTTGACAGAGGGAGCCGTCAGCGCAGCTGACCGAGAGGGCTCTGAAAGGAATCCGCCATGCCCCTCATCATCCCCAAGACCCTGCCCGCCTACGACGCGCTGTACGCGGAGAACATCTTCGTCATGCACCGGGAGCGGGCCCTGTCCCAGCACATCCGGCCGCTGGAGATCGCCATCCTCAACCTGATGCCCACCAAGATCGCCACCGAGACCCAGATCGCCCGGCTGCTGGCCAACAGCCCCCTGCAGGTCCACATGACCCTGCTGCAGACCGCCAGCCACGCGGCCACCCATGTTTCCCCCGCCCATCTGGAAGCCTTTTACAAGACCTTTGACGAGGTGCGGGACCGCCGCTTTGACGGGATGATCATCACCGGCGCGCCGGTGGAGACCATCCCCTTCGAGGAGGTGGACTACTGGCCCGAGCTGTGCGAGATCATGGATTATTCCAAATCCAACGTTTACTCCACCCTCCACGTCTGCTGGGGGGCGCAGGCGGGGCTGTACCACCACTACGGGGTGCGCAAGCAGCTGCTGCCCGCCAAGATGTTCGGCATCTTCCCCCACCGGGTCACCCGGCCGTCGAACCCGCTGGTCCGCGGCTTTGACGAGGTGTTCTACGCCCCCCACAGCCGCCACACCGGCGTGTGCGCGGAGGACATCGCCCGGTGCCCGGCCCTGCGCATCCTGGCCGCCAGCGACGAGGCGGGCCCCTACCTGCTGAGCACCGAGAACGGCCGGCAGATCTTCGTCACCGGGCACCCCGAGTACGACAAGCTGACCCTGGACGCCGAATACCGCCGGGACGTGGCCCGGGGGCTGCCCATCGCGCCGCCCAAAAACTACTACCCCGACAACGACCCCGGCCGCACCCCTGTGTTCCGCTGGCGGGCCCACGCCCACCTGCTGTATTCCAACTGGCTGAACTATTATGTCTACCAGAACACCCCCTACGACCTGAACACCCTGGACGACACTACGCCGTGACCAGCAATCCACATTGAGAGGTACTTTCATGGGCATCCAACCAAGCTGGGGCTTTTCGGTGGGCAGCCTGCCCCCCGGGCCCCTGAACCGGATCAGCGACGTGCCGGGGGTGACGGTGGGCCACTGCACCCTGGCCGGCGGCGACGTCCAGACCGGCGTCACCGCCCTGCTGCCCCACCCGGGGGACACCTTTCACGAAAAGGTGCCTGCGGCGGCCCACGTCATCAACGGCTTTGGCAAGACCACCGGCCTGGTCCAGATCGAAGAGCTGGGCACCCTCGAGACCCCCATCCTCTTCACCAACACCCTCAGCGTGGGGACGGTGTCCACCGCGCTGGTCCGGTATATGCTGGACCGCTGCCCCGACATCTGCGAGACCACCGGCAGCGTCAACCCGGTGGTCTGCGAGTGCAACGACAGCGGCCTGAACGACATCCGGGGCCTCCACGTCACCGAGGCCCACGCCCTGGCCGCCCTGGCCGACTGCCGCGCCGATTTTGCCGAAGGCGCGGTGGGGGCCGGCCGGGGGATGCGCTGCCACGGGCTCAAGGGCGGCATCGGCTCGGCCTCCCGCCGGCTGGAGCTGGAGGGCCGGACCTTCCATCTGGGGGCGCTGGTCCTGTCCAACCACGCGCGGTTCGACGACCTGATCCTGGCCGGCGTCCCCATCCGGCAGCGGCTGGCCCAGGCCGGCGTGCCGCCCCACCAGGACCGGGGGTCCATCATCACGGTGCTGGCCACCGACGTCCCCCTCACCTGCCGCCAGCTGGGCCGGGTGGCCCGCCGGGCCATCGTGGGCCTGAGCCGCACCGGCTCCTACTGCGGCAACGGCAGCGGGGAGATCGTCATCGCCTTTTCCACCGCCTGCCGCATCCCCCACGACCCCCGGGGGGACTTCGTGCCCCTGCGGGCGGTCCATGAGGACCGGATGGACCTGCTGTTCCGGGCCGCGGCCGAGTCGGTGGAGGAGAGCGTCCTCTCCTCCCTGCTCCACGCCGAGACTGTCACCGGCCGGGGCGGCCTGACCGTCCCCAGCCTGGCCGACCTGCTGCACCAAGCGAAAGGAGAATCCTGACATGGACATCATGGAACTGCTTGCCACCCGCCGCACCTACCGCCGCTTTCAGCAGACGCCCGTCCCCGCCGCCGTGGTGGACGACATGATCCAGGCCGTGCGCCTGTCCTCCTGCGGGGGCAACCGGCAGGCCATCCGCCTGGTGGTGGTCCAGAGCCCCGAGATGGTGGCCCGGGTCCAGCCCCTGGTCAAGTGGGCGGCCTACCTGCCCCCCGAGCAGGGGACGCCGGGCCCCGGCGAACAGCCCGTCCTGTTCGTGGCCGTGGTCCAGGACGCCTCGATCCCCGGCGACAAGGACACCGACGCAGGCATCGCCCTGGCCAACCTGACCCTGGCCGCCTGGGCCAGGGGGGTGGGCAGCTGCATCATGGGGGCCATCGACCGCCCCCGGCTGACCGGGCTGCTGGGCCTGGCGGAGAACGAAACGCTGCACACCATGGTGGCCCTGGGCTACCCGGCCCACGCCGCCCGCGTCGTCCCCCTGACCGAAGCCACCGGCGTCAAATATTACCTGGACGCAAACCGCGACTACTGCGTGCCCAAACGCAGCGTGGAAGAGATCGCGCGGTATCTCTAAACGCCCAAGACGCCCAAGCCCCCGCCTGAGCGCGCCCCCCTGAGGAGGCCGTCCCGGGCGGGGGCTTTTTGCATATATGCGTCGTATTTTGGGATATTTTGCATAAGTTATCTCAATTTGGTTTCAATTTAGGCTGCCTTTCTGCACAAGACTTGACATTTACATTTGTACAAACTATACTACAGGTTGTCGCCGGGATGACGCCCGGCTGAACGCCGCATCGTCTGTTTGCGGCCGGGGTGGGTCGCCCGCCCCCTGCCTGTTTGCCAAAGTTCGAAGATTCAAGAGGAGTGTATGAATATGAATAAGATCACCCGCCGCAGCTTCCTGGCCGCTGCCGGTCTGTCCGCCGCTCTGGTCCTGACCGCCTGCTCCAGCACCAGCTCTTCCACCGCCGCCTCCGCCTCCAGCACTGCCAGCAGCGCCGCTTCTGCCGCCGGCAGCGAGGCTTCCACCCAGGCCATCCAGGCCCTGGAGGATCTGGCCGGCAAGACCGTCGGCGTCCAGCTGGGCACCACCGGCGACCTGCTGATGAGCGAGGAAGTGGGCGAAGGCGAGGACAAGCTGGGCATCGCCGGCGTGGAGCAGTACAACAAGGCCGCCGACGCCGTGCAGGCCCTGCTGACCAACAAGATCGACGCCGTCTGCATCGACGACCAGGTGGCCAAGAACTTTGTGGCCGCCAACCCCGATGAGCTGACCATGCTGGACACCGCCTTCGCGGAGGAGAGCTACGCCATCGCCGTCAGCAAGGACAACCCCGACCTGACCGAGGCCCTGAACGGCGCCATCGCCGAGCTGAAGGAGGACGGCACCCTGGACGCCATCCTGGACAAGTACATCGCCAAGGTGGAGGGCGCCACCGGCTACGTCAGCCCCGAGGGCACCGAGTACCCCAACGGCACCCTGGTGATGGCCACCAACGCCACCTTCGATCCCTATGAGTACATCGAGAACGGCGAGATCGTGGGCATCGACGCCGAGTTCGCCAAGGCCCTGTGCGACAAGCTGGGCTACGACCTGGAGATCGAGGACATGGAGTTCGACTCCATCATCGCCGCCGTCAACAGCGGCAAGGCCGACTTCGGCATGGCCGGCATGACCGTCACCCCCGAGCGTCAGGAGCAGATCGACTTCACCGATACCTACTGCACCGCCGCCCAGTCCATCATCGTTCTGAAGTAAAGCTCCCGGCCAGGCCGGACAGATTTGCAAAAACCTCTTTACAAATCGCGGCTTTTGTGGTTTGATAAGAGATGCAGAGGACAGAGCCCAGGTGCGAATCCCGGCTCTGTCCCTTCTCTTTATGTATATATGCATAAAAATTCAAAAATTATGCATATTCACCCCCTGTCCGCCCCGTCAAGGAGGGAAGTTCATGGCATTTTTCCAAAACCTGTGGGAGGAACTTTCCAGCGAGTTCGTCTCCACCTTCATCGAGCAGCAGCGCTACCTGCTCTTCCTGAACGGTCTGAAAACCACCCTGATCGTTGCCTTTGCGGCAGCGGCCCTGGGCGTGGTGCTGGGCTTCATCATCGCGTACATCCGCACCACCCATGACCAGACCGGACACCTGCGCATCCTGAACGGCATCTGCAAGCTGTACCTGACCGTCATCCGCGGTACCCCCACCATGATCCAGCTGCTCATCATGTACTTTGTCATCTTCGGCTCGGTGAATGTCGGCAAGGTGCCGGTGGCCATCCTGGCCTTCGGGATCAACAGCGGCGCCTATGTGGCCGAGATCTTCCGCAGCGGCATCATGAGCCTGCCTCCGGGACAGATGGAGGCCGCCCGCAGCCTGGGCCTGAACTACACCCAGGCCACCTGGAAGATCATCCTGCCCCAGGCGGTCAAGAACGTCCTGCCCGCGCTGGGCAACGAGGTCATCGTCCTGCTCAAGGAGACCTCCATCAGCGGCTACATCGCCCTGCAGGACCTGACCAAGGCCGGCGACATCGTCCGCAGCCGCACCTACAGCACCTTCTTCCCCTACATCTCGGTAGCCCTGATCTACCTGGTGATGGTGCTGTTCCTGGAGAAAGTGCTCAACCATATGGAAGGGAGGCTGGCGCGCAGTGACCGCTAACAAAGAAAAGATCATCGAGGTCCGCGGCCTGAAAAAGACCTACGGCGGCGAGAAGAAGCGGGGCTACAAGGGCCTGACCCCCCTCCTGGATGTGCTGAAAGGCATCGACATCGACATCTACCGGGGGGACGTGGTCTGCCTGATCGGCCCGTCGGGCTGCGGCAAGTCCACCTTTCTGCGCTGCCTGAACCGGCTGGAAAAGCCCACCGGCGGCACCATCAAGTTCGAGGGGGTCGAGGTGGACGAGGCCCACATCGACAAGCTGCGCCAGAAGATGGGGATGGTGTTCCAGCACTTCAACCTCTTCCCCCACATGACGGTGAAGGAAAACCTGGAGATGGCCCCCGTCCTGCTCAAGCTGAAAAGCAAGGAGGAGGCCGCCCAGCGGGCCGACGAGCTGCTGGCCCGGGTGGGCCTGTCGGACAAGGCGGACGTCTACCCCGCCAGCCTGTCGGGCGGGCAGCAGCAGCGCATCGCCATCGCCCGGGCCCTGGCCATGGACCCCGACGTCATCCTGTTTGACGAGCCCACCTCGGCCCTGGACCCCGAGATGGTGGGCGAGGTGCTGGCCCTGATGAAGGAGCTGGCCCACACCGGCATCACCATGCTGGTGGTGACCCACGAGATGGGCTTTGCCCGGGAGGTGTCCAACCGGGTCATCTTCATCGACGAGGGGGTCATCCAGGAGGACGAGCCCCCCGAGGAGCTGTTCTCCAATCCCAAGAACCCCCGGCTGAAAGCCTTCCTCTCCAAAATGTTATAACACGCTCCAGGGGGGACCCTTTTCTGCCTGCTGCGCAGGTCAGAAAACCTTCCCCCCTGGTATCCCCCTTTTAGACAAAATTTAGCGCAGAGCCGCGCACTCGCCCTGACGGGCTCGCACACTCCCTGCGCTAAATTTCCCTGTATGTGTCCCACCCGTCCGCACATGTCGGCCGGGTGGGACTTTTTTGACAGTCTGCGAACCTATAGGTTACTTCTTGCGCAGATACTTGATACACGCCAGGATGACGGCCAGGTAGCAGCCGCACCGCAGCAGGTTCATGACGACGGTCAGGACCATGCCGGCCCCGACCATGATGGTGGGTGACATCGCCTTTCACCTCCTATCGGTCTGTGTTACAGGTTGGGATCCCCGCTGTCGGAAGCATCCCCGGCCTGCTGGGTGTACAGGATCATCAGGTGGCTGGCGCTGGCCTCCAGGGTCTCTTTGGCCTGGCGGAGAGCGGTCTCCTCGGTGTCGTTCATCTTTTCGGGGTGGTCCTTGCGGATGCAGCGGCGGAGGTTGGCAAGGTCGGTCTTGATGCGGTTCTTCTCGTCCTTGTCGATCTCCTTTTTGCACTTGGAGAGGGCCTCGTCCACCTTGTAGGCCAGGATCTCGGCCTGGTTGTGCAGCTCCAGCCGGCCCTTGCGGCGGCTGTCCTCCGCCTCGTAGGCGGCGGCATCGGCCATGGCCCGCTGGATCTCGCTCTCGGACAGGTTGGTGGAGCCGGTGATGGTGATGTTCTGCTCCCGGCCGGTGCCCAGGTCCTTGGCCGAGACCTTGACCACGCCGTTGACGTCGATGTCAAAGGTGACCTCGATCTGGGGCTTGGACGAAAAGCCGGCCCGGATGCCTCCCAGCTTGAACTTGCCCAGCGACTTGTTGTCCTTGGCAAAGCGGCGCTCGCCCTGCAGGACGTTGATCTCCACCGAGGTCTGCATGGGGCGGGCGGTGGTGAAGATCTGGCTCTTGCGGGTGGGGATCATGCTGTTGCGGGTGATGAGGGGGGTGGCCACGCCGCCCAGGGTCTCGATGGAAAGGGTCAGGGGGGTGACGTCCATCAGGACCAGCCCCTGGGCCGCCGCGCCGGTGGCGCCGGCCAGCTTGCCGCCGCCCTGCAGCAGGCCGCCCTGAATGGCTGCGCCCATGGCCACGCACTCGTCGGGGTTCAGGGTGTGGCTGGGCTCCTTGCCCAGCAGCTCCTTGACCTGGCGGGCCACCGCGGGCATCCGGGTGCTGCCGCCCACCAGCAGGACGCGGCCCAAGTCGGCGGGGGCCAGCCCGGCGTCCCGCAGGGCGTTGTTGACCGGCTCCACCGTGCGGGCCAGCAGGTCGCCGGTCATCATCTCGAACTGGGGGCGGGTCAGGGTGGCGTCGATGTGGTGGGGGCCGTCCCGGCCCACGGCGATAAAGGGCAGGTTGATCTGGGCCGAGGGCGCGCTGGACAGCTCCTTCTTGGCCTTTTCCGCCTCTTCTTTCAGGCGGCCCATGGCGGCAGGGTCCCGGGTCAGGTCGATGCGGTCGGTCTTTTTGAACTCCTGCACCAGCCAGTCCACAATGCGGGCGTCGAAGTCGTCGCCGCCCAGCCGGGTGTCGCCGCCGGTGGCCAGCACCGTGAAGGTGCCGTCCTCGATCTCGATGATGGACACGTCGAAGGTGCCGCCGCCCAGGTCGTAGACCAGGATCTTCTGGGGGGCCTCGTTGTCCAGGCCGTAGGCCACCGCGGCAGCGGTGGGCTCGTTGATGATGCGCAGCACGTTCAGCCCGGCGATGCGGCCGGCGTCCTGGGTGGCCTTGCGCTGGCTGTCGTCAAAGTAGGCCGGCACCGTGATGACCGCCTCGGTCACCTTTTCGCCCAGGTAGCTCTCGGCGTCCCGGCGCAGCTTGGACAGGATCATGGCGCTGATCTCCTGCGGGGTCAGGTCCTTGCCGTCGATGTGGACGCGGTAGTCGCTGCCCATCCGCCGCTTGATGCTGGAGATGGTGCGGCCGGCGTTGGTGGCCAGCTGCCGCTTGGCCGCGCCGCCCACCAGCCGCTCGCCGTCCTTGGTAAAAGCCACCACCGAGGGGGTGGTGCGCTCGCCTTCCGCGTTGGTGATGACCACCGGCTTGCCGCCTTCCACCACCGCTACACAGGAATTGGTGGTGCCCAGGTCGATCCCGATCACTTTGCCCATATGTGAAATCCTCTTTTCCTTGCTTTGTCCGGACGCGGCGGGGCCGCATCCATTCTGTCTCTCCTCTATTTTACCGTGGGATTGTGGCGCTTTTTCAGTTGAAATGTAAAGATTCTGTGTTCAGCTGGGCGGCCAGCTTCTGGAGCAGCTCCTGCAGGTTTGCGGCCCCGGCGTAGATCTCCCGGGCGCAGTCGGCCAGGGCGGCCACCGCCCGGGCCAGCTCCTGCCGGGCCTCGGCGTCCTCTTCCTCCTTGCACAGGAGGTGCAGCCCGTGCACCGCCTCGGCCAGCAGCCGGGCGGCCTGCTCCTTGTCGGTGGCGCCGGCCTCGGCCCCGGCCATCCGCAGGCAGAGCACCGGCCAGGTGGTGATGTCCATCTCGGTCTCCGCCATGGCGCACGCCCGGCGGTAGGCCATCAGGGCTTTGCCGGGGTCGCCGGGGGTGCGGGCGGTGCCCGCGGCGTACCGGTCCCCTATGGCCACCTGGGCCAGCACGTCCCCCTGGGCGGCGGCCTTGCGCCACAGGGTCATGGCCTTGCGCCGGTCCCGGCCGATGCCCCGGCCCGTGTCGTAGCAGCCGGCCAGCCGGCGCAGCCCCTCGGGGCAGCCCAGGGCGGCCGACGCCGCAAAGAGGGGCTCGGCCTCGGCCCAGCGGCCCTGGGCGGCAAGCTGGCGGCCCTGCCGGGCCTCGGCCTCGCCGGGGGCGTCCTCGGGGCCGTGGGCGTAGAGCAGCCCCCGCAGCAGCCCCTTGTCCAGCGTGGCCGACCGGCCCCACGGGTTGAGGACCATCCCGTTCAGGTCCTCCCGCTGCAGGGCCTCCTCCATCACCTGCTGCAGGGGCAGCTCGGCCATGGGCAGGCCCAGGGTGGCGGGGCTGGCGTCCGCCTCCGACGGCCGGGTAAAGGCCGGCAGCACCTTGTATCCCTTGGGGGTGCTCAGGGCCCAGAGCTCCAGCCCCCCGGCCTTTTCGGGCGGGATGGGGTGGGACGCCCAGCTGAACTGTCCCTGGCTGCCCTCGGGGGTCAGCCGGACGGGCACCAGCACATGGGTCTGCATCTGCAAAGCGTAGTTCAGCCCCTTGACCAGGCCCCAGAACCGCTCCTCCCGCTGCGCGTCGCCGGCCTGGTACAGCCGCTCGACGGCCAGCTCCACCGCCGGGCACCCGGTAAAGACCGGCCCGTAGCGCAGGCCCCCCGCCGGGGCTTTTTTCCGGTTTTTGACCGGCCGGTACCGGATGTGCTTTTTCCCGCTTGGCATGGCTTGGCGTCCCTCCCTCTCTTGTACGTTTTAGTATAGCAGGATTTCCGCCTTTTCTCAACCGGTTGCGGCGGGGTGCGGCCTGCTTTTTGCCAAAAGCGGCGTTTTCATCTGGTAATTGCCCCCGCGGCGCGGTATAATGAAAGATAACCGCGCGCAATCTGCCATCCACAGCCCCGGGAAAGGAGCGTTTTACACTTGAAACGGATGCTTGTCTATCTGAACGGCTACCAAAAGGAGAGCGTCATCGCCCCCCTGTTCAAAATGCTGGAGGCCTGCTTCGACCTGCTGGTCCCCCTGGTCATGGCCGACATCGTCAATGTGGGCATCGCGGCCGGCGACGCCCGCTATATCCTCACGCGGTGCGCCCTGCTGCTGCTTTTGGCCATGGTGGGCCTGGGGTGCAGCGTCACCGCCCAGTATTTTTCGGCCAAGGCGGCGGTGGGCTACGCCACCGCCCTGCGGCACGCGCTGTTTGCCCACATCCAGTCCCTGGGCTTTTCGGAGATGGATACCATCGGCACCTCCACCCTCATCACCCGGATGACCAGCGACATCAACCTGGTGCAGGGCGGGCTGAACATGTTCCTGCGGCTGTTTTTGCGCAGCCCCTTTGTGGTTGTGGGCGCCATGGTCTGCGCCTTTGCCGTCAACGCCCGGGCGGCGATGATCTTCGTGGTCACCATCCCGGCGCTGTCGGTGGTGGTGTTCAGCATCATGGCGGTGACGTCCCCCCTCTACCGCAAGGTGCAGGGCCGGCTGGACCGGGTGCTGGGCCTGACCCGGGAAAACCTGACCGGCGTGCGGGTGGTGCGCGCCTTTAGCAAGGAGGCCAGCGAGACCCGGCGCTTTGAGCAGACCAACGACCAGCTCACCGGCCTGCAGCTGAAGGTGGGCCACCTGTCGGCCCTGACCAACCCCCTGACCTATGTGCTCATCAACCTGGCCATCGTGGCCCTGCTGTACACCGGCGCCATCGAGATCGACGCGGGGGGCATGGCCCAGGGAGACCTGATCGCCCTGGTCAACTATATGAACCAGATCCTGGTGGAGCTGGTCAAGCTGGCCAATCTCATCGTCCAGATCAGCAAGGCCTGGGCCAGCGCCGGCCGGGTGCAGGCTGTGCTGGACACCCGGCCCGGCATGGCGTTCCCGGCGGTGGTCACCGGCCAGGCGGACAGCCGCCGGGCCGGGGAGGCCGTCCGCTTCGACCATGCGGGCCTGACCTACGCCGGGGCCGGCGCCCCCAGCCTGACCGGCATCACCTTCACCGCCCGCCCGGGGGAGACCATCGGCATCATCGGGGGCACCGGCGCGGGCAAGTCCAGCCTGGTCAGCCTGATCCCCCGTTTCTACGACGCCACCGAGGGCAGCGTGGAGCTGTTCGGCCGGCCGGCGTCGGCCTGGCCCCGGGAGCTGCTGCGGGGCCGGGTGGCCACCGTGATGCAGAAGGCCCAGCTGTTTACCGGGACCATCCGCTCCAACCTGCTGTGGGGCAACCGCGCCGCCACCGACGCCGAGCTGTGGGCCGCCCTGGAGACGGCCCAGGCCGCCGATTTCGTCCGCGCCAAGCCCCTGGGCCTGGACGAGCCGGTGGAGCAGGGCGGGCGCAACTTTTCGGGCGGGCAGCGCCAGCGCCTGACCATCGCCCGGGCCCTGGTGGCAAAGCCCGACATCCTGATTTTGGACGACAGCGCCAGCGCCCTGGACTTTGCCACCGACGCGGCTTTGCGCAAGGCCATTGCGGCTTTGCCGGGCAGCATGACGGTGTTCATCGTCAGCCAGCGGGCGGCCAGCCTCCAGCACGCCGACCGGATCATCGTGCTGGACGACGGCCACATGGTGGGCTGCGGCAGCCACCAGGAGCTGCTGGCCCGCTGCCCCGTCTACCAGGAGATCTACGAGAGCCAGTTCAAAAAGCCGTCCGAGCTTGTGAAAGGAGGCGCCCCCGCATGAGCAAACCCAACCGGAAAAACCCCCTCTCCACCGCCGAGAGCCGGGCGGCCCTGCGCCGGGTGCTGGCCTACATCCGGCCCTACCGCTTTTATGTGGCGGCCAGCCTGCTGGTGGCCGCCGGCAGCGTGGGGGCCCAGCTGTATATCCCCCTGCTGTGCGGCGACGCCATCGACCGGATGCTGGGCCCCGGCCAGGTGGACCGGACAGGGGTGCCGGGCATCCTGCTCCACATCCTGATCGTGACGGCCCTGGCCGCCTTTGCCCAGTGGGTGCTCAGCGTCTGCAACAACAAGATCACCTTCTCGGTCACGCGGGACCTGCGCAACGACGCCATCCACAAGATCCAGTCCCTGCCCCTGTCCTACCTGGACAGCCACCCCGCCGGGGACATCGTCAGCCGGATGGTGGCCGATGTGGACACCTTTGCCGACGGCCTGCTGATGGGCTTCACCCAGCTGTTCACCGGGCTGCTGACCATTTTGGGCACCCTGCTGTTCATGTTCCGGGAAAACGTGCTGATCTCGCTGGTGGTGGTCCTCATCACCCCCCTCAGCCTGGTGGTGGCGGGGTTCATCGCCAACCACTCCTACGGCTACTTCCACCGCCAGAGCGCCGTCCGCGGCGAGCAGACCGCCCTGGTCAACGAGATGATCGAGGGGCAGAAGGTGGTGCAGGCCTTTGGCCACGAGGCCGAGAGCCTGGCCGCCTTTGACGAGGTGAACGAGCGGCTGGCCGACGTGAGCCTGAAAGCCACCTTCTTTTCCAGCCTGACCAACCCCGCCACCCGCTTTGTGAACAACATCGTCTACGCCGGCGTGGGGCTGGTGGGCGCGTTCTACGCGGCGGCCGGGGGCATCACCATCGGCCAGCTGAGCGTCTTTTTGAGCTACGCCAACCAGTACGCCAAGCCCTTCAACGAAATATCGGGGGTGGTGACCGAGCTGCAGAACGCCCTGGCCTGCGCGGCCCGGGTGTTTGCCCTGCTGGACGCCGAGGACCAGACGCCCGAAGCCCCCGGCGCCCTCACCCTGCATCCGGACGGCCGGGTCGCCCTGGAGGACGTCTCCTTCCGGTACCTGCCCGACCGGCCCCTGATCGAGCATTTCAGCCTGGACGTCCAGCCGGGCCAGCGGGTGGCCATCGTGGGCCCCACCGGCTGCGGCAAGACCACCCTCATCAACCTGCTGATGCGCTTTTACGACGTGGACAGCGGCTGCATCCGGGTGGCCGGCGCCGACATCCGCCAGGCCACCCGCGCCTCCCTGCGGGGCAGCTACGGCATGGTGCTGCAGGACACCTGGCTGCGGGCCGGCACCGTGCGGGAGAACATCGCCTACGGCAAACCCGACGCCACCGACGAGGAGATCGTGGCGGCGGCCAAAGCCGCCCACGCCCACAGCTTCATCCAGCGGCTGCCGGCGGGCTACGACACCGTCCTGGCCGAAAACGGCGGCAACATCAGCCAGGGCCAAAAGCAGCTTTTGTGCATCGCCCGGGTGATGCTCTGCCTGCCCCCCATGCTGATTCTGGACGAGGCCACCAGCTCCATCGACACCCGCACCGAGGTGCGCATCCAGAAGGCCTTTGCCAAAATGATGGAGGGCCGCACCAGCTTCATCGTGGCCCACCGGCTGTCCACCATCCGGGAGGCGGACATCATCCTGGTGATGCAGGACGGCAAGATCGTGGAGCAGGGCACCCACGACGCGCTGCTGGCCCGGGGCGGCTTTTACGCCAGGCTCTACAACAGCCAGTTCGAGACGGTGCAGTAATCAGCGACACGCTCCAGGGGGAACCCATTTCTGCCCGCATACGCGGGACAGAAATTC
>ERZ1090879.823-NODE-823-length-18174-cov-7.995971_pt1 | contig 18174 bp, 19 predicted proteins | sample MGYA00478472_ERZ1090879 | MGnify/ENA primary metagenome ERZ1090879 (study PRJEB33644, sample SAMEA5815723) | chicken gut metagenome | biome: Chicken; feature: Gastrointestinal Tract; material: Caecum | place: Ireland | collected 2019-01-01 | study: A study of the... | reverse complement strand
CTGCGGCAGAATGCCGCAGGCGCTTTGCTTTAAATATATGGGGATATACTGTGGTCGTTATCTGACGCCCCTGACCTTAGATGCAGGGCGTAATTATTGAAGGGGCTACGCCCTGCCTGGCTAAAAAATTACTTCTCTGAAATTTCAAGGTAGGTTTCGGGGTCGACTGCCTCGCCGTTCAAGAATACCTCAAAGTGGAGGTGCGCGCCGTCCTTATACTCCTGACCCATAGCCTCGGCAACGGTTGCGATGACGTCGCCCTTTTCCACCGTTTCGCCCACTTCAAGGCCGTCGGCGGCCTCAACAAAGGTGTAAACTGTCTTAAGTCCGTTCTCGTGCGCAAGCGTTATGGTGGTGCCCATAAGCAGAGGGTCGGTGGTTATGCTCTCCACTGTGCCGTCAAGCGCGGCATAAACTTCGTCGCCAGCCTCGCCTGCAAAGTCTATACCCGTGTGAAGGTAATACTTGTCAAGCGTGGTGTTGTGGTAAAAGCCGTAGCTGTTGAGTGCGTTGGCCTCGCTCACGGGAATAAGGAAGGTGGTGTCGCCGTCTGTGTCGGTTGCGTCGCCGCCGTCGTCAGGGTTATCCGTGCCGTCGTCGTCTGTCTGGTCGTTGCCGCCGTCAACGGTCATATCGTTCCCGCCGAGCGTGAGCGAAAGGGTAACCGCAACGGCCACCGCTGCAATTATAAGTATGCACGCGCCCAGTATCAGATAGTAGGTGAGCAGTTTCTTGTTTTTAGGTTTCTGTTCCTGATCTTTCATATTTTGTATCTCCTTTTATGTAGCACGCCGTGCGCAAAAGCTTTTTTCCGCCGTGCAAACAGTTTATTGCCCGCCCCGCGCCTTCTTATACATACTTTTTAAAAATTTTTTTGCCTGAAACTTTTGCAGTGCCGACTGCATTTTCAAAAATACGGCAAGCCGTGGCGCATAGTGGCAGAAGCAGAACTAAGTTGGCGGGGTGTGGTTTACAGCGGCAGGGCAAAGCGCACAGTGGTGGGCGCAGTCGGCAGGGTGTGGCGCAGGGAAATGGTTCAATACCCGCCGAATATAATCGGCGAGCCGACCTTGACGCCCTCATCCTTTATACATACGTGCAGGTTTATCTCGTGGCCGTAAAGCTCTGTTGAGTAGGGCAGGTCTGCCGAACAATACAGATTTAAGCTGTCTTCAAGCTGTTCGGTAAATATTACCTCTGCGCCCAGCTCTTCCAAAAATTTCTGCACGTCGAGCGTGCTGTAAAAGGTGCTTTCGCCGTTTACGTCTTTAAGCGCAAGTTTTTTAAGGGCGGCGTTGTCGTGCACCGTCACCTCGCGGCAGTTGGCAGAGGTGTTTCCGCAAAAAAATGTATAGCTTTCGCCCTCTTCAAAGGCAAGCGGGCTGTTAAAAATCCAGAATGCCGCCGCGCAGACAAATGCGCAGAGTATAAGCGCGGCCGTCTTAAAAAATCGCATAAAAAAATCCCCTCAACAAAAGTTAAGGGAATTATTGCCTTATAAATTTATTTTAATCACTCTTTCACATATTTTCTCTGAACCCTGCGCGGGCGCAAAGTTGCGCTCCGCAGATATTTTATGCCGCGAGGAGTGCAGCCCTTTTAATATTGCGCCGCGCGTGCAATATGTTTCCGTGCAAAATTTGTGTTTTATTTTGCAGGCGCATATTTTTTGGCCGCGCCGCTAAAATACTGCTTTGGTTTGGTCTGTGCGGAAACTATTTTTGCCGCGGATAGCTTATTTGCAGCCGCCGCAGGTGGCGCAGTGGCCGCTGCAATGTTTGGGGCGCGTACCCGTAGCCGAATACATCTGACCGCTGTAATCTCTTTCGGCGGCAGTTCCGCAGGTCGGGCAGACGACCTGTTCGTCAAATTTTTTAACAAGTTCCTCAAACTTCTTCCCGCAGGAAGGGCACTTGTATTGCAGTATCGGCATAACTATTTCTTATCCTTATCCTTTCTTCTTCTTGTGCGTCTTGTGCGCTTTACCGTTCCGCCCGAGCGCATAAATTTGCCCAGAACCACGCCTACGCCCACCGTAAGAACGAGCGTTGCGGCAATTATTATCCAGAACCACGCCATAGAGTTGTTGTCTGCACTTATCTGACCGGGTACAACTACGTTCATTCCCCAGAACCCTGCTATCATAGTAGGTATGGCGAGCAGAACGGTTATAATGGTCAGCTTTTTCATATTGTTGTTGGCGTTGTTGGAAATCATAGAGCCGTACGCGTCCATGGTAACGGTTAAAATATCCTTATAGATATTGCACATTTCCATGGCCTGCTTGCTCTCTATGGCGACGTCGTCGTACAAATCCTGGTAGTCCTCGCGCGTGGTTACGGCCTCCGCCTTGGAAAGTTTTTCCTGTACGCTGTAATTTGAATTGAGGGAGGTGGAGATATATACCAGCGAGTTTTCAAGGTCGAGCAGCTGAGCTATTTCCTCGTTTTTCATGGTCTTGCCGAGTTCTGCCTGAACGCGGCGCGACTTTCTGTCTATCTGAGTAAGTATATTAAGGAAGCGCTTTGCATTGCCCAGCATAAAGTTGAGCGTGAAAAGCACGGGTTTTTCCGTCATAACGCGCTGTCTGCCCGTAATAAAGTCCTTTAAAACGGGGTTGCCTTTCAGACATACGGTAACTACGCACTTTGTGTTGTAGATTACCGCAAGGGGCAGGGTGGAGTAAACGTCGCCGCTTTCGCCATCCTCTATGACGGGGCAGTCGAGTATGAACATATAGTTGCCGTCGTCAATTTCTGAACGCGCGCGTTCCTGATCGTCCAGCGCCGAGGCAAGCATGTCTTCAGATATGCCTGAAAGGGCTGCCACGTCCTCCATCTCGTCGTCGGTGGGGTTTATCATGTCTACCCAGCACAGCGGCTCGAATTTTTCAAGCTGTCTGAGCGGGTGTTTTTCCGATGTGCAGAAAAATTGTACCATTTGCTTTTACCGCCTTAAATTTAGTAAAAAAAACGCACGGGGATAAAACCCGTGCCGGCTTAAAAGCTTACGGTGCGGAAATTATCCCTCTTTATTTGTTTGTGCCTTTGCGGCCTTTTTTACAGCCACAACTGTAATATGGGTCCATAATAATCTCCGTCCGCGCGGAAAAATTGGCGTTAATTGTGCGCAGTGCAAAGTCCGTCCGGATTTTTTTGCAACACAAAAAAGCCGCTCCGTTTTCGCGGTACGCATTTATTATAATGCATTATATTCTTTTTGGCAAGCAATCGGTGTAAAAAAATTTGCCCGCTTTTTTCAGGCAAATTTTTGGGCTTTAAGTATGTTGTACGGCTATTTTTTCGCTCTGCGTTTTTTGCCGCGCGGCGCGTATTTATTTAGCGTTGGCGCGCAAAGAAAGGTTCGGGCGGTACTTTGATGTTTTGCGGCAGCCGCCGCGCGCATACTGGCGCACGGCGGCTGCCGTTTTAAAATACATTATTTTAAGAGGCGACTATATCACCACTTTGCCCTCGGTAAAGCTTTCAAAAAAACCGTCGGTATCCACGCCCGTGCCGCGGAAGGCGGCCATAAGGTCCTCGGGCGAGGCTATCTTTCCGCAACTTGCTTTAAAGTAGTCTTTCAGTCCCTCAAAAAAGCGCTCGTCGCCCAGCGACTGGCGTAGCATATCAAACATTATCACACCCTTGTTGTAGGCAATGTTCACATACTCGTAGTCGCTTACAAAGTCTTTGAGGTGTCTGTTCATAGTGGTGTCCGCGTTGCCGAAAATCTGGTTATATACGGTATAGTATGCCCTGTACGACTGTTTTGCCGCCTCAAGCAGCCCCTCGCGCGTATAGCCGTAGTCGGGGTGTGCTTCAAAAAAGCACAGCGCGCTGTATTCGGCAAGCCCCTCGTCCTGCCAGGCGTTTTCTATCTGGTTGCTGCCCGCCATGGCGTACCACCACTGGTGGGCGGTTTCGTGCACGATGGCATATACCGCCTCGCTGTTCTCCAGCTCGCCGTTTATCATGGCAAGCGCAGGATACTCCATTCCGCCTGCAGATATGCCCGTCTGAACCACGGCAAAGGTGGGGTATATGTACTCGCCGAACTTCTCCTCAAAAAAGGCAAGGCTGTCGCCTGCGGCGGCAAGTTTGCCCTCTGCGCCCTCGTCGTCATAGTAGTAATAGGTGACTTCCGTGCCGCCCGCATCAGTAGTCGCCGTCTTGAATTCGTCAGAGAGTACCATTGCAAAGTCGCGCGCATTCTGAAGGGTATAGAGGTGTGTGTTTCCGCTTTCAGAAACAAGTTTTCCGCTCGTCGCTGCGGCATATCCCGCGGGCAATGTGATTTCCACCTCGTAGTCGGCGCAGTCCGAAAGGAAGGGGTCGCCGTCGCTGTAATACACGCACTCGTAAAAACCTTCGTCCGCGCGCACGCAGGCCTGGGGATAGAAGTTTCCAAGGTTGACCGCGTGCTCGGCAACACCTGTGCGGTGGTTGGCAACGGCAAGCGTCAGAGTGTAATCTATGGTTATCTGCACGCTCTGACCGCTCTTCAGCGTATGGCCCAGCTGTGTGCGCAGAATGTTCTCGTCCTCGCCGCACACCTCCCAGCTTTCGCAGCCGTCTACCGCATTTATCTGCATATCGCCGTAGCTCGTGCCCTGGTAGTAGGTCTGGCTGGTCAGCTCGTCGGCTACGGGGCGGTAGAGCGCGCCCTTGCGGTATGCGTTGCCGTACAGATTGAACTCTATGCAGTCGGTGTCCGCGCCGTCGTTCACATAGTTTACGGCGCACTGCGCCGTAAGCGTCCTTTGGCTCTCGTTATATTCGGCCGAAATGCTGTAACTCGTTCTGTCGTCATGTCCGCAGGCCGTCGCGGGCAGAACGGCAGCCACAGTCACGGCCGCCAGAATTATTGCAACTGATTTTTTCATACGTCATATTGTATGCGCTTTGTCCGCGCTTTTTTCGTTGTAATTAAAAATTTTTTTAAAAAGGCGCGCCGAGTTTTGCAGCTTGCTATGGTCGTTCTGCAAAGTAAAGAGCGTAGTGCGGTTAAGTGTGCAAGCGATACGGCGCGGCGCATATAAAAGCAACAAGGCAGATTAAAGTAACAAAAAAGCTGTGCAGACAGTAAAATGTATGGTATGAAAGTGTGTGTTGTGCCCTGTTCGGCCGAAAAAATTCCGCCGTGCGATGTTGCGCTCTTCGGCTTTTGCTGGCTGGGCGAGGTTGACTACGAAAGCGAACTCTCCGGCAAGACCGATAAATTTGAAGAGGCCGCCCGCTTATCCCGCTCGTGCGGGTGCGGCGTTGCCTGTGCGTGCAAAACGCTCTCCCGCGGGGTTGTGCGCAAGTCGCTCGCCATCGCCGATAGAGGCAAGTTACTCGGCATAACCGATATGAACCACGTGTTCGGCGGCGAGGAGTACAAGAGCGGCGCGTACCTCGGCCTGTACACGGTTGGCGGCTACAAGGTGGGGCTGTGCATAGAGAACGACCTCTATTTCCCCGAGGGATTGCGCGCCCTTTCGTCCTGCGGGTGCAACATAATTTTAGCCGCGCTTGAAGAGGCGCGCTCGCCCGTTCAGCCCGTTCTCTTCCGCGCGTACGCCTATATTTACGGCGTACCAGTCATTGCCTGCGCCGGCAGGACGGCGTACTTTGCCTCGCCTGAAGGCGAACTTGCCTCGTCCACGCGCCCCGTCACGCTGTTCGAAACAGAGCCGCAGAACGGGTACCGACTGGTTACGCGCAGGTTGCGCGGAATATCGGAGGAGGACAGCGCCGATTACTGAGCGCCCCTGCGCAAATGCGCGGGGCGCATTTTAACGCACGGATAGTGTGTAAAATAACGCGCAGTAATAAGGCTTTTCCCCAAAACAGCGCGCAAAATATACTTTTTGCGGCATTTTAAAGCCGTTTTAAGGCCGCCGTCCCGTTAAAAACAGCCTTTAAGGCGCATATAAAAAACCTTTTGCAGGGCAATAAAATTAACGCCTTTGCGGGGCAGGGTTAAAAATAAGTTTAAATATTTTGCAAAAGGGGCAAACCGCTTGTATTTTTTTGCGCCGTTTGCTATAATATATTCTGCATAATGCCCGCAGTGCGTGCGGTGGCAGACAGCCCGACGCGCCGCGCGCAAAAAAATTGTGGCGGTAAAAATTTTATGCTGAGTATGACCGGTTACGGCAGGGGTGAATATAAGCAGGGCGGAATAGAGCTCACGGTGGAAATAAAGACGGTTAATAACCGCTATCTCGACGTCTCTTTAAAGTGTCCGCGCGTGTTCGCGGCGTATGAAGAGGTGATGCGCGCCGCAATAAGGCAAAAGCTCACCCGCGGTCACGCCGACGTGTACGTAACCCTTACCGACAGACGTGAAAAGGCAAAGTCGCTCAGCCTGGACGAGGGCGTGGCTCTCTCCTATATATCCGCCGCAAAGCGCCTTAGCAAGCTTTCGGAGGACGTAAGTTACGACCTGACTGCCACCTCGCTTCTGCGTATGCCCGACGTCGTCATAAAGGAGGACGCCCAGAGCGCCGACGACGAACTTCTTTCCGCGGCAGATGCCGCCATAAGCTGCGCACTCGATAATCTCAACGCAATGCGCCTTAAGGAGGGCGAAAAGCTCAGGGCGGATATGCTTTCGAGGATGGACAGGATAGAGCAGCTTGTTAAAAGCATCGCGGAGCGCGCTCCACTCGTGGCCAGCGATTACAGACAGAAGCTGGAGGAGAGGGTAAAGAGCTACCTCGACGGCGTAGCCGTAGACGAGGGCAAGCTCCTTACTGAAGTGGCGCTGTTCACCGATAAGGCCAACATAGATGAAGAGCTCACCCGCCTCAATTCGCACATAGACCAGTTCAGGGATATATGCCGTGCGGCAGTAGTGGGCAGAAAGCTCGATTTCCTCGTGCAGGAATTCAACAGAGAGACAAACACCATCTGTTCCAAGAGCAACGATATAGCCATCACAAGGTTCGGGCTGGAGCTCAAGAACGAGATAGAAAAGGTACGCGAGCAGGTGCAGAATGTCGAATAAAAGAAATGTGCTCGCCGTAATATCGGGCCCCTCGGGCGTTGGCAAGGGCACTGTGATAAAGCGCATGTTCGAGCTGTGCCCAGACTTGTGCGAAAGCGTGTCCTGCACGACGCGCGCCCCGCGCGAAGGCGAGGTGAACGGCCGCGAATATTTTTTTATAACCAAACAGCGCTTTGAAGAGATGATAGCGCAGGGCGAACTTCTGGAATATTCCGCCCACTTTGAAAATTACTACGGCACACCGCGCGCGTTTGTGGAAAAGATGCTTCTTTCGCGCGACGTGATACTTGAAATAGACGTAGACGGCGCGCTGAACGTAAAGCGTGCATACCCCTCGGCGGTGCTTATAATGATAACCCCGCCAAGCATGGACGAGCTTGCCCGCAGGCTGAAGGGCAGGGGTACGGAGAGCGACGAAAAGATAGCGCTGCGCATATCGCGCGCAGAGTATGAACTTTCAAAGAGCGATAAATACGACTACTGTGTAGTCAACAATGATGTAGATAAGACGGCGCACGCCGTTTTGGATATTATCCGCAATGAAAAGGAGGTTTAAGACATGATAAACAAACCTGCGGTAGACGAACTTCTGGAAAAACTTTCCGCTGACGGGCACGAAGCTTCCCGTTACGAGCTGTGCGTGGTTGTGGCCAAGCGCGCCCGCCAGATAATAGAGCAGACCGGCGGCAGAGAGACGCCCGGCAAGCCGAAGGAGATAACCATCGCCTGCAACGAAATCGACAGCGGCAAGGTAATAAGCGTAAGGGATTGATTGGCTTCTTCGGCCCCGCGCACATTGGGCGCGGGGCCGCAAATTGAACGGCAAAAACTTTTTTCAGGTTGCCTATTTTATGTATGCACAGGTCATTGTAGACATAGCCCACACTCAGGTGGACAAAATTTTTGAATATTCCTGCGGTGCGGAAGTTTCGGCAGGTTGCCGCGTAAAAGTGCCCTTCGGCGGAAGGGTGATAGACGGCTTTGTGGCGGGCATATCCCCCGTCAGCTCCTTCCCGCCCGAAAAAATAAAGCCTGTGGCCTATGTCTATGATGAACCTCCCGCCCTGCCCGAGGAGTGCTTTGCGCTCATGAACGAGCTCTCTGAGCGTTACCGCGTACCCAAGGCGGTATGCCTGAGGCTCTTTCTCTCTTCGGAAATGCGCACGGGGCGCGTGCACGAGGCCTATAAAAAGATTATAAAATATACGGGCGAAGCGCCCGCTCTGTCCAAATCGGCAAAAAAACAGCGCGAATTTCTCGATTTTATTATCTCGGAGGGCAGCGCAGACTACGTCTCCTCGTGCGAAAAGTTCGGCAGAGGCGCGGTAAACGCCGTCGTTGAAAAGGGCGGCGCGGTGATAGAGCAGGTCAAGGTAAACAGGTCGCCCTCTGAATTTTTAGGCGGCGTCGAACAGATGCGCACGCTCACACCCGCGCAGAGCGCCGCTCTCGAAAGCATAGAAAATACCCCCAAACGTGTCCACCTCATTCACGGCGTAACGGGGAGCGGCAAAACGGAAATCTATTTAAATGTAATCAGCCGCGCCCTTGCCCGCGGGCAGACAGCCATCTTCCTCGTGCCCGAAATCTCGCTCACGCCGCAGATGTTTTCGCAGCTCAAGCGCCGCTTCGGCGAAAAGGCGGCAATACTGCACAGCGGTCTCTCCGCAGGCGAGCGTTTCGACGAGTGGTGGAGGCTGAGGACGGGCGAGGCACGCATAGCCGTAGGCGCGCGCAGCGCGGTATTCGCCCCGCTTGAAAATATAGGCGCAATCATAATAGACGAGGAGCACGACGGCTCCTATTTTTCTGAGGCTGCACCGCGTTACTCCACGGTAGAAGTGGCCAAAATGCGCGCGGAATACAATGACTGCAAACTTATTCTCGGCAGCGCTACCCCCTCGGTGGAGACCTATGCCAGCGCAGTTTCGGGCGAATATAATCTTATCACTCTCACTCAGCGCATAAACGGCAGGCCGCTGCCCGATATAACTATAGCCGATATGCGCAAGGAGGTAAAGCGCGGCAACAACTCGGCGTTTTCCGCCGCACTGCGCGAAGAACTTGCCTCCACGCTGGAAAGCGGCAACCAGGCTATAATATTTTTGAACAGACGCGGCTATTCGCACTCGGTTATCTGCCAGGACTGCGGATACAGCTTGAAGTGCGAAAATTGCGATGTCTCGCTTGCCTACCATTCAGAGGAGAACTGCCTCAAGTGCCACTACTGCGGCGCAAGGTACAGACTTCCCCGCGCCTGCCCCGAATGCGGTGGACTGCATTTAAGGTACGGCGGCACGGGCACGCAGCGCGTGGTGGCCGACCTCAGGTCGGAATTCCCCTCGGCGCGCATACTCAGAATGGACAACGATACCACCTCCGGCAAGGAGGGGCACTACAAAATACTCAAACAGTTCGCCGATAAGCAAGCCGATATTCTCGTCGGCACGCAGATGATAGCCAAGGGACACGATTTCCCCTCGGTCACGCTCGTGGGAATACTCGACGCCGATATGAGCCTGCATTTTTCCGATTACCGCGCAGGCGAACGCACATTTCAGCTTATAACCCAGGTATCAGGCCGCAGCGGCAGGGCGGGTGAAGCGGGCAAGGTAGTCCTCCAGACATACTCGCCCGAAAATTATATTTTAAGGTATGCGGTAAACTACGACTACCAGTGCTTTTTCGCCAACGAAATAGCGCTGCGCAAGGCTACGCACTTCCCGCCTTTTTCAGTCATATGCAGGGTGATGGTCACGGCGGAGGAGGACGCCCCCGCGCTCGAGGCGCTCAAGGGCGTGTACTTCGGCACAGAGGCGCTGCGCTCTAAGTACCCGCAGGAGTTTATCTTTTTAAACAAGATGCATTCGCCCATAAAAAAGATACAGGGGCGCGTGCGCTACCAGGTGCTCATGCGGCTGGAGAGCGGCCGTCTGCTCCCGCAGATATACGACCTTGCTGTAAAATACAGCAGCAACAAGGCGCTCGTTTATGTGGAGGAAAACCCCGTCAACCTTTCATAGCGGCAAAATGGCGGGGGATATGCCGCAAGCATTGCTTTTTAAAAGCCTTTACGGCGCACGCCGTAAGTAAAATATATACGCTTTGATATACGGCGCGCCGCATCGTAAAGGGTGCGGAATATGCCGCAGATATGCATATATACGGCAGTAATTTTAACTTAAAGAGGAATATATGGCACAGAGGTATGTAGTGCAGGTGGGCGACCCCATTCTGCGCAAAGTATGCAAAGAAGTAAAAACTTTCAACGCTGAGCTTGGCGCTCTTCTGGACGATATGAAACAGACCGTCCGCGCAGAGGACGGCGCAGGCCTTGCCGCTCCGCAGATAGGCGTGGACGCCCGCGCCGTGGTTGTGGACGTCGAAGAGGGCTTTTTCGAGTTCATCAATCCCGAAATCTGCTCTGAAAAGGGCGAGCAGACGGGCCCTGAAGGCTGCCTTTCGGTTAAGGGCAAGCAGGGCATAGTGACGCGCCCCCAGAAGGTAAAAATAGTCTATCGCGACCGCAACGGCCGCAAACATAAGCTTACGGCCGAAGGTTTCTTTGCCCGCGCCGTATGCCATGAGCTTGACCACCTCGACGGTATTCTCTATACGGACAAGGCCACCCAGATAGTCGACCTCAACGAACAGGAAAATCAATAAGATTTGCCGTTTGTTTTTGCATATCCCGCCGCATTTTTGAGCGGTATATGCCGCCGTGTTCTTGCACAGCATATGCCGCGCGTTTTTGCACAACATATGGCGTTTAGAGTTGCAAAATAAAATTGCGCAGTAAAATTGCGCCGCTTAGAACAGCAGTCAATAACGGAGTTTTCAATGAAGATAGTTTATGCAGGCACGCCCGATTTTGCCGTTGCGCCGCTCAGAGCGCTTGCGGAAAAGGGTTGCGAAATAATTGCGGTTGTCACCCGTGAAGACAGACCTTTCGGCAGACACGGCGTTCTAACGCCCCCGCCCGTAAAGGCTTTCGCTCTCTCTGCCGGCATACCGGTGTATCAGTTCGGTAAAATACGCGAGCACGTTTCAGAGCTTGCCTCTCTCGGTGCAGACGCAATGTTTACCTGCGCCTACGGTCAGCTTTTAACGCAGGCCGTACTCGACGTGTTCCCCAAGGGTGTGTGGAACGCCCACGCTTCTCTTCTGCCCAAATTCAGGGGTGCATCTCCCGTTCAGTCGGCCATACTTGCGGGCGAACGCGTGACGGGCGTCACTGTAATGAAGACCGAGCTTGCGCTCGACGCGGGCGATATGCTGCTCGTAAAACGCTGCCCCATAGAGGAGGGGGAGACGAGCGGCGAACTCTCTGAAAAGCTCTCTGCTCTCGCCGCTGACGCGCTGTGCGAGGCGTACGACCTTATCAGCTCAGACGACGAAAATCTGCTGTTGCAGGACGAAAGCGCCGCAACATTCTGCAAAAAGATAAAAAAAGAGGACGCAAAGGTCGATTTCTCTGCTCCTGCGGACAAGGTCTGCGCCCTTATAAACGCCATGAGCCCCTCGCCTGCGGCGTTTTGCATGCACGGCGGCAAGTCGGTCAACCTTTACAGGGCTTTTGCCGAGGGCGATGCTGAGGGTGTTCCAGGTCAGGTTATCGGCGTTACAAAGCGCGGAATAACGGTCAGATGCGGCAGCGGCTGCGCGCGCATAACCGAGGCACAGTTTGCCGGCGGCAAACGGCTCTCTGCGGCCGATATTTTAAACGGCAGAAAAATTTCAGTGGGGGATATGCTTGAATAATCCGCTTACAGACCCCTATCTGGTACTTACAAAGGTATATTCGGAGGGCGCGTATTTAAAGCAGGCGCTCGCCTCTACCCCCGTAGAGCCTTCAAACAGGGGGCGCACCTCGCGCATATGCTACGGTGTACTGGAAAAGGACGTTTATTTCAACTATATAATAGGGGCAAATTGCACGCGCACGCCCAAGTCGGCGGCAAGGCTCATACTAAAAATTTCGCTCTATATGCTGGAATTTATGGGCAAGCATTCCTTTATGGTCGCCGACTGTGCCGTGGAGCTGTGCAAAAAGCTCGGCAAAGAGGGCATGGCGGGTTTCGTCAACGCCTTTTTGCGTTCGTATAAAATACCGCCCGCGCCCGCAGGCAGCGACGAGCGTCTCTCATTCGAGGCAAGCGTGCCGCTCTGGCTTGCGCGTCGCGTCCGCAGGAGCTACAAAAGCGAGGCGGCGGCCATTCTCTCCGCGCCCTCGCTCGGCGTCTGTGTGCGCTTTGCCGGCCCTGCCTCGGCAGTAAAATATCTCGACGCGGAGCATACAGATACGCCGTTCGATGACATATATATATTTAAAAATTTTGTGCGCGACATAGGTTACGACACGGGCGAATACACCTTTCAGTCGGTGGGCTCGGTGGCCGTTTGTTCGGTAATATCCCCTACCGAATGCCTGCTCGACGCGTGCGCCGCGCCAGGCGGAAAGAGCGTGCTGCTTTCTAAAAAGTGCACGCTTGTGACCTCGCAGGAGCTGCATCCGCACCGCGCTGACCTCATAACCACTTACGCGAGGAGGATGGGTGCGGACAACGTCCGCGTAGTCGTAGGCGACGCAACCGTGTTCAACCCCGCGTTCGAGGGCGCGTTCGGCGCGGTATTGTGCGACGTACCCTGCTCAGGCAGCGGAGTAATAAACGAAAATCCCGATATAATGCTCTTTCGGCACGAGGAGGACATTGCCTCGCTCACCGAAGTGCAGCTTAAGATAATAGAAAACTGCTCAAGATATGTTGCGGAGGGCGGCAGCCTTTACTACTCCACATGCTCTGTTCTGCCGGAGGAGAACGACAGCATAATTTACAAGTTCCTTGAGCACAACAAAAATTTTGCGCTGGAAATCCCGACTTGCGCGCTGCCCGCGCACGTCACGGGGTACGGCCTGCAATTCTTGCCGCACATATCGCTCGGGGCGGGCTTTTTTGTAACAAAGCTCGTGCGCAAAAATTAAATTGCCCCGTACATATGGCCTAATTATGAAGCAAATAATTCAGGATTTAAACTTGACCGAGCTTGAGGAGCTGATGCGCGGAATGGGCGAAAAGCCATTCAGAGCAAAGCAGCTTTACAGCGGAATTATGCGCGGACACAACCTTTCTGACGTGCCCGCCGTGCCCGCTGCCCTTCTTGCAAGGCTGGGCGAAAGGTTTGAAGATTGCCCGCTGGAGATTATAAAGACGCTGCGCTCTTCAGACGGCACGGAGAAGTATCTCTACCGCCTTGCCGACGGCAATATAATAGAGGGCGTGTTCATGCAGTACAAGTACGGCAACACGCTGTGCGTCTCCACGCAGGTGGGGTGCAGAATGGGCTGCAAGTTCTGCGCGAGCACGCTCGGCGGACTGGTGCGCAACCTCACCTCGGGCGAAATTCTTTCACAGATATTAAAGGTCAACGCCCTGCACGGCGGCACGCCTGCAAAGCGCGCCGTAACCAACGTCGTGCTTATGGGCAGCGGCGAACCGCTCGACAATTACGAAAACGTGATAAAATTTCTGCGCAATATGGCGGCGGAGGGCGGCATAAACATATCGCCGCGCAACGTCAGCCTCTCTACCTGCGGTCTCGTTCCCAGAATGTACGAGCTGGCCGAGGAGGGGCTTGCAGTAAACCTCACCGTTTCGCTGCACAACGTAACTGACGAAGAGCGCGCCCGCACAATGCCCATTGCAAAGCGGTATAAGATATCCGAAATTCTGGACGCGTGCTCCAACTATTTCCGCAAGACGGGGCGGCGCTATATATTCGAATACTCGCTCATAGAGGGCGAAAACAGCGACGAGCGCCACGCCGACGCGCTCATTGCCCTGCTTAAAGGCAGGCCCTGCCACGTCAACCTCATAAGGCTGAACGACGTGAAGGAGAGAAACCTTGCCGCCGCCTCGGAGCGCGGTGCGCAGGAATTTCTTAAAAGGCTTACGGATGGCGGAATATCCGCCACTCTGCGCCGCAGAATGGGCGCGGACATAGGCGGTGCGTGCGGCCAGCTCAGAGCGGGCTACATTAAAGATTGCGAACAATAATCCATGGAGAATAATCTATGCAGATAAAGATAGCGCCTTCCATACTCTCGGCTGACTTTTCCCGCGTGGGCGAGGCGGTCAGACTGTGCGAGGAGAGCGGCGCAGACCTCATTCATTGCGACGTAATGGACGGCTCGTTCGTCGAGCCGATAACCTTCGGCGGACAGATGGTAAAGAGCATACGCCCCCTGACTAATTTGCCGCTGGACGTGCACCTTATGATAGAGCACCCCAAGACGCAGATAAGGTTTTTTGCCGCCGCGGGTGCCGACATAATAACCGTGCACTACGAAGCCTGCGCCAAAATATCGCCCGATTATCTTCGGGAGACGCTTGAACTTATAAAGTCTTTGGGCGTAAAGTGCGGCGCGGTGTTAAATCCCGACGTCCCCGCGGAGTGCCTCTTTCCCGTACTAGGTATGTGCGACATGGTGCTTTTAATGAGTGTGTTCCCCGGCTACGGCGGACAGAAGTTTATGGAGAGCGTCCTTCCCAAGGTCAGGGCGGTGCGCAGACGCGCCGACGAGATAGGCAGAACTGACCTCGACATAGAGATAGACGGCGGCATTAATGCCGTAACTGCGCCCCTTGCCGTCGAGGCGGGTGCAAACGTGCTTGTTGCAGGTTCGGCGCTGTTCGGGGCTAAGAACTTTGCAAAGGCGGTCAAAGAGCTGAGGGGAGTATGAAGGGCATACTTCTTCTGAACGGCGAGCCTTACCCCGAAAAAATAAATGCGGACGGCGCGCCCGTCTACTGCTGCGACGGCGCCTACGCCTGGGCAAAGGATAAGGTGAAGATTACCAAAAATATTGGCGATTTCGATAGTCTTGACGGGCTGCCCTATCCCCCGCCCGAAGAGATTTATCCCTCGGAAAAGGACTTTACCGACGGCGAGATTGCGCTGCGCAAGATGCTCGGCGAGGGCATAGACGAAATAGACGTCTACGGTGCGTTCGGCGGCAGGGAGGACCACTTCCTCGGCAACATACAGCTTTTGTTTTACGCGCTCTGCCGTGGCGCTCATATGCGGCTGATATCCCCCAAGACTATAATCTTTGCCGTGCGCGGCAGGGTAGAGCTGGGCGCATACGCAGGCAAAACAATATCGGTGTTCCCCTTTTCAGCGCCGCTGCATATAATTGATAGCAGGGGGCTGAAGTATTCCTATCCTCAAAAAATCTGTTACGGCGAGTGCCGCGGCGTATCCAACATAGTGGAGGATGCGGACGCGTTCGTGCAGTTTGCGGAGAACGATGCCGCCCTCATATTCATAAATCTGGGGAGCGTATAGTTTGAACAGAATGATAGTTGTGTGCGTAAAACCGCCTGCGCCTGTGCGCAAAATCTTAAAAGTCATCTGCCGCAGGTAAAGTTATAAAGGCTGTAAGCTGCCCTCGTTCTTTGTCGGGTGAGCAGACTGCCTTTTGCGGACAGATAAATTTAATGCAAACTTATATTGTCATAAAAGCCGTGGGGGGGGCAATTTTTGGCGGCCCCCGGGGTTTTTTTTGTGGGGGGCGGGGCCCCCGGTGGGGGCGGGGGCGGGGAGCCGCCACACCGCCCGCATAACGGACAGCTCCGCCTCGGGCAGACGAACCAGCTTTTTCATGCGCCTCATCTCCTACAAATGTATGTCCTTACAAGGAGAGCATACATCTGTAGGTTTAATTTGTCAAGACAAATGTTGTTTTTTCCCCGCCGGACAGCTATAATAAAAGCTGCAATATCTGCAAAATCTCCCGCCCCGGCGCCCGGAGCAAGGCCGGGCCACTTTATCATAGAACGTACTGCAAAGACAAAGGAGAGGTTACTATGTCCAATATCTGGCATGACATCAGCCCCAGCCGCATCCAGCCCGAGGACTTCGTGGCTGTCATCGAGATCCCCAAGGGCAGCAAGAAGAAGTATGAGCTGGACAAGGAGACCGGCCTGATCATTCTGGATCGGGTGCTCCACACCTCCACCCACTACCCCGCCAACTACGGCTTCATCCCCCGCACCTACGGCGACGACGGCGACCCCCTGGACGTGCTGGTGCTCTGCTCTGAGGAGATTGACCCGCTGACCCTGGTGCGCTGCTACCCCATCGGGTACATCTCCATGCTGGACAGCGGCAAGAACGACGAGAAGATCATCGCCATTCCCTTCTCCGACCCCACCTACAACACCTTCCACGACCTGATGGATCTGCCCGCCCACATCTTTGACGAGATGGCCCACTTCTTCACCGTCTATAAGTCCCTGGAGGGCAAGGAGACCGTGGCCGGCGACGTGAACGACCGCGCCGCCGCCATCGGCGTCATCCGGAAGGCCATGGATCACTATGCCGAGTGCTTTCTGGGCGGCCCCTCGGCCAAGGAGGGGCTCTACGCCTCCGACCGCTGAATTTTAAGAATATCTTAATCCCTTTTTCGCCCCCTTTTTCTCCGCTCTGTGGTAAACTGGGGGCGTATCTTATGAGAAGAGAGGACGTTGTCCCATGAATCAACCATACGACTGCCTGGTCATCGGCGCCGGGCCGGCGGGCGCCGTGGCCGCCCGGGAGCTGGCCGAGCGGGGCGGCCGGCGGGTGCTGGTGCTGGAGCGCCGGAACCATGTGGGCGGCAACACCTACGACCGCTTCGACGAGAGCGGCGTGCTGATCCACCAGTACGGCCCCCATATCTTCCACACCAACAGCCGGCGGGTGTTCGAGTACCTCTCCCGCTTCACCGCCTGGCGGCCCTATGAGCACAAGGTGGTGGCCAACATCCCGGAGGGGGACGGGCGGCTGGAGTACCCGGTGCCCTTCAACCTGGTGTCCATGCGGACGGCCTTCCCGCCGGAGGACGCCCGGCGGCTGGAGGACAAGCTCACCGCCGCCTACGGCCTGGAGAAGAAGGTCACCATTCTGGAGCTGCGCCGGAATCCGGATCCGGAGATTGCCGCCCTGGCCGACTACGTCTATGACCACGTGTTTGTCCGCTACACCATGAAGCAGTGGGGGCAGACGCCGGAGGAGATCGACCCCAACACCACCGCCCGGGTGCCGGTCTTCCTGTCCGAGGACTGCCGCTATTTTCAGGATGTCCACCAGGGCATGCCCCTGGAGGGATACACCCCCCTGTTCCAGCGCATGCTGGATCATCCCAACATCACCGTGGAGCTGAACACCGACGCCGCCGCCCGCATGCGCCTGGAGGACGGCAGGGTGTACCTGGACGGGGCGCCCTTTGCCGGCACGGTGATCTACACCGGCGCGGCGGACGAGCTGTTCGGCTGCCGGTACGGCCGGCTGCCCTACCGCACCCTGGACTTCGTGTTTGAGACCCACCCGGTGGACTTCTGGCAGAGCCACGGCACGGTGAACTACACGGTGGATCAGGACTACACCCGCATCACGGAGTTCAAGTACCTCACCGGCCAGGAGCTGCCCGGCGCCACCACCATCGCCAAGGAGTTCTCCCGCGCCTACACCGGCAGGCCGGACGAGGTGCCCTACTACGCCATCATCAATCCGGAGAACAACGCCCTCTACGCCCGGTACGCGGCGGAGGCGGAGCGCTATCCGGACTTCCACCTGCTGGGCCGGCTGGCGGAGTACAAATACTACAACATGGACGCCATCGCCGCCCGGGCGCTGGAGCTGTGTGACGATTTACTGAAATGAGGAAACCGCCCATGTCAAAGCTCATTACCTTCGCCGTTCCCTGCTACAACTCCGCCGCCTATATGGATCACTGCGTCCAGACCCTGCTCAGCGGCGGGGAGGATATTGAGATCATCCTGGTGGACGACGGCTCCACCAAGGACGACACCCCCGCCATCTGCGACCGCTACGCCGCGGAGTACCCGGACATCGTCCGGGCCGTCCACCAGGAGAACGGCGGCCACGGCGAGGGCGTCAACCAGGGCCTGCGCAACGCCAGCGGCCTGTATTACAAGGTGGTGGACTCCGACGACTGGCTGGACGAGGGGGCCCTCCAGACCGTGCTGGACAAGCTGCGGCAGTTTGCCGCCTCGGACAATCCGGTGGATCTGTTCATCGCCAACTACGTGTACGAGCACGTGGAGGACAACACCCAGAAAGTCATGCGGTACACCAACGTGTTCCCCCAGAACCGGGTGTTCACCTGGAACGACA
>ERZ1090879.819-NODE-819-length-18251-cov-10.559189_pt1 | contig 18251 bp, 11 predicted proteins | sample MGYA00478472_ERZ1090879 | MGnify/ENA primary metagenome ERZ1090879 (study PRJEB33644, sample SAMEA5815723) | chicken gut metagenome | biome: Chicken; feature: Gastrointestinal Tract; material: Caecum | place: Ireland | collected 2019-01-01 | study: A study of the... | reverse complement strand
ATCCGTGGGTTATCGTTTAATTCCCGCATATAGGGGGGTTTAAATGGTCGGCGGACCGCATTTGCGGTCCGCCGCGCGTTGTCGTTTAAGTTAATAAAATTGCCCATAGGCGTTTTTCAATTAATACCCCCACTCCCCGGCACATGACAAATGCGCGCATAAAAGCCAAAAAACGACGGCATAACAACTTTTAAGCGCGCATTGTTGCATTATAATTCAGCCATGCGAGTGAGAATAAAGGTAAAAAGCCTTGCGGTGTACGCTGCGTACGCCGCGGGCGTTGTGTTCATAAATTATTGCGCGGGCGGCGCGCCCCTGGCGCTGGGACTGTGCTTTGCAATGCTGGCGTGCGGCGCAAACCTGTTTATCCCGCCGGCAATTTACATACTCGCCGCAATACCCTCGCTCAACTGGATAGTCATGCTGATAGCGCTGTTCGAGGGGGCGTTTGTGTGCGCCGTCACCGCCATTTACAGGCGCGCGCGCAGGCGCATAAAGTACGAATACGCCGCCTACATGGCGATTGCGCTGGCGCCTTTCGTCGCCTTTTCGCCGTGGGAGGGCATAAGGGACTTATACTTCACCGACAACGCATACATAATCAAAGCCGTGGCGGCCGTGGCGGTAATTTTGTTTTCGCTGTTCTGCCTTAAAGCCGTATACGCTCTCTTTTACCGCCTGTGCAGATGCAGGCTTAAAAGCGAGGAGATAATCTGCCTCGCCCTCGTTTTTACGGTGGCGGGCATAGGTTTTTATAACCTTTGCGGGCTGTACGCCAGCCTCGCAGCGGGCGCGGGGCTGGTGGTGTTTGCCGTGCGGCTGTACCGCGACCCCGCGGCGCTCGCCGTGGCGTGCACCGCGGGACTTCCGCTGCTGTGCACTACGTTCGACGGCACATATGTTGCGGCGTATTGCCTGCTCGCGGCGGTATGCCTGCTGTTTTTAAGCGCAGGACGGGGCGCGCCGGGCGCCGTAGCCGCGGCGCTCGGCGCGCTGTTCTTCTATTTTTCGGGCGCCTTTTCGGGCGGAGTTGCCGAGGGCATAATATACGGGCTGCTGCTTGCCGTGTTCTGCCTGCTGCCCACGCTCCCGGCCGACAAATTTATGGGCGAACTGCTTTGCGCGCTGCGCGTAAAGAAAGCCATACCCGAAACCTTTGAAAGCAGACTGCGCGACCAGACCAGCCGCAAGCTGTTTGCCACCAGCCAGGTTTTCCGCGAGATTGAAAACGCCTTCAACAGCTTAGACGCCGCCCCGGGCGACGACGCCATGCAGGGACACGCGTTGGGCGAGATACGCGCGCGGCTGTGCTCGCGCTGCGACCGCGCCGAGAGGTGCGCGCGCACGGACGTATATAAGGGTTTTGCCCGCCTTTTGCACAGCGGCACCATCAAGGGCAAGGTCAGCCTTGTAGACCTGCCCGAGGAGGTTACGACCAACTGCGCGCACCCCGCCGAGGTCATAGCCGAAACCAACGCCGCGCTGGCGCGGCTTAAAAAGCTGCACGCCGAGGCGGAGAGTGCAAGGAGCGGCAGGCGGCTTTTAGCAAATCAGGCTAAGGGCATTTCGGAAGTGCTTAAAAGCGCCGCCGTGGACATTGCGCGGGGCGGAGAAAGGCTGACCGAGCGCGAAAAGAGCATTGAACAGGCGCTTGCAGGCGCGGGAATATGCTGCACCGAAGTGCGCGCGGGCGGCGAGGACGACGGAGAAATTTATCTCACCGTTTCGGGCGCCGCAAAGGCGGGACAGCTCGCCGCGGGCATAGGCGCGGCGACGGGCAGAAACTATATTTTAAGGGACAAGATTACATATGACGGCGAGCGCACATGTTACATATTCGTGCGGCCGCCAGACTACGACGCGGCATTCGGCGTGGCGTTTGCCGTAAAGGACGGCGAGCGCGCCTCTGGCGACACGCACTCGGTGATTAAGATAAACGAGCACAGCTTTTTAATGGCGCTGTGCGACGGTATGGGCAGCGGCGAGAGCGCAAAGCGCGTTTCGCAGACGACTATATCGCTCATAGAAGCGTTTTTCAGGGCGGAGATGCCCGCCGAAACCGTGCTTGAAACGATAAACAAGCTGATGTGCTTCAACCGCGACGAAAGCTTTACCTGCATAGATATTGCGGCGATAGATCTGAACACGCTAAAAGCGGGGTTCATAAAGATAGGTTCGCCCGCGGGAATTATAATAAAAAAGGACGGCATAAGGGTGATGGAGAGCAACTCGCTGCCCCTCGGCATACTCGAAAGCATACGCCCCACCGTGTGCGAGGAACAGCTTGAAGACGGCGACAACGTGGTGTTTATGAGCGACGGCATAACCTCTTCCTTTCCCTCGACGACCGACCTTTACGCCTTTTTGGAGAGGCTTAAACCGCTCAACCCCCAGAACCTCGCCGACGAAATTTTAGCCGCCGCAAAAAAAGCGGCGGGCGGCAGGGCGGTAGACGACATGACCGTGCTTGCCGTGCGCATATTCCCCCACGAAGGGTAAGCGGCGTGTCTCAGCTTACGGGCAACGTTCCGTTGCATCGGATTCCGCAAAAGGCGTTGTCACTCTACCCCGTCTCTCTTGCGGACAGCACATCCCGTCGCATCGGGTTCCGCAAACAATGGGCGGCGCAAACGCGGAACGTAAGCGTTTGCTCACCTGTGCAGCAAAAAAGTGGGTAACCACTGTTTTGGCAATTCTACACTCACCCTCTTTCGCGCAAAAGCCACGGTTTTGCGCGATTAATAATAAGGTTGTAAATCTTGCGGACAGCTTTTTTATTACTTATGTCATTTCGACCAAGTGAGCAACGCGAATGCGCGGAGAAATCTCGCCCTGTTATTGTTTTACTGATAAATTTCTCCTCAGCCACGATTTTAAAATATATGCGCCCGCACACGGTTGTGTGCGGGCGCATATGTATGTAAAATTGCGTCTTTAAAATTTTATCTTCCCGAACGGATGACGGCGTTTTTGAAATTAGCCATGGCATTGCGATCGGGCATGGAAGTCAAGCGGAACTTCCAGTTGCAACCCGCAGTTGCGGGCGTGTTCATGCGCGACCAGTTGTCGAGGCACAGAATGTCCTGCACGGGGATTACAGCTATCGCCGAGCGGGCGTTGAGCGCGCACAGCACCATGCCCTTTACGGCATCCGCCCTGTCGACAACGGGGGTATAAGCCTGCTCGTATTCGAGCGCGGCGCGCAGCTGCTTTTTGAGCGCAGAAAACTGCAAATCGGTCTGCTTCAACAAAAAGCCGAGGGCGGTGTCGTTGTCGTGCGTGCCCGTGTAAACCACCGAATGTTCGTCTATATTGTGCGGCAGGTAAGCGTTGTCCTCGTTGCCGTCGAAAGCGAACATCATTATTTTCATAGAGGGGAAGCCGCAGAAGTCGCGCAGCTCTACCACGCCATCGTCTATCACGCCGAGATCTTCGGCGATTATGCTCAGCTTGCCGAGGCGGCGCTCAGCCTCCTCGAAGAGCTTTTTGCCGGGACAGGGCAGCCATTCGCCCACCCTTGCCGTCTTTTCGCACGCGGGTATGGCGTAATATCTGTCGAGCCCGCGGAAATGGTCTATGCGGACTATGTCGTACAGGCGCGAGGCGTGGGCAATGCGGTTTATCCACCAGTCGAAGTTGCTCTCTTCGAGCGCGTCCCAGTTGTAGAGCGGGTTGCCCCAAAGCTGACCGTCCTCCGAAAAATAATCGGGCGGGCAGCCGGCAACGGCGACGGGGTTGAGATCTTCGTCGAGCGCGAACAGTTGCGGATTTGCCCATACGTCGGACGAGTCGCATGCGACGTACAGGGGAATGTCGCCGATAATTTTTATGCCCTTGGAGTTGGCGTAAGTTTTGAGCGCGCCCCACTGCTTTGCAAACTCGTACTGAACGAACAGCCAGAAGCAGTATTCTTCGCGATATACGCTCTCCTTAAACTCGGTCATGGCGAGGGGTTCCCTGTATTTATAATCGTACGGGAAAGTGCTGAAAGTACCGCTGTAACGCGATTTTAAGGACATGAACAGCGCGTAGTCCTCCGCCTCGCCGCTCTCCGCAAACGCAACGAAATCGGGATCTTTTATATCGAAGCGGGCATATGCCTTGCGCAACAGGGCATAGCGGCTGCTGTACAGATCGCCGTAGTCGATGTCGTTTTTAAGCTTGCGCTCGGCATTTTTAAGCTCTTCTTTGTCGATCAGCCCCTGTTTGTGCAGGTCGACTATGTCGATAAAATAGGGATTGCCCGAGGTACACGAAACCGACTGGTAGGGCGAATCGCCGAAACCCGTCTGCTGCAAGGGCAGAATCTGCCAGTATTTTACGCCGCTCTTTGCAAGGATATCTACAAATTCATATGCCTCGCTGCCGAGCGAACCTATGCCGTATTTGTTGGGCAGCGACGAGATGTGACAAAGCACGCCCGCGCCGCGCTCAGGTTGGAATTTTTCCATATTACACCCCCACATATATTGCGTTTAACGCCCGCGTCGCGGGCGTTAACTTATTTAAAATTATTTTGAAAGAAGTTTTTTGATGCGGTCTGCCGCCTCTTTGGTGACTTCGGGACTGCCGAACGCCGTCAGGCGGAAGAAGCCTTCGCCATTGGCGCCGAAGCCCGCGCCGGGCGTGCCGACGACCTGAATATTTTCAAGAAGATAGTCAAAGAAAGTCCAGCTGTCCATGCCGTTCGGGCATTTGAGCCATATATAGGGCGAATTTTTGCCGCCCGTATACCATATGCCGAGGTCGTCCATGCAGTCGGCAATTATCTTGGCGTTGCTCTGGTACACGGCTATGTTAGCCTTTATCTGCTTTTGCCCCTCTTGGGTAAACACCGCGGCGGCGCCGCGCTGGACGATGTAGGGGACGCCGTTAAACTTGGTCGTCTGGCGCCTCAGCCACATTTTATTGGCAGACATGCCATCCCTTTTGAGCGCGAGGGGAACGACTGTATAGCCGCAGCGCGTACCCGTGAAACCCGCCGTTTTGGAGAACGAGCAGAATTCTATGGCGCACGTCTTTGCCCCGTCGATCTGGAATATCGAGCGGGCGAGCCCCTCTTCGGTGATGAAGCACTCATATGCGGCGTCGTACAAAATGACGGCGCCCTTTGCGTTGGCGTAGTCCACCCACTCTTTGAGCTGGGCTTTGGAGTACGCCGCGCCCGTGGGATTGTTGGGCGAACACAGATAAATTATGTCGGCGTCGACAGAGTAATCGGGCATGGGCAGAAAGCCGTTCTGCGCCGTAGCATTCATGTACTCAACCTTACGCCCCGCCATTACGTTGGTATCGACATATACGGGATATACGGGGTCTGGCACGAGCACTTTGTTATCGGCGGCGAAGATGTCGAGAATGTTGCCGAGGTCGGACTTGGCGCCGTCGGAGATAAAAATTTCGTCGGGTTCGAGTTCAACGCCGTTAGTGCGGTAGTATCCGCGGATGGACTCCTTTAAAAAGCCGTAACCCTGTTCGGGGCCATAGCCGTGGAATGTCTCCTTTTTAGACATTTCGTCCACCGCGCCGTGGAGCGCATCGATAACTGCGGGCGCGAGGGGCAAAGTCACGTCGCCTATGCCCAGGCGGAGAATGGTTTTATCTGAATTGGCGGCGGAATATGCCGCAACCTTTTGGGCTATGGTAGAAAACAGATAGCTCTGCGCTATGTCGTTGAAATGTGTATTGAATTGCATGTTTTACAGCCTTTTATTTATTTTTTTGGCAATACTTTACCGCGTATTTTATGAATTCCCTGAACACGGGGTGGGCGTGCTGGGGGCGCGACTTGAATTCGGGGTGGAACTGCACGCCGAGATAGAAGTCGTTTGCGGGCACCTCTACCGCCTCGACGAGCAGCCCGTTGGGCGAAGTGCCGGCGATAATCATGCCCGCCTCCTCTATCTGCTTGCGGAAGGCGTTGTTGAATTCGTATCTGTGGCGATGGCGCTCGGAGATGTTGTCCGCCTTGTACGCCTCGCGCATTTTAGGCCCGATTACGACGCAGGGATATGCACCGAGGCGCATGGTGCCGCCCATTTTGACGCCGTGCTGGTCGGGCATGAGGTCAATGACCGCGTGCTTGCTTTCGGGGTCGAACTCCGAGGAGTTCGCATCGGCATAACCGAGCACATTGCGGGCGTATTCGATGACCGCCGTCTGCATGCCGAGGCAGATGCCGAGGTAGGGCACGTTGTGTTCGCGCGCGTATCGGGCGCACAATATTTTGCCCTCAATGCCGCGGTTGCCAAAGCCGCCGGGGACGAGAATGCCGTCTGCGCCGCCCAGAATTACCTCTACGTTTTGAGGCGTTATGCTCTCGGTATCGACCCAGTCGATGTCGATTTTTGCGCCGTTTTCGTAACCCGCGTGGGCGAGAGCTTCGGCGACGGACAGATAGGCGTCGTGCAGCTGAACATACTTGCCGCACAGCGCGATTTTAACCGTCTTGTCGCGCGCCTCGATGCGGGCGAGCATGTTTTTCCACTCGGTGAGGTCTATCTCGCGGGGGTCGAGGTTGAGTATGCGGCAGACGATGGACGAGAAGTTGCTCTCTTCAAGCATTATGGGCGCCTGATAGAGCACGGGAAGGGTCATGTTCTCGATGCAGCACTCGGGCTCGACATTGCAGAACATGGCAATTTTGTCCTTTACGTCCTTGGGCATGTGCGCGTCTACGCGGGCGATTATAATGTCGGGATTGATGCCCATGCCCTGCAATTCCTTGACGGAGTGCTGGGTGGGCTTGGACTTGAACTCTTCCGATCCCGAAATATAGGGCACGAGGGAGACGTGTATGAAACAGCAGTTTTCCCTGCCCACTTCGCGCGCGACCTGGCGGATAGCCTCGATGAAGGGCTGACTTTCGATGTCGCCTATCGTGCCGCCGATTTCGGTTATTACCACGTCGGCAGAGGTCGAGCTTGCGACCGTATATATGAAAGATTTGATTTCGTTGGTGATGTGGGGAATGACCTGAACTGTCTGACCGAGGTATTCGCCGTTGCGCTCCTTGTTGAGGACGTTCCAGTAGACCTTGCCTGTTGTCAGGTTGGAGTATTTGTTGAGGTTTTCGTCGATGAACCTCTCGTAATGACCGAGGTCGAGGTCGGTTTCGGCGCCGTCGTCGGTGACGAAAACTTCGCCGTGCTGATAGGGACTCATCGTGCCGGGGTCGATATTTATGTAGGGATCGAGCTTTTGCGAAGCCACCTTATATCCCCTGCACTTCAAAAGTCTGCCCAGCGAAGCGGCGGTAATTCCCTTGCCTAATCCCGAAACTACGCCGCCCGTAACAAAAATGTACTTGGTCATTATATATTCTCCTAAGTATTTGCGCATTGCGCGTTTTTGCGGCAATGCCGCAGTAAAACGCACGCATATGCGTGCGTGAAATAGCGGCACATATGCCGCAGTGAAATGCCGCCAATATCCTTGTCCGTCGCTACCCATTGTCATTTCGAGCGGTAGCCGAGAAATCTGCGCGAAGCGCGACAATGGTAGCTCCGGGATTTCTCCACGCGCCCGCCCTTAGCGGGCTTGGTCGTAAGGAGCAATGCGACGGAATAGCGATTGTTACCGTCAGGTCAATCGCGTCAATGACAAGGAATATTGTCGCCGTGAAATGCGCATTTAGCAATGCGCGTTGTGGCAGACGATTATTATTTAAAATAATTTTCGCCACAACGTACAGCGCAGCCGTACATTTCACAAATACCGCAGGTATTTATTCCACGGCGAGCAAGGTATTCTCAAAACAACACAGTGTGTTGTTTTGCCTTGCGAGGTGAGCGAGGGCATCAGGTCGCCCGAGCGGCGACCGAGGCGGCTGCTTTCCTTACTGCCGCCGAGAAGCAAGCGTATTTCACGCGAGCGCAGCGAGCATTTCACCTTTATTTCTCAGCCGCCCCAAGGCGAGATTTGTGTTAATCGATATCAATGTGTCCCGTAAACACCAGCGTGGCTCCCCCCTCCATGTACACCGTGTCTTTGGTGTAGGTTATAGTAAGGTCGCCGCCGCGCAGGTGGACTATTATGGGGGTATCCATGTCGGCATAGCCGTTTAAAACCGCCGCCACGGCGACGGCGCACGCGCCCGTGCCGCAAGCCCAGGTTTCGCCGCTGCCGCGCTCCCACACGCGCATTTTGAGTTCGTTTTTGCGCATAACGCGCACAAACTCGGTGTTAATCCTCTCGGGGAAAAGCGGGTTGTTTTCAAACTGCGGGCCTATTTTTTCAAGATCGAGCTTTTCGGGCTCGGCAAAAACCACGCAGTGGGGATTGCCCATGGAAACGAGCGTGATGTTCCACTCTCTGTCTGCAATATTTACGGGGTAGCCGACGACCCTTTCTCCCTCTATGGTCGAGGGAATGCTCGCGCCGTCGAGTACGGCAGCGCCCATATCGACTTTTGCGGAGGCGACTTTGCCGTCGGAACCGAGGATAAATTCAAGCGTCTTTATGCCCGAAAGCGTTTCGACGGTGCATTTTTCGCCCTTTACGTAGCCGAGGTCGTGGGCGAGCTTGCCCACGCAGCGTATTCCGTTGCCGCACATTTTGCCCTCGGAACCGTCGGCGTTGAACATCGACATTTTGCAGTCCGCCACCTTTGAGGGGCGGAGCAGAATTACGCCGTCCCCCCCTATCGAAAAATGCCTGTCCGAAAGGCGGACTGACAGCTCGCCGGGGTTGGCGATGTCCTCGTGCATGCAGTCGAAATATATGTAATCGTTGCCGATTCCGTGCATCTTGTAAAACTTTCTGAGCATAAAATTACCGCAATTTGCTTTTTATGGCGGCATGCGCCGCAACATGTTCTTAAATACTATATCACACCGCCGCCGTTTTGGCAAGAAAATAAGCTTGACGGCGCGGCAAAAATTTATCGCCCGCGCAAAAGAGCCGCCGCGCGCTGTCGCCGACGCCTGAATTTGCCTGAGTTTTTAATTACTTATGTCATTATTATAGGCTCCTTTTGGTAAAGGGAGCTGTCACACGTAGTTTTTGCGGAGTGTGACTGAGGGATTGTTACATAATTTTATTAACTACGGCGCTTACTCGCCTACAATCCCCCCCCCCTTTGAAGATGTTCCCGAAAAGTGTGCTATTTATTATCTGTCATTTCGACCGAGCGACAGCGAGTGGAGAAATCTATCAGTATAGCAAGAAATAAAGTGAGATTTCTCCATGCGCCGCCGCGATTACAAATCGCGGCGGCGCATGGAGAAATGACAAACAGGACGTAGAGATTTGCGCGGCGAAATAGGTACAAAACAATAAATCACCCGCATCGCGCAATTGCATGATGCGGGTGATTTTGAGCGATTTTGATTTACTGCGAGTGCGTTTTATATAAAAACAACTCGCGTTAGTTTGTTGTATCAACCGAAACGACCGTTGATGTAGTCGTCCGTCTTTTTGTTCTTGGGGTGCGAGAAAATAACTTTGGTGTCGTCCATTTCAATCATCTCGCCGAGCAGGAAGTACGCCGTTTTGTCGGCGATACGGAACGCCTGCTGCATGTTGTGGGTGACCATGATTATGGTCATGTGCTTTTTGAGTTCGGTGCACAGCTCCTCTATCTTGCCCGTAGAGATGGGGTCGAGCGCGGACGTGGGTTCGTCCATCAAAAGAATCTGGGGCTCGACGGCGAGCGAGCGGGCTATGCAAAGCCTCTGCTGCTGACCGCCCGAAAGACCGAGCGCAGATTTATTGAGTCTGTCCTTGACCTCGTCCCACATGGCGGCTTCGCGCAGCGACTTTTCGACTATGCCGTCGAGGTCGTGCTTGGAGCGTATGCCGAACGTGCGGGGGCCGTAGGCGATGTTGTCGTAAACGCTCATGGCGAGGGGATTGGGGCGCTGGAAAACCATGCCGACGTTTTTGCGGAGGCGTGCGAGGTCGGTCTTTTTGTCGTAGATGTTGGTGTCGCCGACCTTTATTTCGCCCGTTATTTTGCAACCCTCAACGAGGTCGTTCATGCGGTTGAGCGACTTTATGAGCGTAGACTTGCCGCAGCCCGAGGGCCCTATCATAGCCGTCAGCTGATTGACGGGGAAGTCCATATAGATACTTTTAAGGGCGTGGAAGTTGCCGTAATAAAGGTTCATTTCCTTGACGGAAATGGCTATGTCGCCCTCCATATTAAAATTTTCAATTTTTTTCATTGTGTTCCTCTTCTTCTAACTTAACGGGTTTGATTTCTTCATCTGTCGGAATAGTGACCGAAACATCGGAAACGGCAATTTCGGAGAAGTCGCCGCCGTCCGTTTCGGCGACAGCCACGGGCTGCTGTTTGTGGGTTATCTTTTTCCACAAAGTGACTATGCCTAGCGGCTTTTCCTTGTCGCGTTCAAACGCCCACTGGACGACCATTACCAGTATATTGATAAACAGCACGAGGATTAGCAGAATAAAGCCCGTAGCATATGCTTTTTCATTATATTTGCCTTCACCCATAAACACATACATGAGTACGGCAAATGTACCGCCGGGCGAGAATATACCCTCTCTGCCTGCTACAAATGATGTACCTGCCGTATAAATGAGTGCAGCCGATTCGCCAACGATACGACCGATAGAGAGAATTATTGCCGTTATGATGCCGCGGATAGCCTGTGGAAGGACGACGACAAAGACCGTTCTCACCTTGCTTGCACCGAGTGCCAAAGAAGCCTCCCTCATGGAGTCAGGTACTTCGGACAGCGCCTGTTCGGTAGAGCGGATAATTGTCGGCAGAATTATGAGCGCCATTGTAAGTCCGCCGCCGAGCAGTGAATAGCCGAGACCGAAGAACAATACAAAGAGTATATAGCCGAAAAGACCAAAAATTATTGAGGGCACGCCCGCGAGAGTGTCCATAAACAGCCTTACAACCTTTACGAATTTAGAGCCGCGCTTTGCGTATTCGTTGAGGTATATTGCCGCCCCAATGCCTATGGGGAGGGCAACAACAAGGGCTATTAAAATTATCCACAGGGTGTTGGTGAGCGCAGGAGCAAGTGTGGGATCTGTAAGCCTGCTCCTACCGAACAAGAACTCCCATGAAAGCTCGATTACCCCCTCTTCATTGGGCGTGAAAGCATTTACAATAACAAAAATTATAACCGCCAGCAATGATGCGACGACGATAAGCGCAAATACATAGGAGAGTATCCAAAGCACGTCTTGAACAGAGCCTGTACGCTTATAGTCATAAGTTTTTTCGCTGTCCTGTCCTTCGCGGAACTTGCGGGAGAAAAATTTGTTGCCCGCCATCGCGTCGTTTGTCTTTATAAAGAAGAGCGCAAGATTTATGGCGAGTATAAAGAGAAGCAATATAAAACCCGTTGCAATAAGCGCCTGCCTGTGAAGTCCGCCAGAGTACTGCCACTCTGTAACTATACTCGAAGTCATAGAGTTGATGGGCAGGAAGAAGGACGAAGGATAGTTATCACCTTGACCGAGCAGGAATTTTATCGCCATGGCTTCGCCGATGGCACGACCCGTGCCGAGGATTACTGCCGAGATAATACCGTTCCTCGCCGCAGGTAGCATTACTTTGAATACGGTTTGATTTTTGGTGTTGCCGAGAGCGAGAGAACCCTCATAGTAGTGCATGGGCACATTTTCAAGCGAGTTTTTGGTGAGGGACGTTATAGTAGGCACTATCATTATAGACAGCACTATTGAACTCAACAGCAGTCCCGAACCCGACAGAACTCCGAACATATCGATCAAAATGCTGTCGAGGAAAGACATGCCAAAATAACCGAAGATTATGGAAGGTATTCCCGCGAGCAGGTTGATTATCTGAGTAAAAAAACCTTTAAGTTTCTCGGGGCAGTAGTATACTATGAATACTGCCGTGAATATACCGAGTATTGAGCCGATTATAACCGAAAGACCGGTAAGGCATATACTTGTGACGATCTTTTTAAAAATGCCGTATTGACCTGCAATTTCTCCCGTGAGCTGGTCGCCGGTATTGGGTAGCCACGTTTGCCCAAAAATAAAGTTAAAGAAACCTATTTGCCTGAAAGCAGGAATACTTTCATACAATACGAAGAAGATTATTGCAAATACCGCTAAAATTGAAAATGCCGCAAGGGCGATAAAAATCCCCCTTGCGATATTTTCTTTTGTGAAGGCATTTGCAAAACTTTCTTTCGAAAAAAAAGGTTTCTTTTCCGAATCATTTGCTTTTGCCATAATGTAATATTTCTCCTCAGATTAAAGAGTTTCGGAGATGCCTCCCTCTTCTTCGCAGATTTGCTGACCTTCATCGCTTCTAATAAACTCAATGAATTCCTTTACGAGTTCGTCGAGCGCATCGTAATCCTGATAGCAGATGACGAAGGGACGCTGGAGGGCATAATCCCCGCTCTTTACGTTTTCGGTAGTAGGTTCAACACCTTCATAGTTGAGCGCCTTTACGGTGCTGTCAACAGAAGCCATGGAGATGTAGCCGATAGCCGTGGCGGCTTCGTCTTGTACAATAGCTTCTTTAAGAGCGCCCGTGCCGTCGTACTGATTGAAACCCTCGCTCTGTATGAGATCCTCGTCCTCTATGCCAAGGATCTCCTGGAAACCGGAGCGTGTACCCGAACCAGACTCACGGCGAAGTGCCCTTACGACAGAACCGAGCGTCGTTCCCTCTACCGTGTAGATGTTGATAAGATCCTGCTTCGTTACATTTTCGAGAGTGCAGTTGGGGTTTACAACTACGGCGATACCGTCGAGGCAGATGGTTTCAGATTCGAGAACTTTCGACTCTTCATCGCTAAGTGCCCTAGATGCAAGACCGAATGCAACACGACCGTCCTGTGCTGCCTGTATACCAGAGCCCGAACCTGAATAGGTGGGGGTTATGGTAATTTCTACGCCGTTTTCTTCATAGTACTTATCCTGGAAGGCTTCAATAAGGTGGTTCATAACCTCTTCCATGGAGGTAGAGCCTTCGATTGCAAACTCCGTGATGCCACCTTCTGAATTGCCGTTTCCGCAGGCTGCAAAGCCGAATGCCATTGATGCGCCGAGTGCAGCTACCGCTGCTCCGCTCATGATTACTTTTGTCAACTTTTTCATAACTTGTTTTTTACTCCTTAAAAATTAAAAATTTTATTTCCTTGTTACTGACTATATTTTAACAGGCACTTGTAATAAATTCCTACACAACCTTGTAATAAAATTGTAAAAAAATTTATTTTTTCAAAATTTTTTTCAGCCAATTTTAACTAAAACTATACATTCTGCTCAAAATTTTCACGCAATGAAAAAGCCACACAAAATTTACTCTCCCCTGTTCCGCCACAAAACTTTTGCCGCAGGCAATATTATTATCGGCATTTTACCGCTTTATTATTTAAACAGCGACAGCGTTCCTCTGGCGACGTGTCGCCGGGCGTTATTGTCATGTTGAGCGCCAGTCGAAACATCTCGGAGCAACGCGACGGACAATAACGCTTTTTTTATTGCCTTACTGATAGATTTCTCCTCGTCGGGGCAAACTCCGCTTTATGCAAGCCATATAAATATAGCTTGCAACTTTATTCCGTTGCCCCTCCTCTTCGCGCAAAAGCCACGGTTTTGCGCGAGTGCTAAGGTTTTACACTTTTTCCGGCGGCTTAGTCGAAATGACAAAGACGGGTATAATATTTTCCATAAAATACAGCCGCCGCGCGGTCATTTATGCGATCGCGCGGCGGTTTTAAAACAATTATTAATTTAAAACAATTATTAATGTATATTTTCCTTTATTTTATCCCTAATATATCCTGTCCCGCCGCTCACCTCAGACCGAAATCCACGGTGAAGGTTGAGCCCTTGCCAAGCTCGCTTTCGACCGAAATGCGCCAACCCGAGCGGTGACAGATTTTGCGGCAGACCGCAAGCCCCAGACCGAACCCGCCGTTTTTGCCGCCGTGGGATTTATCGACAGTGAAAAAGCGCGAAAAGACTTTATCCATATTTTCGGGCGCGATGCCTATGCCTGTATCCGCCACGACAAGTTTTTTGTAATTGAGCTCAACCGTGACGGTGCCGCCCTTCTTGTTGTAGCGAATGGCGTTGCGTATGAGATTGCCCGTCAGCTGGGTCATCAGCTCGTGGCGGCTCTGCACGATTACGTTGTCGTCGATTTTATCTATAATAGTCACGCCGCGCTTGTCGGCTTCGGGCTTGACGACGGCGATCATTTCGCGCGTCAGTTTGGAAAGATCTACGTCGTAGGGCGGAAGAGTGTCGTCGTCGATTTCGTTATAGTTTATTATGCAGGCTATCAGGTTGGTCAGCCGCTCGCTCTGCGAAGAGATGGTTTTATACGCCTGATTTTTTTGTTCCTCTGTGAGCATACCGGAAGAGAGCAGCTCGGCATAGCCCTTTATAGATGTAAGGGGGGTGTTCATTTCGTGCGTGATGTTGGCGATGAACTCGTTTTTGGAGTTCTGCGCGCGCTCGACCAGCTTTTTCTCCTCCTCTACCTCGCTCATCTTCCATTCTATATTGCGGTTGCGCTCGTTCAGAATTTCGGCGAGTGTGGAAAGCTCGGGATAGCGCGTTGTGACCGTACCGCCCCCCGCTGCTTCGCGGGTGAGCGATTCCACGGGGCGCAATATAAAATAGGTGGCGATAAAAGTAAACACGAGGCAACCGAGCACGTCGATTATAAAGTAAGCCGCCAACGACGGCAGCAGTTGGGCATACATAGACCAGCCGCTCTGTAAATTTTCGGCGACGCGTATAAGATATGTCTGCCCGTCGACATCCACTGCCCGGCAATAATAAACCATGTCGAGGGAAAGAGTATCCGACGAGCGCACGGCGTAGCCTTCGCCGCTTTGGATGGCCTCGACGACCTCTTCCCTGTCGGAATGGTCGGTTTCAATGTTGTCCGCCCGGCTGTCGGCGATGACGTGCCCCTCGCCATCCATGAATGTGACGCGGGCGCCGTTAAGCTTAGCCGAATAATCGCTTGCGCCTTCCGCCGTCAGCGGATATTCTTCCGCATTGTAAATATTGAGGTAAACTTCGAGCGACGTGTGCATTTCGTCTACCGTGATGTTGTAATAAAGCTGCGTTGAAACGAGCGAATAAATGACAATAGCAAGCATCGTAACGAGCAGCGAGATAAAAAGAATACGTTTACGCATAATTACTATTAAATATGTGAAATGCAAACTGCGTTTGCGTGAAATAGCGGCAAACATGCCGCTGTGAAATGCCGCCAATACTCCTTGTCCGTCGCTACCATTGTCATTTCGAGCGGTAGCCGAGAAATCTGCGCGAAGCGCGACAATGGTAGCCCCGAGATTTCTCCACTGCGGTCGAAATGACAAGGAGTAAGGAGTGTTGGCGCCGTGAAATGCAACCTTGCAGGTTGCGTTGAGGTGAGCATTTTTTTGTTAAATTTTCAAACTGTTAATTAACGTCGCAAGGCGAATTCATTTCGCCGCTAGCGGACACAATTTGTCGCGCAAGCGAGCTCACCGAGGGGAATTTGCGCGATTATATAATGGTGGGCTCTTAAAAATATCGCGCAAAGGGGAGCCGGCTCCCCAAATTAACAAAAGTCGCAGGCCCGCCTGCCGAGACTTTTGTTACACGTTCAATTTATACCCCACGCCGAAAACCGTTTCGATAGAAACGCCCATCTTGCGCAGGCGGGCGACGTGGTTGTCGAGCGTGCGCGTTTCGCCGTTTTCGTAACCCCAGATTTCGTTTAAAAGATTTTCGCGCTTTAAAACCTTGCCCGAATTTTCGATGAAGTACTTCAACAGCTCGTACTCCTTGCGGTTGAGCTCCATGTGCTTGCCCTTGAATGCAATGCTCATGCTGTCGTAATCGAGGGCGAGGTCGCCGACGGTCAGCACGTTGTTCTGGCGCTTGCGGCGGAGAGCGGCGTTTATGCGCGCGGTCAGCTCTAACACCGAAAAGGGCTTGGAAACGTAGTCATCCGCGCCGAGATTGAGCCCGTTGACCTTATCTTCCTCCTTGCCGAGTGCGGACAGCATTATGCAGCACACCGAAGGGTGCTCTGCCTTGACCTGTTTAAGCACGTCGAACCCGTTGCCGTCGGGCAACATCACGTCGAGCAGGGCGACGTCGGGTTCCTCCTTTGAAATGGCGGCGATAAAGTCGGCACAGCACGAAAAAGCTTCAAAAGCGATGTTGTTCATTTCGAGCGCGACGCGTATGAGTCCGCATATGCTCGCATCGTCTTCGAGAATAAAAACTTTATTTTTCATAAGATACCTCTGCAACTATTTTAACATGCCGTAAAAAATTTTACAAGTTACAAGTGTAAAAGGCTTGCAATATAAGTGTAATAAATTTGTAACAAATTGCGCGGCGCAGTTTACCGCGCCGCGCCGGCGGGCAAAATGTTACAATTTTGCGGGTTTTTGCCAATAAAATTTGTTAAAAACGGGTTGAAATTAATAAAAGCGTATGTTATAATTTTTACGCAGAAAAATATTTTTTTGGAGAGTTAAATGAAAAGCCAGAGCGTAGTTACAGATTTGCGCAAACAGATTTTCACCGAAGTCGCCCGCGTGGCGTATGAATCGACCGATATCCTCAGCGACATCGAGGCGATTCCCTACATAATCACCCCCGACGAAGAACCCAGATACCGCGAAAACATTTACCGCGAAAGGCAGATAGCCGCCGAGCGCGTGCGCCTTGCGCTGGGACTTTCGCTCCGCCCCGCGAACAAACCCGTTCACATTACGGCGGGCGTTGCAAACTCGAACATTGCCGACAAATATTACGAGCCGCCCCTCATGCAGGTCATACCTTCGGCGTGCGACAAGTGCCCCGACAATGTGTACGAAGTTACCAACATGTGCCGCAACTGCGTGGCGCACTCGTGCATTAAGAGCTGCCCCAAGGGCGCGATTTCGATTGTAAACGGCAAGTCGTTCATCGACCAGTCCAAGTGCATAAAGTGCGGCAGGTGCAAGGCTTCCTGCCCCTACGACGCCATTTCGCACAAAATACGCCCCTGCGCACAGGCTTGCGGGATTAACTGCATATCTTCCGACGAGTTCGGCAGGGCGCACATCGACAACGACAAGTGCGTCGCCTGCGGACAGTGCATGTCTGCCTGCCCCTTCGGCGCGATTGCAGACAAGTCGCAGATTTTCCAGCTTATTCAGGCGATAAAGCAGGGCGATAAGGTAGTAGCCGCAGTTGCACCCGCAATTGCCGGACAGTTCGGCCCCAAAGTAAACCTTGCAAAAATAAAGACGGGACTCAAAAAACTGGGCTTTGCCGACGTTTACGAGGTTGCCGAGGGCGCCGACATGGGCTGCATTGCCGAGGCGCACCACTATGTACACGAAATTACGACGGGCAACCTGCCCTTCCTTTTCACCTCGTGCTGCCCCGCGTGGGCGGTGCTCGTTAAAAAGCAATTCCCCGACCTTGCGCCCGAAGTTTCGCAGGAGCTTACGCCCATGGTCGCCACGGCGCGCAAGATAAAGGAAAGCGACGAGTCCGCGCGCGTAGTGTTCATAGGCCCCTGCGCCGCCAAAAAACTTGAAGCTTCGCGCAAGGCGATAAGGAGCTTTGTAGACTTTGTTCTGACGTTTGAAGAGCTCAACGGCATGTTTGCCGCAAAAAATATTGACCTCGCCGCGTGCGAGGAGGACACGCTTGATACCAAAGCTTCGGGCGCGGGGCGCGGATACGCCGTTTCGGGCGGGGTTGCCGCAGCGATTGAAAAGTGCATAAACGAATACTACCCCGACACCGAGGTGAAAATAGAGCACGCGGAGGGGCTTGCCGACTGCCGCAAGATACTCATGCTCGCCAAGGCGGGCAAGCTCAACGGCTACATGATAGAGGGCATGGGCTGCCCCGGCGGCTGCGTCGCGGGCGTGGGCACCATCATCGACCCCGTAAAGGCGAAAGTATTTGTCGACATGAGCGTAAAAGGCTCGGAGGAGAAAATCCCCCCCAAGGAACTTGAAGAGACGGCTGAAAGGCTGACTAAAATGAACTGACGCATACAAAAAGCCGCGGGCGACTGCCCGCGGCGATATTTTTTTGCAAACCTGAAAATTTTTCTGATTAATGCATGGTTGCGCACTCGTACACGTTAAATTATTCAGCCCCGCGGCGGCTCTACCGCCGCGGGGCACAATTTTGCGGCGGCGACATATTGGTGGGGGGCCGCCCCGTGAATTTTTATTGGCCCCGCGTTGGGCCGTAGGGGGGGCGGGGCCGCGGGCCCCCCCGCGGGCGGGTGGGTGGGGTGTGGGGTGGGCGTT
>ERZ1090879.818-NODE-818-length-18270-cov-7.897722_pt1 | contig 18270 bp, 8 predicted proteins | sample MGYA00478472_ERZ1090879 | MGnify/ENA primary metagenome ERZ1090879 (study PRJEB33644, sample SAMEA5815723) | chicken gut metagenome | biome: Chicken; feature: Gastrointestinal Tract; material: Caecum | place: Ireland | collected 2019-01-01 | study: A study of the... | reverse complement strand
ATTATATATAATGTGGTATATGGTGACGGTAACTCCCTGGTGGCAGATAGTGCTTGTCGTAGTTAACGTACTGTTTGCGGCAGGACTTGCGGCAGGCATTGTATGGACGGCAATAGACGAAGTCCGCGCTATGCGCCGCAAAAAGGCTGCAGCAGAATAATCGGCACAAGCCTTATATCACAGGTTATACTTTGCAGCTTTATGCTGCAGGTTTGACTCCTTATCAGTTGCCCTCAGGTTAACCTGAGGGCAATGGAAGGAATCGCAATCGATAAAAATATCTGCCGCGCAGCCAGTCTGCACGGCAGATTTATTTTTTCCCGCTCCCATTAGGCGCAGCCGATATAAACAGGCCGCATATGCGGCAAATTCAGATGAGAATAAAAGCGCGCGGGCCTTGAGCCTGTTCGGCAAAAAGGGTTGCGCAAAATGGGCAAAACGGCCGCGTTTGAGTTGCAAAACGGGCGCGGCGGTGATATAATTCACGGCAGTATGAAAAAGGTTTTTGCCGCCGCTGGGCGGTTTATCAAGGGCGAGGTGGTGCTCTGCGTAGCCATTCTCGCCGCAATAATTTCAATGTTCTTCGTTCCGCCCGACAGCGGGTATTCGGACTACATCGACTGGGACACCCTTGCCCTGCTGTTCGCGCTTATGGGCGTAATGAAGGGCTTCCAGGCCGCGGGGCTGTTCTCCTTTCTTGCGGGCAAGCTGCTGAAAAAGGCGGACACCCCCAGAAAACTTGCCGCGGTGCTGGTCTTTCTGCCCTTCGTGCTGAGCATGCTGGTGACCAACGACGTATCGCTTATCACCTTTGTTCCATTCGGAATAATAGTGCTGAAAGCCGCGTGCATGGAGAAAATGATTATACCCGTAGTCGTTTTGCAGACGCTTGCGGCCAACCTGGGAAGTACGCTTACCCCCATGGGCAACCCGCAGAACCTGTACCTTTACAACTCCTCGGGCATGAGTTTCGGCGACGTGATTATAACAATGCTGTCGTACGCCGTGCTCTCCGCAGTTATGCTGGCGGTTGCGGTGCTCTTTTTCAAAGGCGGCAAGATTGAGTGCGTGCAGACCGAGGCAACGCTGGGCAGCAAGTTTTCGCTGATATGGCCCGCCGTCGGCTTTGCCGTATGCCTTACGGGACTGTTCGATTTGTTATCCCCGCTGATTATCGCGGCGGCAATGCTTGTATTCCTTATCATATTCGACAGAAAATCGCTTATTAAAATAGACTACTCCCTCCTCGGCACATTCATCGCGCTGTTCATATTCATAGGCAATATGGGCAGAATTGAGGCCTTCCGCAGCTTTATAGAGGGCATAATAGAGGGCAACGAAGTGGTTGTGTCCGTGCTGGCCAGCCAGATAATTTCCAACGTGCCCGCGGCCCTGCTGCTTTCCGGCTTTTCCACCCACTGGACTGCGCTTATGATAGGCTGCAACCTGGGCGGACTGGGCACGCTGATTGCCTCGATGGCCAGTCTGATATCCTACAAGTCGCTTGCAAAGGAGTACCCCGAAAAGCGCGCAAAATATCTTCTGCGGTTTACAATATTCAACGTGATATTCCTTGCCGCGTTGCTTGCGCTGTACTTTATACTCTCTCTCATAATCAAGTAAAAATGCCGATAGTTGCGGCATATGTGCCGTCCTTTTTAAAACGGCGCAAAATAGAAAAATGCGTTTATTGCGGCATATATGCCGTTCAATTGAAAAACCAAGCCCGAAACTGAAATAATGCGTTGTTTGCGGCATATATGCCGCTGATTTGCAATAATTAAGCCCGCCCGCGTCAGTATGACGCGGGCGGGCGTTTTATTTTACCCCATCCATCTTTCTGCCGCAGAGCGGCCGTCAAATCAGTTATTTTCCTTCTTTGCGGCGAGGTTGCGCCTTACTTTTTTTACTATGAAGAACGCAAGCACGCCCACGCCTGCCGCCGCAAGCACATCCCATACAATGAGAATTATCTTGTAGTAAGCAAAGCCGCCCACATATTCAACGCCGTGCACGTAACCGTTCATTGCGTTGGAATTTACCACGGTATAGAGAATGTGATGAGCCGCCTGGCGTGCAAAGTACTGCGATTCAGTCTTGCCGTCCAGCGAGTAGCCGAACAGGAAGTTGCCTGCAAGGCCTACCGTTTTGAGCTTGGCATCGCCGCCTGCCGCTATGCACTGTTCGGTGAACATATAGTCGGAAACTTCATAGTCGGTGATTACAAAGCCGTTGAAGCCCCACTCTTCGCGCAATACTTCGGTGAGCAGATTGTAGTTGCCGCCCGCCCAGGTTGCGCCTATGCGGTTGAAGGAGGACATTATGCCCGTTGCCGCGGGAACTTCTGTCTGCTTCATGGTGTAGCCGGTGATGTTGCCTTCGGCGTCTTTTACGGCCTCGTTATAGTTTATGGTGACGGTGTTGTCCTCTATGACCATTTCGAAGGGTTTGAGGTAAATTTCGCGTATGGTCTGTTCGTCCGCCCAGGTGATTAGGCCGCGCTGGTCGCGGTGGGTCTCCTGGTCGTTGAGCGCAAAGTGCTTGAGGTATGCGTACATGCCCTTGGTAGCCGCGCCGTTTACCGCTTCAAAGCCCATAACTCCGCTTAAGAAGCTGTCTTCGGAATAATATTCGAAGTTACGTCCCGCAAAGGGTGTGCGGTGAATGTTTACAGCGGGGCCGTACCAGCCCGTTACGCCGCCATAGAGACCGTCCTCTGCAACGCCCTCACCCATTTTGAAGGCGAGGTCGGCATTCCACGTGCTTGCCAGCATATATTCGCTGGGCCAGGTCATTGCCTTGAGTCTGTTGCCGATGGGTACGGAGCCGTGGCCTACGACCAGGTTGAGACCCGCGGGGCCGTCCAGGTCGGTGACCTTGGGTTTGTTTATCGACTTCATTTCGGGCGAGCAGTAGCCGCACTCGTCTATGAGCAGAGCCAGCTCGTCGAGGTCCATTTCATTCAGAAGCTTATCCCACAGAGGGTCGTTGAAGGGCAGACCGCGCAGGTCGATGAGGTCCACGCGCTCGTCACCGTAATCAACGCCGAACTGATAGGTTGTGGTAATCTTGCCCTCCTGGGGGTTGAGCGAAGAGGTTGAATCGAGACGCGCCTTTACATCGGCGGAGAGGCTGTGCTGCCACTGTTTGCCGCCTATTTCTGCGCCGCTGGCAACGTTGGACGCCGTGCCGTAGCGGAGCGCATCGTTATCCATTGCCTGCCAGTTTGTACGCGAAAGGTACTTGGCGTCCGCAATGGTCGTATCGGTGAAATGGTTGGTTATCTTTTCGCCGTCAGCGCCCTCGGAATAGCTTTCGGTATCGCGATTGGCCTGCACATATGTGCCGACGAATGAGGAATCGCCCTCGTTTTCGCTCTCGTCCAGACCGCCCGCGGCAACTACCTTTGCAGGGTCTGCGCCGCCGCGCTTTGCGATTATATTGTTGAGAGCCTTGTGGGCATCGCTTGCCGCGGTGACATAGTAAGTGCCGGCGTCAAGGATATACGTGCCCGCACCCTCGGAGTCGTAGGAGGTGAAGTCCTTGAGGTCTATGGTGATGGTTACGTCCTCGTGGCCGTCAGGTTCAATGTAACCCGTCTTTGCAAAGCCGACGAGAGATACGGACGACTTTTCAACGCCGTTACTCTTATCGTAGTCGGTGAAGGGCGACTGAACGTATACCTGCACCACCTCTTTGCCGCGGCGCTCGCCAGTGTTGGTGACGGTGAGCGAAACGGTCATTTCGCCCGTTTCGGCGTTGAGATCGGAGAGTGCGAAATCTGACCAGGTGAACTCGGTATAGGAAAGACCGTAGCCGAATGGATACTGCACAGTGGCGGCGTAGTCATAGTTACCCGCGCCAGCAGCGCCGTATGCAACGTCTTCATACCTGGTTTCGTAGTACTTGTAGCCTACATATATGCCCTCTGCATAGTTGACGTAGTAATAACCCTTGCCCGCCTCGTTCACGGTGCCTTCGTACATGAAGTCACCCATGTTCTGCATTGCGGGGGAGGAGAAGCTGTCGTACGCGATGGTATCCACAAGGTGGCCGGAGGCAGATATCTCCTTGCCGTCCTTATCGAGGCCCGTGAGCATGTAGCCGAGGCCGTAAGTGCCCGTTCTGCCTGCGCCGGGGAAGTTGACTACGGCGGAGATGTTTTCGTAATTTTCTATCCAGCCGAGTTCCATCACGTTGTTTGCGTTGACGAGAATTATAACGTCGTCAAAGTTCTTGTTGAGGTAGTCTATTATGGCAAGCTCGGTTTCATCGGGTTCAAGATAGTGCTGACCCGATTTGCCGCCGTATGCCGCCATGTCGCGCGCAAGGTCTGCGCCCTCGCCGCCCGTGCGGGAGAGTACGAACATTGCAACCGTGTCCTTGAAGGTCTGCGAAAGATTGGGTTCGGCCTGAATTACCGACAGAGGGCATTCGTTGATGCTCCAGTCGAGGGACGCGCCGTAGCTTATTGAGCCCGCGCCGCGCTTATAGCCCGAACCGTTGCCGCTTTCATAGAATTTCCACAGCGTTTCGTTTACCTTGAGACCTGCGTTTTCCAGTCCCTCTTTGAGGTTGGCCGTGAGCTCGAAGCTGCCCGAGCCCGAACCCGAACCGCCGCTGACGAGGTCAACGGACGAGTGGCTGAAAAGGCTTAAAGTAGTGCCCTTGGCAAGCGGCAGCACGCCGTTATTTTCAAGCAGGGTGGCGCCCTCCATTGCCATTTCGGCAACGAGGTTTTCTTCATACTCATAGAGTTCCTTTGAATTTTCAAAGTCGCTCTTGTAGTACTCAACGTCCGCGCCCATAGTGTCGCCGCGGGTGGAATCCTCCGTCTTGCCGATGAACTGTTCGAGAATGTTATCAAACTTGTTCAGCGCAAGATAGTTGAAGAAGAACGTGAACACGAAGATTACGGCAATAGCCACTGACATAATTATAATGCCGAGTTTTTTTGTCTTTTTCATCTCTTTACTTTCCCGTTATATTTTTTTAAAGTCTTTTGCGCGTGCGGGGCGCAGGCCCCGCACGCACAGATGTTTTTTAACAGTCGTCTTATTATGCAGCCGCCTCGGAAGAGGTGAACTTGAATCCGCTGAGAGTTATGTTGCCCGCATGAGTTGCGGTGTCGCCATGCGTGGAGGAATCCATGTAGACCTGAACTCTCTGCACGGCGCCCCACGCGCCTTCGCCGTCGTACTTAATGATAAGGGTAACCGTTTCGCCTGCGGCAACCGTTATGGAAGTGCCGCCGTAAACGGTATCGGTATTGCCGTTAGTTCCGCCTATGCTCTGGTGAGAGAGGTTGCACACATCGGTGGATGCGCCGTTGCTTGTGCTGACTTTGTTTTCACCTATGAGGTCCACGCGCACTGTTGCGGCCTCAGTTCCGTTGTTTTTGATGGTTATGGTAAACGTATCCCTGCCTGCGGCGAGAGCCTTGGCATCGGACTGTATGTTGGCATAGGTTGCGCCCGCAACAGCCGTGTAGGTTACGTTGACTTCGTCTGCGGCAACGCCGCTCTTATCTACCGTGTACTTATCGGTGGAAGTGAAAGTGAGGTTTACTTCGCCGCTTTCGGGCACTACCACGGGAGTTTCGGGTTCAACTTCCTGCCCCTCGCCCGCAAATGCCATTTCGGAGAAGGTTATATCGCCGCTGTGGCTCTCTTCATCGTTCCAGGTGCAGGAGTCGATGAATATGTTTGCCGTTGCAATGGTGCCGGCAAAGGTTACCGTTACAGTTTCCGTTGCGCCTGCGACAACTTCCACCACCGCGCTGTCTGATGCGGTGTAAGAGTGAACGGAATCGCCCGCAACGCTTACGCCGTTTACCATATTCTTATCGCCTGCAAGCAGGTCTACGCGCAGTTTGACAGTTTCGGCGCCGTTGTTTTTAACTTTGAAGGTGAATTCGCTCTTATCGGCGGCAACAGCAGTCACGCCCGCGCTGATTACGCTGTAAGCGTTGCCCTTTACTGCCGAATAAGTTACGTTCATGGAGTTTGCTTCGCTGTCGGTATTGATGACGTATGCGCTGGCTTCGAACTTGACGTTCTGGCCGCCGATATCTATGCCGTTGTTTTCCGAGGGCTTAATGTCAACAACTTCGCCCTGGGTGGCAAACTTTATGTCGCTTATGGTGATGTCGCCGGCCTTGTTGAGAGGCGATGCCTGCATGGAGTCCATCATGAGCTCTATGCTTGCAACGGTGCCGTCATACTTGATTTCAATCTCCATTTCCTGGTTGGGCGAGAGCGAAAGCGTAGTGCCCTCGTTAGGGGTAGTCACAAGCAGAGTGCCGCTGCCGAATGCGTACTGGTTGGACGTGGTCTCCGCCGTGGTGCGCACGTTTATTCTTATGTTGTGCGTCTGCTCGGAGGAGTTGTTCTTGAGCACGAAGCGAACCCAGTTCTTGCCCTCGGCCACGCTTTCATCTACCGCAAAGTTTGCGTTGTCGTAGTTTGCAGCCGTGCCCGCAGCCCACTTTATGTTCACAGACTTGCCGTCTGCCGAAGGAGTGAACTTGTAGGGGGCTTCCGTTGCTCCCGCAGCGTTCATGCTGGATTCAAACTCGGGCGATATTGCATCGTAGTCTGCCCAGTCGCCTTCGAACTCTTCGGCGTCAACTTTTTCGGGAATCTCACCCCAGTCAACCTTTGCAGAGGTCTTTACCCACTGATATTCGGGGCCCTGGTCGTCGGGCTCGGAGAACTTGCCCATCCAGCCTTCCGCCTTGGAAGTGCCTACCCAGTAGTTCATGAGCATGCGGCCTGCCGCAGAGGGCATGGGCTTGCTTTCGGTGGCGTCCACTCTGTATACGGGCTCGCCGTCGACAAACCAGGTTATATAGTCTTCCGTCCAGCGGAAACCGTAGTTGTGGAATTCTTCAGAGGCGTCAAAGCCGAGGTCGTACATGTATTCGTGCCCGCCCACGCCGTTGACGAAGTAGTTGAACTGCACCTGGGTGGTGTCCTTGCCGAGGAACTCTATATCAATCTCGTCCCAGGGATTGGCCTCGCCCGTGTGGGGATTGGTATCGTAGTTGCCCGTGCAGGTGAAGAACGTGCTGGCCGTGCCCGCCTTTTTGGAGGGCTTCATTCTCACTTCGTAGTCGCCGTAGCCGAAGTACTGATAGGTACGCGCCTCGCCGCCGAAGTATTCGTTGTTGGTAGATTCGGCGCCGTCGGGGTTGTCCTTTACGGTGAGTTTCATTGCGCCGTTGGCGTACTGAACGTTGTCCGCCGTCCACCAGGTGTTGAATACGGAGCCGTTCGTCCAGCCGTTGGAGGCAAACACCGCGTCCGCCTCGCCCTGGGTGAAGTCGGCAAGCATTTCGCCTTTAAGCGGCTCGTCCGTGAGGTTTTCAGTCTTACCGTCGGGACCGCAGGCCGATACGGATATCAGCCCGAATGCCATTACCGCCGCAATAGCAACTGCGGGCAGGGCTTTAAAAAGTTTCTTTCCCATAATAAATTTTCTCCCTATTATTATTTATAATATGCCGCGGATTATTCCGCCGCAAAATTATTCACATTCACTGCGCGGGGCAGTAGGCTATCCACTTGTACTGCGCCGTTGCCGGAAGCGCCTTTTCGTCAAACGCGCCCGACCAGCCGTCGAAGCCGATACAGTTCCACACGTTTGCCATTATCTGCTGCGGGTGGGAAGGTATGTCGCTCGTGGCGCGGCGGATTGCCTTGCCGTCAACGTACCACGTTATGCTGTCCTTCTGCCAGTCGAATGCGTACTCGTGAAAGTCCGCAGAAGCGTCAAACCCCAGGTTGTAGAGGTATTCGTGCCCGCCCTGACCGTTTGTGTAGTAGTTGAACTGCACCTGCGTCATATCCTTGCCGAGTATCTCTATGTCAATCTCGTCCCACGGGCTGCCCGTATATGTGAAGAAGGAGGATATGACGCCCGAACAGTCGGCCGCCTTCATGCACACGGCATAGAACCCGTAGCCGAATGTCTGTGCCGAACGGTATTCCGCACCGTAGTAGTCAAAGCCCGTCCTGGTGCCGCCCTCCGCCTTTGTCACCGACATATTCATTACGCCGTCTTTAACCGCGACGTTCTTTCCGCTCCACTCGCAGTTGAACATCTGGTGATTGGCCCAGCCGTCGGAGGCGTAGAACCCGTCCGTGCGGCCCTCGGAAAACACGACAATCTTATCCTCTTCCCTGGCAAACCGCGGCGGAAGGTCCTTGACGGCGGCCTGAACTCCCCGCCCCGGTCTGGAACATCCCGCGGCCGCAGCGCATACAATCAGCGCCAGCACGGTAAATATTATTGTCTTCAAAACGTTTTTCATTCTGACGATTGAGCAGGCGGCCGTGTTATTTTATCCGCTTGCGCGAAGCGGCGCCCGCTTGCTTTTGCACATAAATAATAGTAAAGGGAACGCCCGCTGTCAACAGGTGTTCCCTTAACTGCAAATTATTTACTTATTCTGTAACTTACTTTCTGTTTTGACTACAAAAAATGATATTCAGATGATAAACTCCGTTATCTGCGTTCACGGCAAAAGCGCCGTCATACTTATCGACTATCATGCGCATGCTGCGCGTGCCGAAACCGTGGTACTTTTTGTCCGACTTGGTCGTGCGCGGCAGGCCGTCCCTGAATTCCAGCTCGCCCTCAAAGTAGTTGTCTTCCTGCACGGTCACCATGTCGTTTTTGGCCTTGACGACTATGTTTATCACTCGGCGCTCCTTGTCGGGCACGGCGCTGACAGCCTCCATAGCGTTGTCTATCATGTTTCCGAAAAGACAGTACAGGTCGCCGTCGTCCATGAATGAGAGCAGCGCACCGTCCGCCATGCACGAAAACGTTATGCCGTTCTGTTCGCAGTAAAGACTCTTTTCGGTGAAAAGCACGTCGAGTATCTTGTTGCCCGTGGACACGCGCGTATCGTATATGGATATGCTCTTGGTAAGGTCGGCCACCGCCTCGCTGGTTATGCCGTTGCCCTCGGCAAGCAGAGCGTTCACTTTATACTTTATGTCGTGACACTTTATGTTGATAAGGTCTATCGTATCCTTGGAAATTTCATACTGCTTCTGGCCCTGCCGCACCGCATACTGCAGGTACTCCACCTCGCGCTGAAGATTGCGCTCCACCAGCGTCTGGGAGATGAGCACTATTACCACCGCACAGCACACCACCGAGAAGATGTTGCCCGTCTGCCTCAGCAGATATACGTCGAACGATTCGAAGGCGTTATCCCCGTCCGAACTGATGTTGCCGAAGTGGATGTCCTCCACCGAACAGAGAATTACCGTTATCACCAGCACAAACAGCGATATCGCCATCATGCGGAAATCTATGCGGCAGTCGGGAAGTCGCCTGAGTATTCTGCGTATGAGCGCAAAATACGTGACGGCGGCCGCCGCTATGAAGAAGGCGTAGTACACAAGGCGGTAGTAAAGCGAAAAATTATCGCCCCAGCCGTCAAACAGATGGTACTGCTCGCCCGCGCAGTAGAATATGAGAAAGAGCTTATATACAAGGTTCTGCGCGGCGTAAGCAAGCGAACAGCCGAACAGCACCGTCTTGTAGTTTTCGGAAAAGCACAACTTTGCGTGCAGCGTGGTTATGGCAAACAGTACAAGATACAGCGCTATGCGCCCCGCATCAGTACCGCCGATATAGTAATAGATGAAGGATATTCCCAGGGCAATTACCGCAATCGCCGCCAGTCCGCCGAAAAGTTTTGCCGCAAACTGCTTTGCGCGGGCATAGCGGAACATTACAAGCACATAAAAGACGTAAAGTTCCAGCAGAAATTGCAGAATGATGCGGGAGTATATGGCAAATACCTGCTCCGTCATGACTTACCGCCCTGCCCCGCATACCAGTTTGCAAGTTCGGACAAAAAGGCCGCGCGGCGCGGACGGCTTATCTGCAACGTGACGTCGCCCACCTGCACTTCCGAGCCCTTTACCCCCACCACAAACCTGGGGTTGACAAGATAACACTTGTTGCACCGCAGAAATCCGTAGGCCGCAAGCTCCTGCTCCACTTCCGAAAGCACGCCAGTTATTTCCAGGTCGCCGTCTATCAGATGATAGTACAGTCTGTGCGCAATTATTTCCACATACATCAGCTTGTCCGTGGATATGCGCGCCAGTCCGCCGCGGTATTTTATGGTTATGCTGCGCTCTTCGTTCATTACATATATGTCAAGCGCCTTGCGGAACTTCAGGGAAAAATCAAAGTAGCTTACCGGCTTTACCAAAAAACTTACGGCGTCCACCTCGTACCCCTTCTGCGCAAACTGCACCAGATTGGAAATGAATATAATGGAAACCGTCTTGTCTATCTCTCTCAACCTCTCCGCGGCCTCCATTCCGTTAGTTCCGGGCATCTGTATATCCATAAACACTACGGAATATATCGCCTTGTAATCGGAAAGAAAGTCATCCGCGCAGTGAAAGCGCACGGCGTGATATTGCTGAGAAAATGCGGCGGCATATTTGTCTATGTAGGACAGAAGAAGTTTTGCAGATTCGTCCTCGTCTTCGACAATGGCGATATTTCTCATATTCACCCCTTAATGCGTTAATAATGTTGCTTATATAATTTTAACATAAGGCACGAACAATGTCAATACCGACCGTAAACTGAAAGTAATTTTCACATATGTTTTGCCGTTCTTTTGCACTCATTTTAATGTTCGGGCCATATACGCCGCCGATTGCCCTGCTTTAGTCATTGCAAATGCTTTTCGGCGACTATTCGTAAGATAAAAAAGCCGCCGCGCGCAGATATCTGCGCGCGGCGGGGGTGCTGTGGTTATCCGGCGTCCCCCCCAGTCCGTAGGTTACAATTGGTGCGGGGGTATGGGGGGATGATCGCATTTTTTATTCAGCTTTCAATCAGTTCCTGCGCTTTTTGATTGCCGTTATAATCATTACGGCTATCACGAGCACCACAAGCACGGAGAGGAATGTGTAGATGCCTGCAAAACTGCTTGCAGAGTTCTTGTTTTCGTCAGATACCGTATCCACGGACTGCGAAACCTTGTTGACATCTGCCTTGACTCCGTCAACCGCCGACTGGAGAGCCGCAAGCTTTTCGGATATGGAAGTGAGGTCTGCCTGGCTGTCGCCGTCGAGAGCCGCTACCGCCTCTTCAAGCTTGTCTGCCGTTGCCTGCAGTTTAGCAATCTCTGCGGAGAGTGCCGCCTTGTCCGCCGCAACGTCTGCCGCGAGCGCGGTTACATCCTCGGCAACGCCTTCAAGACTTGTCTTTATCTCTGCAAGAGCCTCGTCTGCCGCCGTCTTATAGCCTGCAACCGCCGTTTCAAGCGCCTTCTGTGCGGCAAGTACGGAATCGGTTACGCCGTCTATAACGTCAACCTTTGCCTCTATGCCGTCAAGCTGATCGCCTACTGCAGTATCAAGTTTGCCGATGCTTTCGTTGGCCGCATCGATGCCCTTCTGTGCCTCTGTGAGCAGTTTGTTGAGCTCTTCAATTGCAGCGGTGTTATCGGGAAGGGCCGCAATTGCCTTGTCGAGCGCGTCGAATCTGCCCGTCATGTCGTCCGTCCAGGAATCAAACGTATCGCCGAATTCCTCGAAAGTCTTTTTCAGTTCATCCTGAACTTTCTGCATTGCCGTTACGGTAGCATTTATAGAGTCAACTGTAGGGCTCATTGTTGCAAGAGAATCGTTTGCAGCGTTTGCCGCCGTCTGAACTTTGGCTATTGCAATATTTAACTCTGTAAACTTGCCGCTGTAATCGGGAAGAGCTTCTACCTTCGATATAATGCTATCCAGCTTGTTCTGTGCAGACTGGCTGAAACTGGTGATTGTCTGAGTGATTTCTTCGGAAGTTTTCTGAATAAGACCGAACAACGTTTCGTTGGAGGAAGTATCTGCCGCCGTGCCGATAAGGCCCATTATAGTATCAACATCTCCGCTTATGCCGTCAATAAGACTGCTGTTCCAGCCTTCCTCGCCCTTGACTATTTCGAGCGCTTCAACAATGCCTGCAAGCTGTTCAGCCTCTTCAGTTGCGGCTGCGCGCTGGGCGCGGATGTCATCCATTTCAGCCTTTGCGCTTGCAACATACAGCTCGATTTCAGCCGCGGAAGTTGCCTGGTTGATTGCAGATATTGCATATGTAGGCACAACAACAATTGAGAAATCTGTGCCAACCGAATACTCGGTAAGAGCGGTTATTGCCTGTTCCTTGGCCGCATTGAGAGCGTCGATAAACTTATCAACCGCATCCAGAGCCGCCGCCTTAGCCTCTGCCAGAGCCTGAGGCGCCGATGCGCCGAGTATGCCGTTATATGCGCCTATGATTGCAGCCGCGCCGCTGTCGGTTTCGGCAAGGGTCTGCATTTCAGAGAGTCTTAAACCGAACGCCGCCATATAGGTCCTTACGTCGGTCTGTGCATTTAAGCGCTCGGTAATCGTAACGCCGCTTTCACCCGCAGAAGCATCCTTTTCTACAACGATGTAGTAGCCGTTATAGAGCTCACCTGCGTATGACGTTGCAAATGCATTATCAGCAGGTTTAACGAGGTATGAACCGCCGCTTATGTAGTTTATTTCATTTTTGCTTTCAACGGGAGCATTGAACGTACCGCCGGCAAGGTTAAGCGCAATGTTTTCCGACTGGGCATCCATTATGTCTTCTTCATAGACAGCCTTGCCGGTTGCATCGGTTGCGTTCAGGGTACCGCCCGAAATGTTGACCTGCGTATCGAGATTGGTTGTATGCTGCGAAACAGCCACAGCGACGCCCATCATTGACGTACCGCTTGCTGCATCTTCCTTCTTACCAATTTCGAAAGCCGCGGTTGCCGTAATGGTACCTGCCTCAACATTGAGTATGCCCGCGCGCATTTCTATTGCCGTACCGCCGGTAATGGTGGTGTTCGTGCCCTTTACATTCAGAATACCGTACTGAGGATGGTAAATAGCCCAACCATCGGTAGCAGTTATTTCAGAATTCTCTATGTTGATTATAGTGCCGTGGGATGCACCGTTACCTATTATCGCCTGAGCATAACCGAGTATCTTTGAATCGATTATGTTGAGAGTATAGAACGTTGAAGTATTTTCATAGTTTGACGAAATTTCATCATTGCCATACTCGCCCAGGAAAGCTATGCCCTCGCCGTCATTGTTCAGCGACTTAATGGTAACGTTCTCAATTGTAAGATTGGTTCTTTCAGCGTAAATCGCATCGTAGTATATCGTCTTGGACGTTGTATTGCCGTCATTGACAGCTATAACGCCTTCGGTATCTGCGGTGTTGATGATATTTATGTTACTGTCGATTAAGAACAACAGCTCCTTGCCGTTGCCATTCTCACCGGTAGCCACGCCTGCGATTGAACCGTTTATGCTGTGACCGTTGAGGTCTATCGTAAGCTCCTCATTCTTAATAACAATGGCATTGATTAAATTATTGAAATCGTTGCCAAGACGAATGTAGGTTGCGCCGTCTTCAATGGCCTTATAGAAACCGTCAAGAGCAGCAACTTCAAAGATAACCACGCCGTCTTCCACATAGTAAATATCGGTTGCGTCAGCAGGTTTATCGGCATCGTTTACATATGCAACAAAGTTGCCACCCGCTGTCTTTGCAATCTTTGCGTCCGCATCGAGGAACGTGCCGCCATCGTTATCGTCGCCGAGTGCAGGGTTACGTCCCGTGAACGTGCCGCCGTTTACCACAATTTTACCGGTGGTGCTATTGTTTATATTAACTACAAGAGGTGCGCCGCCACCATACACATAATTTTCCGTGCATTCATTTATAAGCGTGCCGCCTTCAATTATTATTGTGCCGCCTTCAAACGCAAACAAGCAAGCCTCTGCATTTGTGTTTACGACTATTGTGCCGCTCACCATAGTTATGGTGGCATTCTCCGCAGAGAGAACATTTACAGAATCAGCTACCTTGGTTGCATCAAACTTACCTGTCTGCTCATCGCTGCTGTCTTTGAGCGTCAGCGAACCGCTATTCTGAACACGGATAGCAACGCCTGCACGCGTCTTATCGGCTGTGACTACAAATTTATCATCAAAGCTTTCAGGGATTGTCACCGTCTTGCCGTTGAGATCAAGCGTTACATTCTGAACACCGCATGCCACTGCGTGACTCATGGTGATATCCTGAAGAACAGTTATAACACCACCGCTCCTCACATTTTCAATGGCCTCTTCCAGGGAGGTATAGTAAGTATTTTCGCCTACCTGAACTCTGCAATATTCGTTAATCGCAAAGTCCTCTTCCGCCACTACCGCGTAACTGTCCTCGCTGGAAGGATAGAACACATAGCCATCGGCTACAGCATTTGCAACCGCGCTTTGACCGAATGTACCGCCGTATATAGCGCCGCCGCCCACAGAAACAACCGATACGTCCTCACCGAACTTGCCGCCGTATATATTTACAGGCGAATTTGAAGATATTTTACCTGATACGAACTCACCGCCATATATATTTAAAGCGGATTTATCGCCAGACCAAGAAGAGAACACTATGAATTGATTAGCCGCACTGATTATGGTGCCATCGTCCTTACCATTTTCATTGATATTGATATGTACTGATTCATCACAGAATTCAGCATAAATGAGAGCGAAGCCTCCACAAGAAATACTACCGCTGCCGACAATCGTCAGGGTTGCATTTTGTACTGCACCCAAGAAAGATATCGCATATATATTCTGAGCAACCATATCATGACCATTAAGGTTCAGCTTAATATTGCAATCTTTCTTGACAATCATAGGAGTACTGGTAGCCGTGATATCATCAAGTAAAACTATTTCAGTCTGCTCTGCACTCGCTATGGAGTCAACTGCCTCCTGCAAGGTAGCATAACCAGTTTTACCGATTTTTGCAACAACGCCTGCCTTTACAGCATCTTCATCCGATTCATATGCCTTGTTGCCGAATATTACTGCTACTTTTTCACTTTCAAGCGCTTTTTCAATCACTTCTTCATATTTGCCTACGGAATATGTTCCGTTATCGGCAGGATAAAGCAATGAATCATCGGCTATAAAGTCTGCATTTACATCTTTTATGAACTTTCCGCCAGAGACATTAATGCCGGCATCTTTCGAGGAAGTTCCCGCCACTGTAAAATCCACATTGAATGTTCCGTTCTTAATGTTGAGCTGAGCTTTCTGCTGCCAATTTTCCTGTGCATAATTGACCCCATACTCAACTTTACCATTTACCGTACCAGTGAATTTTTCATCAAACGTTACGTTGACGCCATCATAATATGCAGAACTCAGTCCATAATAGACATCAAAAGCAACACCTTCTTCAGGTGCAACTATTTCTGTGTTGCCTGTTATAACAGTGTTACCAAAATTATTAGAAATAACATATTGAACCTGATCATAACCTGACAAATCTAATATCATGTTATCAAGTGTAAGATTGCAGTAGTTTTGAATAAGAATTAATGCCACATCAGAAACGATGCTGCCATTTTTCATTGTTACTGTTGAGCCTTTTAAAAGCTGAAAGCCGTTAGTTTCTGTGCCGGGAGAGCCAACAGTGGGTTCAATAAGATTATATTTTAGGCCACTGAAATCTATAACGATATTCATGCCTTCCAGCACCTGAACACCTGCTCCATCTACTACACCGTCTTTGCCGCCAATTACAGTAATAAGGGTCTCCGTATTGTCCACAGGAACATATAAGACAGCCTCAGCCAATGTTCTATATACCGCATTCCCAATACGTGCAGTACCAACAGAATTTTCAGGAATCTCTGTTCCCTCTGCTGCCTTATAGACAACAGTGCCGTCCTCGTTGAGTTCGGGATAAAGCAATGCACTATCACTTACATAATCAGGGTTGAGTGCCTCTTTAAATTCACCGCCGGAAACGGTATAGTCAATAGTTTCAGCATATTCCGCAACAGCCGCAATAGCGCCATTGAAAGTACCGCCGCTTATCGTCGTAGTGCCACATCCATCTTCGCTACCAACTTTTCCGCCGGTAACAACCGCCGCAACATTATCGCCTTCAGCCGTAAATGTGCCGCCCGTTATGGTTGTCTCGTTCCAGTTGAGAAGTACATTCTGAACAGAATTTTTAAGTTCTCCGCCATTTATCCATAATATGCCGTAATTTCCATTCTTTATGGTATTAAGGCCGCCACTGATTGTGCCGCCATTTATAAAGAGCTCAGGGAATTCCTGCCCCATTCCTTTTACGACATAATCATCAAAATCTGTCTGACTATTGTAGCCGTTAGAAATAAGCGAAGAAAAACCGCCGGTCATTACACCACTGGAATTGATTTCCATTCTGGTTGTTACAGTCGTTTCCTCTTCGATATAGAGCTTGCCGCTGTTCTTTATCGTATAGAAGCTGTTGCCGTTACCGCTGTAAGGTTCACAAGTCCCGGCCTCCAGACTTCTGGTAAATATACCGCCTTTAAGATATGCGGTACCATAATTATAAAACGCAGCCTTGGCGTGAGTTATATTATCCACAGTACCGTCTTTCTCAGCAGAATTGTCAACAACTGTGAGTATACCCTGGTTAATTATTGTATGGGCCTCGACATTTGTCAGAGTATAGCCATTGAGGTCGAGGGTAATTGTCTGCCCTTTTTCAATGGACACATCCTCTTTAACGTCAGAAAGCAGTTTGACAGTAGCGTCAATACCCGCCGCATTTATTGCCTCCTGCAAGGTATCGTAACCAGTTTCACCCACCTGCGCGACGTGGCTCGAGTCGGGCGTAGTCGCGTCCGTTTCGGTCGTCGTGCCATCTTCTGCGTTTGCAGCCAATGCGCGCGTGTTATCGGGAATGAAAATAAGTCCCAGACCGATAAGCGAGGCCAGAATCAGCGCAGCAAAGAAAGCAAGAAAACCTTTTCTTTTTGCCGTAAACATAACGTAAAAAACTCCTCCTTAAAAATTTTGCCGAACAGCACAACACTACAAAAATTTTTTTACGGAGGTCTTTTTTAAGTGCCGTGGGCATACACGGCACTCAGGGGGCCCCCTGAGTAACTTTTTTTTGGCAGCATTTTGCATATAAGCATAATAATTATACCCCAGCCAAGTTTATATGTCAATACCCATACAAAATTATATAAAGGCGACTAATACATATAAATACATACACAATTGTATGCGGCCTTAAAAGACCGCCATATATATTGAAGATACAGCGGTATTCACTCTGCGTGCGCGCAATTTCCGCGAAAAAATTTCAGGCAAAAATATTTACGAAGTCGCCGCATTTGGTGCGGCAAAAATAAAAATACCTATATTTGCACTAAAAGAGCTTTGTATGGTGTAAAAGTATTGTGAACGAAAAAAGACAATTTCCGCGGCACAGAGGAAATAATCAAGGCATAGTGCGCGGGCAATTTTTTCGGCATACCGAATGCTTACACGGATACCTTATACCCATCACCTTTCAGAGGCGGCGGCGCCGCGCCTTACGGCGCATTTTTTGGCGCCGCCGCCTTACTTATTCACTAAAGGAAGGAAGACTTATAAAAAATTTGCAATGAAATTTAATTTTCATTGCTTGATTTCGGGCAAAGCATGTGGTAGAATATAAGCGAAAAAAAAGCGGGACAAAAACCGCAAAAAATTTATCTGACGGAGGACAATAACATGACTAACGAACAGATGCTTGCAAAAATCAAAAAAATGAGGGTCGTTCCCGTGGTGGTATTTAACTCCATAGACGAAGTTATGCCCAAACTTACGGCTCTTGTAAAGGGCGGACTGCCCTGCGCGGAGATAACTTTCCGTACGGAGTGCGCCGCAGAGGCCATTAAACTTGCGGCCGACAACTTCCCCGAAATGCTTGTTGGTGCGGGCACGGTTATAAACAGAAACCAGTGCGAGGCAGCCATTGTTGCAGGTGCGAAGTTTATAGTTTCGCCCGGTTTTTCTGCAGAGGTTGCTGACTGCTGCGCAGAGCACGAAATGCTTTACCTGCCCGGCATAGTTACCCCTACCGAGGCTATGGCGGCAATTGCGAAGGGTCTGACCACTCTTAAATTCTTCCCCGCATCCAACTATGGCGGACTTAAGACCATAAAGGCCATATGCGCGGCATTCCCCTATCTTAACATCATGCCCACCGGCGGCATAAGCGCGGACAACATACTTGAGTATCTTGCATACGACAAGATTATTGCCTGCGGCGGCAGCTGGATGATGAAGGGTACGCCCGAAGAAATAGAGGAAAAGACCAGGGAAGTTGTAAAACTTGTAAAGGGCAAATAATCACAAAAAATAAAAT
>ERZ1090879.817-NODE-817-length-18272-cov-9.844376_pt1 | contig 18272 bp, 16 predicted proteins | sample MGYA00478472_ERZ1090879 | MGnify/ENA primary metagenome ERZ1090879 (study PRJEB33644, sample SAMEA5815723) | chicken gut metagenome | biome: Chicken; feature: Gastrointestinal Tract; material: Caecum | place: Ireland | collected 2019-01-01 | study: A study of the... | reverse complement strand
TTTGCGCCCGCGGCTTTTTCTTTATAGATTATGTATACGATATAATTTTTAAGCGGCGTTTTTGCCGTTGGACGGCACATATGCCGCGTTTATTTGATGTCCTTGAAGATGTCGATATCTATCGCGCCGTGCGATTTTATGAGCTCATAATAGGGGTCGGACGAAAAGTCGCGCTCCTTGTCGTAAGTGCCGCCGAGCGCTTCGATGGCAAATTTGAGCTCCTGGAAGTCTGCATAGGAGATGTCCTCGTCCTCAATTTTTTCCATCAGGTAGGGCAGGGCGCGCTCGTCGCCGTAGGCGGCGAGGTAACTGGCGCGCATAGAAAGATTTTCATCGGCGGTGCGGAACGCCTTTATCAAAAGGTCGAAAACGCGCTCGTCGCGCGCGGTGCAGCGCGAAAGTATTTCGAGCATATATTCGGGCTGAACGCCATGTTTGTAATTTTCGAGAGCCTGTTCCTTTACCTCGTCGGCGAAGTCCTTTACGTAGTCGACGCAGGTATTGCGCACCTCCTCGTTATCCGAAGCGGTTAAAAGGCGCATATATTCGGGCAGGGCAGCTGCACACGAGCCGATTAAATTGAGCGCGTAAGAAATTTCGTCCTCGGAACCGCTTAAAAGGGGCAGAAGAAGCTCTTCGATATGGCGGCTTTCGATGGCGTTGCACAGATATTCGCTGACGGGCACGCCGTTTTTTATGTGGGCGCGCAGTCCCGAAACGAGCTCTTCATCGTTCTGTTCGGCGTAATACTGATTGGGCGTTTTGCCTATGGATTTTATGACCGTATCGCCGAACTTTGCATACATGGAGGGGATTACATCCTCCCACTGCTTTTCGGTGTAGCCGCGCGGATTTCGCTTGATATATTCGGATAGCTTTTGCTCGAACATTCCGTCAAAATCGTAAAGTTTCATGTCATTCACCTAATAATATGTTGAGTTTACTTTCGTCCGCATTGAAGAACGCGCACGCCGCTTCGGGCGCGGTATTGCCCTCGCCTATGCCGCTTTTAAGATAGATTGCAGCGGCGAGAACGGGGATATCCTTAGCGCCGTCGAGCCTGCCGCCCTCGGACAGACTTTTATACAGATTGCCCGCCGCAGCGTTGAGGGCGTAGACATAATCGGGATCGACGAGAGCGAAGCGCGCAACGGTCATGGCGTACGCCTTGACGAAGTATTTGCGCTTTGCCCTGCCCACTTTGAGAGCGGGAATATCCAGCCTGCGGTAGATGTGACAGACGACGACACCGTAGGAACTGTCCTCGTTGCGCTCGGCGATGAAGCCTATGGTCTGCATTTTTAATGAGTCGGGCTGGAAGGCGTCGAGCAAAACGTCGCGCAGAAGGTCGTCGCAGTAAGCCGTCTTTACGGCGCACGCCGCGCCCAGCATTTTAAGCTCGTAAGAGCCGTGTTCGCCCCCTTCGTCGAAGCACCAGCGGATGCAGTCGGTGATGTCGATCTCATCCGAAATGCTCTTTGCGTGCTTGTCGCTCAGCCGCACGAAGGCGGACAAAATTTCGATGTTGCTCTCCCTCTCCTCCTGCGGAAGACGGTAAAAATATGAAAGGGGATTGGTTTTATAGTCCTCGTCGCCCTCTTTGAGGTGAGAGCGCACGAAATCGGCATAATATTTTGCCGTTACGGCGTCCCAATAGATTGTCTGAATGGTGTCAAAGGCGTCTAAACTTTCGCGCTTGCGCCCGCTGTTATAGGCGGCGACAGCCTTGAAATAGAGCACCGAGCTGTCGTAAGTGAGCTCTTGCTCTATCTTGCAGAACAAATTGTATGCCTCTTCGTGCATGTTGTTTTCGCAGCAGACGGTGGCGATTTTGTATAAGTCCTCAGTCGAAGTCGCGCCGACGGATAAAAGTTTTTGCGCGAGGGCGCGGCTTTCGTCCGTCTTTTTTTGCTGGTTTTTGACGGCGGCGAGCGTGGTGAGCGCCTGAATGTTGTCGGGATATTTTTTGAGGACGGCGTTGCACTCCTGCTCTGCCTCGTCACACTTGTCGGCAATTATGTCGCACATGGCGATATAGTTGCGGGCGGCGAGATAGCTTTTGTTGCCCTCGCCCACCTTTGAAAATTCAGCCTTGGCGCTTTCGTATTCGCCCGCGCGCATGAGATTTACGCCCTTTTCCATTTCGCCAGACACGTCGGCGAGGCGGGGCGGGTAAGCAATTTTTAAAGTCGGCTTGCGGGTGACGATGAAATTATTTATAATTTCCTGGCGGTTTTCAGGCGAAAGTTCCGCCGACGTTTCGATGAGCAGTTTATTGTAGTAAAAGGCGGCCACTTCCTCCTCGCCCATGTTGAGGTAGTTGACGGCGAGACCTTCGTACGCCTCCGAAAAATCGCAGTCGGGGTAGCCGAAGGAATAGTCGATATACTTGAACCAGCCGTTGACCGACTTTTCGTACAGCCCCATGTCGTCGAATGTTTCGGCGTAGAGCATGTAAGAATCTTCGGCGTTGCCGTTGAGCTCGGCATTTTTGTTGAGCATACGCAGCGCGCCTATATAATTGTGTTCCTCAACGTAGTCTGCCGCCATGGCGAGCAGTCTGTCTTCGCTGAGGTCGATTGACTGTGTTTTAATCATTTAGCGAATAATTTTTTTATGTCGTCCTTATCGAAAGTATAATCAGTGTTGCAGTAGTGGCAATGCACCGAAACGCAGCCCTGCTCGTCGCAGACGGACAAAAGTTCCTTTTCCCCGAGGGGGAGGATTACCGCCTCTATCTTGGAGCGCGAACAGTTGCATATGTAGTCGGGGTGCAGAAGATACAGCCCCTTTTTGTCTATTTGCCCGTCGAAATACGTGCGTATTATACCCTCCGCGCCGCATTCGGCGATGACGTCCGCGGGCTTTAAAAACGCCTGCATACGCTCTTCCGCCTTGGCTATGTTAACCTCCGACGTTCCGGGCAGAAGCTGCATTATTACGCCGCCCGCGGCGATGCAGCTGCCGTCTTCGCCCAGTTTTACGTCCACAGAGACTGCGGTGGGAATCTGCTCGCTCATGTGGAAGTACTCGGTGATTATCGCCGAAACGTCGTCGCTGCCCGCGAGACATGTGCCGACGAAGGGGCGGTAAAAGCCGTCGTCCTTGATAACCGTTACCGTGCCGCCGGCAGGCGAAGTTTTGCACGAGCCGTCGACGTAGCCGCGTATGTGCAGGTTGACGTCGCCCGAAACCGAGGCGGAACCGGAACTATCCGGGCTCTTTACTGTTATGGAGACGGCGCCCTTATCGCTTTTGAGGCAGCCCGACATGTACGCGCAGACTGTTAAAAGATTACCGAGAAGGCGAGCAGACTGACCCGAGAGGTTGTGTATTTTTATTGCTTTGTTGACGAGGTCGGTCGTATCCAGAACGGACAACGAAACCTGCTTGTCGTATATGAGCGCTTTGAATAATTTGTTCATAATTTTGATGCCGTAAAGTTGATTCTTTGGGATTTGTCGTCCGAACCGAGGTCACCCTCCGTAGATATGTCCGAAAAGCCCGCAGCTTTGAGGGCGGAAATCACGTTCTCCTCCGGGTGGGCGTACTGGCGGTGGGTTTCGCAAAAGCGGTCGTACCTGCCGTCGGCGCCGCGCACGAAGAAGATTAAGTCCATTGTAACGCCGTCCTCCTCGGGCGTGTTGAACCACATATACGAGATGTCGTCCCCGTCCTCGCCGAACATGTTGTCGGCGAGAATGTGGCGGATTTTATACTCGCTGGAAATGTCGAAGTGGAACACCCCTCCGCGGTTGAGGCAGGAATATACGCGGGCGAACGTGCTTTTGAGCTTTGACGGGGGAACGTAATTGAGGCAGTCGTTTATCGCCACCGCAAAATCGACTTTGCCCGTCAGTTTAAGTTTGGTTATATCGCCGAGTAAAAATTCACAGGGCGTTCCCTCCTCCGCCGCCTTGCGCGCTGCGACGTTGAGCATTGCGGGGGAGATATCTATGCCGGCGACGTCGTAACCCGCCCTGTAAAGGGCGCGGGTGAAATAGCCGTTGCCGCAGCCTATATCGACGCCTTTGAGGCGCGCGCCGCGCTGTTTGAGCTTTTTAATTAAATACTGCGACCATGATGAATAGTCGCAGTCTTTGTTTAAATATTCGAACCAGCTGCCGAGGAAAGAATAGCTTTGCATTGTTGTTGATGATTTGCACCTTATAGCGCATTAATTGGCTGTTGAGGCAGACGATTATTATTTTAAATTTTACCAAAACGCGCGGGAAACCGCGCATTTCACACCGACAATACCCTTGTACGTCGCTGCGCTCCGAGATTTCTCCACTACGGTCGAAATGACAAGGGCAGGGTCGGTATTTCACGACGCATAAGCGCCATTTCACGCACAAGGTGCATTTCACTGCGGAGCCTTAGTGCAGCAGATTGTCGGCGCTTATCTTTTTCTTTTTTCCCTTTTTATCGGTTGTATCGAGAGCCTTCTCGCGCTCGGCGAAGAGCTTGTTATACTCTGCATACTTGGCGTCGTTTTTATGTTCCTCGTAGTACGCGGCGATGCCCGCCTGAATATTTTTGCGCGCCTCGCGTGCTGCGGAGACGTCCGCACGGGTGAAAGTGCGGGGAATGGTAGAGATGCTTTCGTCATCTATGGGCTTGACGGGCTTGGAGATGAGTTCGGACTTGCCCGCGGCGAGCAATTCGAGGGCTTCGGAGCGCGCCTCCTCCTGCTTTTCCGCCTCCAACTGTTTGGGGGTCATCTTTGCGCGGGCCGCCTCCTTTTCGGTGGCGATTGCGGGGGTTATGAACGAGTCGAAAACCCACTGGGTGTAAGCCATCCACGAGAGAAGAATGAACGAAAAACCGATGAAGATAAATAAGAATATGCCGACGACGAGGAAGAAAGGAACCGACATGCCGATGAGCATTATCCATGCGGGAATGAGGGCAAAGCCTATCATGAAAATGCTCTGCAAAATCGTGCCGGCAAAAAGAACCAACGAATTTTTGATGAGGTATTTGAGCTTAACCTTGTAGCTTATTCCTACGGCGTACACCCACATGGCGTACATGCCGACGATTACCGTTACGATGATTATGCAGACTTTTGCGGTTATTGGCCCGCCGGCGGCGGCGCCGTAAGCCATTTCAAGGTCTGCCCAGTCGCTGACGACGATGCAGCAAAAGAACAGCAACATGAATACGAATACGGGGAGAGCGGTGTTGAAATAGCAGGTTTTTACGCCATGGAAATAACCCTTTACCGTAAATTCGCCGTGGGCGTTGATCATTTTTTTGACCGAATAACCGCCACCCGCAAGTCCGACGGCGGCGATGAGCCCCGCCACTATGAGCAGCGAATAATAAATGAGGTCAGCCGAAAAGACAATTCTTTCGGCGAGACCGACGGTTGAAGGCGTGTAAACGGCAATGCCGATGTTTGCCGAGAAGGGATAGACCGCCGCGAGGTTGGTTACGTACACGAGGCGGAAATAAATGACCATGACGGCGGGCACGAAGAACAGTAGAGTAAGCACGTTGATGATTACGAACTTTACAAGGTTCGACTTGAAAAGCTGCCATGCGTCGCTCCACCTGCCCTTGGGCGCGTAAGTGCGGACGTAATCGTCGGCATTTTCGTTGCCGACGAGCGATTGCAATCTGGATTCTGCCATAAATATTCCTTGAATTATTTAAAGTAATTTCCGCCGCATCAGGCGGACTTTTTATTATTATACATTATACAGCCAAATATTTCAATTATTTTGCGAGAGATTAAAGCAAATTTTCTTTGACTTTTCTGTGCGCATATGGTATTATTCAAATGCCGAATAGAGGAGCGGACGAGCATGAGTAGCCGCAGGGTTGACGTTTTAAGGCGACGGCTTATTACCTGCGGACGAAAGGGCATCTCCGCCGAAGCGGAAAAGAGCCTTGTTTCCGCTGGGCGTGCGAGGATAACACCCGCGCGACTGTCACGATAAGTGTTGCGCTATTTGCATTTTATACTAAAATGTCATTTGTTTGCGCGGCGCTTTGTATGCGCCGCGCCTTTTATACGCGCCGGGGCACAAAAAATTTTTGCGGAGAATAATATTATTATGAAAAAATTTAACGTAGGCATAATCGGCGCCACCGGCATGGTGGGTCAGCGTTTTGCATTGCTGCTTGAAAATCACCCGTGGTTTGAAGTAAAGGTTTTAGCCGCCTCCTCTTCTTCCGCAGGCAAAAAATACAAAGACGCCGTGAGGCGCTGGCACATGGCGCAGCCCATGCCCGAAAAATTTGCAGACATGGTTATTATGGACGCCGACGCAGACAAACAAAAAATCGCCGGGGCGGTAGACTTCTGCTTCTGCGCCGTGAACATGCCCAAAGAGGACATAAAAGCGCTTGAAGAGACCTACGCGCGGCTTGAATGCCCCATAGTTTCAAACAACTCGGCGCACCGCTTCACGCCCGACGTACCCATGATAATACCTGAGATAAACGCCGATCACCTGGCGGTTATAGACGCGCAGAGAAAGCGCCTGGGCACTAAGCGCGGGTTCATAGCCGTGAAGAGCAACTGCTCGCTGCAATCTTACGTGCCCCTTTTGCACCCCCTTAAAAAATACGGCATAAAGTGCGCCGCCGTGACGACCTACCAGGCGATATCGGGTGCGGGCAAGACCTTTGAAACCATGCCCGAAATTATAGACAACATAATACCCTATATCGGCGGCGAGGAAGAAAAGAGCGAAAAAGAGCCCCTTAAAATATGGGGCGGGATAAAGGACGGCAAGATCGTGCCCGCAGAAGCCCCCGCCATAACGGCGCAGTGCCTCAGGGTGCCCGTTTCGGACGGACACACGGCGGCGTGCTTTGTTTCGTTCGACAAGAAACCGACCAAACAGGAAATCTTGCAGGCGTGGGAGGATTTTTCCGGCGAGCCGCAGGCGCTTAAACTTCCCTCCGCCCCCGCACAGTTCATTCACTACTTTGAAGAGAACGACAGACCGCAGCCTAAACTTGACAGAATGACCGAAAACGGCATGGCTGTATGCGCGGGCAGGCTGAGAGAGGATAACCTTTTCGACTATAAATTTATAGGCTTTTCGCACAACACGCTGCGCGGCGCGGCGGGCGGAGCAGTGCTCCTCGCCGAATTGCTGGCGGCGAAAGGATATTTCGATTAATCTGCCAAATGTGATCCGGCGCGGCGGGGGCAAAACCGCCCGCACCGCCGGATCGCCCGATTTCATCAAGGAGTTATTATGAAAAATTTTATCAGCGGTTCGGCTACCGCAATGATAACGCCGTTTTATGACGACGGCGGCATCAACTTCGATTCTTTCGGCGAAATGATTGAGTACCAGATCGAAAACGGCACAGACGCATTGGTCGTGCTGGGCACGACGGGCGAACCCGCCACCATGACCGAGGACGAAAAGGTTGCCGTAATGAAGTTTGCAAAGGAGCGCGTTGCGGGAAGGGTTAAACTTATCTTCGGCACGGGCAGCAACAGCACGGCGAAAGCCGTTGCCGCGACAAAGCGCGCGGAGGAATTGGGCGCCGACGGCGTACTCGCCGTCACACCCTACTACAACAAGTGCACTCAGAAGGGCATAGTCGAATACTACAAAGCCATATGCGAGGCGACCAGCCTGCCCGTAATTGCCTATAATGTTCCCCCGAGGACGGGCGTAAACATTATGCCCGCGACGGCGGAAGAACTTTCGTACATACCCAACATGGCGGGCATCAAAGAGGCGTGCGGCAACATGGAGCAGATTTGCGAAACCATGAGGCGCATACGCCCGAGGATGGATATGTATTCGGGCGACGACAACCTGAACATACCCATCATGGCGATAGGCGGCGCGGCGCTCATTTCGGTAGCTTCGAACATTGCGCCCAAGCAGATTAAAGAGATTGCCACAGCCATGCAGAAGTGCAAGCTTGAAAAAGCCAACAGAATTCACGAAAAAATTCTGCCGCTCATCGACGCGTGCTTCGTAGAGGTAAATCCCATACCCGTCAAGGCGGGCTGCAACATGATAGGTTTAAACGCCGGCAAGCCGCGCGCACCGCTGACCGAACTTGAAGAAGAGCACAAAAAACTCATGAAAAAATGTATTAAAAGCGCGGGGATTAAGTTATGCTGAACATATTGCTTTGCGGAATAGGCGGAAAGATGGGCGGCAACATTGCCGACCTTTTGAAGGGCGACGGGGACGCGCACATTGTATGCGGCGTAGACATTCATGCGCCCGAGGGCTGCAAAGTGCCCGTTTACACTCATTTTTCGCAGGTCAGCGAAAAAGTTGACGTTATAATAGACTTCTCCTCCCCCGCCGCTCTCGCGGGCGAGCTTGAATACGCGGCGAAAAACAATGTGCCCGCCGTGCTTGCATCGACGGGGTATGCGGCGGAGCAGCTTGAAAGCATTAAAGAGGCTGCAAAGAGCGTAGCCGTGTTCAAGACGGCGAACTTTTCGCTGGGGGTGAACCTGCTTGTGGCGCTTGCAAAAAAAGCCGCCGCAGCGCTGGGCGAAAATTTTGACATTGAAATTATTGAGCGCCACCACAACCAGAAGGTCGACGCGCCAAGCGGGACGGCACTAATGCTCGCCGACGGCATGAACGAGGTGCTGGCTGAAAAGCGCCCCTACGTTGAGGGGCGAAGCGGCATTGTGGGCAAGCGCGGCAACGAAATAGGCATTCACGCCGTGCGCGGCGGCACGATAGTGGGCGAACACGAAGTTATGTTTGCGGGCGAGGACGAAATTGTCACCCTGTCCCACTCCGCCCGCTCGAAGAAAGTTTTCGCCGCGGGCGCGATAAAAGCCGCAAAGTGGATTGCCGGCAAGCCTGCGGGGCTTTACGACATGACCGACGTATTGGGCGATATATTGTAAAAAAAGCGGGATGTACCCCGCTTTTTTTAATGAATTGCACCCTTGGTGCCTGAATTGAAGGCGTCTGTAACGCCTTCATGTATTGGCTGCGCCATGAATTGCAGCAGCTTGCAACTACTGCATTGTGGCGAAAAGTAATTTAATAATTTATACCACAATGGAGCGCGCAGCGCGAGAATTCATGAAAATGCGCAGGCATTTTCAATTCATGCACGAAAGTGCAATTCATGCGGCTTTGCCGCAATTCATTAATAAAAAAGCAGGCTCTTGCCTGCTTTTTTATTTTTCGTCCTTTGGACGGTAGATATAATCATATTTGTACTTATAAGTAGAAAATTCATCTGCGCGCGCCTTCATTGCGGCATAAACTTCGTCCCTCAACTTTTGCTGAGCCTGTTTTAAGGGCAGCGACTTGTCGGGCAGAAAGGGGCCGTCGACATACACGGTAATTTTGGGAAGTTTAAAAATTTTGCCCTTTGAAAAGGTGACGGTGTACGAAAACACGGGGACGCCCAGCCGCACGGGGTAACGGAACGAAACCGCTGGAAAGTTGCGGATACCCGTATAGTACGGCCAAATGTGAGCTTCGGGATAGATTGCCACCCAACTCTTTTTTGATATCGCCCGCTCGATTTCAGCGTTAAAAGCTGTCATTAAATGCAAGTCGGACGGGATTGGCAGCGCGCCGGCATCGACAAGCAGCCAACGCAAACCCTTTATCGATGTAGTATCCTCGGTGACCATTACTTTTGCGGCACAGGGAAAGGCGAGCACCGTGGGATTGAACGCGTCGGTTACAAACCCCGTATGGTTGCCGTAAATAAAACAGCCTTGCTTTTTGTACCCCTTGGTGCATTTTTTATTGACGTACTTTACCCCCCTGAACACCCTCATCCATAAAATCACCACGGGCGTGGCGATAAGGCGGTATATGACGAAACGCCGCAGCACAATAAGCGGGTTCATGCTGTGATATTTGAAGTCTTTTGTCAGCGGCTTTGCCTCTATATGGGTTTCTGCGAAGTCGTCGTGAACTTCGTCGGTATAATATCTTTTTTGCAGTTCCATAACTTTTAAGATGTTAGCTCTCCTCTATAAACGACATATAAAGTAATTATTTAAATTATTTTGTTTATATTTAGCAAAATCTGTTGCATACAAACATGCTCATGTGTTATAATTAAGACAGTTTTTTACAATGAGGTAGACGATGGAAATTTTAGACAACATTGCCCTGCTCGCTGTGAGCTTTTTCCTGCTTGCGAAAGGGGCAGATTTTTTTGTCGACGGCGCGAGCGAGGTCGCGGCCAAGCTCAAAATTCCGCAGATCATCATAGGGCTTACTATCGTCGCCATGGGCACGAGCGCGCCCGAGGCGGCAGTTTCGATAAGCGCCGCGTTAGAGGGCAACGCTTCTATAACGATAGGCAACATTGTCGGCAGCAACATACTGAATATATTCATTATCCTCGGCGTATCCGCCGCGATAACGAGGCTTGCCGTGGGCAAGGACACGAGCTATGTGGATATTCCCGTAATGCTCGCCGCCACGATAATTTTGCTCGTACTCGGAATTGACGGTACGATAAACGTTTATGACGGTATAATTTTTCTCGTAATATTCGTACTGTACCTCGCATACTTGTTCGTAATAGCGCGCAAACGCATAAACAAGCGCGAGCTTGCGGCGGCGCTTGAAGGCACGACGGCACAGAGCATGCCGGCGACGGTAAATTTCGCCGCGGACGGCGCGCAGCCCATAACGGCGCCCGACGGACAAGCGATGGGCGCAGACGACGGAACCGCCGCGGACAAGCCTGCGGACGAAAAAGAGCAAAAGAAGAAAACCACCTGGCTGTCGCTCGGGTATACGGTGCTCGGATTACTGATGATAGTTTTCGGCAGCAACTTTGCCGTGGACTCGGCGACATACCTTGCAGAAAAGATGGGCGTGACCGACAGATTTATAGGACTGACCGTAGTAGCCCTCGGCACGTCGCTGCCCGAACTTTTCACCTCGGTCACTGCCGCCATAAAGAAAAATGCCGACATTGCGATAGGCAACATTGTGGGCAGCAACATCTTCAACATACTGTTTATAGTCGGGCTGTCGTCGGTGATAACGCCCGTGCCGTTTGAAAAGAAATTTCTTATCGATGCGGCGATAGCGCTCGCCGCGGGCGTCATATTATGGGTGCCCTGCCTGAGCAAAAAGAGCATCGGACGCGCGACGGGAATTATAATGCTGGGCGCATACTGCGCTTACTTTATATACCTGATTTTTATGCAGTAAAGCATTTTTACAAACACATTCGCCGCAGCATATTGTGCGGCGAATGTGTTTTTTATTTGGAAAAAATCAATTAATTGAATAATCCTATGAATTCGCGGAGGGCAAAAGGCACGGGCACGTTTTTGGGAAGAGCCATCCCCACGCCGCGCACGGGCAGACGGGGATTGATGTCGACTTCAAAAAGCTCGCCGCTTTCAAGCTCTTTTTTTGCATACTCGCGGGGCAGGCAGCCTATACCCATGCCGCAGCGGGCAAATTTTAACATTAAATCCCAGTTTGCAACCTCGATATCGGGCGAAAGGTTTATGCCGAGCGACTGTGTGAACGACGCGAAAGCGCGGCGGGCGACTGTGTTTGCCTCTATCATCAGGAGGGGATATTCCTGCAAATCTTTGAGGTTGACCTGCCTGTCCTGCAATGCAGCATATTTTTTTGACGAAGCGACAAAAATATCCGACAAGTGATATACGGTACCCGTAAAATTTACGTCTTTATCTTCTACGGGAAGATTTATAAAACCTATGTCGCACTTATTCTCTTTTAGCTGCATGAGCGTTTCCGGAGTGGTGCCGGTGATAAGCTCGAAGCGCACGGCGGGATATTTTTCGTTGAACTCAACAATTTTATCGGCGAGAATATATGAAAAAATCGAGTCGGTAGCGCCCACCCTTATCGTTCCGGACGCCGTGGTTTTAAGTTCTATAAGCTTATTTTCAGCCGCGTCGAGCAGAGCGAGCGCCTCCTCCACCTGTTTGAAGATGAGCTTTCCGCCCTGAACGGACAGCTCCATTCCCCTGTGAGTGCGGTTGAAAAGGGAGGTTCCGAGCTGACTTTCGAGCTGTTTTATCGCCTGCGACACGGCGGGCTGTGATATGAACAGCTCGTCCGCCGCCTTAGTCAGACTGCCGCACTTTGCAACGGTATAGAACACCCTGTAAAGTTCGATATTGACCATGAAAATAACTCCTTGCGGGCAAGCGGGCATGGCGCACTTTGCCTGTCATAGCTTTTATGCGCCGCTCATTTGCCGACGCAGAATTTTTTGAATACGGTATCTATTATCTGCTCGTTGGCGGTTTCGCCCGTTATTTCGCCGAGGGCGCTCCACGCCGCCGAAATGTCGAGGGAGATTATATCGAGCGGGTAGACGCCGACGGCGGCTATCGCGCTTTTAAGACTTTGATCTGCGCGGACGAGGGCTTCGCGATGGCGCTCTTCGATTATGAACGCACCGTCCGATGACGCCCCTCCCACCGCCTTCCGGGCCATGAGCTGTTTTAACTTGTCTATATTTTCGCCCGTCCTGGCTGAAATCATCACGTCGAATTCAGGCGATGCGGCGGGGGATATGTCGCACTTATTGAAAACTTTGATAAGCCTTTCGTCGTCCTCGTCCACACCTTCGAGAGGCACATATGCGCCCTCGCACACGTAGACGATTACGTCCGCCGACTGCATTACCTTTTTGGCTATCGAGATGCCTATCTCCTCGATTTCGTCAGCCTTTTCGCGTATGCCCGCGGTATCGACGAGGTTATACGTTATGCCGTCTATTTCAATGCTTCCCTCCACCGCGTCGCGCGTGGTGCCCGCGTGGGGCGAAACTATCGCCTTGTCGTAGCCCAAAAGGGCGTTTAAAAGGGAGGATTTGCCGACATTGGGCGCGCCGCACAGCGCGCACGTTACGCCGTTTTTTATTTTTTTGCCTATGCCGTAAGAATTTATCATGCGGCAGACAGCCCCGTCTATATCACTTATACTCCCGCGCACGTCGGGCAGACGGGTGGCGGCGACGTCTTCTTCGGGATAGTCGATGTCGGCGGCGATGCCTGCTAAAATATCTTTGAGGGATGATTGCAGTTTTTTGACCTGATTTGTCAGCTTTTCGGCGTAGAGCATTGCCCCAGCGCGCACCTCTGCGAGCGAGGACGCGTTTATCATGTCCGCCATTCCCTCGGCGGAGGCGAGCGAAAGTTTGCCGTTGAGAAATGCGCGCTTTGTGAACTCGCCGTTTTCAGCCATGCGCGCGCCGTTTTCGAGGGTCGCTTTGAGTACTGCGCGGGCGATCTGCACGCCGCCGTGGCAGTGCAGTTCAACGACGTCCTCGCCCGTGAACGAATGGGGCGCCTTGAAATATACGCACAGCCCGAAATCGGCAAAGCCGCGGCATAGAATTTTGCCCGGATACATGTAATTGGGTGCGAAGTCGGCGACGCGCACCGCGCGCACGGGGACGAATATTTTTTCCGCGACCGACAACGCTCCGCCGCCGCTTATTCTTATTATAGCCACGCCGCCCGTTGCGGGGGCGGTGGATATTGCCGCAATGCAATTTTCTGACATAACTATACCTGCACACAGGCTATGTTAGCTTATGTATAACCTGAGCTTATACCAGATTATAGCACATTTTATTGGGCAAAGCAACAAAAAACGGCGCATTTTTGCGCCGTTTGGTATGCGATGAAGTTATTTTTTGAACTCGTCGAAGGGATCGTCGTCCGATGATGAAGCCGTCCCCTGCGAATTGCCCGATGAACCCAGCCCGTCGAAAGGATCGGGCGCGGAATCGCCGGAACGGGGAGACTGATAAGGATCGCCCGAAGGCGTGCCGGTGCGACTGCCGTAAGGGTTATAGCCCCCGTAAGGGTTGCCGCCGTTCTGACTTGTGTATTGCTGATACATTTCGTATCTTCTGCGCTGTTCGCCGCGCACGTAATCGCGGTAGTTCATGCCCTTATTGTTGCGCACGGCAAACATGAGCACGCCCTTTACGGGGAACAGGACGGACGCAAACGACATGAGCACGTATCTGCGGCAGGCGTAAGTCTGGAAAAAGGATATTACGACGAACACGTTGAGCAATATATATGCGAGGTTGATCCATACCAAAACGTAGCCTTCGAGATAATCGAACACCCACGCGAACCAAGTGCCGGCTATGCGGGACGACGAGATATAGCCGACGGCTATCGTCTGGGTCTGTCCCATAATGGTAACCGTCTGCGTCTGAATTTCATAAAGTCCGCCGGCGTAAATTATGCCCGCCACCGCATAGTACACTATATATCCTGCGACGAGCAGCAATTCGACGACGGCGAGCGCAAGTGAAAGCGCCTTGGAGGACATGTTGTAAAACCTGTTTTTATCGGACAGCACGCCGATATAATAGGTATTTAAAAAGGGGATGAAAGCCATCCACCTGTGTTTGTAGCCCTCCCTGCCCGAAATAGTCCAAAGCGCTATTGCCTGCAAGACATAAACGGCGACAAACAGCACGCCGGCTACTATCATGCTCACCCAAAGCACCGTGAACGGATCCGGATTGTTGGCTGGACTGAATATATCGTAAAACGACAAAGAATAATACAACAGTTCAAAAAATTCCATATAAAGCTCTCTTATCCCTTTTTAAGCATTATTATTTTAAATAATAATTATAGAAAGCGTGAAACAACTTTGTGAAAATTATGTAAAATTATGACAATCTTCGCCGTCCATAGCATAATATAAAGATTAATTAAACTATACAGGCGTGTTTATTTGACTTTTGCAACAAAATTACAAATTTTCCCCGAAAAGGTCGAAGCCGTAATCTACATCCATAAGCACAAGCCCGCGCGCGGGCATTGTTTTGCCGACAAGATTGCGGCTGCCCGTCGACAGGGAATTTATTATGTCGTCGCGCGAAAGCGCGCCCGAGGCGCAGCCGAGCATGGTTCCCGCCATGGTGCGCACCATATTGTAGAGAAACCCGCCGCCGCAAACGGTAATTTTTACGTCCTCCCCCCTTTCCTCCGCATATGCGGAAAAGACGGTGCGGACGGTGGTTTTGACCTGTGAGCGCGAAGCGCAGTACGCCTTGAAATCGTGCTCCCCGACGAAAAGCTGCGCCGCCGAATTGAGGGCGGAAATGTCGGTTGCCCCCCTTATATGCTGCGAATACCTGTCCTTTAAGGGGTTGCGGCGGGGCGAAAAGTATAAGTTATATACGTAAGTTTTTTTCTTTGCCGAGCGGTTGGCGTCGAACCCTTCGGGCGCAGCCGCCGAAGCGAGCACCGAAACCGACTGCGGGAGATGGCAGTTGAGCGCGTCCGCCAGCCTTTGCGGGGGGATATCCGCGCGGATATCGGCGTGGCAGACCTGACCGAGGGCGTGAACGCCGCTGTCCGTGCGTCCGCTCGCGGTAAAAATTACGTCCTCGCCGAAGGCGGATTTTGCCGCGTCGGACAACGCCTGCTGGATGGAATAGCCGTTGGGCTGAACCTGCCAGCCGCAGAAATCCGTGCCGTCGTATGCGACTTTTAAAGCGTACCTCATAGTATCACCACATAGGGATATGCCGCGGGGAATATATCGTAGGCATATATGTTGAACAGCACTACGCCCGCGATGAGCGCGCCGCCGACGAGCGCGGCGACGAGGTCGCGCCACGTAAAGGTCAGCTTTTTATACTTTGTGCGGTTGGGGGAATTGGTGTAGCAGCGCGCGTCCATGGCGTCGCCCAGTTCCTCCGCGCGGCGGAAAGCGCTTATCAAAAGGGGAATGAGAATGGGAATTATCGCCTTTACCCTCTTTACGAGGCTGCCCGATTCGAAGTCCGCCCCCCTCGCCTTCTGCGCCGCGATTATGCGGTTGGTTTCGTCCATGAGGGTGGGAATGAAGCGCAGCGCGATGGACATTATGAGCGCCAGCGCGTGGACGGGGAATTTTATATACTTCAATGGTTTTAACAGGCTTTCGAGACCGTCCGTAAGGCTGACGGGCGTGGTGGTGAGCGTTAAAAGCGCCGAACCGAGCACGAGGAAAATCAGTCTGAACATCAAGAACAGAGCGAAGAGCACGCCTTCGAGGTAAATGTGAATGATGCCCCACTCGACGAGCAGATGTTCGCCGCTGTGCATGAACAGGTTGAGCAGCGCGGTGAACACGAGCAGGAACAATATACCCTTTACAGAGCGCAGAACCGAACCGAACGGCACCTTTGAAATGAAAGTAGCGGCTATTATAAACACAGCGCAGAGGGCGAGCCCATAGAATGTGCGTGCCACGAAGAGCGCAACTATATATGCGATCAAAAAAAGCAGTTTGAGGCGGGGGTCGAGCTTGTGCGCGAAAGACTGCGCAGGATAGTACTGACCGAAAGTCACATCGTTAAACACGGCTTTCACCCCCTTCGAACAGGCATATTACGGCATCTGCGAAGCTTTCGGGCGTGAAATCGCAGTCTATGTCGATGCCGTATTTTTTAAGCTCGCGGCAGATTTTAGCCGTGAGGGGCACGTCGAGACCGAGGGATATAAGCTCGTCGTAGCGTGCGAAGAGTTCGTGCGGGGCGGCGCAGTCGAAAATTTTGCCGTCCGAGACGACGCACGCGCGCGTGCAATTGCAGGCGATTTCGTCCATGTCGTGCGAGACGATTATGACCGTGCGGCACCACTCGGCGTGGAGCTTGTGCAACAGTTCCATTATCTCCTTTTTGCCGAGCGGGTCGAGCCCGGCAGCAGGCTCGTCGAGGACGAGAATTTTGGGACGGGTGACAATTACGCCCGCTATGGCTACTCGCCTTTTCTGCCCGCCAGAGAGGTCGAATGGCGACTTTTCGCCCACCTCTGCGGGGTCGAGCCCGACGGCGGCGAGCGCCGAGTTGACGCGCTCTTTGACTTCCTCTTCCGACAGGTCTTTAAAGAAGTTTTTAAGTCCGAATGCGACGTCCTCGAACACGCTTTCGGCGAAGAGCTGATATTCGGGGTACTGGAACACCATGCCAACGTCGGCGCGCAGGGACAAAAAGTTGCATTTTTTGTCGGCGAGGTTATAGTCGCCCACTGTTAGTTCGGGCATATCAGGGGGTGTTTGTCCCTTTTTGAGCTTTTTGGGCTTGTACTTTTTGTTTGCCTGGGGCAGCTTTATGAGGGCGTTCAAATGTTGTATGAGCGTTGATTTGCCGCTGCCCGTGTGACCTATTATGCCGAAGAACTCGCCGTCGCCTATGTGCAGGTTGACGCCGCTCAGCGCCCTGGCGGCGAAGGGCGATTTTGCAGAGTATGTGTAGGTGAGATTTTTTATGTCGATATCCCACGCGCCGCGCTTTTCGCCGCTGTCCGCGGGCAGGCGGGGCGAGGTTAAATTTGTAAGCCCCCTGTCCGAAGCGCACTGCGCGATGCTGCGCGCGAGCTCTTCGGGATGCAGGCAGGGCGGAGTGTCTATTCCGCCGCTGCGAAGGCGATCGGCTATCTGCGTTATCTCTGGCAGGATGAGGTTGTAAGTCAGCAGCGCTTCGCCGTTTTCAAAAATTTTCTGCGGCTCGCCCTGCATTACGATTTCGCCCCTGTTCATGACTATCGTGCGATCGGCTAAAAGCGCCTCCTCCATGAAATGGGTAATTAAAAGTATCGTCATGCCGTCCTCTTTGTTGAGGCGGCGGACGACTTCTATTACCTCGCGCCTGCCGCGGGGGTCGAGCATGGCGGTGGATTCGTCGAGGATGAGAATGTCGGGGCGGATTGCCAGCACGCCCGCGACGGCTATGCGCTGTTTTTGCCCGCCCGAAAGCCTTGTGGGCGTGGAGTGGCGGAACTGCGTCATGCCCACGGCGTCGAGCGCCCACTCTATGCGCCTGCCTATCTCCTCACGCTCTACGCCGAGGTTTTCGGGCCCGAAAGCGATGTCGTCCTCTACAATCGAGGCGACCATCTGGTTGTCGGGATTCTGAAAGACTATGCCCGTGTGGCGGCGGGCTTCATTTATATTTTTGCGGTCGGAGAGGTCGAGTCCGAGGACGTTGATTGTGCCCTCGTCGGCTTCGAGCAATCCGCAGGCGAGGCGGGCGAGCGTGGACTTACCAGAGCCGTTGTGTCCGATAACCGAAACGAATTCTCCCTTTTTAACCGAAAAAGTCACCCCGTTGACGGCGGGCGACTGGTTGTCGGCATACGAATATTTTACGTTGTTGAAGGAAAGCGCGGTAAAATCCTCTTGGGGCGGGGTATTTTCCGCAGTTTGAAGTTGCGACATTTTATATTCCTTTATATTTAATCAAAAAAATTATAGCAAATTACCGCGCTCTGTCTCTTATACACATCTGACGCTGCCGACGAAGCTAGAAGTGTAGAT
>ERZ1090879.813-NODE-813-length-18351-cov-38.229449_pt1 | contig 18351 bp, 13 predicted proteins | sample MGYA00478472_ERZ1090879 | MGnify/ENA primary metagenome ERZ1090879 (study PRJEB33644, sample SAMEA5815723) | chicken gut metagenome | biome: Chicken; feature: Gastrointestinal Tract; material: Caecum | place: Ireland | collected 2019-01-01 | study: A study of the... | reverse complement strand
CAATAAAAAATCTAAATATAGTTTGTGCAATTTTTACAAAAAATAATCAAAAAACCCCAACCCCTGCCCGTCGCCCACCTCTTTTTTACCCGCGCCCCCCCGGCGGGGGGGGGCCGCGGCGCGTTGTCTTTCCGGCTTTTGCCAAAATATAATGTTAAGTTATATATCATATAACAGATTGTGAACGCGGGAAATGTCGAAGGGTACGGGTTATGATTTGCCTTTTGCCTCGCCGAGGTTGTATAATAAAGAAGTATCACCATAGAAAAGCGGACGCTGCGCGGGACAAACCGTCCCTGCAATGCGCTGCAAAGGGAGCAAAGATATGATTCTGGAAGGACAGGAACGCATTCCCTCCGGTTGCGCCATCACGGGCGTTATCGACCGCAGCGGGAGGTCAATGAGCGGGGAGGACATGATTCGCTCCATTGCCGTCATGCATGACAGATCCAACGGCCTGGGCGGCGGCTTTGCGGGGTACGGGATCTATCCCGACTATAAGGATTTTTACGCGTTCCATCTCTTTTATGACGATACGTTCGCCAAACAGCAGACGGAGGAGTTCCTCGCGCGCCATTTTGAGATCGCGTACGCTTCGGAGATCCAGACGCACAAGATCCCCGAGATCACGAACGAACCGCTCATCTACCGCTATTTTCTCTCGCCGCTGCGCAGAAAGCTGGAGAGCTCGCACCTGGACGAAGGGGAGTACACGGCGCGCTGCGTCAACCGCATCAACGCGGGCATCACGGGCGCTTATGTCTTTTCGTCGGGCAAAAACATGGGCATCTTCAAGGCAGTGGGCTTTCCCGAGGACGTGGGCAGGTTTTATCGGCTGGATGAGTACTTCGGCTACAGCTGGACGTGCCACGGCAGATACCCGACCAATACCCCCGGCTGGTGGGGCGGCGCGCATCCCTTCGGGCTTTTGGAGTATTCCGTCGTACACAACGGCGAGATCTCTTCCTACGACGCCAACCGCCGTCACATGGAGATGTTCGGCTATCAGTGCACGCTGCAGACGGATACCGAGGTCATTGCGTATATCTTTGACTATCTGCTGCGCAGAAAGGGCTTGACGCTGACCGAGGCGGCGCACGTCATCGCGCCTTCCTTCTGGACGACGATCGCAAACAAGAGCGAGGAGAACCGCGCGCAGGAGACGTTACTCAGAAAGATGTTCCCGTCCCTGCTCATCACGGGTCCCTTCTCCATCATCCTCGGCTACACGGGCGGGCTGATGGCGCTCAACGACAGGCTCAAGCTCCGCTCCATGGTCGTCGCCGAGCACGGCGACAGGGCGTACATCGCCAGCGAGGAAGCGGCGATCCGTGTCATCCAGCCCGAGCTGGACAAGATCTGGGCGCCCGCGGGCGGGGAACCCGTCATCTTTGAATTATACGATCGGAACGGAGGCAAATAATGGAGCCGCTTTTCATCTATCCCGAATACGAGGTCGTGCGCGACGAGGCGCGCTGCATCGCCTGCCGCGTCTGTGAGCGACAATGCGCCAACGAGGTCCACTATTACGATGAGCGCCTCGGCAAGATGCTCGCCGACAGCACCAAGTGCGTCAACTGTCACCGCTGTGTCTGCGTCTGTCCGACGCACGCCTTGAAAATCAGAAAGTCGGACGACACCTACAAGGTCAACGCCAACTGGGAAAATTCCACCATCAACGAGGTCTACCGTCAGGCGGGCACGGGCGGCGTTCTGCTCTCGTCCATGGGCAATCCCAAGCCCTACCCCGTTTACTGGGACAAGCTGCTCGTCAATGCCTCGCAGGTCACAAACCCCTCGATCGACCCCCTGCGCGAACCCATGGAGACGACGGTGTACCTGGGCAAGAAGAGCGCGAAGATCGAGCGCGACGCGAACGGCAGGCTCAGGGACACTCTTGCGCCTCAGCTCAAGCTCAGCACGCCCATCATGTTCTCCGCAATGAGCTACGGCTCCATTTCCTATAACGCGCACGAGAGCCTCGCGCGCGCCGCGCAGGAGTTGGGCATCTACTACAACACGGGAGAAGGCGGCCTGCACCGCGATTTCTATCAGTACGGCAAGAATACGATCGTGCAGGTCGCATCGGGCAGATTCGGCGTGTTCGCGGAGTACCTGGAAAACAACGCCGCGATCGAGATCAAGATGGGGCAGGGCGCAAAGCCCGGTATCGGCGGGCATCTTCCCGGGGAAAAGATCTCGGACGAGGTCTCCGTCACCCGCATGATCCCCAAGGGCGTGGACGCGATCTCGCCCGCGCCGCACCACGATATCTACTCCATCGAGGACCTGCGTCAGCTCATCTTTTCTTTGAAGGAGGCGACGGCGTACAAAAAGCCTGTCATCGTCAAGATCGCCGCCGTGCACAACGTCGCGGCGATCGCCAGCGGCATTGCGCGCAGCGGCGCGGACATTATTGCGTTGGATGGCTTCCGCGGCGGCACGGGCGCGGCGCCCACCCGCATCCGCGACAACGTGGGCATCCCCATCGAACTTGCGCTCGCCGCGATCGACACCCGCCTGCGTCAGGAGGGCATCCGCGACGACGTCTCCCTCGTGGTCGCGGGCTCCATCCGCTCCTCTGCCGACCTCGTCAAGGCGATCGCACTGGGCGCAGACGCCTGCTATATCGGTACGGCGGCGCTTCTGGCGCTCGGGTGTCACCTCTGCCGCACCTGCCACAGCGGCAAGTGCAATTGGGGCATTGCGACGCAGCGTCCCGAGCTCGTCAAGCGTCTCAATCCCGAGGTCGGCTACAAGCGGCTCGTCAACCTCGTCCATGCCTGGACGCACGAGCTGCAGGAGATGATGGGAGGCATGGGCATCAACTCCGTCGAAGCCCTCCGCGGCAACCGTCTCATGCTGCGCGGCGTGGGGCTTACGGAGAAGGAGCTTAGCATCCTGGGCGTTCGCCACGCCGGCGAGTAATTTTGGGGGATATTCATCGCGGAATACCATGTCGCCTTTGCGCACGCCTTGGTCACGTACGTCTTGGTACGCTCCCGTCGGCGTTTACGCAGGCTCCTCGTCTTCCGTGCGACTATCCTCCCAAAATGGGCGCGACTTTTGCGCAAATGCGCCGTGGTCACGGTACGCTCCCTGCGTCGCTTACGCGCACTCCTTGTCTTGCTTGCATCTATTGACTCAAATGCGCCGTGTTTTCGGTAAACTTCCTCGGGTTTTCCTCGCACTCCTTGTCCTTCGCGCGACTTTTGCGCAAATACCCCGCGGTCACGGTGCGTTTGCGGCGCGGTGTTTGCGCAAATATTCCGCAAGTGCCTGAACAGATATCCTCTATCGCAGGGCGGCGTCGTCCTGCACAACAGGAGACCATATGAAAGTTGTTTACGTCAATGAAAAATGGTGCCTCGGCTGCCACCTGTGCGAGTACGAGTGCGCCTTTGCCAATTCGGGCGATACCGACATCGTCCACGCCCTCAAGGGCAAGAAGATCTTTCCCCGCATCAAGGTGGAGGAGGGTGACGGCGTCAACTTCGCCGTCAACTGCCGCCATTGCGAGGACCCGATCTGCGTCAAGAGCTGTATTGCGGGTGCGCTCTCCAAGGACGAGCACGGCGTCGTGCTCATCGATAAGGACAAGTGCGTCGGCTGCTTCACCTGTGTCACCGTCTGCCCGTACGGCGCGATCATGCCGGGCGAGGACGGCAAGGCGGCGCAAAAGTGCACGCTCTGCACGCAGAACCTTGTGGGCGAGCCCAACTGCGTCAGGCACTGCATCAATCAGGCGATCGTCTTTGAGGACAGGGGGTAAGCCATGCAATACGTCATCATCGGAAATTCCACCGCGGCGACCTTCGCGATCGAGGGCATCCGCGCCGTCGACAGGGCAGGGAGCATCACCGTCATTTCGGACGAGACCCGTCCCGCGTACGGCCGCCCGCTCATCTCCTACTATCTCTACGGGCGCATCAAGTTGGAGAATACCGACTATCGCTCCGCATCCTTCTATACGGACAACGGCGTGGCCGTCAAATACGGGGTACGTGCCGAAAAAATCGATCCCGAGAAGAAAAATGTCGCGCTCTCGGACGGCAGCGCGATCGGCTATGATAAGCTGCTCGTCGCCACGGGCTCCTCGCCCCTCGTCCCGCCCGCAGAGGGGCTGGATACCGTCCAATACCACACCTTTATGACGATGGATTCCGCGCTCGCGCTGGAAAAGGAACTCTCCCCCGAAAAGCGCGTGCTCGTCGTCGGCGCGGGGCTGATCGGGCTCAAGTGCGTCGAAGGCATTTTAGATCGCGTCGGCTCAGTCACCGTCGTCGATCTCGCGGCGCGCATCCTGCCCAGTATCCTCGATGAGGAGAGCTCGGCGATCGTGCAAGAGCGCCTTGAAGCGCGCGGCGTCAGCTTTGTCCTCGGCGACTGCGCCGTGAGGTACGCCCCCGGGCTTGCCACGCTGCGCAGCGGCAAAGAGGTGCCCTTTGACATCCTCGTCATCGCGGCGGGCGTGCGTCCCAACGTCTCCCTCGTCAAGGAGGCGGGCGGCGAGGTAAACCGCGGCATCGTCGTCAACGACCGTCAGGAGACGACCATCCCCGATGTCTACGCCGCAGGGGACAACTGCGAGAGCTATGACATCTGCTCGGGGACGCGGCGCATTCTGGCGCTGCTGCCCAATGCCGCCTTCCAGGGCGAGACGGCGGGCAGGAACATGGCGGGCGGCGACGCGGCGTTCGACAAAGCTGCGCCCTTCAATGCGCTCGGCCTGTTCGATACCCACATTGCGACGGCGGGCGTCTACGAGGGCGAAGCGTACACCGACACCTCGGAGGGCTATAAGAAACTGTTCGTCAAAGACAACAAGCTGGTCGGCTTTATTCTCATCGACTGCATCGAGCGCGCGGGTATCTACACCTCGCTCATCCGCGAGCAGACCCCGCTCGACACGGTGGACTTTGAACTGCTCAAAAAGAACCCCGCGCTCATGGCGTTTGCGCGCGGAACGCGGGCAGAAATTCTTACAAGGAGGCGCTGATATGATCGTTCATGCGGGAGATATGCACTTCAAGGCGCTCGGCGACCTCGTCCGCGGCGCACAGGACAGGGAGATCGTCATCGAAAACTGCATCGGACAGCGCTATATCGGCGCGGGCTCGTCGGGCAAGAAGATCGAGATCATCGGCACGCCCGGCAACGCGCTGGGGGCGTACCTCAACGGGACGGACATCGTCGTGCGCGGCAACGTGCAGGACGCCGTCGGCGATACGATGAACTGCGGTTCGATCATTGTCCACGGCGGCGCGGGCGACGCGCTCGGCTACGCGATGCGCGGCGGCAAGATCTTCATCCGCGGCAACGTCGGCTACCGCTGTGGCATCCACATGAAGGCGTACATGAACTTCAAGCCCGTCATCGTCATCGGCGGCAGGGCGGGGAGCTTCCTCGGCGAATATCAGGCGGGCGGGCTCATCGTTGTGCTCAATTTAAGTGACGAAAGTCCCGTCGTCGGCAACTTCTGCGGCACGGGCATGCACGGCGGGGAAATGTACCTGCGCGGTGAAGCGCTGCCGCCCAACCTTCCGCCGCAGGTCAAGGCAGAGCGCGCGGAGGGCATCTCCGATCCCTGGGTGCGCTCCATCATCACGGAGTACGCCGGCGTGTACGGGCTGGACGCGGAAAAACTGCTCGCGGACACCTATTACCATTTAAGTCCCAACGTCGACAATCCCTATCACAGAATGTATATCAACAACTGAAAAAAGCCCGCGTGCAAAGCGGGTTTTTGATTGCGCAAAACACGGCGCGCAGCGACGCATAAAGCGCCGTTGTGCGCCGTTTTATGAAAAAAACGGTTCGCTGCGGAAAAACCCGCATGCAACTTTCGGCAAATGATCGGCAGCTCTTGTCAACGGATGCGTTTTGTGCTATAATGAAGCAATGAAACTCATCGACTGCAAACCCTATACGGGCATGCGGGTGTGCGTGGCGCTCTCGGGCGGGCGGGACTCCGTCGCCCTTCTTCATGCACTCAAAACCGGGGGCGTCAAGGTTTCTGCGCTCACCTGCGGACACGGCATGCGCGCCGCATCGGAGGCGGACATCGCCTTCGTCGAAGGACTTTGCCGCGATTGGAATGTGCCGCTGCGCGTCTTTCGCGCCGACATCCCCGCGCGCGCAAAGGCGCAGAAGCGGGGACTGGAGGAGACTGCCCGTGTATGGCGCTACGAGTGCTTCGCGCGTGTTGTTGCGGAGGGGGAGGCAGACACCGTCGCAACCGCGCATCATAAGGACGACCTTGCCGAAACGCTGCTTTTCCGCCTGGCGCGGGGGACGTCGTCGGCAGGGCTGAATGCCTTTCCCGCGCGGGAGGGTATCGTTCGCCCCCTTCTCGGCGTCACGCGCGCGCAGATCGACGCCTACGTTGCGGAGCACGCGCTCCCCTTTGTCGAAGACGAAAGCAATGCGGACGTTGCGTTTTCGCGCAACCGCATCCGCCACAACGTCCTGCCTGAGCTGGAGCGTGCCGTGCCGGGTGCACAGAGCAACCTTATCGCATTCGCGGCGCGCGCCGCTGAGGACGACGCCTGCCTTTGTGCGCTGGCGGCGGAGCATGTCCGTGTCGAGGACGGCATGGTGCATATTCCGCTTGCGCTGCCCATGCCCGTCTTTTCGCGCGCGGTCGTGCAGGCGCTATCGTTTCTGGGCGTGACGCGCGACTATACCGCGGCGAACGTCGCGCAGGCGGCGCGGCTCAGGGAGCTGCAGAGCGGGCGGCGCGCCTGTCTGCCGTGCGGGGTCGAGGCCGTGCGCGAGGGGGATGCCGTCGTGTTCTGGCGGCCGCGGGGGTCATGTCCGCAGGAGCTGCCCTTTGCATACGGCACGTTTCAACTGGGCGACGATACGGTCATGGTGTCCCCGTCCGAGGCGCCCGGCGCGCTCATGGCGGACATGGATGCCTTCCCCGCGGGCTGCGTCCTGCGCACGCGGCGGGAAGGGGACAGGATCACGCCCTTCGGAGGCGGGCGCAAGACGCTCAAGAAGTTTTTATGCGATAAAAAGATCCCCGCGCGGATCGGACATGGGCTGCCCCTCGTCGCCAAGGGGAGCGAGGTATATGCCGTCATCGGTGTGGAGATCGCGGACGGCGTAAAAGTGACGGAAAAAACGGCGCACAGGGTTTGGCTTTCCGTCGTACCGTGCGCGCAGGCAGAATAAGAGAACAAAATACACAGGAGGAACAAGGGATGCACCCCGATTGCGAGAGGATATTGCTGTCGGAACAGGAGATCGCGGCGCGCGTTCAGGAGGCGGGCGCCTGGCTGGATGAAAAATTTGCGGGGACGGTCCCCGTCGCCGTATGCAACTTAAAGGGGAGCGCGGTGTTCTTTGCGGACGTCCTGCGCGCCACGCACCTGGATATGGAAATGGACTTCATGGCGGTGAGCTCGTACGGCGCAAATGCCGTATCGTCCGGCAAGCCCTTCGTCAAGCGCGACCTCTTTTCCTCCGTCGAAGGAAGGGACGTGCTGCTCGTCGAGGATATCGTGGATACGGGCAGGACGCTCGTCACCCTGCGCCAATTTTTTAAGGAACGGGGCGCGAGATCTGTGACCGTCGTCGCTCTGCTCGATAAACCCGCGCGGCGCGTCGTGGATGCGAATGCGGATTTTATCTGCTTTTCCGTCGAGGACGAGTTTCTCGTCGGCTATGGGCTGGACTATGCGGAAAAGTACCGCAATCTGCCCTATATCGGGATCCTGAAGCGCAGCGTCTATGAGAAATAAACCGTGCCGTCGTTGATCTTCTCGGAGGACCCCGGATATTTTGAAAGCAACGGAAACGAAAAAGAGATAAGATTTTTGAAAATCTTATCTCTTTTTTAATCTTTTGTGAAATGCGCATTGCCTGCGCTCTTGTTGTGATCACACTTCACTGAATTGCGCGGAAGAGAGGGTATACCGCAAGGTCCCCAGCGAATGCAGGATGGGAACGTCCATGCGCAGAAGCACATTGCGATAGGTGTTGTTGTTGCTGTCTGAGAGAGCGGCATAGGTGTAGCTCTGTGAAAGACCGCCGTTTCCGCCCGAATAACTAAGCGAGAAAGTGTAGGCAGGAATTTCGTGTTCCGCGGTTTCAGCACCGTTTAAGGAAAAATTCAGTGTTGTCGACGCGGATGTCGCCGCATCTGTCAGCGCCACGGTCGCTTGTTGGCGGGTCACGGGATTGACGGAGCGGAACGTGATGCCCGAGGAGGGATTGACGGCGCGCAGGGCAAAGAGGATCTGCTCGTTATCGAAGTATGTCCCGCTGCCGCTCAGAGCGATCTCGTATGTGTCGCTCTTGTCGTTGATGCGGTTGTCGATCTGAACCGTCGCTCCGGTGCAATCGCTGTTGTAGGTCGTTGTGTATGTGTAGTCGTACGTTTCGTACGCATCTTCCATCGTTTCAGGTGTAACGGTGACGGGAGAGTGGGAGAGCACCGTTTTGATGCTCTCGACGGGGGCGAGCGAGTAACGAATATCGCGGAACCAGACCTCGGACGTGACGACGTCTTCAAATGTTTCCGTCTCACCGTTTACGGTATAGGTAACGGGAATATTCAGCGTGCTCGTCAGGTGATAGCAAGTTTCGTTTTCCCCGCCTGCAAGCACCTTGTTTTCTGCAGAAAGAACGGTTGTGTAGCTGCCTTCCCCGTAGCTGAGAAAATTGTTCCCGTCCGATGATTCAAACAACACAAGATACCTGAGTTCTTCGCGTGTATTGGCGTTGATTGTGGAATTGGTACGGCTGTACCAGTTGGCGCTGAGCGCCAGATTATTTACCGCCGTGCATGCCGTCAGTGCGAGAAAGGGGACGGCAAGAGCAAGGCAGGCGAAAGATGTTTTTTTCATGGAAAGCTCCGGATCGTCAGTTTTTTCTCATTATAACATAAAATTTTTTGTTTGTAAAAAATAATCGAAGAAATACAGGGAAATTTTTATGAAAACTGACGGGAAAGTATGATATAATGTTGGAAGTCGGAAAAGGAGAAGAGAATTATGGCAATGATCATCGGTGCGCCGACGCCGGACGATGCGCTTGCGGCGTTGGCACACTGCGTGAAGCGGTGCGAAGAGCGCGGCGAGCAGAACCTCGTGTTCTGTGAGGACAGTCTTACATTGCTCGCCGAACGCGCCGTTCTGGCAGAAACGGGCGGGACGTTCCTTACGGAAGTTACGACGTTTGCCCGGTTTTTGTCGGGCGAGCGGCAAGTACTTTCCAAACAGGGGTCTGTCATGGCGCTCTCTGCCATTCTTACGGATTGTGAGGGGGAATTGTCTTGTTTTTCTGCGGGCGCTGCGGAGACGGTTTATGAAACACTTGCGCAACTCGCCGCTTCTCGAGTGGATGCAGCGCAGCTCCGGGCGGGCGCGGAAGCAACGGAGGGGGCGCTCCGCGCAAAGCTCACCGATCTTGCGCTGCTTTCTGAGCGGTACGCCTCTTTTCTTTCGGAAAACGCATTGCTGGATGAGAGCGGATATCTTGCGCTTCTTCCCGAAGCGATCGGAAAGCGCCTGGCGGGGATCAATGTTTTTTTTGTTGCGTTCCCGTCTTTTACGCGTCAGGCAGCGGAAGGGATCCGTGCGGCGGCGGAAAACGCGGCAAACGTTACGGGTATCTTTCTTGCGGGGAAGGAGCCGCTGTATACCAACGAAGCGGCGCGCGTTTTTCGGGACATCTGTGCGGAGATCGGAGAGACGGAGATCGTCATGGCGCCGTGTACGCTGACGGAAGATGCTGAGCGCGTGCGCTGTGGACTGTTTGCGCCCGAAGTGTTTTCTCTGCCACCTGAAAAAACGCAGCGCGTCTGTATGTTTTCCGCACAGGATGAAGCGGAGGAAGCGAACACCGTGTGTGCGCTCATCAAACGTTATATAGCGAAGGGATTGCGCTATCGGGATATCGTCGTGCTGACGCCGGATGAGGAAAGCCGCCTGGTGATGGAAAAGGTGTTTTCCTCCTACCGAATCCCCTATTTTGCGGACAGGAAACGACCTTTTTCCCGTCATCCGTTCGTGCGATTCGTGGTGGCGGCTCTTCGCGCGGTCGCCGATGGCGGCAGACCGGAATCGGTGGACGCTGTTGCTGCCAATGTATGCTTCGGCGCGTCGCACGGTTATCGCAATTATCTCATGAAATACGGGAATTGGCGCGGCGGGTATCGGCGCGCCATACGGGAGGACGTGCAGGGCATATCATTGGACGAAGTTGCCTTGCTGCGCGCCTGCCGGGAACGCATGCTGCGCGTACTGGATGCGCTTCCCCGCAGAGGCAGTGCGCAGGATTTTGCGGACGCGATCGCCATGCTGCGCGCGTTCGTCGGGGCGGACTCTGTGATTCAAACGCTTTCTGCGCATGCAGAGGGAGAGGAACAGACGTTCCTGAAACTGGATAAGCTGGACGGCATGCTGGCGGAACTTCGCGTTGCGGGGGGAAAGATCTTTACGGCGCGCGAATTCGCGGCGCTCTTTGAGAGCGGCGCCGCTGCGCTCAAGACGGCAATGATCCCTTCGTTGTCAGACACGGTATACCTCGGCGATGCAACGGACAGCCGTTTCGCGCGCGCAAAAGTGCTGTTCCTGACCGGTCTGACAGATGCGCTTCCCCGTACGGGGGAGGATACTTCCGTCATTACCGATGCAGAGATGGACAGGCTGGCCGCGCTTTCCGTACATGTAGAACCGGCGATCTCTGTCGTCAATGCCCGTGCCAGAGAAAGTTTTGCGCTCAACGCATGTGCTTTTTCGGATGAATTGTATGTGAGCCGTCCCGTAAAAGTGCGCGGCGAAGAACGTGCGGCGGGGGAAGCGTATTCCTATTTGAGCCGCTTGTTTGCATCTGCTCCGCTGCCTGATTTGTTTCCCTATGACTGTTCGGAACGCGTACCTGCGTTGTTAAAGCTGCTTGCGGCAAAAGCGGATTTTGAAGAGGGAAGGGAGCACGATCCGAAGCTGTTTTCCTCCGTCTGGGCGGCGCTCGCCGAGCGCGTGGGGGAGGATACGCTGCGCAATCTCACCGAGGGAGGCGAGAAAGAGCCCGTCCCGGAGGCAGCGCAGCTTTATTTCGCCGGGGAGACGTCACCCACCCTTCTCGAAGGATATTTCGCTTGCCCGTATGCGGGATTCATGAAGCATGTTCTGCGTGTCAAAGAGAGAGAGGAGGGAGCCGTGCTTGCCCGGGACGCGGGGGATTTCGTGCATAAAGTGCTTGAACGCATGGGGAGCGCGCTGGGAGAACTTTCGTCTGAAGCGGACTGTCGTGCGCTGGCACGCAATACGGCGATCTCGCTCATGAACGAAGCAAGGTATGCCGTTTATGACGATACGGGCGCGAGTCGTTATGCGGGCGAACGGCTGATCGCCGAATGCGAACGGGTTTCCTGTGCGGTGTATGCCTCCGTACACGGTTCGGCGTTCCGTATCCGCGATCGGGAAGAGGAACTGTCTCTTCCCGCGCTTCGGATGAAGGGAAAAGCGGACCGTGTGGATACGGCGGGCGATTATGTGCGCGTCGTGGATTACAAAACGGGACATTTTGATGCTTCTGCCACAGCATATTATACGGGAAGGAGTCTTCAGCTGGAATTGTATCTTTTGGCAGCCTCTGTCGGAGGACGGCCTGCGGGCGCATTTTATTTCCCGGCCGAGGACAGGTTTACTGCGCCCGAAGACGCTAAATTTCGCATGCAGGGATTTTATAATTCCGATGTCGCCGACCTGCTTGACAGCGTGGCGGGAGCCAAGGGGGGGCTTTTTGACGGGGCGCCTTCCCGCGGGCTTGCGGAAGCGGAGTTTAAGGATTTTCTCACCTACGGCACATTGGTCGCGGATCGGGCGCGGCGGGAAATGCAGGCGGGGAATGTACGGCCTTCTCCCTATGAAGGTAGCTGCGATTATTGCGCGTTCCGCGGTGCATGCGGTTTTACGGGTGAGCCGCGCAAAGAAAAAGGAGTGCAAGCTGCGGAAATTGCCGCGGTGGTGCGCGGAGCCAAGGAGGACATATGAGTGTTACGCTGACAGAGGAACAGCGCGCAGCCATTGATACGCGCGGAGAGGTCATTGTCTCCGCGTCGGCGGGGAGCGGCAAGACCTTTGTGATGATCGAGCGGCTCGTTTCTCTGATATTGGGCGGAGAGGATGTCCGGAATATCCTTGCCGTTACATTTACCAACAAGGCGGCGGCGCAGATGCGCGACCGCCTGCGGCTTGCGCTTCTGAAAGGGATCGGGGAAAGTTCGGGTGCCGAACGGGAAAGGCTGAAAGCGCAGCTTGCGGCGCTTCCGCTCGCCGAGATCAGTACCATTCATGCCTTTTGCGGGCGGCTCATCCGTACTTATTTTTATGCGGCAGGCGTCGATCCGTCATTTCGGATTGTCGGCGGCGAGGATGCCGAGAGCGCGGGACTCCGTACGCGCGCGCTGGATGACGTGTTCGAGCAGGCATATGCGGCAGCCGATCCTTCTTTTCGCCTCCTTCTGAGTGTTTATTTTCGTAAGAAAAAGGATACGGCGCTGCGCAGTCTGGTTGTCGAACTTTATCAGAAAGCGCGGGGGTTGGCCGGGTATGAGCAGATCCTTGCAGACATGGGGGCGTCGGACGGTTTTGATGAGATCTGTTCCGTGCTTGTCTCCGATCTTCACACACGCGCGGACATGGTCATACGCGGGCTGGAAGAGCGGGGGCATATCTATGCTGCGCTCGGAGAGAAATTTACGGCTCTTGCCGACATGGTCATTTCAGTCTGCCGAAACATAGCGGCGCGGGAAGACTTGTTCGCCATGACGGGCGTGCTGTCGGAATGCGCGGCAATGGGACGCATGCCTGTCAAACGCAGCGCTTCGGATGAGGAGCGTGCTGCGATCGGGTTTTTGTCAGGTGCCAAGAAGGAGACTTCGGGTATGCTTTCGGAAATTTCATCTTATGCGGACCGTGAAACGGAATATGCGCGTTATCGGCAGGCAAACGAACTTGCACAAGCGCTCGGACAGCTTGCTCTCGCCTATGACGCCGCTTATGCCCGAGAAAAACGGGAGGCGGGCGTGCTCGATTACAACGATCTTGAACAGCTCGCGCTTCGTTTGCTGGACAATGCGACGGTGCGGAGCGATCTTACGGCAAGATATCATGCGGTGTTCGTGGATGAATATCAGGACGTCAATCCCGTACAAGAGGCGATCCTGTCCCGCTTGGGCAGCGGCGAGATATTTCTGGTCGGCGACGCCAAACAGGCGATCTATGGTTTTCGTGGCAGCCGTTCGGAGTTTTTTGAGGAAAAGGAACGCAGCCTTGCGCGGTCATTGCGGCTTTCTGCGAATTTTCGTTCCGCGCCTGCCGTACTTGAGGCAGTCAATTTTGTTTTCTCGGATATAGCAGAGGGATATGTCCCCATGCGCGGCGGCGAACGATACGGCGAGCATCGGGGCGAAGTGAAATATTATTTGCTTCCCAAGCGAAAGACGGCGGAAGGGGAGACGCGCGGCGTTTACTCCGTTTTGGGGCATGCGGGCGCGGAACGCGAGGATGCGCTTGCGGAGGAAGTCGCCCGGCTTGTGGAAACGGAATTGGGCACGGAATGGTTCGATGCCGATACGCAGACCGTGCGAAAAGTGACTTTCGGCGATATTGCCGTTCTCACCCGCCGCCGGGAAGGTGAAGCGGCGCACATTGCCCGCGCATTGCTTGCGCGCGGCGTTCCGGTCACGGCTGCGGCTGAGGTCAATGTGTGCGATTTTTTTGAAGCACGTCTGCTTATCGACTGGCTCTCTTATTTGGACAATCCCGAGCAGGATATCCCTTACTGTACGGCGCTTCTCTCGTCGGTGGGCGGGATGACCGAGCGGGATCTCACGCAGGTACGCCTTTATTTCCGGGAAAAAGGCGTTTTGCAGGACAGCTTCCGTGAGGCATGCGCTGCGTTTGAGAAGGAACAGCCTGTACATCCTGTGGCGCGCAGGCTTACTGCTTTTCGTGTGCTTACGGAAGAGTTGAGGGCGCATACACAGACGGAAACTGCAGCAGAGATCATGAACGAATTGCTTGCGCTCGGTTTGGAAGCCCAGATCGCCGCCAAGGAGGGAGGGCGCAGCCGCCTGGCGCGGGTCCGGCGTCTCGTAGCGGAAGGGGAGAGCGCGGACGTCAATACCTTTCTTGCCCGCCTTCGCGCATGCAATTATCAGATCGGATATGCTGAGAGCGGCGGCGAAGATTCCGTCCGCATTGTCACCATGCATTCTTCCAAAGGGCTGGAGTACCCGGTCGTCATACTTGCGGGGACGGATGTTCGGTTCCGCGGCGGCAGCGAGCGGGATGAGGTCATGTTCGCACAGCCCGTGCCCCGGGCGCAGCCGGTTGCGGCGCCCAAGGCGTACGATACGAAAAACAAACTGGTGTATACGACTGTCCTGCGTCGGGCATGTGCGGTCGCGGAAGAGACGGCAGAGCGGAAGGAGGAGCGGAACCTGCTCTATGTCGGGATGACGCGTGCCAAGTACCGTCTGCACATCATCTTCCGGGAGCAGGCGGAACGCGCTCTTACTCCCGCCCGAGCAAAGCGGTTTTCCGATTTCTTTGATTTCCGTGCCTGTGCGCGGTGGTTTGTGCCGGAGGCGCACCAAGAACAGATGGCGCCTGCTCGTCGCTCTCTTGTGCATCGGCCCGACGCGCATCTGCGCGATGCCGTGCTTGCGGCGTATGAACGGCCCTACGCGTGGGAGGAGAGCGTCCGTATCCCTGTTAAAAGTTCTGCAACGGCGCTTTTGTCGCGGCAGTCGGCAATGGATGGAGACAAATTCCGTTTTCTTGATGAGGCGGAACCGTTTGACGGTGAGACGAGCAAGGAAGCCGGCATTGCATATCATGCTTTTTTGCAGCATGTGCGCTATGGGAGCGAGGTCGGTCCCGAACTCGCGCGCATGCAGCGGGAGGGGCTGCTCTCTGCAGAACAGGCGGCGCTACTGGACGTCGGACAGCTTGAAAAAATACTTGCGCTTCCCGTCCTTGCTTCGCTTCAGGGGAGACGTTATCGCCGAGAGCAGTCCTTTCTCGTGCGGCTGCAGGCGGACGAAATCCTGGATACGGAAGCTACGGACGAGATCGTATTTCAGGGAGCGGTGGATTTGCTCGCGGAGGATGAAGCGGGGTATATCGTTATCGATTATAAATATTCCGTTCTCCCCGATGCGGCGCTGCGGGAAAAGTACGCGGTGCAGATTCTGTTGTACAGAAAGGCGGTTGCGCGGGTACTTAGGATCGATGAGAATACCGTGCGCGCATATATAGTGAATATCGCGCGCTGCCGGGAACTCTCGATGTGAGTTTTTTCGCGTGGATCCGGCACAAATTTTTATATTTTTCCTTATATTTTTCTAGTGGATTGGATATCCTTGAACGGAGGTCATTACATGGAAATTTTCAGACAGGTTTTGGAAGTATTTGCGGCGGTACCCGCGTGGGTCCCGCTCATCCTCTGTCCGGCGCTCACCGTGGCGTCGGCGGTTGCATTCGCCGTTTTCGGCGGACGCAGGGCATATCCCGTGCTCGCGGGGATTTTGGGGGCGGCAGGCGTTGCGATTATGAGTGCGGCGGCAACCGTCGGCGAAACCCTTTGTTATGCCGCGCTGTTTTCGCTCATCGCATGCGCAGCAGGGTTGCTCCTGCTTTTGCCAAAACATGCAAAGAAGCTGCGCCGCACCTCGCGCGATGAGCGCATCTATCAGCGATTCCGTGCGGAATTGTCCAATGCGCCCGCGCAGGCATCCGCTCAACCGGCTTCGCCTGCAAAGGTATGTTGTTTTGAAGAGGAAACACCCGTGCAGGAAGCGCCCGAACTTTCGTATGCGTTGTCGCTTCTCGATAAGCTTCGCCGCGAGGAACTTGCGGCAACAGATCGTCTGGAGGCGGACATGCTCGGAAAAACGCTGCTTGCGATGCGGGGACGGCTGCTGACCATGGATGAAAAAAATACGCTCAACGACTGTCTTGCTTCCGTACTCAAACTGACGGCAAAGTATAAACTCTGACGCGGATGCAGATACGATGAATTGTGTAAATCAATGAGACGCGCCCGCAGGCATAATGCCTGCGGGCGCGTCATGCTGTTATTTCAGGTGCGCCATGCCCTCATCCAGAAGGAAACGGACATGATCGCGCACGGTCTCTTCAAGGGGACGCGGGGTGTATCCAAATGTACGCTGCGTCTTTCCGAGCGGGAAATCCGCACGCGCTCTGAGCGCTTTGAGCGCGGCGTTTGTGTAAAGCGGTCGTGTGCCGTTGCATTTTGCCGCCAAGAGCAGAAAGGGTGCGCCCAGCTTGGCCACCCACAGCGGGAGCGTACGGGGAACGCGCCGTCCCGTCATTTCGGCAATGACGGAAAGTACGTCGTTTATCTCGTCGGGACGGTTGGCAAAGATGTAACACTCGCCGGCCTTCGCCCGTTCGACGATGGCGGGAAGAACGTCGGCAACGTCGCGGATATCAAAATCGTTGTATCCGCCCTTGACGGAAGCAGGCAGCCTTCCTTCGATAAATTCGATCATCATCTGTGTCATATGGCTGTAGGAATAATCTCCGGGGCCAAGGACGCTTGCGAGAAGCAAAATGCTGGCGTTCAGTCCGCGCTCGCGGACGGCATCGAGTACGATCCTGTCTGCTTCCGCTTTGGCGCGGGCATAATCCGTCTCACAACGTGCGGGATCAGGGACATAGGTCGCGTCCTCGTCGAAAATGCCGCCCAATGCTTCAGTAGAGGAGATGTGGAGCAACCTGGCGTGATGCGTGATGCACCGTGCGGTCACCTCACGCGTTCCTTCCACGGTCACGTTGTATAGTTCCCGTCTGCTGCCTTCGCCGATGGTCACCTTTGCTATGGTGTGAATGACGACAAAAGGTCCGTCTCCCGCAAAGAGCGCGTCGAGCGCATTGCCGTCCGAGATATCGCCGTATACAAGCGTGGGGGCGTGCTCCCCAAAGATCCTCTGTGCTTTTTCCCTGCTGCGCGCAAGCCCGACGACGCGGCAGCCTTCGTCAAGCAATTTTTTTGTAAGCACGTTTCCGACGTAACCCGTACAGCCCGTTACAATGTAAGTGATCGTCTTATCCATACAAATATTATACGGCAAAATCTGCACCGACGCAAGCGTTTGGGGGCATTGCAATTTTTTGAGAAATCTGATATAATAAAACAAGCAAACATCTTTTTTTGCGAACTGGTTGAATTCGATCGGTCGGAAACGCTGTATGGAGCTTGTATATGAAAGAACTGCTCGAACGTTTCAAACAACCGCGCGGTGCGTGGCTGATCGTTGCATGGCTGTTGGGACTTGGCGGGGCGGCGTGCAGTATCGCAGTCGTTGCGATTGAGGCAGAAGGCTGGTGGGTATACCTCGTATATACGCTTGCCGCTCTCTTTTTGGCATATGCGATCTACGCGCTCGTAAAATTTGTGCCTCGGGCGTCGGGCAGCATCGCCGCGCTCGGGAAAAAATATCCCGCACTCGGCAAATGGCTGGGGACATATGAGCACCGCACGCTGCTCTTTTCGGCATGTTCATTTGTCGTCAACGTCGGGTATGTCGTATTAAATCTGGTCATCGCGGTGCTTACGGCGTCTCTTTGGTACGGCGCGCTCGCGGCTTACTATTTTGCTTTGGGCGCACTTCGGTACGATGTCCTCGGCGGAACGCGGGTGGCGAAAAAGCGCATCAAAGACGAGCGGTCGCTTACGGCGGAAAAGCTCAGGATCTATCGGAACTGCGGTATTGCGCTCCTTATTCTGGAAGGGCTGTTCATGCTGGCGATGGTACAGTTTCTTCTCTCTTCCGGCGGTCGGCTGGAAGAGATCGCGATGCAAAATCTGCATACATATACAATGATCACCATGATTGCATCGGCGGCATATACCTTTTATAAAGTAGCGTTTGCGATTTATAACGTTGTGAAGGTGCATAAGATGGACGATCCCGAGCTGTGGGCGTTGCGTAACATCAATCTGACGGCCGCGCTCGTTTCGTTGATCGCGCTTCAGACGACGATGACGCTTTTTCTTGAACAGACGCTCTCTTCTGCCATGCGGATCTTGAACGGTATTGCGGGGACAGCGGTCGGTTTGTTTGTTGCGGGACTTGCGGTCGTGATGATCGTGCGCGCGAACGGAAAACTGCGGCAGCTTCGGATCGATGTCCCGTCCGGACAAAATGATTCGGAAAAAAGAAACGGATAAAGGTTATTGAATCCGTATACGAACGCGGGCCCCCCCAGCGCGGGGGGGGGGGGGTTTTTTTTTTTTTTTTTTTTTTGTTGGGGGGTTTAAATTAAACAACCCCCCCACCCCCCCCCCCCCCCGCGCGGGCGG
>ERZ1090879.808-NODE-808-length-18400-cov-10.797056_pt1 | contig 18400 bp, 18 predicted proteins | sample MGYA00478472_ERZ1090879 | MGnify/ENA primary metagenome ERZ1090879 (study PRJEB33644, sample SAMEA5815723) | chicken gut metagenome | biome: Chicken; feature: Gastrointestinal Tract; material: Caecum | place: Ireland | collected 2019-01-01 | study: A study of the... | reverse complement strand
CTTTCAGGAATTCTTCCGCATGATATCCGCCCCGGCTGGGCTGGTAATCATACAGACGGATCGGCGGCAGCCCGTCATTTCCGGAGCCATACAGCCACATATAGGACTTGGACTGTGCCGTTTTCCCTTCCTCCTTCAGTACCTGGCAGGGTGTTTCATCCGCATGGATGATGTCCCTCTCCAGCAGATGCTGGTGAAGCTGTTCATACACCGGCTCCATATAATCTATGCCGCATTTGATGACCCAGTTCGCCAGTGTCGCCCTGGAAAGCTTCACTCCAAGCTGTTTCCAGTCCGCCTCCTGCCGGTAAAGCGGGACGCTGTTCACATACTTCTGGTACATCACGTAAGCAACCGTGGATGGGGATGCGAGACTATGCTTCAGCAGCGGGCTTGGGGTTTCTGCCCCAACGATAACAGAAGCGCCGTCTTTTTTGCATTCCGGGCAGCCAAGGACTTCCTGGACATACTGGATCCGTTCCACTTTCGCAGGGATGATCCGCAGTTCTTCACGGACAACCTTTTTCCCGATGACTTCCATTGGAGTATTGCAGTAGGGGCAGTTCCTGTCCTCATCCGCTGCCGCGCAGGGAACTTCGATCACAGGCAGCCCTGCAAGGATCTCTTCCCTGGTGGCCTTTGGTTTCTTTACCTTGCGGTTATAACCGCCAACAGTCTCTTCCAGAGCCGGTTCCGGGACAGAAGGATCCGCGGCAGCTTCCGCTTCATTGAACAGATCCATCTGTCCTGGGAATGCCTCTTTTTTTGTTTTTTCGCTGGAAGACGCGAACAGCTTTTTCTTCAGATATTTGACTGTCTCATTGAGATTTGCGATCGTCTGGTTCAGCTGTGCGGTCTGCTCCTCATGGCTTTTGGTCATCTGCTCGATCGTAAGACGCTGGCTGTCCACCAGCTGACGAAGGGATTCAATTGTCTCTTTCTGAAGCTGCACGAGCGCTTCCATCTCTGACTGCGGCATTAAAGGACCACCTTTCTTTTCACTGGGTCCTATTATACCGGAAATCCAGCAGAAAAGCGAATTTTCCGCCGTACTGCCGTCGTCACTTTGACGAAAGGAAAATGTGGAAAACACATAGCTTCGGCGGAATATTCCCTATGAAAAACGTTGGGTTTTCCACACGCAAACAGTAACCCGGGGGAAATGGAAATCGTTATCCCCCTAATCTCCCGGCGGTTCCATTGTTACGTGGATAACCCATCAGCAGCGTTTTTTCCACCTTATAAGGAAAGAAAAAATTTCTCCCTTTTGCACAAAGGTCAAAAGTCCTTTCTCCCGGCAGGCCGGATTGCTTTGGGCTGATCGATGGAAAGCCCTTCTAAAAGCCAGCGGTATTCCTGCCGGGTAAGATTCCTTACTTCGGAAGAATCCCGGGGCCACTGAAACCGCCCATTATCTAAACGTTTATAATAGAGACAGAATCCATCCCCTTCTTATCCGAATATTCGGATAAATGGGAGACGGATTCCTTCTCCTTTACAAAAGACTGGAGCTTGGCGGCTTCAGCTGGCCCCGTACCAAAGAAGAGGCCATGGAGATCACGCCGGAACAATACCAGGCACTCATGCAGGGGCTGGAGATCGTATCCAGACACCCGATCCAGAAAGCGCAGCCCGGCGCGCTCCTGTGATACGTTGTGCAAAATGGAGAAATTTAAAAATCTTTTCCGGTTCGCCTTCGCAGATACAGTAGAAGCTATCCACATCCGGGTCTCCTACCATTCATTCCATTCAGAGTACTCCACAGCGATCGGTTGCTATGTGGATAAGTACTCTGAAAAACTGAAAAAACCAGTAGTTTTTTCGGTTTTTCAGAGTGTTTATCCTTTGGTGAGAATGACGGACTCATTTTTCGTCCGGTTCGCTTTTTCATACGGTTTGCGGTACAATAGTCCCAGAAAGACAAAGACGAGGAGCGCCGAACATGACGAAGATCTACTCACCGGAAGAACTGAACCGTTTCAGCAGGGAAACACTCGTAGCAGTGATCCTGTCCATGCAGGATCAGCTGGCCAGGCTGAATACAAACATGGGACGCCTGATCGAACAGATCGTGTCTGCAAACAATCGCCGTTATGGGCGCTCTTCCGAAAAGCTGGATGTGATCGCCGGACACCTGGAACTGTAGCTCATCTTTAACGAAGCGGAAGCACTGACCGAGACGCTTTATGTCATCGAGCCCGCAGAAGAGGATGTGATCCAGGTCACGCGCCGGAAGAAAAAAGGAAAGTGCGAGGAAGATCTTAAGGATCTTCCCGTGGAAGTCATTCCCCATACCCTTCCGGAAGAAAAGCTGCAGGAGATCTTCGGCGCTGCTGGCTGGAAGCGGCTCCGGATGAAGTATATAAAAGAGTCCGGGTACAACACTGCCGTCTATACAGTCGAAAAACACCATGTGGCCGTGTATGCCGGAAAGGACAACCAGACGATTGTGAAAGCAGACCGTCCGAAGGAACTGCTCCGAAACAGCATCCTGACCTCTTCCCTGGCTGCAGGCATCCTGAATGCCAAGTATGTCAACGTCCTTCCCTTATACCGGATCAGCCAGGAATTCCTGCGCAATGACATCCACATCTCCCGGCAGGTGATAGCGAACTGGGTGATCCAGTGCGCGGACCGGTATCTGGAATACGTCCTGACTGTGATGAAGGACCATCAGGAAGATACGGATTACCATTTTATGGAAGAACTGCTTCCATAGTCTGAGCAGATGCCGGAAATCTGCAGGAGCAAAACAAAAACAACAAATGTGTAAACCGACCGCCGTTTCCGATGGTCAAAAAATACCCGGGTACTTATGATTTACCGTATACATTTATAACGCAACTGCATTTAGGACAACTGCAGACTTTGGACACTGATTTCATTTGTATTATAATGTCATCTTTTTGTTGTTTGATTTCTACTATCTTCAGATCTTTTTGTAAATGCCGGTCGCTCGTGACACACTGCACGGTTTAACTGGGCCCCGGAATAATCAGAAGAGCCCTAATTCACCGCTATTTACACTTTTCCGGATAAAATTTATCTAAATATAGCTCACTATCCGATTTAATCATCTGATAATCTCCTGTATAACGCTATAATGATTATACTATATGCATGACGATGATTAAAGACAGAAAACGGATAATTGCAGAAGAAGCAAAGCGCTCCGGAATAATCATACCTCGTTAACTGCATTCTTTAGAATTTCGGAAGAGGATTTATAGATTTCATCAAAGGCTTTTGATATAAAAATCGCCTGGCTGTATCCCACATAATCCATTATTTTTTGTTTCCGCACAGTTAAAATGCGAATGCATGCAGCACAGGTCGATCCGCCAGCAAATTACAGCGTACCACTGTGATTCAACCCGACAATTCGGCAGAAAGCAAAATACTTCATATTTATATCATAGGAGCTCATCCCCATGTTTATCGTAAAAACTAAAATGACCATTATGTGGCAACTTAAAAATGATCATTTGGGGATAAGTGTTTATTGTAATCGTATATGATTGCGAGGAATCTAAAATATGAATTTCTTTCATTCGTTTATCTTTATTAATTAGAACAACATAGTCAGCAATTTGGGATGTGTTCTTCCTTAATGAAATAAAAGAAATTACATTATAAGCAGCTTTGACATTGGGAAGCGAAAATAGCTTTCCGATTCTTATAAATTCGTATCTGCCATTTTCTTTCTGAGTAAAAAGAACATATCCAAATTTTTCAATATCATCTTTTTGAGCAATATATCCAGCAACAATACTATTTTCTTTGGCTTGAATAGAAACAACTGAGTATATGTATGTATTGTTATCAGATAGAAGTATTTGTTTGCATAAGTCTTGCGTAATCTGCACAGGCATATAATCTTTTGGTTTGTAAAAGTATATTATCACAAATACAACGAACAAACTTAAACATATGAATAGATATTTTTTTTTCATAAACATTACTCCATTCTAAGTGATTTAGTTAAAAAAATTTGCAATATATATACTTTCTTATACTGTGAATGTGTCTTAAAAATGGATACATAGAAAACAAGAATTCTTGTACAAAGGAAGCCAACGGTATCCTTAAAAATTATCAAGGATACCGTTGGCAATGATTATACAATTGATACAGATACGTTGTGCGGATAACTATATGTCCATGTTTCATATGTGCTCGCATTGATAATACGAATATCCCAAGTAGCCCGTAACGTACTGGCACTCTTTCTAACATTTCCAAAATCTCTTAATATACTAGAAACCGTAAAATAGTGTCCGATCTGTGTTAGTTTATAATTGTCGCTAAATTGTGTTTTAATTGAACGAATATAGTGACCACTATAATTATTATAAGTCTTGTATCCTTCGTTGATATCTACTGTTCCATAATTGCTGAAAGCACTTGGAATAGAAACATCTATATTTAATACACCTATGCTGATTCCCAAACTTGCAGATAATGTTCCTATAGGTAGACCACTCCTTGTCGCAAGACCATCTATATCCGTCGAATACCAAGCAGTATTAGGAATAGAAGATTGACGTAGTGCAGCATTATCAACGTGTAAAGCAGAACTTGTCGAAGAATTATAGTTAGGTGCATCTTGGGCTGTTACAGTCTTTCCCGTTACTTTAACCGTATATCCTTCTATGGCATCTTGCCCAACAAGGACATTAGTGTATGAGCATATAAATGTCAAAGAGATAGTGTGTACCTGTTGAATGATTCCTTCTGTATATGTTTTTGATATTGTGCTCGTAAAACTATTAGTACTGGCGCGAGGCGAAATAGGAATTTCTATTTCGTCAGAATCACTAGGTTGAAACTCTTTGGTGACCCATGATCCAAATTCAGTGGCTTCTGGAAGCGTATTTAAGAATGCTGAATCAATCGGTGAATTATAATCAAACACCTCATAAAGAATATAATTTCTTGTATCTACACTATTATCTCTTAAATATACTTTCAATAAACAGCCGTTTTCCTTATTGTTTTGATGCATATATCCATCAAAATAAACGTTTGAATTTTCAATATTTTTCTCATAAGAAAATGTTACTAACTCATATTTTGATGAATTAGTATATGCATCAAAATAAATGACATTTTTATTTTCACTGGTTCCTACTGGTGTTCCCGAAATAACCAAGGAATCATTAGCAATTTGTAGTTTTAGGTTAAGTACAGAACCATCATATACTTGTTCAATAAGAGTATCATTTACCACATTTTGATTGTTTGATACTGTATCATTTCCCCAATTCGAACCAAATTCATCAATATCGGATAAATAGGCTGTTTTGGCTGTCAGAATTTCCGAAGAAATATTACTTGTATTGGCAGAAACAGTGGATATAAACATATTTGAGACCAATAATATTGTAATAGCGCCACTAATAAAACGTCTAAATTTCAATATAACACCCCCTTATTTTACTTTAATATGGTATAAAAGTGTCTTGGTGTAATAGATGAGATAGAGACTTTGCCTATCATGTATAAGTTTTTAGTCACTATGGCAGATATATCACGGTTATGATATTGTTATGACTTTAATTTACTTTAAAGAATCAAAGCAGATATTAGGTTTCCATAGTATTAAACTTCAATACCTTCGGAAGGCTTGTACACATAAGTACCGATAATTGTAATATTATTAGACTCATACCCAGAAATATTATGCGTATATGTGCCTTGCCGCACCGGCAATCAAGTTTCTCTTAATATCACTTCGCAAATATTTTGAACTTCTTCTTTATTTAATTTTGATTTATAGTAAAACCATTGGTCTGTACCTCCTTGTTTATATTATATCAAACCAAATAAATATATGCCTACTTAGTCCTAATATGTCATTTTTTGTCCGTCCCGAAATATTTTATTATCCTAACTTAGAAGTTCCTTTATATTTAGACAAATCTTTTCTTTCGTACCTTTATAAACTCTTGCACCCAAGTAATTCCTTTTCCCTCCTCTAATGCATTGATTATCTGATCCATCTCTTCCCGAGATGCCTCCATAGAAAACTCTAAAATATATTCCTCTAAGGATTTCTCGCTGATCTCATTCAGATATGTGCCGCCTGTCGGTACATTTCTTTTTATTCCGCTTTGAGCGTCCGGATGCAGATTCATATATAAAAAATCCTCTTCCGACAAGTTTATCATCACTTGATAGGGGAGTGCCGATCCGTTGGTAAATTCTAAGACAGCCGGAGGAATCGTATCTTCCCGAATTGTATGTGTATGGCCGTCCGGATCTTTCACCACAGTTACTGGGTGGATATAACCGCCTTCCCGATTCAAATGTAGGGCCTTTTTGTAGGGGACTTCCTTCTCCGGCATCTCCCAGGGCAGGGCCTTCTGATCCAGAATCGGCAGCTGCCCTTCCATAAAGATGATACAGTCTTTTCGATCCATTCTCCGTACCTCAGCCGGAGTCATCAGTTCCCGGCCGGTACGATTATAATTGACGCTTCCGCTCTTTCCGGACTGACCGTCACTTGCTGTGTCGATCGTCATCTTCCCGATCAGCTCTGAAATATATTTATGGGTCTCTAAAGCTCCAGACCCTGAGCCAAGGTACATTAATACCGCGCAGTTATCCATAATAATCTGCCATTTGTCCCCCGGGAACAATGCCTTGATCTGGGCCACAGACTGCAGAATCGGAATCAGGGAAATATTCCGGGAACGCACTACGCCCATCAGGCTTTCCGTCCCATACGGCCTGGCTCCAGCATAAAATTCGTCTAGCCAGAATTCGATAGGGATCGGAAGGGCACCGCCCCGATCTCGAAAATCCGTGTCCGCCATACGCATCAGGATATCCAAGGCTTGTGTATAAACCATAGAACAGATAAAATTATAGGATTTATCACTGTCAGGAACGCATAAGAACAGCGCAATCTTTTTGTCTGTCGGATGATCTACAGTTCCTTCAACGCCCGTGGCAAATTCTCGCAGCTGAAGATCATCCCCGGAAAACAGTCGCCGCAGGCTTTCCGTTTCCATTAGTTTTAAGGTGGCGTTGACAATGATAATGATGCTGCGGACGGTTTCCTCCGCTCCCCGTTTCAGTTTCCTGTAATCTCGGACCGCCGGATTTTCCGGCCCGTCCTCTTCGGCTAGCCGGTTCATCTTGCTCTGGAGCAAAGTCGGCGGCTCTTCTCCTTCTCCCACATCCACTTCTGGATCCAGGGTAGCCTCATCATTAATCAAACCCATGATGTTATTCATGCTGCCCGGTCTGCCTTCCTTTTTTGCCATATGCCACTCATAAAAAAAGACGGACTGCAGATACAGGCAGGCTCCATCCTGCCAAAAAGGATCTCCCCTCTGCGCATCCGGCGGAGTTAGCGCCTCCTGAATATTCGCGATAAGCCGAATCACATCCTCTTCTTTTTCGAGATATAAAAATGGATTGTAACGGTCAGAGTAGTCCGGTTCCTTCAGGTTCAGACAACGGATCGTATAGCCCCGGCTCTGCAGATACCTGCCATACTTGTACATCAGTTCCCCTTTGACATCCAAAACTACATAATTGCAGGATGCCTGTAAAAGATTCGGCGTTACCACAGAATTGGTCTTGTATGTCCCGCTGCTGCCGATCACCAACATATTATTGTTGGATAGCTTCGCATTCCCTTCCCTTGTAATAGAGAGATGGCGGCTTAAGATTCTGTTTTTTGCCGGATTTTTATCCCGCATCTTTTTATTTAAAGCCCGCACATCCGCCCACTCTTCCGTCCCATACTCCGCTCCGGAATGAAAATTACGGTAGTGGTTTTGTAAGTACATAGCAAAAAGGATCCAGACCAGCAGGCCGATGCTAAGGCAGGCCGGCGATTTCGCATTCCACCAATTTTGCATTGGATGACGAAAAATATAAGACAAATGTTCCCGTAAATTTATAAAACTGAGATCGCCAAACAAAAACAGCCCTGACAGATAATAACTTAAAATCAAGATAACACACAAAACGACCAAATACACCCAGAAGGAAAGCTTCCGTTTTTCTATCATAATTCCCCTCCCAGCGCTTCCGCGATCCCAGCCATAAGATATTCCGCACATGGCAGCGCAATCGCATTTCCCAGAGCCTGGCAGCGCGCTCTTTGGCTGATTTCTTCCCCGTCTGCACCTAGGGCTGTCCATCCATCCGGCAACCCCATTAGTCGCTCACACTCAGTAGGGGTCAAATAACGGATTTCCCCATCTTGTTCCTTTCCCTCATACCAGAAAGAAAATGCATTTACGGATTTGGAGAGCAGGGTAGGAAAAGGGTCATCTGGCCTTCCAAAACTTCCCAGGAATTTTTTGATGTCCTGTCTCTTGGCGGCCTACCGCATACGGCGCTCCTGGAAGGGATGGAGGATGGGTACCTTCCCCCTTGGCGCAGCAGTAAGTACTCGATCGGTTCTGGCGGCCGACACCCGGCTCGCGCCGCCAAATTCAGAATATGTGTGCAATTCACGGGGTTTAAATAGTATCTTCCCGGCACGTTTTCCTCCAAAATCTGCCACGAGGAAGACCCTGCGCCTTCTGGCCAGCCGCCTGGAGCCTCCGAAATATTGGGCGTCCATGAGCCGCCAACACAAATTGGGGCCATCCCCTCCCACCATTCCAGCGTGTGCCCAGGTTCCCGAACCAGGCATTGGAAGCTCCGTCTCTCCCAGCGCTTCCAACACGGCTCGGAAATCCAGCCCGTTTCCTGAAGTAAAAGCTCCTGCGACGTTTTCCCAAACAGCGATAACTGGATATAGACCATGGCTTGCGCACCTCATTTCTCGGATGATCCGGATGGCCTCATAAAACAGGCCAGATTGGCTGCCGGTTAGTCCTTCCCTGGCACCCATTGTAGACAGATTCTGACAGGGCGACCCAAATGTCAGCACATGAACTGGCGGAATTTTCCCGCCATCCAGCCGGGTGATATCTCCCAGATGCCTCATCTCGGAGAAATGTCGGCGGGTAATTGAGATCGGGGCTTTTTCAATCTCACTGGCCCACACCGGGAGAATTCCAAAATGGGACGCTGCTAGTGGAAACACTCCGATCCCATCAAATAGGCTTCCCAATGTAATCTTCATCCACTCACCCCTTTATTTTGTCAAAACCGGCGGTGCTTTGGGGACAACTTTGACTGCCTGTTTCACCGCTTCTTTGATCGGCTGCATGTTCCTTTTTTCAAATTTTTGACGCACGCGGTCAAATTGCTGATATAGATCCTCCCCTGTCTCATATGGAGAAATGGGCTGACCTGCCTCGTTATAGATCTCCGGTTTTTCCTGTTTCTTAACAAAGGCGATATAGCGCGGCCGTTCTTCCCCCTGCACAGTAAATACCTGGTGGGCTGGAAGACGCAGAATCTCTTCCGTGATTCCATAAGTCCCGGGAATCCGGCAGTAAAAATGCGTCCCGTCCATCTTCTGCATCTGTGCAGCATTTCCTCCGTCGGTCAATGTTTCTGCATCGATTGACAGCCGGGTATAGTTTGGATCAGCAAGATACCGTGCATATTCCGGGTTCTCAGCGTCCAACGGCTTCTGTTTCAGGTTCTCCAATATCTGCTCGGTCTCCCCTTTTTCCTTTCCTTCATAGGGCGCTACCGTTTTTTGATATTCTTCCGCCCCGGCCTGTAGGTATTCTTCCGCGCTGCACTTTGCCGTATCCTGATATTGACTAATAGTCAGATCCCGCAGATCTTCTGGCCGTTCCCCGGCCCGGAGCAGATCTTCCCGATACAGACTGTACCAGTGCCGTACCTTGGGCAGATCCGCATCTGCCACCAGATACTGTATCTGTCCATCTCCCACGTGAAGATCCGGCAGTTTAGCAAAGTTGACTCCGAGGCTTTGAAAATCTTTTTGAATCTTTTCCTCCTGCCCTTCTCCAGGGATGGACAGGATGCTGGCTCGTTTATCAGTCAGACTCAGCAGATCTTCGGATTGCATGCTTCCTCCAGAGAGCTGCTGATCTAAATAGGATGTAAAAAAGGCTTGGAATTTCTGCCGGTCTTTGCTATAAATACAAATCTGGATTGCCTGGTCTCCAGGATTTAGATCTGGCAGGACATGGTAACGGATTCCCAAATTGTCCAATTCCTTTTTGATTGCAGAAAGAATACTTCCAGATTCTCTATCCGGCGTGCGATAGGGAATACGCAGGATATCATAATTCCCGCCAGTTGCTTTCATAAACCGTTCAAACTTTTTCACTTCCCCGCCGCTCAAAAGATGCTCCCGATGGAGTCGACAAAACAGTTGATAGATCTGTAAAACAGAGGAGACGCCGGATCTCGCCATCATATTCAAACTGTACTGTCCACGCTGGATATTCATAAAAATCTCATTCATAGTCTGTTCCGTTTCTGACATTGCCGTTCCACCCTTCTTACCGTTTCAAAACTCCCTGTCTCTTTGATCGCTGTGTTTTTTCATCCTCTCTTCCGATCTGTTTTCCCTCAGATCGATCATTTAACATTTTCATTTTTTCAAACGCCACCGTGACCCTGCTATAAACCAACTGCTGTCCTTTCTCAGAAACTTCCTGTCCCGCCGTTTGATCCAAGATCTGGTATCCATCCCGGGTCAGGCACAAGCGATAACGCCATTTCGGGTGCAGTCCCTGTAGTTTTTCCAGACAGGCTTTGTTAAGTTCTCTTAATATCTGAATTTCTCCTTTCAGTTGCCCCAGAAGAGAATCTATTGGATAAATCCCGGTTCCATAATCTGCACCACCCTCTCCGACATTTGTCCGACTCCTGCTTTCGATAATTTTTTCGGTCACACTCTCACCTCCCGATCCTGAATTCTATTCAACATTATTTATATAGACGGCGGAATCACCCCAGGTTGTCCAAGTTGCCTGTCTTTTCCCTTTTCCGATATGGGATTTTTCCCTTTGTCCATGCGATCCAGGTAGGCCGTGATACGTTCCAATTTCCTTTCTCCAACAGCATAGTGATAGACCTGATCTGATAGCCGTTCATTTGGAGGTGTTTTTTCCCGATTCATGCGGCAAAGAAATTTTTCCATCTTTACTGCTTGATCAGATGGAATTCTCTTTTGAAGAAAAAGGAAAATCTCATGGATACTCTTTGGAACGATATAGAAATCTCCACACTGTTTTCCCAATGTTTCTAGCATACCCGGATAAAACAGAGCGGCTGCTCCAAGACAGCCATCCCGGTTTGTCACCCGGATGGCTTCCGCTTCCTCGATATTCGCGAACTCTGTATCTCTCATGCCATCTGGAAACACCGCCTGCACCGATGGCGGATACCGTTTCTGCCCCTGTTCAATCGCATCCGCGAATAATTGTTCCCGACTGATTCCCCATGTTTTGAGAATGGTATCTCTCACCCGGAAAAATCTTCCTCCTCCCAGATCAACGCAGGCTGTAAATACAAGATCTTCCGCACCTTTCACCGGCTGGCAAGAGATCCCTCTCAAGGCTTCCCGGTTCCACTGGATCCCGCAGAGTTCTACATACAAATGTGGCTTTACGTTATCATATCTGCGATTCTCATCCAAAAGCTTTCTGCAGTCTGTAATGACGCTCTTCTCCAGGTAAGGTTGAATGTTCTGATAGATGGCTACTTCCGCTTGTGAAATCGGCAAGTTTCCAAACTGACGGTAAAATTCTTTCAGATTAAAGCAGGCCTGGATTTCCTGTCCATCCTCTCCCCATGGCAGTTTTATCATCACCCCCGGATAACTGCCATTAGGTTTCTGTACATACAGATATTGGACACTTCCCTCCGGATATCCTTGATCCACAAACTGCCGATTTATCCTCCGTACAATCTCAGATGCAAATTCTTGAAATGTCATCCGTTCCTCTTCTTTCATCTCGTCAGCTGCGGCGGCTTTACGGTTTTCTCTTTTGCTTTCTTTCGTTTTTGTTCATAAGCATCGGCTCTTTCCAGCCGTTTTGTTCGATTATCATAGTGATAAACATGATCCGATAAAACCTCATTCGCCGGTACCACTTTTCGGTTAATATCACGTACCATCTCTTCCAACGCCGCGGCAGTGCTCCCAAAGGCCTCTGGAAACAGGATCCATTCGTGGACAGACGCTGGTAAAAGATAGTAATTTCCCAGTTCTTTTCCGCTCTCCTCCATAACACCCGGATAAAACAGCGCGGCGGCCCCATAAACCCTGACTTTATTTGTCACAACCTGTATTTTCTCACCGACTGCTTCTTCTGCAGTGATCCCAGCGGCGGCGGCCAATGGGATTTTCTGTACTGGATAAAGCCGCCTGGTATTTTGTTCCGCTTGTGCCCATACATCTGTTTCGGACACACCCCATTTCTGCAGCAGCCTATGGGTTATCGGGAAAAATGCGGTTTCCTCCCTATCCAAGGTTCCCACAGCGACAAACTTGAAAATCCCCTCCGCTCCTTTGACCGTTTTGTGCAGACGATTTAAATCCTGCTGCTTTCCTCCCAGATAAACAAACATCCTATCCTGAATCTGATCATAATCCGACAATTTCTCAGACAGTGACTGATATCCTGTGATTTCCCTGCTCTGTAAAGTTTTATAAATATCCGTACAGGCATTCCGGATCGCATCAGGCTCCGGCAAAGATCCATATTTGCTATATAGGTATTCCAAATGGTATTGAATGGTAATCGAACTGCTTCTTTCGTTCTGCGGAAGGATAACCTGTATGTTTCTGCCTGCCATTACAGCTTTTTCATACTGCCCTCTTTCCTGAAAAATCTGATTCAGGTGTTTTTCAAGTTTTTGCGTAAATTCTTCATATGTCATACAACAAACCCTCCCGTTCCAGATAAAGGCGGTTTTTTCTCCATATGAGATGCGAAATTTATGTCTATGGATTTTTCCCGTCTTCGATTCACTTTCAGTGGTTCCAGCCTGTCTTTACCAGAATCGTAATGGTATGCATGATTTGTCAGACGTTCTTCGGGCGCTACCAGCTGTAGGTTCGTATCAGTAATCAGCTGTTCCAGTTCCCTATATTGCGTCCACGGAATTTCTTCCGCCGGCAATACCAGCATTTCATGGATCGAAGACGGCAGAATCAAAAGATCTCCGTAAGTATCCCCTAATTTTTTCAATACCCCTGGATAAAACAGTGCGGCTGCCCCATACCGTTTCTCCAGATTGGTTAGAATCATAAGATCCTTTTTGGGGGGAAGTGTATCCATTCCGTAAGCTTCTCCCAGCAGGGAATCCAAGGTATAAATGGCCGCCGGATATTTCTGCTCCCCTATAACCAGGGCATCCCACAGCAACTGTTCTGCAGAAATCCCCCATTTCTTCAAGCTGCCCTTTCCAATCATCGGGGTACCGTAATTCTTGATATCAATGCAAGGAAGAAGTGCCAAATCTTCCACCCCTTTCATCCGTTTATACATAGCATTATCCAGCGAAAATCCTTCTTGGGGAACAGCACAAACTCTTACACACAGATGTGGTTTGACCGATTCGTAGTCACTCGCCAGTGCTTCCATGCTCTGTATCTCCTGCATATTTGTATGTTTCAGCGCCTGCCGGATTAGTTCTCCTGCCGTATACATCGCCTGTTCCTCTGGCATATTCCTTACGGCTTGATACATCCGATTTAAGTCAAAAAACAGTTCCGTCTTTTTCCCAGACTGCATTTCCGGCAGCCGGATAGCAAGACGATATCTGTTCTTTTCTCCAACGACTTCCTTTCGCAGCAGAATCGATTCCGAAGGGACAAAAGGCAAATACGTTTCCGGAAGTTCGCTGGCCATCCTTTCTGCGAATTTCTCCAATGTCATAGACTGTACTCCTTTCTTGTGCCAGCCATCGGCACATTTTATGTTTTTCTGTATCTTTTTTCATAAATTTTTTTTAATCGTTCCATTTGATCCACCGTAAGGAAAGGGCTGGCAAATCTCTGGATTTCCGAAAACTTCAACCCTTCTTCAAAACAGCACAATAAGTATTCTTTCTGTTCTTGGGAATAATTTGTATCCATAAGGTATTGTTCCCGGAACCGTTCCAGCTCTGATCGCTTCCTACGTGCCTGCTCTATCCGTTGAAATAGGTTTCTTCTCTCCTCCGACGTTTCCGTTTCCTTTTGCCCGATTGGCTTCCGTTCCCGCTTTAACATCCGCATTTTTCCTTCTAGATCCGCGATTTTTTCCCTCTGTACTCGTATGATTTCTTCTTTCGCCTCCAAGGCCTTCTGCTGCGTGTTCCTCTCCTGTTTTCGGCTTTCAGATAACTCCTGCACATATGTATCCCGGAGATAGCGATAGTCTGCCAGCGCTTCCTGCGTCTGGCGTTTCAATTCTTCCATCTGTCCAGCCAGAGTATCTGATTCCAGCAACTGCTTTTTTCTATACAACAGGATCCGGGCGAAGATTTCACCCTTAGACCACTGGTTTTGGCGCATTTTTTTTAACTCCTGGACGGGGAGGCCCTCATAAACCGCCCGGAACCAGACAGAAAAGTCTTCTATAGGGCTTTCCCTTAAAAAAATTTCCCGCTCTCTGGAAATCTGCAGGATTTCACAGAACATATGGAGGTCATTGCTTTTTTCTGTCAGGATCGCTGCTCTCCGCGCTTCCTTCTGCTCTGCCTCTTCCTCATTTATTGCAATCTGGACGTTCCTCTGTTCCGCTTCTGCCTCTTCTGCACTGCCCTTTTGTTCCAACGACTGGCTCACTTAACCTACTCCTTTTCGAATCTGCTGAGGATTTTTCCGTGTCTCGGCAGATGCTTCTTTCTGTTTTACTTTATAGACTGGATCCAGAGCAGTTACTTTCAGGGTTTCTTCTGAATCTTTCAGGATCCGGCAGAGCAGGTTTTTCTCGCGGCGCAATTTTCGGATCTGTTCCGTTTCTTCTTTTAAATCCGTTTTTCGCAGCAGGATAGACGGATAGGTCTGTTCCAGTTCTTCCCTTCGATCATCCAGTGCCTCATACATGTCATCCGGAAGGTCCGCCTCCTGCAGATGTTTGACAATTTCCTGATACTCCCTATTTGCTTTTTGTTCCTCCGTGGTCCATGCCTTTTCTCTAAACGTTTCGGTCTCCCGCTTATTCAAAGCTTCTTTCAGCTGATAACCCGCATCGGTATAAGCCGCTTTTACTTCCTGCACGGTTGTCAGATGATGGTCTGCCAAATAGATGCACTCTTCCCGCAGACGATCAATCTTTAGCAGATCTTTCCGCACCCGCCTCTGATCGATCCGTCTTCGATCATACGTGTGGTAATAATACGCCTGCCGGATGCGTTCCAAGCTACAGACCTGCAACTGGCCTTTTGGTTCCACAGCCGGAATGGCTCCTTGTAAAAAAAGCGGAGATACTGTCTCCTTTTCTTTTTTCTGGATCCTCCTTCGGATATCCTGTAGGGTATATCCGACTCCCAGTTTATAATCCCGCCTTGCTCGTTTGGCGCCCGGAGCCAGAAGAGAAAGGTAATCACTGTTTCGTTTGTCTGAATATCCCCGGCGGATCTGATACCCCATCTCCTGCAATTCCTTCAAAAAGCCTTCATAACTCCCTGCCTGGCGGATTGCCTCATCGATATCGGCCTGAACAATCATCTGATAGGTCACGCGCCCTTCCTTTTCCGCAAAATGTTCCGCATAGGACTTTCCCACTCGGTTGTCTTTTTTATAGACCAATTCGGCCAGACCATATTTTCGGCACAATGAATCTGTAATTGGCTGGATCTGTTTTTCCCAGTCCCCGTTCAGATATCGGTATTTATGTCCATCTATCCGATCTACTGAATTAAAGACAATATGTCCATGCATATGCGGCTGGTCATTGTGGATGGCGAAACAGTAATCATAAGCATCGCCCAGATAACGTTCGCAGAATTCCCGGACGATGGCGTAGGCGGTTTCCTCATCTGTCTCTCCAGGCTGGAAAGAGATCTTAAAGTGATATCCCTGCCGGCCATGGGGCTTCTGCCACTCTTCCTTCGTGTCCAGCATGGCTGCGAAGACTTCCCGCCATTCTCTTCCCACGTTTCCGCCAACCCATAGGCCTTGTTCAGTTTTCTTAGGGTTTAGGATATATCGGAGCGCATTTTTTAGATGTTCCGCCGGGCGGTTTTCTACCTCTTTGAGGCAGTCCAGCACAGTCACGGCCATCTTCCTATCCACCCCCTTCTTTTAACAGCTGCTGCAGCAGAGACAAATCCGTTAAAATTTTCTCCTGGATCATCAATAGGGAACGGCAGTCCGCACCTGTCCGATTCCGTCTTGCCTCCTGCTGGCGCAGATCGGTTTCCAGTTTTTGCAGGTTCCAGATAAATTTCCTCAATTTATACAGTTCACGCTTCTCCGCCTCGCCGGAAAGAACCTTCTCTTTAACCAGACGTGTCACCGTATACCGTTCTCCGGCCTGCTCGGATCTCTCCCTGGCCATTTTCCGAAACATGCGCTTCTCTTCTGGGCTTAACACCAGATGGAGATGCTCTGTCTTCTTTCCCTTTTCTCTGCTCAATCTCTTTTTTCTCCTTCCAGATTCAAAAGGCCGAACAGCTTTTCATTTTCAAACCCAAGCCGCCGGTCCAGCAGTCGGTACAATTTCTTCACTTCTTCCGTAAGGATTTCCTGTCCTTCACGCAATATCCGGATTTCTTCTACGATTTTGTTGCATTCGAAAGTCTCTGAAACAGATTCTTCTTTTTTCAAAGTTCGGGCTGCGATCTGCAATAAATAATCTGCATACGCTCCCATACTTGGAAATTGTGCAGTATTCCGTTCATTCAAAATCCGATAGACCATTTCACTGATCCGGATAGTTTTCTTTTGCTCCTGCATGATTCTTTTGCCCCCAAAAATGTAAAAAAAAGAGAACCGAAAAACCGATTCTCTTCTCTGTCACTTTTACAATTTTATCCTATCATGGGGCTCTACATCCATCAAGGCTCAGTTAGGTTCAGGTAGGTCCATTTCTGAATTTTGAGAAAAGTGCCACCAGCTGTGATCACAGGATCTCTTTCCGACACAAATGTATTTCTTCCTTTCTTTCCTCCGTCACAGGAAATCACATATTTGTGATCCTTTGTGATTCTTAGAAGATCAGCATTCGTAAAGGCCAAAGGCAATTTTAAAGTCTTCTCTTTTGCGCTTTGTATCACCTGCGCTAAAAGTCACATAGAAAATGGATTTAACAAAGCTGTTCTTGCAAGATACGCATTTTATGTTCATAAAATGCATTCTTGTTAGGGAACGCCCTAACTCCCTAATCAATTGAATATTCTGTTACTGCAGAACCACAAAAACTGTTATGGAGTGCCACATTATAATTCAATGTCTTGATGGATGACCCAAGAGTACCATATAGCAGGAATACATAGACATGTCACCAATAATGATGCCCACGACATCCTTGACATGTTCCTACTATACTGCAATGAAATTATCAAGTTTAATAGATAACTCTATTTAGCAGTCTAAAGGATCCATATATTAAATTCTATACCCCTATCTGAGAAGATTTAAGGCTCTGCCATCTCAAAATATTCATCATCTGAATATTTCGGGCAGTTTTGGATCTTCCACAAATATTCGTATTTAAAATACTAGAGTGTATGGGTTAATGAATTCTTTCTAAATTAACTTTATACAAAATGTAAACTCGCAAAAGAATCTCCCACATAAGAATAATCATCTATATGTTAAAGATCCTCTGAAGCAATCAATCATTCCAAATAATTAATTCTTTTTCAAAAACTCATATTGCACACTATACTTGGTTGGTTTTTGTTCATCAATATATAGTTTTATTTTTTCACCTATCGCAGGGCATCTATAAATGCTTGGAATATATTTTTTCCCTAAATATTCTCGTTCCCCTACAAAATATTTAAAATAGATAATATGTGGAAATGTTGCCCCATCCATGAAACAGTTTCGCAAAGGTTTCGTATTAATCTTTAACCACCAACAAGTCTTAATCGTTATAACTACTCCATTAATTTGTTTTCCTTTGGAACCAAATTTAGAGTTTTTTTTCCTCCTAAATCCTCTAATACCCATATTCTATTTATGGAACCTCCTAGAATTACTGTTTAGAATCTAGATTTATAATTTCATCAGCAATATCCATTATTTTTATATCATGCGTTACAACAATAATAATTCGATGAGCTTTTATTGAAAGTAGATATTCTGCAAATTTTTTTACACTTTTATCATCCATTGCAGATGTGGGTTCGTCTAATAAAAGGATATTCTTTTTCTGTACAAGTGCTCTTACAAGCGATATTTTTTGTTTTTCTCCTCCAGAGAAATTAGAAGAATTTTCTGTTACTTCTGTTGCATATTTATTTTCCAAATTCTGAATTACGCCATCTAAATAAAGTATTTTCGCCATCTCATCTATACTTTCTTTGCTGATATTTTCATTATATATATCTATAT
>ERZ1090879.806-NODE-806-length-18408-cov-43.485588_pt1 | contig 18408 bp, 20 predicted proteins | sample MGYA00478472_ERZ1090879 | MGnify/ENA primary metagenome ERZ1090879 (study PRJEB33644, sample SAMEA5815723) | chicken gut metagenome | biome: Chicken; feature: Gastrointestinal Tract; material: Caecum | place: Ireland | collected 2019-01-01 | study: A study of the... | reverse complement strand
CGGTAACGTTTGAAGAACTGAATAGTTCGCCTTTAACTTCAAAGGGGTCACCAACGGAATGAGCAGACGTTTGTCTGCTCATTTTTCGTTGGTGACCCCGATGGGCGCGAGAAACATGCGGGTGCGTCCGACGCGTAGCGGCGCACGAGGCGGCATGACAAGTCAGGCTCGGTTCATGAAATAAAGCTGTTCAAATGGTTGATCAGCCGAAGTATTCCCGTCGGGGTCACCAAACAAGTGAAAAGCGGTCCCGTTTCCATTCGGAAACGGGACCGCTTTTATCATAATATTTCAGAACCAATGGGCATGGTTTGATAAATGTTAATGTCGTCTGTTGTTAAAAAGAATAATTTCAATGAAACATACGATGATATTATTGTTCTTTTGTAGGCGATTCGGTCTGATAAAGAATGTGATTGCCTCTTTTGGGTCAATTCGTACGGATTTAAAGACCTATTCCGATCTAAAAACATCTTCTGAGGAATTTTCATGGGTGGAATTCAATTTTGAAAGGTGAAATGTGCGGACGAAAGAGATAATGATCCCATAGACTTTTTACCATATCATATAAAATATGGCGTTTGTTTGCTAAGCGGCGGAGGCTTTAATAAAGCCTCCGCCGCTTGGTTGTTGATCGGAGACTGTAGGTTTTGTGCGAATCGATTTGGAAAATTGTCAGACTGCGAAATCTATCCGGGGTCTTTCGCTGCTGTGTATTCCGTGAAGTTCGGGTCGGTGCGTTTTTCTGTATCTTTACGGGCATGCGTACCGGTCGTAATCTTGCGTATACGTTTTATTGAGAATAAGTGAGGAAATTGCCCAAAGCTTGAATGTCTGCGATAATTCCCGTTGTTTTTCCCGTCTAATCTTTCCCGTGCGGCTTTGAATGGCGTTGTCCGTATCATAATGATGTGCGATGCGATTTGCCTCCTGCGGGCGATTTGGCGCCTTATTTTTGATGTGTTTGTTCGTTTCGGTTTTGTCCGATCCGGAAGGAAGTGCTTGTAGCGGCACGAGCAAGACGTACATGGGGGAGAGCTGAAAGACAGTGACGATTTTCAGGCGAGGCTGAAATGCTTTTTGGAGAAACGTTTGTTGAAAGACCTCGTAAAGCGGTCGTAAACGGTTTGCTCCGATTCGGCATTGTCGCCGCAGGCGTTGTTGATGACAACGCCTGCGGCGAAGTGCGCGCGGGCGGCAGCCGAGACGGTCGCCTTTGACATGCTGCGGAGTTTTTTGGTTTTGGAAAACGATTTCCGGATGCCAAGCCGTTTGCAGATTCCGCATGGGCGAAGCGCATACATTCTCATTCCGCAATGACGCCGAAACATTCTCTTTTTACCGGTTCAGGTTTCCGAACTGCCCGAATGCATATGCATAACGTACTGCGGGAAAGTGATGCGGGAGTCAACTTGTTTAATCTGAGCTTTTGTTTTGAACGGACTACAGTGTAAACGCTGTGTTGATGCAGGATAGTGCGTCCGGGCTTTTTGCTATAAGTTTTGTCCGATGGTATGGGCGGATATTCCGAAATGTTTTTCCGATTGCGTTTTCCGGGTGCGGTTGGGATTGTGTGCAGAATGCGGGAACGAAGCGCCTGAAAGTCGGCGAATACTGAAGGGTGTACGCGCAGGCATGTGTTACATGATTCACGTCGCGCGGGGACTACCGGGAAAGTGAAAGAATGAAGATTGTTTGAGTTTTATGTTCAGGCGCTCCTGCGGGGGCGTCTGATTTTCTGTGTGTCTTTTAGGGGCGGGGATTGTCCGACACCGTTTCCAAGAGCCGGATTCCGGTGATGAAGGAGTTGCGTTGTCATGGGGGAGTTTTTATCGTGCGTTTCGGGAAGTTCAATCGTGGCAGGGTTCAACATTTTGGTTTTTGAAACTTCTGAAGCTTCAGCGGACGGGGGGGCGTGCCGGGCTGCCTGAACCCGAAGTCGGACGAATCGATGAGTACGCATAATTGCGCAAGACCTCTCGCGTAGGTGTTCATTCGGGGAACGTTTGAATCAATGAATGTTTTGCAATGCGGATCTCCGCCCGGGGTTTCGGTCTGTGTCGGGAGTCGGTCGTCATGAGGAGGGTGAGGCGGAACGGGAACGCTTCCGTCAGGCAGATGTTGCATATCTGATCAAGGGGTCCGGAGGGGATGTCGCCGCCTATCCGGGCATATGAAAAAGTATGTTTTATTGCTTGACCCAAAGCGCCTTTGAGTGGTCGGAATTTTGTATGGAAGCCATTGCCAATCCATCCTCTTTAGAAGGGGAGACGCTTTGCTGTATAGACTGTGATGACCGGTCAAGAGAGGGGGGTATGCGGGCAGACTGCAGAACTATTGCAGCGAAAACCCGGGGCGGACTGTGTTCAATTTCCCTGCTGTTTGATCGGCTTTGATGCTGCGAATCGAACCCGCGAAATGTAAAATGATTCGCGGCTGTCAATGTAAGACGGGGAATCGTATTGCCTCTTTATATGGTACATTTTTTGTGGGATCGAGGCAAAATAACGAAAAAAAGATAAATCAAAATACTGAAATGTTTTTCAACCGGGGGAAAGGAGTTTTATCTTGAAAAAATACCATCATTCGGAGAGAAATTTGAATAAAAAAACGGGGAATAGGTCTGCGGAGGAAGGGCGTTGAAGAAGATCCGGGCAATTGCCCGCCAATGACGGATGTGAGTGCGAAATTTGCAATATATACCCGGAAACCCATAATTTCGAACCCGATCTGCATGAAGGAGGGCGTTGGGGGTGATCAGATGCAAATTATGCCAAAGAAGGGGATTGTTTCCGGTAAAATTATCCGATTTTCATGAAGTTTTGCCCGGAGTGGCATGAAATTCTGCATGGGGAAACAGGCCTTTGTGGAAACGGTGAAATGGGGGCTTTTAAAGCCAGAAATCATTTTATTTCGACAAAATATGACGTTTTCATAGTATTATGCGACACATAATACTATGCATATGCCTTAATTATGTCTGGCATAGTATTTGCTTATCGGCTTTGGATATGATTCTTAAGGTCAGGACGAAAACATGCAAGGTTTTTCCGAAGGCGAGATGTTTCGTGTGCCCTGCTGAGACTTTCCGAAAAACCGCACTCTTCAGAAAGAGTCGAGTATGAGGTAATGGTTTCAGATGTGAGTTGTCGCTCAAATGTCGCGTATGCAATATGCGGGGAAATATCCGTTTTTACTGTATCTGTATTTTTCTGTGTGTTCTGACACTTGTTCTTGCATTCATATGCGTTTAGCGGAAATAGATTTCCCAATGTTTTTTCTTCTCGTATGTTCTTTACGGAATTCAATAAAATGAATGCAAGTTGCTCGTTTCCGAAAGAGGTTTATGTGTACTTTGGATGGGATTCTTTTTTATGTCTGCCGCTATTACTGTTTCAGGCTTAGTTTGGGATTTTTGGCTTTCATTTGAAAAACGCTCCTACGCGATCTGAGAGCCAAAATTTTTTTTGCTGTAAAAACCGTTTCGTCCTGCCTTTTGGCATAAAAAAGGCCGCGCGAGCATTCTTTGAGTGCTCGTGCGGCCGTGCTGTTAATGAGCTATCGGCCATTCCGGAAGTTCAGCGCCAAAGTTACTTTACCGAGGTAATAAATTCGACGGTTGCGGGATCGTAATGAGAGAAGAAAGCGCTTTTGTTTTCGTCGAGGGCAGCGATTTTCAGCATGTCGCCCTCGGTCAGGGTGAAGTTGTATATTTCAAAATTTTCCTTCATGCGTTCTTTGTGAGTGGATTTCGGAATGACGATCACGCCCCGCTGAATGAGAAATCTAAGCGCGATCTGAGCGGCAGATTTCTGATACTTATGACCAATGTCACACAGTACCGGATTGGTGAAGAAATCTTTTCTTCCTTCGGCAAAAGGACCCCAGCTCTCGTGTGCGACGCCGTATTTATTCATCCACTCGCGTGCCTGTGTTTGTTGCTGGAAGACATGCGTTTCCACCTGGTTGACCATTGGTTTGATGTTGACAAACCGGCACAGATCGACGAGGCGGTCGGGATAAAAATTGGAAACGCCGATTGCGCGCAGCTTACCTGCCCGATAGGCTTCCTCCATTGCACGCCAGGTCCCGTAATAGTCTCCGAAGGGTTGGTGAATGAGCAACAAATCGATGTAGTCGGTGCGCAGATTTTGCAGCGACATATCGATGGATGCTTTCGCTTTTTCATATCCTGCGTTTGAGATCCAGACCTTTGTCGTCAGAAACAGCTCGTTGCGCGGGACGCCGCACTTCTCGATTGCCTTGCCGACAGCCTCCTCGTTGTGGTAGGCCTGTGCGGTGTCGACGGAGCGGTATCCGACGTCGATCGCGTCGAGTACACACCGTTCGCATTCTTCGTTGCTGACCTGATAGACGCCGTAACCAAGCATGGGCATTCTGATACCGTTGGATAATGTGACATATTGCATTTCGGATTCCTCCTACCTGTTTTTGTTTCATATATAGTATAGCAGATTTTCTCTTGACGCGGAAGCGCAAATTTGTTAGAATGGCATCAACCATAAGTTGATGCGGAGGTCGTATGGATCATACAGTTTTGCAGACATTTCTTACCGTTGCTGAATGCGGCAGTTTCAGCAAGGCGGCAGAGCGGTTGTTTATTTCTTCGACGGCAGTTATGAAGCAGATCAACGGACTGGAAGAGGAGATCGGCGTGAAGCTGTTTGCGCGAACCAACCGCGGGCTGACGCTTACCGAGGCGGGACAGTCCTTTGGAAAAGATGCGGCGGTTATATTAGAACATATTTCGCAGGCGATTGCTCAGGCACGGCAGCTTGCTTCGTCCCGCGAACCGGTTCGCATCGGAAATTCACTGCTCAATCCATGCAAGCCGCTCCTCGATCTTTGGAATGCGCTTTCGGAAAGACCGGATTGCACGATTCGGATCGTTCCGTTTGTGGATACGGTAGAGACGCTGGATCGCGTCTATCATACGCTTGGCAGGGACTTTGATGTGTTGATCGGCGCCTGCGATATTGCGGATTATTCGGAGTTTTTGCAGATTCTCAATATCGGAACATATAAGCTGTGTATCGGTGCGCCGCAACGCCACCCGCTTGCCGGGCGGAAGAGGCTGACGCTGGGGGATCTTGCGGGGGAGCGGCTTATCATGCTGCGAGAGGGTGTGAGTGGTATCCTGGACAGTGTTCGTAGGATGTTGCGGACCGAATACCCGTCGATAACGATCGAAGATTCGCCCAAATATTATGACCTCGACGTATTCAATCGCTGTGAGCAGGAGGGGGCGCTTCTTCTGACGTTGGATGCGTGGAAGGATGTGCATCCCGCACTTTGCACCATTCCCGTTGAGCTGGATTTTGTCATTCCGTGCGGCATTCTCTATCCACTGCGCCCGGCACCGCAGGTCAAGCGTTTTCTTGACGCGGTCCGCAATGCCTTGCATTGAGTTGAATATGTGCGAAAGCTATGATTGAGAATACAAAATAAGTATTTGACATATTCTTCGTTCATCCATACAATAAAATACGGACAGTAAGGACGGCGGAAAAGTATGGAGCTGGAAGAGTATAAGCAGAAGATGGAGCGTCGGGAATACATAGCCGGCGGCTCGGAGACACACATGTATATGCACCGAATGTCGGCGGAGGCGCAGCGTATTACCTGTGAGATCAACGGCAGTTATCATACGGCGGAAGAATTGCGTATGCTGTTTTCCGAGCTGACGGGCAAGACAGTGGATGAGACCTTTCGTCTCTTTCCCCCGGTCTATTCCGATTTCGGTAAAAACATAACGGTCGGAAAGGGCGTGTTCATCAATTCGGGCTGTTGTTTTCAGGATCAGGGCGGTGTGACGCTCGGAGATAACGTGCTTGTCGGGCATCAGGTCGTTTTTGCGACCCTCGATCATGACCTTCAACCCGAGCGCCGTGCCGGCATGGTGCCTGCGCCCATCGTCGTCGAGGATAACGTCTGGATCGGCGCGCACGCAACCATTCTTGCGGGCGTTACGATCGGGGAAAACGCTGTTGTGGCAGCGGGAGCGGTCGTGACAAAGGATGTTCCCGCAAACTCTGTCGTGGGAGGCGTTCCCGCGCGGGTCATCAGGTATATCGCTCCGCAGGAATAGAAAAACGCCGCACCTCAGGTTGCGGCGAGTTCTTCGCGCAGGAATTGCAGAAAGATCTGCGCTGCCTGCGAAAACAGTTGATATTTTTTCCAGATGACGTCAACATGTGCAGTTACCGGCGGAGTAAGGGGGCGGAAACAAAGTTTGCTCTCGCCCGTTGTATTGACAAGTCCGTCGATACTCAGTACGCAGCCGATGCCGGATTGTGTCATGAGGGCTGCATTGTAAATAAGGTTATAGGTCGCAACAACGTTCAACTCCTCGGAGACGGATCGGTACCATTCCGTTACATTGCTCCGCAGGAGCGAGTGACGGGACTGGATGAGCGGTATGCCGCGCAGATCTTGAGGCGAGATGCTCTCCTTTGCCGCGAGCGGGTGAGTTTTTTCCATGAGGAGTCCCCATACTTCGCAATATGGCAGGCGCAGGCTCTCATAGCGGGAAAGGTCGGCAGGCTCGATGACGAGACCGAAGTCCAATAGTCCCTTGTCGATATGTTCGCAGACGTCGGCAATATCGCCGCTGTGTATGTGCAGCTTGATATTGGGAAATTGTTCGCGCATCTTTTGTGCGGCATCCAGGAGGTATTTCATTGCGCGTGTCTCTCCGCCGCCGATATAGACGTCTCCGCCGATACTTGCCTGCGGACAGATGAGTTCTCGCTCCGTCTTTTCGTATAGGGAGAGGATCTCTTCCGCGCGGCGGCGCAGGAGCTGTCCCGCTTCGGTAAGCCGCATTTTTTTGCCTCGAGTAAAGAGGGGCTGGCCTACTTCTTTTTCCATCTTTTGGATCTGTCGCGTGAGGCTGGGTTGGGTTATGTACAAAAAGTCCGCCGCCTTGGAGATACTCTCCTCCCGTGCGACGGCGAGGAAATATTTCATCTGAATGAGTTCCATGCCGCACCCTCCGTCTTACATATTTATATGGTAATATATTATAACATGATGGCAGGATGCGCGTCAAGCATCAAATTAAGCTTTTCATGGGCATAGGAACAGGAGGTGTTCGATGATGGCACGAAAGATATGGTTTGTCCCGCTGCTGTGTGCGATAATGCTGTTTTCGGGATGCGCGTCGGAGAGCGAGACGCTTGTTTCGTCGCCCCCGGAGGAGTCCGGGGCGCAGGGATATGAGACGGCGGAGGAAAATATGGTCATAGTCAGCTGTAACGGAATGAGCGCGGAACTGACGCTCGCCGCAGGTGAGGCGGCGCAGGCGTTATATGCCAGGCTGCGGGAAGGGGCGCTGGTCATCACGGGCAGTGATTACGGCGGGTTTGAAAAGGTATGTGCGCTCGGGTTTTTCCTGCCGGATTCGGATGAATGGATCCGGACGCAGCCCGGTGATGTCATGCTTTATCAGGGCAATCGGATCGTTTTTTTCTACGGGAGCAACAGCTGGGCATATACGCGGCTCGGATACATTGACGCAAGCGAGCAGGAATTGCGCAGGTTGCTGTGTGCAGGCGAAGATATGGCGGAGATCACGCTTTGTCTGAAAGTATGAGGAGAAAATATCATGGAAGTATTGAATCTGGGACAGAAATGGGACAAAACCTTTCCGCAAAGCGATAAGGTGGAACACAGTAAAGTGACGTTTGTCAATCGTTACGGTATCACATTGGCGGCAGATTTGTATGTGCCGAAGAATGCCGGCGGCAAACTTCCCGCCATTGCCGTCTGCGGCCCTTTCGGAGCAGTCAAGGAGCAGGCATCGGGGCTGTATGCGCAGATCATGGCGGAGCGCGGCTTCCTGACCATCGCATTCGATCCGTCCTTTACAGGGGAAAGCGGCGGTTCGCCGCGCTACATGGCGTCTCCCGATATCAATACGGAGGACTTCATGGCAGCGGTGGACTTTCTGTCTGTGCAGGAAAACGTCGATCCCGAAAAGATCGGTATCATCGGTATCTGCGGCTGGGGCGGGCTGGCGCTCAACGCGGCGGCGCTGGATACGCGCATTAAGGCGACGGTCGCATCGACCATGTATGATATGACCCGTGTCAATGCCAAGGGGTATTTTGATGCAGAGGACAGCGAGGAAGCGCGTTACAATAAGAAGACCGCGCTCAACGCGCAGCGGGTCGAGGATTTCAAGCGCGGCAGCTACGCCCTTGGCGGCGGCGTCGTCGATCCGCTTCCCGAGGACGCGCCATACTTTGTCAGGGACTATTACGATTATTATAAAACGGCGCGCGGCTATCATCCCCGTTCGCTGAACTCAAACGGCGGCTGGAATGTCACGGGTTGCATGTCTTTCATGAACCAGCCAATCCTCAAATACAGCAACGAGATCCGCAGCGCCGTTCTTATCGTCCACGGCGATAGGGCGCATTCCTGCTATTTCAGCAAGGACGCCTATGCGAACATGGTCCGCGGGAGTAAGTACGCTCAGAACAAGGAACTTCTGTTCATCCCGGGCGCCGTGCATACCGATTTGTATGACAATCTGAATATCATCCCGTTTGACAAGTTTGAACGGTTCTTCCGTGGCAATTTTTGAGCGGACAATCTAAACAACGCGCGCGGCGCGGCATCATTTGATGCCGCGCCGCGCGTTCGATCAAAATGCGGGAGCCCGTATCGTTACAGCTATGCCTGTCCTTCCGCCATCGGCAAAAAGAAGGAGTATGTCGAAGTGTTAGCCAAAAACTGAAAAAGACCGGACGGTTCGAGCTTGTTCAAACCTGAGGGGAGGATGGCGGGAAGATTGAGACCAAAGATTTTCCGGATTAAAAAACGCGGTTCTCGCCGCGTTTTTTTATATTCGCTTTGTCGTGGAAATGGATTTTACGGGTCGGATAGGTGTTTCTTCTCCGATCGTTTCTGTTTGTGTGTATGGATTTTGGTGACTTTGGCAAGGCTATCCGGTAGGGAAGGGACCGCTTTGCCGTAATTGATTATAACTGTCGGCACGCAACTTCCGATTTATACCAGCTAATCATGAAATCAGCAAGTAATTTGTTCATAATTAGCTGATAATTTCTGGAAGGAGTGTGTCGATGATTGTATGAATTTGTCGAATTTTCCGGAAAGGTTGTCAGAATTGATTTTTGAATCGGGCACAAACGCTGCAAAATTGAGTCTGGAACTTGGATATGGGAACGCGACGATCAGCCGATATCTCACAGGAAGAAGCCTGCCTACCGTAGAAGCCGCCGTACGGCTTGCCGATTATTTTCAATGTTCTGTCGATTACCTTTTAGGCCTTGTTGAAGAAAACCATACCCGTTCCTTTAAAGCGTGTCCGCCGTTCGGGCAAAATCTGATGTTCTTATGCAACTATTATCAGATTTCACGTTACCGACTTCAGCAGATGACGCATATTTCAGAATCAGTCATGCGGTATTGGGTCAGGAATAAGACGCAGCCTTCGATTGTGAATGTCGTCAGGATCGCTGAGGCGTTGAACTGCTCTGTGGACTTTGTGCTCGGGCGAGAGTGTTGAGTGAATGCATGATCTGTCTGAAGAACACGGCAAAATGCCGTGTTCTTTGCTAATCGGGCTGTTGCAGATTTGTTACTTTTCCGTTTTCCAATGTGATATGCAGGTCGCGGACGTCGTAGATGCGCGGTCTGCGGAGATAGACGAGCCCCACGGTATCGGGATTCGGCAGCGGGACGACGGCGCGGAACTCTCCCAGAAACTCGCGCAGCAGTTCCGCTTTTCCGGTCAGCACGGGGGCGAGATAGGGCGTGGGGTCAAATCCGGCAAGAATGCTTTCCAGTAAAGCGAGTGCTACGGTGGTTTGGTTCGGAGCGCGGGCAGAAAGAATGGAACATTCTTTCAGCTTGCCTCGTTCATAGCGGCATCGGGTGATGTGGGAGAGTGCGTCATGCAGAGGAATGTCCGCGATGAGTGCTTCTCCGCGTTCGACGATCGTTCCGTCGCGCAGCACAAGAATTTTACCGCTGCGATCGATAAGACAAAAGGAAAAATTGCTTTCCAAAAGAATCAGATCCCCTGCGAGCGAAGCGCGGCTGTTTTCAAATGCAAAGGGAAGCGGGATCTGCAAAAAACTTCTTTCCTGTTCAAAGTTCAGGATGACTCTTCCCTGTACGCAGAGTGTGAGAAGGCATCCTGCAAAATGCTTTTGCCATACGACGCGCAGTGTGGGATCTGCGCGTACAAAGTCTGTAATATGCACCGCGACTGCGCCGCGATGAAAGTATAGTTCAATGCCTTCGGGAGGGGCAAAAAGGAAATCTTCGTCGAAGCGAAAGCGTACCGGCGCATATCCGGGCGCTTTGCATTCACAAAAGACCCCGTCCATTGCGGCAAGTTCCACCGAGCGGGCAAAGCTGTCCACTTGCCCGAGGTGCATCCCGTTTACAAAGAAAGCGCATGGAAGATCGGATAAAAAATAGACACGCATCTCTTTTTTTTATGTATAAAGCGATAAAATTATGTCAACAATTTGCCCGAGGTGACGCTATGAATAAAATCAATGGTTACACGGAAGAAGAGGCGGCAGGGTTGATCGAATACATCTACACGGGCAGAAATGCGGGCAAGACGCTTTCCTATCTCTTTGAGACGTACGGAAAGGCGCATAATCGTGCCAAGGGAAGCGTACGCAATTATTATTATTCCTTTTTAAAGCGTACGGGCGATGAACGTGTGCAGAAGATTCTGGAAGGGAAAGACCTCAAGGCGGGTGCAATTGTACCTTTTACCGAGGAGGAGACGGATGAGATGCTCAAAAAGGTGCTTCATGAAAAAAGCAAGGGCATGTCGGTGCGGCGTGCGATCCGTAATATTTCACAGGGAGACGAAAAGCTCATGCTGCGCATGCAGAATAAGTATCGCAATCTCCTGAAGAAGCAGCCGGAACGCGTACGGGCGGCAGCAGTTGAAGCGGGTGTTCCGGAGGAAAAAAGTTTTCTTCAACGCAAGCTGGAGCGGGAGATCGACGCTTTGTACGAGCGCATCGCCTCCGACTTAAAGGAGGAGAACCGTCGTCTGCGTGCCGAATTGGAAAAATTGCGCAGCGGCGGGAAGGAATAAGAAACGCGTCTTTTCACAAACTGCAGCTGACGGGAAACCGCAGGAGGAATGTATGGAAAAGATGTTTTGTCTCGGTCTGCTTCTCGGCGCGATGGGCGGAGCGCTCGTCGTCGCCAACAGCTACAAGGCGCGCTCGCTCGTCAAAAAGAGCCAGGCGGAGCTGATGGAAAAAGTGGACGAGATGATGGACGAACGTCTCAGGCAGATGGAGTCCACGCAGGAAAAGACGGACAAGAAGTCCAGATAAGCGGGAACGGCGCGGCGACGCGCCGCTCTTTTTTTCAATTCGAAAAATTTGCTTGCGTCTTTTGGAGGGAACCATTTTGCGCCAGGCGCTTTACTTTACCGACAAAGTATGGTATAATTCGGGCATGATACAGCAGATCGTCGCCTTCGACGTGGGCGATCGGCGGGTGGGCGTCGCGTTCAGCGACCCGTTCGGCGACTATGCCATTCCTTCCGATACCTATTTCCGCACGGGCGATTTTCAACGGGATATCGCCGCGCTTTGCGAAATCGCGGCCTCACGCGGGGCAGGATGCGCCGTCATCGGGCTTCCGCTCAACGAGGACGGCACGGAGAGCGTCCAGAGCGAAAAGACGCGCCGCTTTGCCGCCGCCTTAGAGCGCGCGGGGCTTACCATCGTCTTTGAAGACGAGCGCTACACGACGCGCGCGGCGCGGAGCGATCTGTTGGAAATGGGCGTCTCCCGCAAAAAGGACAAGAAAAAAAAGCAGGTGGACTCCATCGCTGCGGCGTACATTCTGGAGAGCTACCTTGCCAAGATCAAACAAGGAGTACAACGATGAAAGAGGAACGCAACGACTACAACGAAGAGGAGAACATCGTCGAGCTCGTGGACGAGGAGGGCAATTCCTTCCGCTTCGAGCATCTGATGACCTTTGAGTACAAGGGAAACTGGTACATTGCGCTCACCGAGGTCAAGGACGCCGAGCCTGAGGAGGACGAGGACGGCGAGGAGGAAGTCGCCATCTACCGCATCGAGGGCGACGAGGACAACGAGCAGCTCGTGCAGATCGAGGACGACGAAGAGCTGGACGAAGTGTTTGCCGAGTTTTGTTCGCAGTACGAGGACTTCGAGGACGCCGACGAAGCCGCACTTCTGGACGGCGACGGAGAGTAAGATTTCATTTGCAATAAGGCCCGCCTGTACGGCGGGCTTTTTGCATAGAAAAAACAGGGAAAAGGGGGCTTGCATTTTGTCTGCAAAAATTTTTTGGGAAATTATTGACAATGCGCTATCTGAGTGATACACTTAGTACAGAGAGGCAAGGGGGGAAATATCAATGAGAAGACATGGAAAAATTGTGATCTGCGCGGTTGCGCTTATCCTGACGTTTACGGCGTCGCTGTGCACGGGCTGTACGGCGGGCAGCTATACGGAAGAGCAGCATATCCAGCGCGTCACCGAGCGGGCAGAGGAGCGCTTTTTAGGAGAAGGCAGTGAGTACACCGGATTGGAAGTGTATCCGATCTACAACGAATACGATGAGCTGAACTATATGCTCATCGAACTGGAGCCGCAGGGGTTTATGTATGTCCTCATCCGCGATGATGTCACGTTTGAATGGATCAGCGGCGTCGGTATGTATCTGTGCAGCGAACTGGAGCCGGTGAGCTGGATGCCCTATCGGGTGCGTGAGGGGATGCGAGAAGAGGTGGTAGACGAGGATGGACACACGTCGATTTATACCGATCGTGAATTGTTCCGCGATGAAAACGGAGATGTCATCATCTATCATCAAAGTCATTTCAAAGTGGCGGGGATCGAAAACGAACGCCGATATCTGTTGTCAATTGTATCGGTGTCGCATGGTTCCGGGTCAGATGCTTTGATTCCTGCGGTCAAGCGCGGAGAGCAGTATCTCAACCTTGTGGACGGAACATTGATCGACTATGAGCCGGGAATGCAGTCTGCTACCTATGCCGTTGAACACCTGTCTTTTATTCCCAAATATGATTTTTCGTTATAATGGGGGGCAACTATGAAAAAGACATTAAAAATAACAAGTATCATGCTGGGCGTGGCAATATTGTCGCTGGCAACAATGACGGGATGTATTCCCGATCCGCTGCCGGAATACGAGAGCGGGTACTTTCGGTATGCGGTCAGCACAGAGGACGACGTTCAAAAGGCATACCTGATTGGGCTGACGGAACTCGGTGAGCAGCAAAAGGCCCTCGTCTATCCCGAATATATCGACCATATCAAGGTATATGGGCTGGGGTATAATCGGCAAAGTATTTGGTATCTTGAAGAAGTTCTTGACTTTGAAAGTGAAAATTTAGAAAAACTGTTCTTGCCTACAAACCCTAAAGAAAGCGATCACCCGGGTGCGTATTTGCCCAACGGTGTTGAAGTGACTTGGAATTTAGACAGAGGGAATTACGGCGGAATCGGACAATGTAAAGCCGCCGTTTGGGGATACAATTATTATGTTCATTTTGTGAAGCCGTACGAAAGTGATTTAACAAATTATATCGCGAACGTATCATATATGTACAATTATGTGGGTGCAGAGAATGAAGGCTATTATTGGGTGGATAGCTATGATGAAGCGGTCATTACGTTCATTCCGCCCAATCCGGAGCGGCTTGGGTATCTGTTTGGCGGGTGGTACAAAGAACCTGCATGTATCAATCCATGGAACTTTGAAACGGATAAGACGGGGGAATTGATTGTTTTGGATGGCAGTCATGGCGATTATGATACATATGAGGGTACTTATTTGTATGCCAAGTGGGTTAGAAATTCATAAAAGGGGGAAGGTATGAAAAAGGTTTCAAAAGTCTTTGCGTGTATTGCGGCGGGAGTGTCGCTGATCGCGGCGTCGCTGTGCACGGGCTGCACGGGCATGTATTCGGAAGAGCAGCACATTCAGCGCGTCACCGCGCGGGCAGAGGAGCGCTTTTTAGGAGAAGGCAGTGAGTACACGGGGTTGGAAGTGTATCCGCTCTACAATGAATACGATGAACTGGAATACATGCTCATCGAACTGGAGCCGCAGGGGTTTGTGTATGTGTGTATCAATGATCAGCCTTGGCTGGATATGTACGCTGTGCCGATTGATTTTGAACCAAACAGACTTTGGCGGCCGTATGTCTTTGAAGAGGGCGTCGTGACGACGATCACCGATGAGGAGACCGGGGAAATGGAGACATGGGAAGATAGGCGCGTGTTGCAGGATGAAAACGGCGCGTATTACGGGTTTCATGTCAGTCATTTTAGGGCGGCAAATATCCGGGACGAACGTCGCTACTTCATCCCGGTTTCCGACGGAAACATGATGCCCGCCGTCAAGCGGGGCGATATGTATCTCAATCTGGTCTCATGGCAGGAAGTTCCTTGCTCTGCCGATTTTGACAACGTTCTGGAATCGGACGAGACGCATTTTGCTCCAAAAGCAGGCTTTGCATTATAGAGTTTACCGCCGCGCGCCCCGCAAACATTGCGGGGCGCGGATTTTTACGGTCCGTCAGAAAAATTCTGGAAATTTGATCAAACCTCTTGACAGAATCGTGAATGTATGATATTCTGTTATCAAGATTAAATCCTGATAAGGAGAAAGCCATGGCGGGAACGCAGCGCAAAACCAAACAGAAGCAGGCGATCTACGATGCGCTTGCCGCGCTCGATCATCCCACGGCGACGCAGGTCTACGAGCGGGTGCATGAAGAGCATCCCACGGTGTCGCGCGGGACGGTCTTTCGCGTGCTGGGCGGCTTTGCGGAGCGCGGATTGGTCAGAAAGCTGTCGCTTGCGGAGAGCGACGCGCGCTTTGACGTGACCACCGCGCCCCACGCGCACGGCGTCTGCCGCGTCTGCGGCAGGGTGTGCGATCTGCCCCTGCCCGCGCTCGCCCCGGTTGCCGAGGGAAGCATATGGGGCGGCTTTCATGTGGACGGCTGCGAGGTGCAGTTTACGGGAATTTGTCAGGATTGCAGCAAGATGAATATGCGCCAAAGCGCACAAATAAAATAAAAGAGGTGACAACATGAAGGAACTCAAGGGAACCAAGACGATGGAGAACCTGCTCGCGGCATTTGCGGGCGAGAGCATGGCAACCAACAAGTACGCCTACTTTGCGTCCAAGGCGAAGAAGGACGGCTACAATCAGATTTCCGCGATCTTCGAGGAGACGTCGGGCAACGAGCGCGAGCACGCCAAGATGTGGTATAAGCTCATTGCGGGCGGCATCGGCACTACGGCGGAGAACCTGGCGCTTGCGGCGCAAGGCGAGAACGACGAGTGGACGGATATGTATCCCACCTTTGCCAAGGTCGCGCGCGAAGAGGGCTTCGAGGCGATCGCCGTCATGTTTGAAAAGGTCGCGTCCGTCGAGAAGGAGCACGAGGAGCGCTACAGAAAGCTGCTTGCCAACGTCGAAGAGGGCAGAGTGTTCGTGAAAGACGGCGAAGTGTACTGGCAGTGCCTCAACTGCGGCGCGATCGTCAAGGCGAGCGAGGCGCCCGAGGTCTGCCCCGTCTGCGCGCATCCCAAGGCGTATTTCCAGGTCAAGCCCGAGAACTATTAATCTTGCGGAAAACGCTTGCAATTTTTGTGCGAGTGTGCTATGATAGAAACAAGATAACGCTGTGAAGCGGACCAGTACGTTCCAAAGTCACCTTGCAGAGAGCCGCCGTTTGGTGCGAGGCGGCAGGCGGCAGGGGCGGAACTCCCCGCAGAGCGGTCTCCCTGAACGTTAAGTAGGGGAGAACGGAGTCCCACCGTTACGAGGGAAGGGCATGTTCGTGCCTGCAAAGTGGCGGAAAGTTTCCGCAATAAGAGTGGTACCGCGCAATTCAATGCGTCTCTTACGTTCGCGTAAGGGACGCATTTTTTAAAATTCCGGCGACGCCGTGACTGTTTGCGTCAGAAAAACAAATGAGTGCGGCAATTTCGGAAAGTAATCGTGAGGTGGAGAAATGGACGTCAAAAAGTACCAAAATCAGTTTATCCTGCCCCCCGAGCCGTGTATGGACTGGGCAAAGAAGAACATGATCACGCGTGCACCCGTCTGGTGCAGCGTCGACCTGCGCGACGGCAATCAGGCGCTCATCGAGCCGATGGGGCTGGAGACCAAGCTGGAGTTTTTCAATCTGCTCGTCGAGATCGGGTTCAAGGAGATCGAAGTCGGCTTCCCCGCCGCAAGCGAGACGGAGTACGACTTTGTGCGCGCGCTCATCGACCGCAACCTCATTCCCGACGACGTCACCATCCAGGTGCTGACGCAGGCGCGCGAGCATATCATCAAAAAGACCTTTGAGGCGATTTGCGGCGCGAAGAACGTCATCGTGCACGTCTACAATTCGACCTCTGTCGCCCAGCGCGAACAGGTGTTCCGCAAAGATAAGGAGGCGATCAAGCAGATCGCCGTGGACGGGGCAAAACTCCTCAAAAAACTCACCGACGAGGCGGGGGCGAACTATCGCTTTGAGTACTCGCCCGAGAGCTTCACGGGGACGGAGCCCGACTACGCCCTCGAGGTGTGCAACGCGGTGCTGGACGTCTGGCAGCCCACAGCGGACAGAAAGGCGGTCATCAACCTGCCCGCCACGGTGGAGAACGCCATGCCGCACGTCTATGCACAGCAGGTCGAATATGTGTGCAAGCACTTGAAGTACCGCGAGAACGTCGTCGTCTCGCTGCACCCGCACAACGACCGCGGCAGCGGCGTCGCGTCGGCGGAATTCGGGCTCCTGGCGGGTGCGGACCGCGTTGAGGGTACGCTGTTCGGCAACGGCGAGCGCACGGGCAACTGCGACGTTGTCACGCTCGCGATGAACATGTACTCCCAGGGCGTCGATCCCGGGCTGGATTTTTCCAACATGCCCTATGTCGCGGCGCTCTATCAGAGCTATACGAACATGCGCATCTCGCCCCGCCAGCCCTATGCGGGCGAGCTGGTGTTCGCCGCGTTCTCCGGCTCGCACCAGGACGCCATTGCCAAGGGCATGAAGTTCCGCGAGGAGACGGGGCGCGCCGTCTGGGACGTTCCCTACCTTCCCATCGACCCCAAGGACGTGGGCAGGGAGTACGATTCGGACGTCATCCGCATCAATTCCCAGTCCGGCAAGGGCGGCGTGGGGTATATTCTGGAGCACGTCTACGGCATCAAGCTGCCCGCCCGCATGAAGGAGGCGATGAGCTATGCCGTCAAGCACGAATCGGACGTTTTGCACAAGGAGCTCAAGGCGGACGAGATTTTCGAGGTATTCGGCAGGAAGTTCTTAACGCCCCGCTCCGTATTCGAACTGGGCGAGGTGCACTACCGTCAGGAGAACGGCATCACCGCCATTGTCGAGATCAAGGAAAGGGGACAGAGCACCGTCGTCGAGGCAACGGGCAACGGCAGACTGGACGCCGTCTCCAACGCGCTCAAAAAGCACTTTCATATCTCCTACAATATCACGGGCTACGAACAGCACGCGCTCTCCTCCGGCTCCTTCGCGCAGGCGATCTCCTATCTGGGCGTGGAGATGCGTGAGCATGTCTACTGGGGCGCGGGCGAGAATTCGGACATCACGATCTCCTCGATGCAGGCGCTCGTCTCGGCGCTCAATAACCTCTTAAGCGCATGAACGCCGTCAATTACGATGCCCTCATGCAGAAGGAGCTTGCAGGCGCGGCGGGAAGAAGAGTGCTGCTGCACAGCTGCTGTGCGCCCTGCTCCTCGTACTGCCTGACGGAGCTTGCAAAGTCCGTCCGCGTGACGGTGCTCTACTACAATCCCAACCTCGACTGCGCGGAGGAGTATGCAAAGCGCAAGTCCGAGCAGCTCCGCTTTTTGCAGGAGACGGGGCTTGCAGATTTTCTCGACTGCGACTATGCGCCCGAGGACTTTGCGGCGATTGCGGCGGGGTATGAAAGTGCGCCCGAGGGCGGCGCGCGCTGCGCCCGCTGCTTTACGCTGCGCCTTGAACGCACGGCGCAGGAGGCAAAGCGGGGCGGCTATGACTACTTCGGCACGACGCTCACCGTCTCGCCGCTCAAAAACGCCGCCGTCATCAACGAAATCGGCGCGGAACTGGCAGAAAAGTACGGTGTGAAGTGGCTGCCCTCCGACTTCAAGAAGCGGGGCGGCTATCAGCAGTCCATCGTGCTCTCCCGTGAGCACGGATTGTATCGTCAGAACTACTGCGGGTGCGTCTATTCCAAGCAGAGGTTGCAGCAAGAATAGAGGGGAGAACAATAAGAAAGCGCGCGGCGCGGACACATTGCCAAGGGCATGAAGTTCCGCGAGGAGACGGGGCGCGCCGTCTGGGACGTT
>ERZ1090879.796-NODE-796-length-18514-cov-39.116637_pt1 | contig 18514 bp, 20 predicted proteins | sample MGYA00478472_ERZ1090879 | MGnify/ENA primary metagenome ERZ1090879 (study PRJEB33644, sample SAMEA5815723) | chicken gut metagenome | biome: Chicken; feature: Gastrointestinal Tract; material: Caecum | place: Ireland | collected 2019-01-01 | study: A study of the... | reverse complement strand
ATTCTAGAAGAAGGTATGTGAAAGCTGGTACAGAAAGCCGCTATCCGTTAGATGAATTAATGGGCTTTGATAAATATAAGCATTACAGTGTTTTAGCTGTCAGAAATATTTTAGAAGTAAGTAGTGTTGCCACTTATCGCAATACTGCCTTAGCTGTTAATTGCCTTTCAGGTTTTAATATTAGTCATGCTCAAGTAGGTAATCTGGTCAAAGCTGCTGGTCAAAAGATCAAAGAACAACAAGAATCCGATAGTCGTTATGATGCGTAAACTTCAAAGAAAAAAGTGTCAGTACTGTATCTTGAAGGCGATGGCGTCATGATTAAAGGCACTCAAGGACGGTTAGAGTTTCATCGCTATCAGATTTGTGAAGGTATTCGTAATGTAACTTACAAACGCAGAGAGCGAGTTAATGCCAAGGAATTTGTATCGTTAAGCCGTTTGGATGCTTTGAATGAAGCTAAAGAATATTTAGCTAACACTTATGATTAACGTACACATTTATTATCAATAATTGCGCTGGCGGTGGAGGTTATAATTAAAAATAATTTGGGCGACACTTAGTCGCGGATTTATTTATACGCGGGGGGGGGTACAAAAAAAACCCCCCCCCGCCGCGCATGGTTTTTTTCGTCCGCCTTACAGCTCGATATGCTCTACGTCGTCGCGCGAGGAGCGGCGGTAAAAGATCGCCTTTCTGCCGATGACCGCCACGACTTCCGCGCCCAGCAAATCCGCCGCGTTCTGCGCCATGGTGTCCGCGTCCGCCTCGGCGGTCGGGAGCACGTTGACCTTAATGATCTCGCGTGCTTCAAGCGCTTCGGATAGCGTCTTTAACAGGTTATCCGAGATCCCGCCCTTGCCGATCTGCGTGACAGGCGAAAGATTTGCGGCTATGGATTTGAGTTTACTTCTCTGTTTGCTCGTCATAATACTTTCGGATGAATCCTTCTCCTTTTTCATTGATCCACATCGATCGGCGCAAAGTCGTAATCACAGTCATATGCCATTACGCCGCCTTCATTCGCCGTGACCGCTTTCGCGCGATATGCCCGCAGCACAGGCGCAAGCATGCGCAGGATACGGAAGTAGCGTTTTTCGTCCGCCACGATCTGATCAAAAAAGATACCCCGATCCTGTCCGTAACCGAATCCGATGTTTACCGCCGTAAAGCCACGCTCTGCCTTCTCATATAATGGCGCCTGCTCCACATTCGCAATATACCAAAACAGCGTCTCGTATTCCGCACTTCCGCTCTCCAGATCGGGAACATACAAATAAGCGAACGTAATTAACCGCAGCCACCACGGTTCATCCGCTTTCCCGTCTTTGATGACGATCGAAGACCGTTCGAGCAGCGAGAGATCCGGATATTGCGTAAATCCCTCCGACAGTTTCTCGCGGAAAGGTAATTGCTGTTCATCCGCCCCGCCGCTGTAGCCGTAAATCATAGCATAGGGCGAAATTGTTCCGCTCTCCGCTCCCTCAAACATCGCCAGAAACGCATCCGATGCCTTTTCGAGCGCCTTCGCCAGTTTTCGGCGGGACAACAGTCCCCTCGCGTCGGACGTCGGCTGCAACCCGCCGATTGCACAGAGCGCCGCATACTCGCCGATATCCTCTGCCATGCAGGCAAAGAAATCATCAATACGAGCTTCCACGTCATTTTCGCCCTCCGGAACAAACAGATACACGGTCACGGTGCCGTTTCCGTTCTCCTCAATGCGCCCCATGCGCTTCTCATCATACTTGCAGCTATAGTGCACAGTGCCGGCAGGCAACAGGTAGCTGACCTTCCAACCCGCCTCCCGGATGGGAGAATGCTCCGTCATAGCGCACTCGGCAAGATAACGTTCCACCGCAAAGGCTGAAGGCGAATTGCGCCAATCGCCGCGCAAATACAGACAGTATGCCCCGTCGCATACCGTTCCGAAAAAATACAGAGGCACATAGATATGCTCCAGTTCCTCATTGATGAGCGCGGTAAGCTTTTCCTGATCGTTTTCGTCGACACATGCGGCAAGATCGTTGAGTTTGCAGGAAATACGGTACCAGAAATAGTCAACGCTATCGGAAAAGCTCCACTGCTCCTCTTCACAGCTGCGCAGATAACACACGCCGTCAAGCGACATTTCGGAATGATGTCCGTTGAGCGAGTCGGTGCCGTCATCCTCATAGCGCTCGCATCCGGGACAGACGCGCTCAACGTGCTGCTTTAAGATCGCATCATACTCCGCGCCCGTATAAAGATTGACCGCCACTTCAAAGATGCGCTCGGGCGCTTCGATCGTCAGCTCCTCCTCGACAACGCTCTCATAGACGAAATCCGGCGCCATGCAGCGCTCCTCTTTGAGGTGCCTGACCCGAACCTTGCCCGCCGCCTTGAGTTCCCCGAGCGTCATGCCGTCGGGAAACAAATAATAATGGTAATCATAAAAGAATGCACGAAGTCCGCGTTCCATAAGTCTCCTCTTAAGGTATGAATTCAAATTCGACGTCGCCGACAACGACCGTGTCCCCTTCCTTGCATCCCATGCTCTGAAGTGCCTTAAAAACGCCGCGAGTCTTGAGCATGCGCTGAAAATACTGCATGGAGTCGGGATTGTTCAGAACGACGTTGCGGCAGAGAAGGTCGACCAGTCCCCCAACGACAACATACGCGCCCTCCTCGTCGCGGAAGATCTCAAACTGCCAGGCATCCTCTTCCTCAAACGCAAACTCATCCGAGGGGATGCGCTCGGCAGGCGGGAGAGTCTGAAGCAGCGCCCAGACCTTATCCAAAAGCTCCTTGGTCCCCTCGCCGCTGAGCGCCGTAACGGGACAGGCGGTAAGATCGGGATGCGCCGCATGAAAACGGGCGATATTATCCTGCGCGCCGGGACAGTCGCACTTATTCAGCACAACGATCTGCGGGAGCGCGGCGAGCTTTTCGGAATATGCCGCAAGTTCGGCGTTGATCTTTTCAAAATCCTCCAAGGGATCGCGTCCCTCTGTGCCAGCGATGTCCAGAACGTGGCAGATCATGCGCGTGCGCTCGATATGACGCAGAAACCCGTGTCCCAGCCCCGCACCCTGCGCCGCGCCCTCGATAAGCCCGGGGATATCCGCCGCGACAAAGGAATTTTCATAGTACTGCACGACGCCAAGGTTGGGAGAAAGGGTCGTGAAATGGTAGTCCGCAATTTTGGGACGGGCGGCAGAAATTTTGGAAAGCAGCGTGCTCTTGCCCACGTTGGGGAAGCCCACCAAGCCAACATCCGCGATGACCTTCATCTCCAGGATGACGGCGTGCGGCTTGACCTTGACGCCCTTCTGCGCGAAGTTGGGCGCATGGCGGCGCGCGGTCGTAAAGCGCACGTTGCCCTTGCCGCCCTTACCGCCCTGCAGGAGAAGGATCTTTTCGCCGTTCTCGTAGACGTCGCAAATGATCTTGTTTGTCTCCGCGTCGCGCACGAGCGTACCGCAGGGAACTTTAAGAACGACGTCCGCGCCGCGCTTTCCGAAGCGCTGATTGGAGCCGCCGCGCTCACCGTTGCCCGCCACATATTTGGAAGTAAAACGATACGCAAGCAGGTCGTGGACGTTTTCGTCCGCGACAAGACAGACATTGCCGCCGTCGCCGCCGTCGCCGCCGTCCGGACCGCATGCGGGCTTTCCCTTATATGCCTTGAAAGAATTCATTCCGTCGCCGCCGTCGCCCGCCTTGACGGTGATACGGACCTTATCGGTAAAACCATGCGTTGCCATGATTCAAGTATACCAATATTTGCAAAAAAAGGCAAGATGTTTTTGCAAAGAATACACAGCGAAATGTACGGCATTCATCCGTAAAGGGAGCCGCACGCCCAACCTGTCAACTTTTTTTGTGAAAAAATGCATTTTTTTGTTAGAAATATGTTTGAATGCGGTATAATAGATAAAAGGAGATGTCATCGTGTACGAGTATTTATTATTCCTATTGCTGCTTATCCCATGCCTCATTTTCTCAGGCTGGGCCAGCGCACGCGTCAGCCGGACATTTACCGCTTATGACTGCGTTCAGACGCGCTCATGCATGACGGGCTACGACACAGCAGTCCGCCTTATGTCGCGGCGCGGCGTCCACGACATCTCCGTCAACCGCGTGGACGGAAAACTCACCGACCACTATCACCCGACCAAAAAGCAAGTCAATCTTTCAATGAGTTCGTACGGGAGCGCGTCGGTGGCGGCGGTCGCCGTGGCGGCGCACGAAGTGGGGCACGTCATGCAGAAGAAATCCGGCTACGTCCCCTATAAGATCCGCAATGTGCTTGTGCCCGTCACCAATATCGGCGCGCGGCTTGCGTTGCCCCTTGTCATCGTCGGCGTACTTCTCGATCTGTTTCTGACAGTGACCCCCATGCCCGTCGGGCAATGGCTGGTATACATCGGCATCGCACTCTATGGACTTTCGACGCTGTTCATGCTCGTCACGCTGCCCGTGGAGTACAATGCCTCCCGCCGCGCAAAAAAAATGCTTATCGAGGACGGCATCCTCACGCAGGAGGAACTGCCCGGCGCAAGCAAGGTGCTTTCGGCGGCGGCGCTGACGTATGTGGCGTCCCTGCTCGTCTCTCTGCTCTACTTCCTGCGATTTGCTATGATATTTCTCTCATTGCTGAGAAGAAGATAGCACTTCATCTTTCATCCTTACAAGAAGCCGTCGTCCGTGAATTTACGGACGACGGCTTCTTTTGCAACAAAAGAGATTTTGCGACAATTCGGCAATACGGAAAATTTCCTGTTCGGTCTGCTCCAGCCGCTGCGCAGAGACATCGTACTCCCGACGGCAGGCGGGACGCCAGTCGTTGCAGCCATGCATCTCGTCAAGCAATCGATTCGACAAGATACAATAAAATCTCCTGTATTTCCAATACCGATAGCTGCCCTTTCTGTATATCTGCCGACAGGCAGCGCAGGAATTACACGTCCTCTTCATGGTGTTCTGCCTCCAACATGCTGCGCAGTTCGGAGATCTCCGTCAAGAGATCGCTCAGACAGACGCGAAGGAAGGTTTCATCTCTACGGTGCCGGCGCCTTGCCTGGTAGCTCTCGCAGTCCTCGTGCATGTTGACAACGCTTTGTTTTTTGTAGCAAAACCCGCACTTGGTCGGCTGAAAGTGCCGCGTCTCCTTCGTATAGTACCGATCAAAATGCCTGCACTGATAACATTCGCCCCTCTTGTCCATGGTGTTCTCCTTTGTGTACAACTCTCTATGCTACTATTGTATATATCTAATGGGTATAAGTCAAGTAATTTATACCCATTAGGTAATATTATGGAAAAAAAGCAGGGAAAAAAATCATGATAACGATACAATTGATTCAAAAACGGCTTGCCGAAACGATCAGGCAAAGCGGCATTCCACAAACTGAAATCGCCCGCCGTTTGGGGATCAGGCAATCACAAATTTCCTGTTATGTACACGGAAAAAAGATGCCCGCGCTCGATACCCTTGCAAATCTCTGCAAGATTCTGGACGTCGACACCAACTATATCCTCTGCCAGGACCTTTCCGATTAAACAACAAGGGCGCGCCGCTTGCAAGCAAGCGGCGCGCCTTTTTGTATTTGATCCCATCACTTTCCGATGACGGAGAAACGCTCGCCGATATGTGCGGCATTTTCCACCTCGTCGATCATGGCGATCGCATAGTCCGCATAACTGATGCGGCTTTCGCCCTTGTCGTTGACGAAGTACTCCTCGCCGCCCACAAGATATTCTCCCGTCCGCGCGCCGTCCGCGACGAAGTCACCCGCGGGGGAGAGGTAGGTCCAGACGACGTCTTTGCGCATACGCAGTTCTGCGAGCGCCTCGCCCATGTTGTTTGCCAGCGGCTTGAACACGTCGGGGAAGCTCTCCAGGTCCTTGACCTGCACGGTGTGCTCGGGGTTGACGTACAGGCTGCCCGCGCCGCCCACGATGAGCAGGCGCACCTTGGTGCCGCTCAGAATGTCGCACAGGTGGCGAAGAGAGGTCCTGTGCTGGGGAAGCGTCTCGGGCGTCCATGCGCCGAACGCATCGATGACGACGTCATATCCCGCGAGATCTTCCCTCGTGAGGTCGAACAAGTCCTTGACCACCTTCTTTGCCGCAGGGTCGACCGCGTCGCTCTCCTTGCGGACGATGCCCGTCACTTCATAGCCGCGCGAAAGCGCCTCGGAGACGAGAAGTCTGCCCTCTTTTCCTGCCGCACATACGATCGCTACTTTTTTCATAATTTTTTCCTCCAAAATTGTTTTATTTGTTGTAATCTTTTTAATTACAACTTTAGTATAGCACGCCTTTATTGTAATGTCAAGAGTTACAACGAAATTTTTTAGGATCTTTTCAAAAATTTTTGCAAAAAATCGCCCCGCACGGGACGAAAAAACCTGCCCCGACGGGACAGGCATCACACTTAATCGATTTTGCTTGCAAGATCTTTGGTCAGGTCGAGCAGCGTCACCTTTTTGAGCTCGTTTTCCATTGCCGCCTGCGCATCGGCGAGGTGCGCATCGAGCACAGCGTGGATATTGCGCCCGACGGGACAGGCGGGGTTGGGGTTTTCGTGGAAGTGGAACATGTCCCCGTCCATGCTGTCCACCGCCTTGTAGACGTCGTACAGCGTGATGTCCCTGAGGTCCTTGACGATGCTCGCGCCGCCGCTGCCTGCCTTGACGTCCACCATGCCGGCCGCCTTCAGACTTAAAAGCGTCCTGCGGATGACGACGGGATTGACCTGCACGCTCGCCGCGATGAAATCGGACGTGACCTTGGTCGTTTGAGAAAAGTTGTAAATGACAAGCAGTGTGTGCACCGCCACCGTAAATCTTGAGGTGATCTTCATATTCCCCTACTCAAGTTTTTTTCTATATTATACAGCGCCCTCGCTGTAATGTCAAGTATTACAGCGAGGGCGCATGCACATTTTTATCGATTAAAGCCGCTTGGCGATCGCGTAGAGGAATTCCTCGGAGTTGAGCTTCCTGGGCGTGATGCCCTCGCGGTGGAAGAGCGGGACGAGATCGCCCGTCATCTCCCCTTCCTCGATGGTCGCAATGGTCGCCTGCTCCAGCTTCTTTGCGAACGCCATGAGTTCTTCGTTGCCGTCCATTTCGCCGCGCTTGTGCAGCGCGCCCGTCCATGCAAAGATGGTCGCCACCGAGTTGGTGGAGGTCTCCTCGCCCTTCAAGTACTTATAGTAGTGGCGGGTGACGGTGCCGTGCGCCGCCTCGTACTCATACTTGCCGTCGGGCGAGACGAGCACAGAAGTCATCATGCCAAGAGAGCCGTAGGCGGTTGCGACCATGTCGCTCATGACGTCGCCGTCGTAATTCTTGCATGCCCAGAGGATGCCGCCCTCCGAGCGCACGATGCGCGCCACGGCGTCGTCGATGAGGGTGTAGAGGTACCACAGCCCCTTTGCCTCGAACTGCTCCTTGTACTCCTCGTACACCTCGTTGAAGATCTTCTTGAACTGACCGTCGTACACCTTGGAAATGGTGTCCTTGGTCGCAAACATCATGGGCAGGTTCTGCTCAAGCGCGTAGCGGAAGCAGGAATGCGCAAAGGAGCGGATGGACTCGTCGCAGTTGTGCATGCCCTGCACGACGCCGCTCGTACCGTTGAAGTCGTGGACGAGCTGGCGGGCAACTTCGCGCCCCTCCTTGTCCTCGGTGACGAGGAACACCTTGTTCCCCGGCTCCGCGATATGATCGACCGCCGCGTACACGTCGCCGTAGGCGTGACGGGCGAGCACGATGGGCTTGGTCCAGGTGGGCACATAGGAGCGGATGCCCTTGCAGACGATGGGCGCGCGGAACACGGTGCCGTCCAGAATGCGGCGGATGGTGCCGTTGGGGCTCTTCCACATCTCATGCAGGTTGTATTCGCTCATTCTCTGCACGTTGGGCGTGATGGTCGCGCACTTGACGGCAACGCCGTACTTCTTGGTCGCGAGCGCGCTCTCCACCGTGACGGTGTCCGCCGTCTCATCGCGGTGCACAAGTCCCAGATCGTAGTATTCGGTATTCAAGTCGACATAGGGAAGGATGAGGATCTCCTTGATCTTCTTCCAGAGGATGCGGGTCATTTCGTCGCCGTCCATCTCCACGATGGGGGTCGTCATTTGGATCTTTGCCATAAGTACCTCGCCGATTTTTTCCTCTATTATACGATTTTTTGCCGCCGTTTGCAACTTTTTGCGCCTGAAAAAACGCCGCGCGTCAAAATTCCCGTATGAATAATATGTTTTTGCGCCTTCGGACGGGCGAGCGCGTCCGCGATGACCTCCTCCAAAAGGCGGCGCGTGCCCGAGAGCGTCCCCCCAAGCAGGTACCCCGCAAGCGAGCCGGGCACCATGTTCAGCTCGTTGAAGAACACCTCCTCGCCGACGACGAGGAAGTCCGCCCGCACGATGCCGCGCATCCCGAACGCCTCATAGAGTGTGTGCGTCGCCGCGCGGATGCGCAATGCGATCTCTTCGGACAGATCTGCGGGGCACTGGCTGCCCCTGCCCTCCTCGTACTTTTCGCGGTAAGTGAGCACATCCCCCGCCGAGAACACCTCTTCGGGCGGTGAGAGGCGCACTTCGCCCCCGATGCGCACCGCAGCGCAATTGATATCCCGCCTGCCCTCGAAGTACTTTTCCAGAAGCGCCGCGTCGTCCAGTTCAAAGGCGAGCGCGAGCGCCGCGTCCAGCTCCTCGGGCGCGTGCACGACTGTGACGCCGATGCTCGAACCCAAATGCACGGGCTTGACGACGAGCGGATACCCAACCTCTTCCGCCTTTGCCGCGCCGTCCTCGCCCTCTTTGAGACACACGGCGGGCGCCACGGGGATATTCAGCCCGCGCGCCGCGATCTTGGTGAGCCATTTATCCATGAACACCGCGCTCTCGGGCATGGCGGGCGAGGCAAGGGGAACGCCCTGCCAGGCGAGCAGCGCAGAAAGCGTACCGTCCTCGCCCATGCCGCCGTGGCAGCAGTTGAGCGCAACGTCAAAGCGGGCGACGACGCGCCCTCTGCCCTTTGCGCGCACGAGCGCTCTGCCCTCCACCCGCACGGGAAGGGGCGGCTTTTTGGGTCGGACGACCTCTTCCACGGCACGGAAGTCCGCCGTGACCATGCCGCCCTCGGACGGGAGATATACGGGCAGGACGCGATAGCTCCCGCCGCGCAGCAGATTGCACACAAGCATCCCCGTGATGACGGAGACCTCGCTCTCGTTGGATCTTCCCCCGAAAAAGACTGCGACAGTCGGCATACAAAAAACACCTCCGAAGAATTTTTCTTCCGAAGGTGTTTCTTTGGTCTGGTATCTTTAATAGATATCGGGCAGGTCGTTGAGAAAAAGTACGCAGTCCCCCGTTCTCAGTTCCTTGGCAAGGATATTTTGCGCATCTTTGAGCGTGGGTACGATGCGCAGCTTCTCCTCCTCCCCGCCCGCCGCAAGATATCCGCTGCGCACTTCCAGAACGAGTGTTTCACCTACAAGGATTACAAGATCCAGCCCGGCGAGTGAAGCACCCAACCTTGCATTGATCTCTTCTTCAAGCTGCCCGAGTTCAACAATGCCGGGCGTGACGACCACCTTTCTTCCGCCTGCAAGCTTCAGCACTTCCACGGCGTTCTGCGCGCCCGCGGTGTTGGCGTTGTAGGCGTCGTCCAGAATGATGACGCCGCCCTGATTGCGCCGCTCCAAACGGTGCGCGACGGGCGTGATCTCGGCTATCCCCGCTTTGATTTCATCCGCCGTCATGCCGAGCAGCAAACACAGCGCCGCGGCGAGCGCGACGTCCTCAGCCGCATGCTTGCCGAGTACGGGTACCTGTACGGGGAAACTGGCGTCCGGCAGGCGGAGCGTGAAGCGGGTGCCGTCCAGCGAGAGGCGGACGTCCTCCGCGTCAAAATCCCGCCCCATGACGAGATCCTCTTTTCTTGCGAGGTCGGCGACCGACCTGCCCAAGACACAGCGACGGGTGCGACCGACGAGCACGCCCTTCTCCGCCTTGACCGCCTCCAGCGAGCCGAACGTCTCGGTGTGCTGGGGGCAGACGCCCGTCAGAATGCCGTATTCGGGCGTGACAATATCGCACAGCTGCGCGATCTCGCCCATCCTGCGCGCGCCCATCTCTGCAAGAAAAACGTTGCAGTCCAATCCGATCTCGTTGACCGTGCGCGCGATGCCGCTGGGGGTATTGTACGAATAGGGTGTTTCGATCACTTTGAAGCGTACGGAGAGAATGGTCGCCGCAAAGTGCTTGACGCTGGTCTTGCCGAAGCTCCCCGTGATGCCCACCTTGACGGCGCTGCTCTTATCCAGTTCCGCTTTTGCCCTTTTGATAAAGCGTGCGGTATGCGGCGTTTCGTACGCCTTCATCGCAAAACAGACGCCGGTCAAAACGATCGGAACGAGCAGCGGCACGATCGCGAAGGGTACATAGCGCAAGAGGTTATACCACGGCGCATTGACCGCGAGCGCAACGGCACGCATCGCAAAAGCAAGCCCGATGTTTACGGCAAGCATGACGAGCGTATAAATAATGGTCAGCCGCATGAGACGTGGCGTCGGCACTTCTTTCACTTTGAGGGCGTGGCGGCTCTCCGAAATGCAATAAAGCACGGCGATGCCGATAAAAGGAACTGCCGAAATGAGATTGGCGATCTCGCTGCCCAGAAAGGAGAAACATACACTGACGACCGCCGTCAGAAGCGCAACGGCAATGGCGAGCAGGGACGCCTTTTTTCGTTCAATATTGCGGCTGCGATAGTACCACTTCAGAAACGCTCTGCATGAATAGCCCTCCTGCTGCAGAATACCGAGCAGGCGGACGGAACACATCACAAAGACGTAGCCCGCGAGCAGTCCTCCTGCGATATTGGCGATGACCGACCAGACTCCCATTGTAAAAATTCCTCCGTTTTTGCATTGAACGCAAGCGCATTTTCCAAATGCGCAAAGTGCCCGCATCCCTCCATGACGAACAACTCGCTGCCGCGGACGGCATGCACATAGATCATCGTAGACGAGAGCGGCGTCTCTGTGTCCCGGCTGCCCGTAATGAACAGCACGGGGCGTCGGATGCGCGTCGCATCGCCGCGCAGGTCCTCGTTGACGATCTTTTTATAGCTCTCCCGCATGAGGGGCGGGAGACTTCTGTACTCCTTACTCCCGAAGTGGCGCTCGGCATACTTCGGCGCGATTTTTCTGACGGCGCGGTAGCATTTCACGCGCAACTTATAACCTGCCGTGCGCCGCGGCACGATGCCCGCGCAACCCGTCAGCACCGCGCGGTCAAACACGTCCCCGCGCGCGAGACACTTGACGGCGACCCTGCCGCCGAAGGAATGCGCCACGACGTGCGGGAATGTAATGCGCAGTTCGTCAAGCGCCGCCATGAGCCAGTCGGCATAGTCCTTGACCGACCACGCCGCAGGGAGCGCCTCCGCGCCGCCGAAGCCCGGAAAATCCAGCGCTGTCACGCGGTAAAACTTGGAAAAATAGCTTATCTGCGGGTAAAAACTCTCTTTGGAAGCGAGGTAGCCGTGCAGAAATATGAGGTCTTTCCCCTCGCCCCGCTGCACATAGGAAAGTTTCAACCGAGCTCCTTGACCATGACGAGGGCGTCCTCGCCATCCGAATAGTAGCGCGAACGCGCATACAGTCCGCAAAAACCGTATTTTAAGTACATAGACATGGCGGGCGCATTGGAAACGCGCACTTCCAAAAAGACGCGCTTTGCGCCCTTTTCCTCGGCGATCTCAAGAAGATCTTCGAGGATCTTGCCGCCTCTTCCGCACCTGCGGTACACCTCCGCCGTGCAGATGAGCTGTACTTCCGCCTCGTCCAAAACGACGCTCACGCCGCCGTACGCCGTGATCACGCCCTCCTCTTCTAGGAGAGACCCGTAAAAATTGCCCGAGAGAAAGGAATCGGCAAGCATACGGTGATTCCACGGATCGGAAAAGTTCTCCGCCTCCAGCGCGGCGATGGCGTTGAGGTCGGCATACTGCCAGCTTCTGCCGTTCATCTCCCCTCCTCTGCGGACGACTTCCGCAAGTACAGCGCTTCCAGGGCATGCGCGGGCATGACCTCCCCCGCCTTATTCACGGCGGCGGCAAGCAACCCCTGCGCCGCATCCGCGACGCGCACCCCTTCAAAAAGCGGCGCGTGCGCGACGGGCACATACCCCGACGCGATGATCGCCTCCACCTGCTCCCGCGAAGCAAACAGAGGCGGGATGCTCACCTGCGTGCCCCGATAGCCGCAGGCATAGAAGTTTCCGTGCCCCGCATCCACAAGGCAAAGCTTTTGTTCGTTCGTATCAGCATATGCGAGGCAGTCAAAAGAGGTGAGCGCCAGCGCCTCCTTTTCGGCGGCAAGGCAAAGTCCCTTTACGGTCGCAATACCGATGCGGATGCCCGTAAACGATCCCGGTCCCACCACACAGGCAAAGAAGCAGCAATCCCGCGGCGTCAGCTGCGCCTGTTTGAGAGCGGCATCCACCTCGTCCATTAAAATCACCGAGTGCCGCATCGCACAATCCGGACGGGGCCGCACGATCTGTAAGTCCCCGTGAACGGCGACGGTATTCAGCTGTTTCCCGCTCGTATCGATGGCAAGAAAGTTCATGTAACGATCTCCCGCTCTTCTTCGTTCACCTTTCGGATGACGACCTTTTTGCAATCCGCGGGCAGCAGCCCCGCAATGTTCCGGCTCCACTCGACAAGGCAGATCTTCCCCGCGTCAAAGTAGTCGGAAAAGCCAAGTTCCTCCGCCTGCCGCTCGCTCTCGATGCGGTAGCAGTCGAAGTGGAACATGGGCTCATAGCTGTTGACATAGGCATACGTCGGACTTAAAACGTCCTCTTTGATGCCCAGCCCGCGCGCGACGCCCTGTGCGAACGCCGTCTTGCCCGCGCCCATCTCCCCTTCGAGAAGCACCACGTCGCCGGGGCGTAACGTCTTTGCATATTGCGCCGCGAAGGACTTTGTCTCCTCGGGCGAATGGGAAAGAAAAATCGCCATATCACGGATATTATACCGCATACGGCGACGTTTTGCAAGAAATTTTTCTCAGTGCGTCAGGAAGAAATGCAAAATCGCAAGCCCGATCAAGAGCAGCGTCACGGCGACAAGCACGACGATCGTGATGACGGTACGTTTTTTCTCCTCCTCGTCCGTGCGCTCCTTTTTGGGCTGCATCTTTGCGTTAAGGCGGTTGATCGCGCGCGAAATGTGCTTGTAGACGAGCAGCGTCACAAGGGACGCGACGAGGCAGCGGAGCAGGTTAAAGGGAAGCACGGACACCCACAGATAGAGCGTGTAGAAATTCTCCTGCGTGCAATCCGGAAAGAGCGGCGTCATCATGGAGAGCAGCGGCTCCCAGCTACCGCCGAACATGAGCGTGACATAGGCGGGGACTAAGAGAAAGCGATTGAGAAAGATCGCAAGCGCTGTGGAGATGAGCGTCCCTACGCCCATTCCGAGAAGCGCGCCCTTGAAGGTGCGGATGCGGTTATAGATGACGCCCACGGGAATGACGAGCGCAAACCCGACGAGGATGTCCGCAAGATCGCCCACGAAGAAGGTAGAGGTCGAGACGAACACGAGCTTGATGAGCACCATCATCACGACGATGATGCAGCCCGACACGGGGCCAAGGGCAAAGGTGCCGATGAGCACGGGAATATCGGAAAAGCGGAACTCCAGAAAGCCCGGGAAGGCGAACGGAAGCGAGAAGTTGAAGATGTACAGCACCGCCGCCAGAGCAGAGAAGAGCGCGATCATTGCGATGCGCGTCGAGGAAAAGTAACGTTTTGCAGCACTCATGACAAAGAACTCCTGAAAATATTTCGAGTATTCTTTGATCTGCATACAAAGCGCGCCCCGCACAAAGCGGGGCGCGCGAAAATACGCACTTTACTCTTTTCTCATCCGGACTATGACCGTCGGTACGGGAATCACACCCGTTCGGGAGCCGCCTGGCTCTTCGCAGACTATACTGCCGGTGGAGATTTTCACTCCGCCCCAAAGAATATTCGATTGCGTTCATTATAATACCGCCACCCGCGCGCTGTCAAGTATTTTTTGTATTTTTCCAAATCGTAAGAGAATAGCTCTCCCCATTCGGAAAACGCAATTCAAGTTCATCGCCTTTTTTTCGAACAACGGCTATAAATTCCTCTTTTATCAATACACGAAGTTCTTCTAACAACAGCTCCGCCGATAACTTTGCGTTTTGTCCTTGTTCTTCCAAATTGAATGAATTCACTTATTTTCTCCTCAAATACAGTTATAAACTGCATTTTTTCTATTTTACAGTTTTAAACTGTATTATGTCAAGTGTTTCGAGGGATAAAATGCAAGAGCTCTACAATCTTTCCAAAAATCTCAGACAGCTGCGCGAAGGATACGGCTACACGCAGACCGCCGTCGCGCAAAAAATAGGAATAAGGTATCAGTCCTACCACGCCTATGAGGCAGGTATCACCGTGCCGACGTTGGAGAACTTTATCAAGCTTGCAAAATTGTACGACGTCCCGCTGGACGAACTCATCGCGCCGTAAGACACATGCAGACAAAAGCGCGCCCAAATACAAACCGCCGCCCGCCGTTTTCTACGGCGGGCGGCGGTGATTTTTGCAACCGTTTTTGAAATTTTATACCGGCAATCAGCGGATATCCCCCTCATAGATCGGGAATGCGGCGCAGAGTTCGTGGACTTTGTCCGAAACGTCCGCGATCGCCTCCTCCTTCTTCCAGATGACCTCGGTGACGAGATCGGCGATCTTGATTGCCTCCTGCTCCTTCATGCCGCGCGACGTGATCGCGGGCGTTCCGATGCGTACGCCGCTCGTAATGAAGGGAGACGTCGTCTCAAAGGGAATGGTATTCTTGTTCGCCGTGATATGCGCACGGTCGAGAAGCGCTTCCAGCTCCTTGCCCGTCAGGCCTTCCTTCCTCAGATCGACGAGCATGAGGTGGTTGTCCGTGCCGCCCGAGACAAGGCGCACGCCGTTGTTGGTAAACCTGTCAGCCATGGCAGCGGCATTCTTGACGATCTGCTGCTGATATGCCTTGAATTCGGGCGAGAGCGCCTCCTTGAAGGCAACCGCCTTTGCCGCGATGACGTGCATTAAAGGTCCGCCCTGCGTGCCGGGGAACACCGCCTTGTCGATCGCCTTGGCATACTGCTCCTTGCACATGATAACGCCCCCGCGCGGACCGCGCAGCGTCTTGTGCGTAGTCGTCGTGACGAAATCTGCAACCGGTACGGGATTGGGGTGCAGCCCCGCCGCAACGAGGCCGGCGATGTGCGCAATGTCCACCATCATCAGCGCGCCCACCTTATCGCAGATCTCGCGGATGCGCTTGAAGTCGAGGATCCTCGGATATGCGCTTGCGCCCGAAACGATCATCTTGGGCTTGCACTCCAGAGCGATGCGTTCCATCTCGTCGTAGTCAATGGTCTCCGTCTCCTGCGATACGCCGTAGGGAACGACGTTAAAGTACATGCCCGAAAAGTTGACGGGCGAACCGTGCGTGAGATGTCCGCCGTGCGAGAGATTCATGCCCATGACGGTATCGCCCGGTTTGAGCATGGCGAAATAGACGGCAAAATTCGCCTGCGCGCCGCTGTGCGGCTGGACGTTGGCGTGTTCGCAGCCGAAAATCTCCTTGAGCCTGTCGCGGGCAAGGTTCTCAACGATATCCACGAACTCGCAGCCGCCGTAGTAGCGCTTGCCCGGATATCCTTCTGCGTACTTGTTGGTGAGGTGGCTTCCCATCGCAGCCATGACGGCGGGAGAGACGATGTTTTCGCTCGCGATCAGCTCGAGATTGCCGCGCTGGCGGGAGAGCTCCTGCTCCATTGCCCTGCAGACTTCGGGGTCAGTATTTCGGATGGTGGAAAGATCGATCATACGCTGCTCCTGTAAAGTACTTTTTACTGTCTTTTCGGTATTATAACAAATTGCGCGCAAAATAGCAAGGACTTGCGGGATTTTTCTTGACAAACGCGCAACTTCCTTTTTGCAAACGGGATTTTCCCATTCCTTGACGGGCATTTTTTCATTTACTTGACACGCGCGCCCGCGCGTGATATACTCAAAGACGGATATCATTACCAAGAAGAATCGTGTATCCGGAGCCTTACATGAGTGTTTTACGCAACGTCGCCGTCGCTTTATCCGTCATCATCACCCTGTTTGCATCTGCAATCTGGGCGCTGATGCTTCCGGCTTCTCTGTCAGCCGCCGTCACGCTCACATGCATTGGCGTGAGCGGGCTTATCCTGTGCATCCTTGCCAATCTGCTCCGCTGTCGCCGGGCGGAAAAGAGCATGATTCAGGCGTCTGCCGAAGATCATATCGACACCATGCTGCGCGAACGGGACACTGTCCGCGCAGACCGCGTTGCCGCCCGCCGCAGCGCCGTCCTTACGCTGCATCTGTGCCGCCTCTATTCCTGTCTGCTGCTGCTCTTCGGATTTTTCCTGAGCCTGGGCGCCTCCGGACTGCTTGTCTGCGCCTTCGATAAAAATTCGGATGACCGAATCCTCGTTACCGTTTTCAGTCTTGCCGTTGCCCTTGTCGTCTACATACTCGTCATGTTTATTCCGATGATGACGCTCGTCAAAGCGCCCAACGAGGAGAAAAGCACGGATGATAAGTATATCCTGCGCACGCAGACGCCGCTGCTCTACGAGCTTGCCGACAAAGCAGCCGTCGTTGCAGGATATCACGGGCGCTTCCACCTGATGCGCACTTTCGGGCTTGAGACGGCTTTCTCCGTCAAGCGAGGCGGGGAGGGCGTTGCAATCTATATCCCCGTGGCAATTCTGCCCGTCCTCACCAAAGAGGAAATCTTCGCCGTTCTCCTGCACGAATTTGCGCATGTCATCCACCGTGACACTGCGCTTTCCCGCCGCTTTGAGATCGCCCTGATGCGCTATGACTGTGAGCATGACCGGCTTGCGACCTTCAAAAAACTGCTCTTTTCGTACGCCGAGATGCGCCTCAGCCTCGCATGGGACAGGTACCGCAATTACGCAAGTCTGCTCATCGAACAGGACGCCGACCGGGTCGCGCTCGCAGGAGCAAATGCGCAGGCATGGATCAATGCCTGCGCCAAGTGCGACCTTGCGGCGAGCATCCTGCGCCCGCCGTGCCGCGTCCTCGAATATGACCTGCTCGAACAAGAGAATCCTGTCGCCGACTATTACGAGCGCATTGCGGCATATCTGGAGGAGCGCTTCCGTACGGAAGAGACGCACTTTCATCCCATTCTTGTCCGCACGCTGGCGGGCAGGAGCGATACGCACCCCACGCTGAAGATGCGCATGGAGAGCGCGCACACTGCCGATTACGACGCTTCCCGCCGCGAGAAGGACGCTGCGTTCCGCCGCGAGATCGGCGAAGAGACGGCGCGGTGCAGCGAGTATGCCTGCAGAAGCTTCTCCGCCGACGGAGCATGGGAGAAACTGCGAGAGGAGATGTATCTCTCACACAACCGCATCATTGCGGAGTACGAACGGGCGCGCAAACACGGATCCGTCGACGAATATCTGTACACGCAGGCGCTGCACGCATATTTTATCGCCGATCAATCCAAAGTCTTTGATGTCGCCGAGCATGCGCTCGCCGATGCGAGCATGCGCACGGACGCGGAGAGCGTCAGCGCCCTTCTATTGTGCTTCCGCGACCACCCCGCCGCCGTCGATGCGACCATTCATGTCTTTGAGGAAAACCCTCTGGTCGGCCTGCAGCCGGGGCTCAAAAGCATTCTCAACGTCACCGCGCAGCGCACTGGAGACGAAACGCTCGTGGCACGCGTCCGCGATATGGATACGTCCGTCTTGCAAGAGATCCTGGACTTCATCCGATTCATGAACGACGCCTCAAAACTCACGCCATCGGAGAACAACATCCTCCCCTGTGACCTGTCACAGGCGCGGCTCGCACAGATGAGTGCGGTTTTGCTGCGGCTGTGCGGCGATGTGCACGCTTACCTTGTGAAGCTGCGCGCTGAACGTCCCATGTATGCGATTCTTTTAGACGAACGTCCCGACCGGAACGAAACCGTGTCCGACGAGAACGTTTCCCTGCTGAACGACTACTGCATCGGGATCTCCCGCATTGACGAAATCTATTCGCTTTACCATGAAAAATCAGGCACCCCGACCATACGCGAAGCGCGTAAGATCGGTATTCGTCTTACCTGATCCGCACCTAAAACCGGCATCTGAATACATTTCACGCGCCCTGCATCATGCAGGGCGCGTATCGACATCCGATAAAGCCGCCCGCCCTGTGCATTGCACAGGGCGGGCGGCGTAGTTTGCATATACCGGAGTTTCGTATTTATACATCAATCCGACAGATCCGGGGGCGGGGGGGGGCGGCGGGGGGGGGGGGGGCCCCCCCCCCCCCCCCCAAAAAAAAAAATTTTTTTATTTAAAGAACAAGGAGAGCACGCGCCCCAAAAAAAACAAAAAATGGGGGGGGTGG
>ERZ1090879.795-NODE-795-length-18521-cov-26.724683_pt1 | contig 18521 bp, 25 predicted proteins | sample MGYA00478472_ERZ1090879 | MGnify/ENA primary metagenome ERZ1090879 (study PRJEB33644, sample SAMEA5815723) | chicken gut metagenome | biome: Chicken; feature: Gastrointestinal Tract; material: Caecum | place: Ireland | collected 2019-01-01 | study: A study of the... | reverse complement strand
TACGAGATGACGTCGAGTCTCGTGGGCTCGGAGATGTGTATAAGAGACAGTTATGTGACATTGCGTGTGGCACATCTGAATTGTTAACAGTTTGTTCAAAAACAGTTCAAACTGAGTTCACAAACACCCTGTATACTATAGACAGTGAAAGGGAGAACGAACCCGGACACGCGAGCGGCACGCATTGCCGACAACAGAAAGGGTGTTAAAGCATGAAGTACACAACTAAGAAAAGCGCGAAGGAAGTTCTTGATCTCTTTAAAGACAGCACGAATTATTTCAACGGCCATGTAAGCATACATGAAATGCGCGATCTGCTTAGAAATCGCATGCGTTTTGGAAGCGCAGAGACGAACGTAATTATTGCGGCGCTTGTACTTGTGGGCGCGAAATTCACAACCGAGTACGCAGAGTGACGGGCGGAAACGCCCGGTAATGCGGCTGAGAGCGGTCACAAGCCCGCCGCAAATTTTGAAAGGTGGTTAACATCATGACAAAGAGAACCGTAAAAGACGGCAAACACATCTGCGCCGGCTTCGAGGTCGAAACCGAGAACGGCGGCATTGTTCGAATTTGGGCGGGTGAAAACAACGCGGCTTGCACCATTTACAAGCGCGTATCGCGTGGATACTCAAGCCGAATGGGAATCACGCTAGACGCGTTCAGAACCGGCTATAACCGCGGTACATACGTAGTAAAATGAAAGGAGAACCACCAATGAAAACAGGCATTGAACACATTTTTGAACAATTCAACCGCATGGCAGACTTAACGCGCGGGTATTTAAATAAACCGCACGAGTTAAATTTGTATGTAGCTATAAACACTATAAACTATTTAGATGGTCTGGCTTTTGCCGCTACAATGGCGCATAAAGAATGCGAAAGCGACGCGGATTTAGCCGCCGAAATGTGTGACGACGCGAATTTCCTGCGCGACTGGTACAACAAAATCCGCTTAACCAAATAAGCCGAAACGCATGCCATCCGGCGTTGCGTCCGCCGAGGGTTTGCCGCCCGGCGCTGACGATGGCAGGCAAGAAAGAGGGTGACACCATGAAAGAACATGTGCTATCATTCAGTATGCGTGTTCGAATCAAGCGCGAGACGGTCAAGTTCGGGCGCTATACCGTTATAGGCAAATATGCCTACCGGTACACGCCCGAGACCGGCGCAATCGAGCGCGTAAGCTCGCGCGAATTAGATCGCACGCCACCTGGATGGCGACAAATAGACTACATAGAATAGAGGTGAAAAAACATGGATTGGCGCACATGCTACATAGTAGACAAGGGAGAAAACCTGATAAAGACAACCCGAATCACTCCGAGTGATGCTAACTTGCCTTATTGGCTTGTTGAGTACAAGCCCATAATAAGCGCATGGGAACACGACGATTATTTATGCGTTAGACCTGCAGGCGTGACACGGAAATACACCTATACGCAAGTTTATGCTGCAAATACAGACATACAATTTTCGAATTTAATGCGGGGTTTGTCGTTAGAACAAGCGCACGCACTATTTACCGCAGGCATTGTTAGTAAACTGAAAGGTGTGAATTAAAATTGAAACGAGGAATCACAAACAACCTAATCCAGCGCGTTATTGAGGCCTACCCAGACGGCGTAGAAGTGCAAAGCGGCGGTTACTATCGTTATTTTCCGCAAGCTGGCATCGTAACCGCAACAACCGGCGACGGCAGAACCGAGCCGATAGTCGTCAAAACCGTCGCCGTAAACGTCCCGAAATGGGTGCGCCGTTCCGGATGGGTTATCATAGCTCCCGGCGTAGAGTACAACACGGAGCACAGCGCACTAATTCCAATGAACAGAGGCGGCAGGAGGTGAAATTTATGTTACTGGAAGCCATTGCAATCATTGCTGGTTTACTGATTGGCATCGCGGTATTGTTCGGCCTTGCGGCTGTCCTCGAGAAATTCAATGTCATTATCGACTTGTTAGAAATCTTGTTAGGATTGGAGAAACCCGAAGAATGAAACGCTACTTTTTCGCATACCTTGACGAGGATAGCAATGTAAAGCCGTTATCCGATGTTTTGGCGATAGATCGAGTTAAATTGCACATGTTGCCAACATTGCTTTTAGAGGTAGAACTACCGTTTACAACACTTAAATTCAGCACAGATTTTGACATGCTGGAATTTGACGCGGATGTCGATATAGTGTCTGTGCATGAATACGGTTGTGCGTGGCAGGCAGAAATCGAAATAACAGCCGATTTAGTCGGTGTACAGTTAAAATCAAAAGTTGTTCGAATATTAGGCGATGACGCGGTAAAGGTTTACGAAATCAACGCTAAACAACTTGCTAAAGGGGAATTAATATGAAAGCAATACAATTCCTAAGAATGTACTCCTACATCGGGGAATGCGAAAACGAATTTATAAATAACACTTATGTAACTATAGCGTTACAAGCCATTAAAACTTATATGGCTGAGTTATTTATTACGGTAGATATACAGTCTTTGAGCGAAAAGGAATTCTTTGACCGCTGGTCAAGTGAAACGCCGGTAAATCGTAGAATAATGCGCGCTCAAGCGTTCAAAAGTCTCGTAAAAGAAAAGGGCGATGCTGTAATTATAGACGACGAATTGCTCGATCTTATCGGCAATGGAGCAACCCAAACTTTAAAAATCTTTTATGACGCAACCAAGCCGGACACATAAAACAAAAGCCCTCATTTCTGAGGGCTTCCGCTTTATTATTAGTTGCTCCACTCTCCGGACGCAAGGCTCCACGTCGGCGGATTAGACTGATCGGTAAGAATCGCGCTGAACAGGTATGAAACATCCGACACAAAACCGACCGAACCGTTATTTCGCACGAACATCTGCCCTTGATTATTCGCCGTCGTGTCAATCCACAACAGCGACAGGACCGCCGTCGAATTCGTCGGCGCGCCGTTATTGTTGTCCCCCGCGTCCGAAACATAGCTCGCGCGCGGCATAAGCTCCAGCTTGAGACAATTTTCGCTTGTCCACCCAAGCCGCGTTTTGATGTCCTGAATGTCGCTTGCCGTAAACGTAAACCGCTCGCGCCAATTTCCGGATACACTCACACTTTCGGCCTGCCCAAACGTTCTCAGAATACCGTAACAAAGCACGTGGCTATCAGCATCAGACGGGAACGAAAGAAAATCAATAATACAATACTGATAGTATTTTGAACCCGTTCCGCGCACAGACTTCAATTCGAACTTCGGGAAATTCTGCGTCACGATCTGCTCGAGATTGTCAATCTGGTTGTTGATCTCCGAAATATCGCCTTCGATATTCGTCACACGATCTCCAAGGTTCGAAATGCTCTGATCGACCTGCGATTTCCATTCGTTATACTGGTTCGTAAACTCCTGCTTCCAGTTATTAAACTCCTGATTCGTCTCGTTCTTGTACTGCTCGAAAATCTGGTCGATATACTGGTTAGCCTGCGTCTTGTATTCCTCAAACTTCTGCGACAACCATTCTGTCGTTTCTGTCTTGTACTTGTTAAGCTGTTCGTTGATATAGGTGTCGGCTTCTTCCTTATACTGCTCGAACAGGTCATAAATTTCTTGCTTAAACTCGTTGAACCGGTTTTCCATATCGGTTTCAAATCGTTCAATCTCAGCGTTCACCCACGCTTGCAACTTAACGAACGCTTCATGCAGAGCGTCGATATTATCCTGCATCTTCTCGAGTTCCTCGAGCATCTTGTTCAGGAAAGCGCCCATCTTGCACAGCGCTTCGTAATACGAAAGCGACTGATCGTAAACGGCGGGCAATACTTTCTGACACCAGAACCGCAAGAACGGGATATTGTTATACGGCTTCAACGACGGGTCGAAATCCGCGGGCGTAAACTTCTTTTCAGCCATTTAAATCACTCCTTTTTATCATTCCCAAAGACCGAAAAACAGGTCGTTGAGTTCGGCAATAACCATACTGTCGACACTCTGATACCGGCTATTAAAATCGATCATCTGAGAATAGAATGCTTCACCGGAATTTTTACCGGTATATGTGTATTTTGTATCACGTGTTCCGGTTGTGTCGTTATGGTCTGTCCCCTGAGATTCTGCGTGTGTTGTTGTTTCGGTCGTGTCTTCGCCCGTGACTTTAGTCGCGTTTGTCAAGTAAGTATCGGAATCAAGCCCGGAAATACCACCCTGTGGCGTATCGCTGTACTTATTCCACGTCAAGCTATTGCTTTCCGTTCTGCTCGTTCCGTCCGTCTCTGCCTGTGTCGTACCGTCATACGAGCCGGTCGTATCTTCTTCGCCTACAGCTTCGTGTAGGAGGTTGTCGAAAGGTGTATTCTTTTCTTCCTGCTCATACAAGGCATTATACTTTGGCATAATCTCGCACATACGCGCCCGGAGATGCAGTTTCCAAAGCGCATATGTTTCAAAACCGATTTCCCGGGTATAATAGTGAAGCAGGATAGCCTTGCAAAGGTGCTCCTTATACTCCGGCTTCCAGATCGGGAAATTAAAATCAAAGATATGCTCGTACCCAGCCTGTAAAGCGTCGTCGACGTTTGTATAATCGCCCTGCTTTTCAAGAGGAATAAACGATTCACAGATAAACCGTACTTCTGTCGTGAATTTACTCATCGTCCGCACCGTCCTTTTCGGCTTCGCCCTTGACTTCATCGTCCGGAACTTCGAGAAGTACGTCGTTAAAGTCTTCCTTGTATTCGCACCAGACATCAAGCCCGAACATCTCGTTGATAAGCTTGCAAGCCTTCTGCCGTTCGTTCAATCGCGCATACCTGCTCGCGATCGTACCGCCCATGTTTCGCGACACCTCGTCCGAAATCAAACGTTCTTTTTTCTGATACGACACATTCGAAATACCGAGATATGTAAGCGCATCGTTCCATATCTGATTTCTAAGTTCGTACAGGTCTGCGGCTACATACGGCGCATCCGTTTTCAGCACTGTAAATTCGTTCGGATTCATCGACCTGTCCGCGAAAATGAACGGCTGATTTCCGTCGTACTTCATGTATAGATTCTTCATCGTAAGCCGTGACTTTTCATCGCAAAGAATCAGAATCGGGGTTTTCTGCGCCTGCACGTTTATATCGATGATTTCATCGATTTTCCCGAGCCGGTCGGCAAACTGTACAAGCTGTAACACGGACGGAGAGCGCAGATAGTTGTTGTATATCATCACGCTGTTAGACTGGTCAAGCTTATAATGATATTTGCTATACCGGGAACGGGCAACGCGCTGTTTCGGATTTCCGTACACGTCAAAACCACTTGTTGCGGTATCGACATACAGCGTCAAATACGCGTCCAGCGCGTCGTCTTTAAAGAATACCGCTTTACCCGAGCCGAGCAAAGAGAGTTCCAATGTGCGAACATCGCACGTGTCCGGCAAGTTCTGCCAATCGAACATAGAGCTTGAAAGCTCAATCAAACGCGCAAGATAGATATCGTAATTCATGCGATTTTCAATCGCGGTTCCAAGAAACATGCGGTTCTGTGTGTTGTTAAGCGGATAGTTTCGAACAACGTTTTTTCTTCCCATTTTATCACCCCTTTATACTGTGTTATCAAGAGAATAGTCGCCTACTTCGGAACCGTTGCGCCAAAACGTGATACCTTTGTCATAAATCCGACAAATAGCATCCTCGTCGTCGGACGGGCAACGCGCGTTGATTGTGCACCCGACAGTTTTTGTGTACGTCCAATGTGGGCGAACATTGCGGTTTGGGACTTTAATACGTAATGTGGTGTACCCGTACCGGTCGAAGAAATCGTCCAAAATCCTCGCGAATTCAGGTCTGACGCACATTTGATAGTATGTGAAGTTTAATTTATCGAGAGAAGCGTTGATACTATCGGATTGTGAGAGGTTATGTACATTCGCCGGAACATTCATAATATCTGCCTGTTTAGCTTCCAGCGTGTTTATTGTTTGATACCAACTAACAGCAGTACTAATGCCCGACGTTATTACATTTCCTTGCAAACTTTTACCAGCGTTGTTAATACTATTTAATCCACTAGCAAACGATTCAGGGCTGTTTGAATTCAAGTACGAGCCAAGCGCGGCATTATTCATGGCTTGATCGTATGAATTTGCGCCGCCTATGGCGTTATTCAGAACATTGGTAATTCCTCCTACAATCTGATTTTGCATTGTTGCGTTGAGGGAATTTTTGTTTTGGGCGAACCACGCGGCATAAATGTCACCCGTCCAAGGGACGGTGGGAAAACCAGTAAACGCTATTGCTTCATCAAAATAGTCTGTGACTTTTCTATAATTGTGGGGTACAAGTATCATCGTGGGAGATGTTATAGCCGTGCCATAAAGCATAAACGCGCAATTATTTTCGCCGTCCAGAGTAAAATCCTCATAGCGATATTCATTTACTTGTCCCAGATTGTTCGACACCCAAAGCACATTATACGGATAATTGAAAAGCTTTTTATTTCGCGGTTTATACCCGTTAAGGCTTTCAATGTTCGCCTTAACGGGAACTACCATTTCCGGGGTGTTCTCGGGCATAATAGGCACATTTTCTGTAGCACCTTGGCCCATAAATTTTGGAACAAGATAAACTGATACAACAGCGTCCTCTTTACCGTTATCAACATAAGTTTTTAAAATACCTGAAATAGTTTCAAGCGAACCAACATAGCCCGCCAGGGGGCACAGCCTATCATACATCTCTGTGTCTTCGGGAAATTTCGTTCCATATTGTGTTTCAGACGCAAGCAGAGCGTACCAAGGTTCCGCAAACGAACCGGTTAACACATCCCCGTCATTCGCACAAATTAAATTTCCGAACCCAATATTCTCCTGTGTAAGGCTACTAAACAACGCGTCATTTGACGCTGTTTCACGCTCAACATAGCACTCTTGCAAATCATAGTCAAAAAACCATGTTTGCATAACATCGATTGTAAAATACACGTTTGTATTCGCGTTATTCACCCATTCCTTGCGGTCAATAAACGCATAGAACCACTTGTTATTATACGCGCTGTTCTGATACATCATGTAGTTACAATCGTAAATATCCGCCGTGTTGACTTGCAACGAACACCGCCCACGTAACTCTCTTTGATATGTGCATTTATCGAACGTGCGCTTTGCAAGGCTCATAAAATATGAGGTCTGCGCCGCGACGCTGTCAAAATAGATCGTATGCTCGTAGTTTTTATTCAGGGGACAACCTCTAAGCAGGATAATAGTACTATCTGGTACGACATACATATTATATAATCACCTCTCAATATAAGAAATGGACGACGGCTGAATGCCGCCGCCCACACCTTAATTTTAATTGATTGTGACTGTGCACGTGTCTGTCTTCGTCGGGTCAAACTTCGACTTCGCGGTAATCGTAGCCGTACCGCTGGCGGTGCTGTCCACCTTGACAACACCCGCGTCCGTGACCGTGACAAGCTCGTTGTTCGACGACCAGTCAACGGCCTGCGGCGCAAAATTCGTCGTCTCAACCGTAACGCCGAGCGTCGCGCTCTGGCCCTTTTTGATCGTGATCGCGTCCGGCGCGATCGTAACCGACGTGACGGTCGGCTCACCCGGCACCATAAGGACGGCCTGCGCGAACGGAGAAACCGAAATGATTTTCCACGTGTGCAGGAAGTAGTTCCAATAAAGACCCTGCACGTTCTCGACTTCGCGGAATTCCTGCAACTTGTCAAAGATCATGAACCAGTTACGGTCAACAACAAGCGCCGGAATCTCATTGAGAGCGGTAAGCTCGTCTTCGCTATACTCGTAATAGTTCGGGTCTCCGCCGAGCAGCTCGTTCAGGCGAGCAATATTGAGCTTGCCGAAGCCGTCAACCAGCACGACATGACCGAGGAATGTCGCTTCGTCCATATGGAACGCGCGAGCGAGGTTCTTGACGCTCTGTGTCGCGTCGAACAGCGTGTTGATAATGACGTACTGATCGGCCCGGGGCGTATGCGTCTCGACACCGGCAAGGTTGTAGTCAGGGCTCATAAACGTGAGATCGTTCGAAATCTTCCGCATGGTAATGGTTGCATCTTCGATGTTCTGCACGTCAATTTCCCGCACGGCGATCTGGCCTTTCGTTGCCATACGCGCAACAAGGTACTTCATAACAAGAAATTCATCGTTTTCCATCGCGGTATACATCTGCTCGATGATACGGGAAATGAAGTCGGTCACGCCGTCAATGGAAAGGAACGCCTGCTCGAGGTCGCGCCGCTGAATCGTGTCCTTATAGAATTTCTGGTAATTCATCACGTGGAAAGCAGACTGAACGTCCGGGATTACACGCTTGAACAGCTCAGACTCAGCAACAGCCGGGTCGTACTGGAACGGGTGCGCGAGCTTAACGAAAATTTCCTCCACGGTTTCGCCAAACTCAAGAAAACCCTTTTTGAACATCGCGAGCGGGTTGCTATAAGACTTCGAGGTCACAATAACGCGGCCGATGCGGTTGATAAGTGCATTCAGAAATTCATTCTGCAACGCCGGAAAATCCATGATAACAGCACCGATTTCACGAATGCTGTCAGAATCAGGCGTTGCAATCGGCACGCGGTTCTGGTAGTTGATGCTGGCGTTGTTTCTGATTGCGTTGAGCACGTCCGCGCTCGAATTGGTGAGTGTTCTCACCTTAGGTTTAGTGGGCATATGTTTCACTCCTTTAATTATTTGAAAAGATCGTCAAATCCGATTTCTTCGGCGCGGTCTTTTTCGTCTTCCTGCTGGAAATCGCGGGAACCCTCCGGCGCACCCTCAAAGAAACGGCTTGTATATTTGCGCCGCCATTCGGTTTCAACTTCTTGCGCTTTGTTGTTTGCCGTATCGATCTGCGAGCGCATGTCGTTGATCGTGTCGGCAACATCTTCTGCAAGCTGTGTGATTCTCTCGGGTGTCATGTCGTCGCTGAGTTCTTCAAAAACCTTTTTGAATTCATCCATGTTACGAACTGCCATTTTAGATTCTCCTTTTGTTAGTATCGTCTGCGCCTGAAAATCGGTTGGCACATCATCCAGAGCGGAATCTTCTTCCGACCGCCCGCGGGTGTCGGCGGCGTGCCGGGGTCGTACTGCGCGAGATAATTGTACCAGTATTGTGCGGCCTGTTGGCGGTCATACCGTGTCGCTTCGGGGTCTGCGGGTCTTTCGTACGTGTCAAGAAAGACGCTTGTTAAATAGGCCACGCTGTCGGTGCTGTGTTTGAACGTCTCATAATCCATATTATATGGGCCAACAGGATACCACAAGTTTGTAGCTTCGCTCATAAAATACATTTGCGCGGTTCCATCGTCCGGCGAACCGGACACGTCCGAGAAATGCGGCGCGTAACCTGGCGACGACTTCGAAAGCGGGTCGTCAATGTATTTCTGCGGCGGTGTAAACTGTACTAACCCGTAGCCTATGCCCTCACGGTGATAATCCGTAGAGGGCAACGGCTCGTCATAACCCCAGCGCCAAGGGTTGTAACCGGATTCCCGTTCAATGTTACCGAGCACAGCCGCGACGGCGTTCAACGTCCAGCCAAAGTGACCGCAAAGAATCGAATATATCATAATCGCATTCTGTTGCGCTTCCTGCGATTCCCGGTTATACCCGTATAGTTCTTTTGCGTGCCATTGTGCTTCCGGTAAGGGCGGTTTGCCGCCCCACACAACATCCCAATAACCAACCTGATTCGGAATACCGATGATTGGCGAGGGGTCTTGTCTGTATCGGGATGATTGCCCTCCGTTCCAATATTCAATGTGGGTATGAATACCGAACGAATAACCTGTATTTCCCTGCGCGCCGACGTACTGCCCCTTTTGTATCGTCTGTCCCTCTGTCCATGTCTGCTCGGCAAGGTGGGCCAAGAGAATATATTGGCTATAGGCAAATTCTATCAAAATGAGGTTACCCCACGACATATTGCCGCCCGGCGACGTGTCGCCATTCCAGACCTGCGCCCATACTATTGTACCAGCTACAGGCGAATATAGAGCGTGCGCGCTGTCCAGACAAACAACATCCATTCCACCGTGTCCTCCGGGGGAATATTCCTGTGTAACATCAATTTGATTTTCTTTCGTTAAAGTCTGTGTATAGGGCATTTTTATTTCAGCATTGCTTCTGCTTCGGCAAGGTCTGCTTTCGCGTGCTCGATCTTTTTCAGAATCTCGGCAACGTCGACTTTAGAACCCGTTTCGCCGGAAGACTTCTTGAATCCGTTCAGACCTGCACCCTTGATAACCGACGGATAGTCGATATAAGCGTAATCGAGATCAACGCGGGTGCAAGGAACGCCATTGACAGAGCCGGAAGACGTATACTGCCACATGCCATGGTTGCCCTTATAACCACATGTGATATTCCAATGAGCAACCCACACGTCGAAATCTTTCAGCTTCGACATGTCGAGCCGGTTCTCGAGCCAATAAAGCGAGGCGTAAATGCCGATATAATATCCTGCATCCTCCACGCGCTGGCAGAACGTGCGCACGATTTCCGTCAAGGCGGCCTTATTCGTCGGGAGCGTATCGTCCTCAACATCAATGAAAACAGGCATTTCAAAGGTTTTTCCTTTGAGGGCGGCAAGAAAGGAATCCGCTTCGACTTTCGCCGCGTCAACGTCTTTCGCGTAGGTGTACCAATACGCGCCGATCAGCATTCCTGCGTTTTTGGCGTTCTTGTAATAGTCGTCGAATTTTGCGTCGTACTGCGACGGATACAGTTTTGCAGAACCGTACCCAGCGCGGGCGATTGCAAAATCCATTCCGGCCTTTTTGGCATTCTTGAAATGGATAGCACCCTGAAATTCGGATACGTCCATTCCGCGCATGATGGGTCTTAACATGTAGATCACTCCTTTAAAATAACGCGTGTTGATCATTGATATTTACGGGCTTCCCCCAGAATCATCATATCGTGTTCCGACTGTAGCGGTTACAGCTAAAGCCGAAACCGTGGGCGTTCCCAGCCCCACAAAGTTAAACTTCACCCCACGTATCATACCATTACCAGATATTCCCGTGTTTTTAAAATATGTGTTGCCGTATGCGTCCGATGCTTCCTGAAGCTCAGAATTGTTTGATACAGCAATATTTTTGCATAATACCGCGCTTTGATTCACCAGATCGAGCTTTAGAAGCAAGGAGGCGGGTTGCGGTGTAACGTCGCGCCCAGCCATGTTTTGCGTAGCAATTAGCTGCGACGCTATTGCGGAACCTGTAGAGTAATAGAGCGCTCCAATGATTGAACCGTTTATAGTCGCACCGGCAGGAAACCTTATTGTAAACTCCACGGATAAGGCGTTAAATGGAATGACGAAAAAATTATCGACGTTCGAAATTGGCTTGCCGATAAGCTGTAAACTGGAAATTAAAGCTCTATCTGCTTTTGCCTGTAAGCTTTCAATTTGCGTGGCGTTCGATTCCACCTGCGTTGTAAGTAGTCCCACACTATCCGAAAGCGTGTTATAGTTTTCCTCAACCGTTTCGACCGAACCTGAAAGCAATTCGATAGACTTACTTAACGTTTCTTCGCCCGCCTGCAACGCTTCAACCCGGTTGTTAATTCGCGGAATAGTCGTTTCCTCGATCGTGTCAACTCTCGTCTTCACGCCGTCCGCTGTGCTCTGCGCTGTAGTGGCTTTCGTAGTCGCACCCTCTGCATCGCTCTTTGCTGTTTCCGCGAGCGTATACGCTTCATCGGCTCGGGACTTTGCACCACTGGCGGCAGTCTGCGCTTCACCCGCCGTTGTCTGCGCTGTCTGCGCGGCGCTTTTGGCTTCGTTCGCCGTAGTTTCCGCCGTTTCAACAGAGTTTTCAACAGCGCCGACGCGCGTATCAAGCGCGGACACACTGTCCTGCGCTTCTTTCGCCGCCGCGTCGGCTGTTGCCGCATCGTCTGCCGCACCCTCTGCAATGCTCTTTGCGTCGGTGGAATCGGCTACAGCTTTCGCAATGTCTGTGCTGTAGCCGTCCACTTCCGACGCGAGGTTTTTGACCTCAGTGTCTACTGCGCCGATCTGCTCGTCGTAGCCGGAAAGCTTTGCGTTTACATCTGCAAAGCGCTGATTGGTTGCGGCTGTGAGCTGATCTGTCGCGGTTCGGTTAGCCGTGTCGCCGGTGGTGATGTCGTTGTCGATGCGTTCGACGGTATTATCAAAAGTCTGTTTTGTGACAAGGTTGCTTGTATCGATTTCGGAAGCGTCAATTTCAGTCTCGTAAAGATTGACATATTCAAGCGTGTACCGAAATGTGCAATAGCGCTTGCCCGCAATGATGAAAACCGTGCCGTTTCCGATTTCGCCGTCGTTGAAATTTATGTCGATATAAGGGTGGCCCTCGTCGTCAAGCTGAGAAGTGCCGTAGCGGTTAGAAAACTCGCCGTCGAAATAGTAGGTTGCGCCGACGAACGTATCCGGGAGATAAATGCGGTTTTTGATGCGCCCGGAGTTGTAGCCGAAATTCATATCGGGAAAGCATTCATGCTGTTGCGGTGCAAGCTCGCGGATGGTGTAGAAGTTGTAGATTGTCATTAGTTACCACCCCGCTTCATTCCGTAGGATTATCGTGCAAAGACTCTAGCGCCGAAACTCTGGCTTTAAGCTGGGTGATTTCCTGCGTGTTGTTGTCGGCCTGCGCTTCGATTTCCCCAACCCTGGCTTTAAGCTGGGTGATTTCCTGCGTATTGTCGTCCGCCTGCGCTTCGATTTCCCCAACCCTGGCTTTAAGCTGGGTGATTTCCTGCGTATTGTCGTCCGCCTGCGCTTCGGTTTCCTCGTCGTGATAATACTCCGATTCAACGATCATCACGCGCATATGTGCCGCGCCTGTCTTTCCGTCGTCTTCCCAAAACAGTGCAAGATCGGAATCTGCGCCGTAAAGAATGGGATTCAACGAAAGTTCGATCTTGCCGTCGTCGGGAAGATCAAAACCGATACGGGAAAGCGGTGTACGAAATTCGATAGACGTAAAGCGAACATCGGCACGCGAGGACGTGTTGACAAATTCAAGGCGGGTTTTGTTGCTTGTATTGTAGCCGATAATAACATCGTTTTCACAGGAAAGGCTGTTGCCGTCCCATTCGATACGGTAGGAATCATAAATTGTCGGCATCGGTCTGCACCCCCAATTTATCACACAATTTCTGCATAACAAGCGTGTTGTTGTTAAGAGCCTCTGTGAGCCTGTTAACTTCTTCCTTGTGGGCCTCCGTAAGCTTGTTTACATACCAAAAACAGATAAGACAAGCCGCAATCGGGAAGCCTACGCTGGAAATGATCTGGGTAATAGCACTTGCGTCCATATGAACACCGCCTTTCTTTTTAGTATATTATAGCATGAAACGTTGACAAAATCAAGGGTATATGTTATAATTTTAATAGAAAGGTGTGTGCAAAATGCCGAATTTTTATGATGGGACTAAGCTATTATCACTAAAAGACATAAATGGTCGTACACCCGAAATTTTCATGTGTACAACCAACAGAAGCGCCGGTAAAACAACGTATTTTAACAGGCTCGTTCTGCGTCGCTTTATAAACAAGCGCCAAAAGTTCGGCCTGCTTTATCGATTTAATTACGAGCTTGACGGCGTAGACGAGAAGTTTTTTCGTGATATTCAGGGGCTTTTCTTTAAAGGCCACGAAATGATGGCAAAGAAGCGCATGAAAGGGATTTATCAGGAATTATTTCTTGACGGCGAACCTTGCGGGTATGCGATCTCTATCAACAGCGCCGACCAGCTTAAAAGAAATTCGCACCTTTTTTCAGACATTGAAAATATTGTGTTTGATGAATTCCAGAGCGAACAGAACCACTATTGTGACAATGAGGTTACAAAGTTTATTTCTATTCACAATTCCATTGCACGTGGACAGGGTAAACAGAGCCGTTACGTTCCGGTGTATATGATCTCTAACCCGGTTACAATCTTGAACCCCTATTATGTGAGTATGGGAATCAGTACGCGCCTCGACCCGAATGTAAAATTCCTAAAGGGCGCTGGATGGGTGCTTGAACAGGGGTACAACGAAAGCGCGGCGCAGGCCACGAAACTTTCGGCGTTCAATCAGGCGTTCCAGAATGACGCATATATCGCATACAGTACGGAAGCTGTGTATTTGCAGGATGACTATAGCTTTATTGAAACGCCTAAAGGTCGCGGAAATTATGTCTGCACAATTCGATATGCTAACACCGATTTTGCAATCTGGGAATTCTCAGATACAGGAATTGTATTTGTGGATTATCGCGTTGATAAGAGCTTCCCGCTACGTCTAACGGTTGAAGCGGAAGATCATAAACTAAATTATGTTATGGTTAACAACAATTTCATATTGCTACAGAAATTAAGATATTATTTTGAACATGGTGCTATGCGTTTTAAAGACTTAAAAAGCAAAGACGCAATTCTCCACGCTTTGAGTTTTTAAACTCAAAGCACACACTTCGCCGTAAGGCGAATGTGTTGCATGCCCTTTGAGCTTCTAGCTTTTAACTTGGTTTCTGCGCGTTCCGTTCACGTTGAGCACCGCGCCTGAACAGGGGTGAAAGAAACCCGCGCCGGTGGCTAGTGAATCGGTTCATTCCCTCGTGTCGGTTCGCGTTATAGAAATAGCACGCCTCGAATTTTCGGGGCGTGCTCTATATTTATTATTTAAATTTTAGGCGTAGCCTAAAATTCACACTTCGCCGCAGGCGAATGTGTTGTGCATATGTATTGACGGAGTCAATGCATTTCAAAACTAATGCGCTCCAAAACAATACCGCCTTTAATGCGCTTCGGGTGAAGTTTTCCGGGAACCTTTAACCCCACCTTAAAATCTGTTAGTTCGCGTTTTGTTCGCATGAATTCCAGTTCATTGGGATAGTATTTATCTGGATTGTTTTCAATGTCGTAATCCTGCAAAACGCTGTGCATGAAAATTTCTTTTGTGCGGTCATTCATTCCAGCGCATTTTACGTTGTAGTACGGCTCTATTTCTTTTGGCGGTTCTGCGGTTATGTGCTCAATATACGTTTTCTGTCTCGTGAAAAATCCTACGTCCCAGCAAGCTTCGTGCTTCCAACAACAAAACGCCGTGGGGTGGATTGTAACGCCTTTGATCTTCTCTATCGGCATATCAATATGAAGTGAATCCGTATCGGCATAGATGAAGCCCGGCCTGTCAGGGCCGTAGTAGTTTGCCTGAGCCGCGCGAATTGTGAAATTACGGGCGTAACTCGTGATCGCACTACCCACGGGAATATAACCCGGAAGCTTTTCGTTTTCTTCTACGCTGTAAAACGATAAACAATCCTTTTCGGGATTCAGGAATGCGACTTTGAAATTTGATATTGTAGATGCCGCCATTTTACCGTATAGGTTATTAAGGTAAAGTTTCGCAATGGTGCGTCTGCCGGGTGTCTCTGCATTCATTTTCATCACCTTGTATTTATCAATGTACTTGTCAAATATGCCACGTTCAGCCCAGAAATAGCAACCGTCTAAAACCTCATAATCTAACAGTAAATAATGCTCGTTTATGAGGTCAAAATCGGTCATTGTAAGTGTCATTGTGACGCGCGTGTCGTGGTGAGTACCAGATAAGTCTGTATATTCTGAAACATACTTTCCCAGTTCAGGCACAAACACGTCTGATGTCCTGAGACTTTCATTCTGCCTGTAACGCATGTTATTTTTAAGCTGTATAAAAGGGAGCTTTCCGTATTTGAGATAGAACCGTGTCTTAATACGCACGAAATAATAAATCGCATTGCCTACGCTGTTATTAGCCGCCATGCGGCGCACATTTTCAAACGCGTCTGCACCCTTGAAGAAAGTAGGCTTTCCGACCGGGTAGAAGTTCCCGGATTCGCTGTGCATCATAGATGGGTACAAAGAGTTTACGTCCAGTGTTATGCCGTTTCGATGAATCTTTCCTGCTTTTTCCGGTACGACATAACACCAGCCGCCACGGTATGATTTACGCACGTATTCGCCGGCGTTTGGGTAGCCGTAAATTTCGGGGTCTATATCGACGTTGTAAATGTTCGGAAAAAACTCGCTGTATATCGTTTTATGGTAGCCGCCTTTAAACTCGGACATGCAACACGCACCAATCGTGAGCTTTTTGTGGCCCTCATTGAACATGGTTTCCAACCCCTCTTTGACGACTAGCACGTCATTGGCAATATAGTGCCGTTCTTCTTCCGTGATAACGCCGCCTGCGTGACGTTCGCCCTCGTATTCGATACTTGATTTCTGGTGGTTCGTCTTAAATGATTTTCCGATTGCTTTAACTGAAAACGGGATCAATTTTAGGGAATCACGAAATTCAAGGGTGGCCTGATCGGTTTTGACGGTAAGTGTGTACCACAAGCCGGAATCTGCTATGCTATAGGTGTATTGTCGCGGGCGCATTTCCTTGTCACGCAAGAAATAAGTGCCCTCGACTTTTCCGTCCTCTGGCTTAACAATGGCTTCGGTGTAGTCGTTGCGGCGTTTTAGGTAGTCCAGAATAAAAGAAAAATCGAATGCGCCGTTGTGGAAATACAAGTAGTTGCGTCCGGTGAGTTCTTCACACCAGATAAAGAAAGCATCTATGCTGTTCCAAACTTGTACGTTTTCAGTGTACATTTCTACAGCCGCCGCCGCCCATACTTCCGTTTCGGTTTGGCCCTCATATACGGTTGTTTCAAAGTCACAAACATAATACCTCATATTTATTAAAAGTTGTCTTCAATATCCGCGCGTAACTCAGAGGTTAATTTAAAGCGCGAAAATACCTGTGTCAACCATACACGCCCTATATCAGGGTTGTCTATGGGGCCACCGTACCCGATAAAATCGGTAGAGCCAAGTTCGTTTAGAATTTCAGAAAAATACTTGTCGCCCTGCTCTCTCCCATATTTGTTGCGCAAGCGCTCCCAGTTTGTTTCAATTATTCGTTTCAATGTTTCCCAACCCCTAACACGTTTCGGGTCGTCAAGCCATGGCTCTACTGACTGTTTGAAAACTTCCCAGTCTAGCTCAGCAGTATTCACGCCCTCCGCTATTCCTGCGGGCTGATTAAAAGGCAACGCGCCGCGCTCGAAAGTTCTGCGCTCCGCACGTGTCATACGGCTGTATTCGCGAGCTTCGCCGTATTCGCCAACACGACCATAAAAACGCTCATATTGCTTTTTATAGTGAAGTTCTCGTTGTAGCTTCTCCAGGTCGCGCTTACGTACTACAAGGGGACGTTCGCGCCATAGCATAGCTTTTAAAGAGGGGTCGCTTTGATAGCCGGCTTTTTCCAATCTCCGGTATACCGCTCTTGCATTGCGAACTATGCGGTTCCATTCCTTTTGATTTGCTGTAAGTTTTTTACGCGATTTTGGAATTTTAACTTTGGGAGTTTTTATCCGGGGCGGCGCTTTAGGTTTTGGGATTTCTGGCATTCTAGGAGTGGACACGCTGTCGGCCTGTGTTGACTGCTTTATTTCTGCTAATATTTTGTCACGTGGCGATTGCTTCCTTTTTCTTCTCTTTTTTGCCATTATTTCACAACTCCTTATTGACACATTTTTATAAATGTGATATAATGTAATAAAAGAATAAAAATAACACGCACGTTGTTTTTTTTTCAACGTGCGTGTTATATGGGAGAAAGGTAGTTTCCTTATACTCGTATTTACTCGGCTTCGGGTGCCTCCGTAACGACCTGAGCGTTCTCTATGAATTTATCAACGCTCATAGCGTACCGCGTGGTAACGGTGTCGCCAACCTGAACGTCGACGACTCTCTCGTCTTCGTTGATCGTGTAGCGCTTCGCCAGCCTCCACGCTTTGGCAATATCAAAATCGCCGATGATCTGAAACTCTACGCTCTTAACGTCGCCCGTGCAAATATTCTTGACGTAAGCAACCGCAGGAGTTGCTGTAATTGTTCTGATGATCTTGCGCATTACTTATTCCTCCTCGAAAATGTCTGCAATGTGTTCAACCGGCATACAGCACAGGAAGTTCTTGCCACTGTAGTTCTTGGACGGCATACCATAGCATTTCACGTCCATACCGTCTTCCGCTGTGAAAGTTTCGAGCATGTCCATAAAGTCACGCTTAAAGCTTTCGGAGCCGGTGTGGTAGATCGTGCCGCCGGAGACAAAAACGAGCTTTTCATAGTCTACCGACTGGTTCTGCTTCGGCTGGTCATTGTGAGTAGAAACAATAGCCCACGCCGTCGGGAACGGAAGAATCGCAACTCCGGCTTCGTTCACGATGTTATCGAGAACAACGCCTTTGCTGTAGTTCTTGAAGTTGTACAGGTCGAGCTTGGTAACATTTTCGGAATGGAATTTGATGGTGTTTGTAATCATAGTATTCGCCCTTTCGTGGTTCATAGGATATTGTGAATGGTGTAGGTTTTAGCATTGGCCTTTGCTATGGTTATAGTATAGCACTTTGGGCGAAAAAATGCAATAGTTTTTTGAAAAGTTTTGATAAATATTTTTATATCGATTTTTGTTATCGATATGTTTTTATCGATATAATGTTATCGGTAACAATAATCATATG
>ERZ1090879.781-NODE-781-length-18808-cov-4.450648_pt1 | contig 18808 bp, 10 predicted proteins | sample MGYA00478472_ERZ1090879 | MGnify/ENA primary metagenome ERZ1090879 (study PRJEB33644, sample SAMEA5815723) | chicken gut metagenome | biome: Chicken; feature: Gastrointestinal Tract; material: Caecum | place: Ireland | collected 2019-01-01 | study: A study of the... | reverse complement strand
CCGAGATCTAAACTTCTAGCTTCGTCGGCAGCGTCAGATGTGTATAAGAGACAGGGCACAATTTGCGGGCGAGAAGTTTCGCTTTATTGCGCCGGATGCCTTGTTAGCCAGCGATGAGCAAGCCGACTGGCTGGTGGTCGATGAAGCCGCAGCCATACCTGCGCCATTGTTGCATCAACGGGTATCGCGTTTTCCTCGAACGTTGTTAACCACTACGGTGCAGGGCTACGAAGGCACCGGACGTGGTTTTTTGCTGAAATTTTGCGCTCGCTTTCCGCATTTACACCGTTTTGAACTGCAACAGCCGATCCGCTGGGCGCAGGGATGCCCGCTGGAAAAAATGGTCAGCGAGGCACTGGTTTTTGACGATGAAAACTTCACCCATACACCACAAGGCAATATTGTCATTTCCGCATTTGAACAGACGTTATGGCAAAGCGATCCAGAAACGCCGTTAAAGGTTTATCAGCTCTTGTCTGGTGCGCACTATCGGACTTCGCCGCTGGATTTACGCCGGATGATGGATGCACCAGGGCAACATTTTTTACAGGCGGCTGGCGAAAACGAGATTGCCGGGGCGCTGTGGCTGGTGGATGAGGGTGGATTATCTCAACAACTCAGTCAGGCGGTATGGGCAGGTTTTCGTCGCCCGCGGGGTAATCTGGTGGCCCAGTCGCTGGCGGCGCACGGCAACAATCCACTGGCGGCGACATTGCGTGGACGGCGGGTCAGCCGGATAGCAGTTCATCCGGCTCGTCAGCGGGAAGGCACAGGGCGGCAACTTATTGCTGGTGCTTTGCAATATACGCAAGACCTCGACTATCTTTCGGTGAGTTTTGGTTACACCGGGGAGTTATGGCGTTTCTGGCAACGCTGCGGTTTTGTGCTGGTGCGGATGGGTAATCATCGGGAAGCCAGCAGCGGTTGCTATACGGCGATGGCGCTGTTACCGATGAGTGATGCGGGTAAACAGCTGGCTGAACGTGAGCATTACCGTTTACGTCGCGATGCGCAAGCTCTCGCGCAGTGGAATGGCGAAACGCTTCCTGTTGATCCACTAAACGATGCCGTCCTTTCTGACGACGACTGGCTTGAACTGGCCGGTTTTGCTTTCGCTCATCGTCCGCTATTAACGTCGTTAGGTTGCTTATTGCGTCTGTTACAAACCAGTGAACTGGCATTACCGGCGCTGCGTGGGCGTTTACAGAAAAACGCCAGTGATGCGCAGTTATGTACCACACTTAAACTTTCAGGCCGCAAGATGTTACTGGTCCGTCAGCGGGAAGAGGCCGCGCAGGCGCTGTTCGCACTTAATGATGTTCGCACTGAGCGTCTGCGCGATCGCATAACGCAATGGCAATTATTTCACTGACTCCTTCAATTTTATCTCATGGTCATTGTGAGTCAGCGGCGTAAAATTAATGACATCAGTTAAGGAGTTCGCCATGAAACATGACCATTTTGTTGTTCAAAGCCCGGATAAACCTGCGCAACAGTTGTTACTGCTTTTCCACGGTGTCGGGGATAACCCGGTGGCAATGGGGGAAATAGGCAACTGGTTTGCACCGCTGTTTCCTGATGCGCTGGTGGTGAGTGTCGGTGGCGCGGAGCCGAGCGGTAATCCGGCGGGGCGTCAGTGGTTTTCAGTGCAGGGTATTACGGAAGATAATCGCCAGGCGCGTGTGGATGCGATCATGCCGACGTTTATTGAAACGGTGCGCTACTGGCAGAAACAGAGCGGAGTAGGGGCTAACGCCACGGCGCTCATCGGTTTCTCTCAAGGCGCGATTATGGTGCTGGAGAGCATTAAAGCCGAACCGGGCCTTGCTTCACGCGTCATTGCTTTTAACGGACGCTATGCGAGCCTGCCGGAAACTGCGTCTACAGCCACGACAATTCACCTGATTCATGGCGGTGAAGATCCGGTTATCGATCTGGCGCATGCGGTTGCTGCGCAGGAAGCGTTAATCAGTGCCGGTGGTGACGTGACGCTGGATATCGTGGAGGATTTAGGCCATGCGATCGACAATCGCAGTATGCAATTTGCCCTGGATCACTTGCGTTATACCATTCCGAAACATTATTTCGACGAAGCGCTAAGTGGCGGTAAGCCTGGCGATGATGATGTGATTGAAATGATGTAAAAGACAGATTACCTGGCCTGATAAGACGCGTGAGCGTCGCATCAGGCATCGTTCACCATTGCCGGATGCGGCGTTAACGCCTTATCCGGCCTACGGTTGAGCACTCAGCTTACTTCTTCGGTTGATCCTTTTTCGGCCAGTCGTCGTCATCGTCCCACTTATCGTTGAAATCACGATGCGGGGGAAGCTCCGGCTTGTTGGCGAGAAATTTCTTATGGTCGACGCGCTTGAGATCTTTAATCACGTTCAGCAGGACGCCTACCAAAAAGACAATCACCAGAATCCACCAATATTTAGCCAGCCAGTCCATGCTTATTTCCTCTTGCAGAACCACTCATCAGGCGACGAGCTGTTCCATGATACGTTGATACATACGGGCAAGTAGCTGCAGGTCGGCAGCGTTCACACATTCATTAATTTTATGAATAGTGGCATTGACCGGCCCGAGTTCCACCACCTGCGCCCCCATGCGGGCAATAAAGCGCCCGTCGGACGTTCCGCCTGTGGTCAGTAGCTGCGGTTTAATTTCATTATAGTGCTCAACCGCGTTAACGACCGCATCCACCAGTTTACCGCGCGCGGTCAAAAATGGCTGCCCGGAAAGCCACCAATCCACCGTATAGCGCAGTTGATGTTTTTCAAGCAGGGCAAGCACCTGCGCTTTGATCATCTCATCAGTCAGTTCGGTGCTGAAGCGGAAGTTAAACTGCACAAACAGTTCACCCGGAATAACGTTGTTACTGCCCGTTCCCGCCTGAATATTGGCAATCTGCATACTGGTCGCCGGGAAGAATTCATTGCCCTGATCCCACTCAATAGCCACTAATTCATTAAGGAAAGGTGCTGCGCGATGTACTGGATTGTCAGCCAGATGCGGGTAGGCCACATGCCCCTGAACGCCATGAATGGTAAGGTTGCAGGTTAACGATCCGCGACGACCATTTTTCACCACATCACCTACCACTTCGATACTCGACGGTTCGCCAACCAGGCAGTAATCGAGACGCTCATTACGTGCCATTAACGCTTCGACGACTTTTACCGTACCGTTGTGGGCACTGGCTTCTTCATCAGAGGTGATCAGAAATGCCAGTCGCCCCGTATGGTTGGGATGTTGTGCGACAAAACGTTCTGCCGCCACCACCATCGCCGCCAGCGAGCCTTTCATATCTGCCGCACCGCGCCCGAATAACATGCCGTCACGAATGGTGGGTTCAAACGGGGGATTGATCCAACGATCGGCGTCGCCAGGCGGCACCACGTCGGTATGCCCGGCAAAGGCTAACGTTTCACCCTGCCCACGCCATGCCCAAAAATTCTGCGTATCGGCAAAGTCCATGCGTTCAACGGTAAAACCGATCGCCTGCAAACGTTCAATCAACAAAGCCTGGCATCCTGCGTCATCAGGACTCAGGGAAGGGCGGCGAATAAGCTGTTGTGTCAGCTCAATAACCGGGCACGACATAGACTACACCTCATGGAAAAATTGCTGATAACTGGAATCACTGAAACCCAGCAGCATAGGCTTACCGGGCACGCAGAGCAATGGACGTTTGATAATTGCAGGCATTTCAGTCATTAATGCCGCCGCAGAGGCCGCATCGGTGATTTTATTGCGGGTGGTTTCGTCCAGTTTACGCCAGGTTGTACCACGGGTGTTGAGTAACGCTTCCCAGCCTAATTCGTTGATAAAATCGTTCAATAATTCGCTGTCCAGCCCATCGACGCGGTAATCATGAAAACGATAGTCGATGTTATTGGCTTCCAGCCAACGGCGAGCCTTTTTAATGGTGTCACAATTTTTGATACCGTAAAGTGTAACCATAATGAATCCTTTTTCGATTTATGAGAATAAATACTCATTTAAGGGTGAAAACATTTTGCCTGCAAATGATTATCAGGAAATATAACATTATCGAAGTATTCAAATTAACAACTATTAAATAATATTAAACATTTTTAACGTAAACATTAAGAATATTCATCTTGTTATCTGTCTGTATTTTAACCAGAATTAAATCAGTATTAGATGCCGTATGAATATCTCGAAATGTTGCTGTGTATCACATACAAATCATCACCGCAGGACCATAGTATTTACATAAGATTTGTCCCCCGGAGGTAGTCATCGCAGCAATCGAGTAAATTAGCTTCACCACGGTATATTGTTTCCGTAGAATACCCATAATTATAAGAGAGGTTGTTATGATTGAACGTGAACTGGGGAACTGGAAAGACTTTATCGAAGTTATGCTTCGTAAGTAATTCCTGAGACAAAGTACAAACAGCAAGAACCCGCTGAGCAGGTTCTTAATCGGAAAGTTGAAAAAGGCGACACATTGGCATGTCGCCTTTTTTATTGCTTATTCCGGGCGCGGCTTCAGCGGGAAGCGGCGGCGCACCAGCACAAAGAACAGCGGCACGAAGTAAATAGCCAGAATAGTGGCCGAAATCATCCCGCCCATTACGCCAGTACCCACCGCATGCTGACCACCGGAACCGGCACCCGTGCTGGTTGCCATTGGCAATACGCCGAAGATAAATGCCAGCGAGGTCATCAGAATCGGGCGTAAACGCTGACGGCAGGCGTGGAGCGTCGCTTCAAACAGGTCGTGGCCTTTTTGGTTCATCTCGTTAGCAAACTCGACGATCAGGATGGCGTTTTTCGCCGATAAACCAATGACCGTTAACAGGCCCACCTGGAAGTAAACGTCGTTTTCCAGCCCGCGCATCCAGGTTGCCAGCAGCGCGCCGATTACCCCCAGCGGCACGACCAGCATTACCGAGAACGGCACCGACCAGCTTTCATACAACGCAGCCAGACACAGGAATACCACCAGCAAGGAAATGGCGTACAGCGCCGGAGCCTGCGCGCCGGAAAGCCGCTCCTGATACGACATCGCCGTCCACTCCAGACCAAAGCCGTTTGGCAGCTGCTTCACTAACGATTCCATAATATCCATCGCCGTACCGGTACTGACCCCCGGTGCGGCTTCCCCAACAATCTCAACCGCAGAATAACCGTTATAGCGTTCCAGACGCGGCGAGCCTGTTTCCCAGCGTGAGGTCGCGAAAGCAGAGAAGGGCACCATGCCGCCATCTTTATTTCGGACATACCAGAGATTGATGTCATCTGGCAGCATGCGATACGGCGCAGCTGCCTGCACATAGACTTTCTTCACGCGACCGCGATCCATAAAGTCATTCACATAGCTCGAACCCCAGGCGGTTTGCAGTGTGTCGTTAATATCGTCGATAGCAACGCCCAGCGCCTGAGCTTTACGCTGGTCGATATCAATCTGCAACTGCGGACTGTCGTCGAGGCCGTTATGGCGCACACGGGTTAGCTCCGGGTTTTCCGCCGCCAGCGCCAGCAACTGATTACGTGCTGCCATCAGCGCATCGTGACCCGCTCCAGCGTGGTCCTGCAACTCCATATCAAAACCTGCAGAACTACCAAGACCGCTAATTGCTGGCGGGCTGCTGGCGATAACGCGAGCTTCTTTAATTTGGTTAAACGCCTTCGTTGCACGCTCGATAATGGCAAACGAGGTGCCGGTCTTACTGTCGCGTTCGCTCCAGTCTTTCAGGCGGATAAACATTCGCGCCACGTTTTGCCCGTTACCCCCAGGGCCAGAACCAACGGTGGCAAACACCGACATGATGTTGTCTTTTTCATGGGTGAAGTAGTATTTCTCGATTTGCTCAACGACTTTCAGGGTCTGTTGTTGCGTTGAACCGCTGGGCAACTGTACCGAGGTAGTAAACATGCCACGGTCTTCCAGCGGTAAGAACGACGTCGGCAAACGCAGGAACAGGAACACCATGCCGCCAAGCAGCAGGACATAAATCACAATCCAGCGCAGGCTACGGTGGAGAATTTTCGCCACCCCTTTTTCGTAGCGTTCGGCGTTGCGGTTAAACATCTGGTTAAACCAGGCAAAAAAGCCTTTTTGCCCATGATGCTCACCTTTTTTCAGTGGCTTAAGTAGTGTGGCACACAGAGCCGGAGTGAGGATCATCGCTACCAGTACTGACAGCACCATCGCCGCAACAATGGTAATAGAGAACTGGCGATAGATGGCACCGGTGGTGCCGCCGAAGAAGGCCATTGGTACAAATACCGCCGAAAGAACCATCGCAATCCCGACCAGTGCCCCCTGGATCTGCCCCATCGATTTACGTGTGGCTTCGCGAGGAGTGAGTCCTTCCTCACTCATAATACGTTCGACGTTTTCCACCACCACGATGGCGTCATCCACCAGCAGACCGATCGCCAGCACCATCGCGAACATGGTTAAGGTGTTGACGCTGTAACCGAAGGCGTAAAGTACGGAGAAGGTTCCCATCAACACCACCGGCACGGCGATAGTGGGTATCAGCGTGGCGCGGAAGTTTTGCAGGAACAGATACATAACGAGGAAAACCAGAGCGATAGCTTCCAGCAGCGTTTTCACCACGTCTTCAATGGAGGCTTTAACAAACGAGGTGGTTTCATACGCCACCTTGTATTCCAGTCCATGCGGGAAATACTGCGCCAGCTCGTCGAGACGATTGAGCACCAGCTCCGCTGTCGCCATTTCGTTAGCGCCGGAGGCCAGTTTTACCCCCAGCCCGGAGGCTGGCTTACCATTGAAGCGGCTAAGATAATCGTATTTCTCCGCCCCCATTTCGACGGTGGCGACATCGCCCAGCCTTACCTCTGAGCCGTCCTGATTGACCCGCAAGGTGATATCGCGGAACTGTTCTGGTGTTTGCAGCAGTGACTGGGCGTTAATGGTGGCGTTGAGCGCCTGCTTATCGACGGAAGGTGTACCACCAAGTTGCCCAACCGCAATCTGCGCGTTCTGTGACTCAATGGCATCAGTGACATCTTTAGCCGTCATCTGGAAACTGTTGAGTTTCGCCGGGTCCAGCCAGATACGCATGGAATATTGCGAACCATAGGCATCGATATCCCCGACGCCATTCACGCGGCTTAACGGGTCCTGAATATTACTGGCAACATAATCAGCAATATCCTGTTTATCCATCGAACCATCGGTAGAGACGAAGGCAATGGTCAGAATGTTGGTATCGCCGGTTTTACGCACCGTCACGCCCTGATTTTGCACCGCCTGCGGTAACTTTCGCATGGCTGATTGCAGCTGGTTTTGTACTTGCTGCACGGCTTCGTCCGGATCGGTGCCTGCTTTAAAACTTAAAGTGACAGATGCCTGACCGGTGCCACTGCTCTGAGATGACATATACATGAGATTATCGAGGCCGGTCATATTTTGCTCGATAACCTGGGTCACGGTGTTTTCCAGCGTCTGGGCCGATGCGCCGGGATAGTTAGCGGTCACTCGCACATTCGGTGGCGCGAGATCGGGGTATTGTTCAACGGGCAATGAAAAAATCGCCAGGGTACCTGTCAGACACAACAGGATTGCCAGCACCCAGGCAAAAATGGGGCGATCAATAAAGAAATTCGCCATTAAAAGAGGACCTCGTGTTTCTGCGTATCGTTGTAGGCTTGACTTGCTTCACTGTAGCGGCAAGGTACGAGCCAATCGTGGAGAAAAAAAGGAGTTAATGTAAATTATCATGCCCTTTTATACTGAACCTTAAGTGCAAGTATTCTTTGGTCAGTAGGAGGCATTACATTAACTGACTTTCCTCACCCTCCGCAGAGCGAAAGCTAATACTCACTAACGTGCCGCCGCCGGAAGGTTGTGAAAAAGTCAGCGTCCCACCTAGCCGTTCCGCGCGTTCGCGCATGATATTCAGACCATAATGACCTTCGGGTTCTTTCGGTTCACCGATACCAATCCCGTTATCACGGATATAAACCGTGTGATTGCCGTCCGGCGCGGTGACGCAACTGACGGCGATTTCGCTGGCGTTGGCGTGCTTCATCGCATTCAGCACCGCTTCGCGAATAATTTGCAACAAATGCACCTGCATTTGCGCATCCAGTGCCAGGGTTGGCAGACGGCAGTCGAGGGTCAGTTTGGCGCTGGTTTGATTTTGTAACGTATCCAGCATTTCCCTCAATGCGGAGGGGAGATCCGCCTGCTGCAGCGTCAGGCGGAAAGTAGTCAACAGCTCGCGTAACTGCCGATAAGCATCATTCAACGCCTGGGAAAAATCGGCCATGATACTTTGTGCGGTGGCGTTATCTTCCGGTATCGAACGCTTCAGTAACGTCAACTGGATACGTAAGTAAGAAAGTACCTGAGCCAGCGAGTCGTGCAATTCGCGGGCGATGGTCGCACGTTCTTCCATCAACAATAATTGCTGAAAATGCTTCTGCGCCTGATTAAAGTACAAACCGCGTCCCAGCATCGACGAAACGCTGTTAAGCAGCGGTTCTGATGATGAAACGTGACTATTTTGCCAGTGCAGTTCGCCGTAAACCGTCTCTTGCATTGTCACCGGTAAAATCTGCATCGGCAATTCCGGGTTTGGTTGCCCTTCGCTAATCCGCCAGTTTTCACCGACATTTAACTCCAGATATTCAGCCGCTTCATTGTCGCGAACAATCTGCAAAATATGGCGGAAACAATGCACATCAATCTGGCTAGTGTTCAGCGCCTGCGAACACTGATACAACACCTCCAGACGACGCTTGGCCTCGTGGAGATCGCGGGTCTTTTCTTCTACTGACGCTTCCAGCGAACGGTACAATTTATGCAGCTCGCTCGACATCTGGTTAAAGGTTTTTGCAAGCAGACCAAGCTCATTCGGCAGGTTGGTATCCAGCGGCGGCGAGTCGAACTGCCCGTGTTCAATACGCTGACTGGCGGTAACCAGCTGATTCAGCGGGGCAACCACCTGATGGCGTATGCGGCGCAAAGTAAAAAAGACCAGCGTGAAAATACCGATGCCGCCAGCCAGGGAAATCGCCACCACCAGCAGCATTTTGCGTTCAGCGTAGTGCTGTAAAGCCAGTACGAACAGGTCTATCTGATTAACATAATTATTAATATTGGCCTGATACCACGGCAAATCGCCCTTGCTGAGCCGATTATTCATCTCCAGCCAGTTGGCATTCAGATGCGCATAGCGAGTTTTTACTGCTTCTGGCACATACCAGACGTTGAGGTTGGTTAATACCGGTGAATGCAGTGCCTGCTGAAATAACTGGCGATGTGCATTGAGTTGTGGACTGCCACTTTGCAAGTCGTAGCCCAGGCGGTAACTCTGCATACGCAGCGATCCGGCAATATTGATAGCCTCAGCGTCGCGCAAACTGCTCGCCAGAGTTAGCAGAGCGATACCCGTGGAAAGAATCGACAGCAGCACAATGTAAAAAAAGGCCCGGGCCAGACTGGCCGAGACGGGTCGTTTAACAATCACACGCGTCTTCTCCACAAAAAATCATTAATGTTCCAGTTCGCTGAAACGCAATTTAGTCAGTGATGGGATTATTTGATCTGCCACAGTTTATAGCGAAATAGTTACTTATTCTGGGCACATGAACATTGCCGATTCCCCTGTAAGTCGGGTAATAACAACACTCATATAAAGAATAAGGTTTTTACAACCAAAAAAGAAGGTCGTTATGAATCGTTTTATTATGGCCAACAGTCAGCAATGTCTGGGTTGTCATGCTTGTGAAATCGCCTGTGTCATGGCTCACAATGATGAGCAACATGTCCTGAGCCAACACCATTTTCATCCCCGAATTACGGTTATCAAACATCAACAGCAACGTAGTGCAGTGACCTGTCACCATTGTGAAGATGCGCCCTGCGCCCGTAGCTGCCCTAATGGCGCAATCAGCCACGTTGATGACAGCATTCAGGTCAATCAGCAAAAGTGTATTGGCTGTAAATCCTGCGTGGTGGCCTGTCCTTTTGGTACGATGCAAATCGTCCTGACACCCGTCGCGGCAGGAAAAGTAAAAGCCACGGCGCATAAATGCGACCTTTGTGCGGGGCGCGAAAACGGTCCTGCCTGTGTTGAGAATTGCCCGGCGGACGCGCTGCAACTGGTCACTGACGTCGCACTCTCCGGCATGGCGAAATCCCGCCGCTTGCGCACCGCGCGTCAGGAACATCAACCGTGGCATGCCAGTACCGCGGCGCAAGAAATGCCGGTAATGAGTAAAGTCGAACAAATGCAGGCAACGCCCGCGCGTGGCGAGCCGGATAAACTGGCGATTGAAGCGCGCAAAACCGGTTTTGATGAAATTTATCTGCCATTTCGCGCCGACCAGGCACAACGGGAAGCCTCGCGCTGCCTTAAGTGCGGCGAGCACAGCGTTTGTGAATGGACCTGCCCGCTGCATAACCATATACCGCAGTGGATTGAACTGGTGAAAGCCGGAAACATCGACGCCGCCGTCGAGCTTTCTCACCAGACCAACACCCTGCCGGAAATTACCGGACGCGTTTGTCCGCAAGACCGTTTGTGTGAAGGTGCCTGTACTACTCGCGATGAGCACGGCGCGGTAACTATCGGCAACATTGAACGCTACATTTCAGATCAGGCGTTGGCGAAAGGTTGGCGTCCTGACTTAAGCCATGTCACCAAAGTGGACAAGCGGGTGGCGATTATCGGTGCAGGTCCGGCAGGGCTGGCCTGTGCGGATGTTCTGACCCGCAATGGCGTGGGGGTGACGGTGTACGATCGCCATCCAGAAATCGGTGGCTTGCTCACTTTCGGCATTCCTTCTTTCAAACTGGATAAATCCCTGCTGGCACGCCGTCGGGAAATCTTCAGCGCGATGGGGATTCACTTCGAACTCAATTGTGAAGTGGGTAAAGATGTCTCTTTGGATTCGCTTTTGGAACAATACGACGCGGTCTTCGTTGGCGTAGGCACTTACCGTTCCATGAAAGCGGGTTTACCCAATGAAGATGCGCCGGGCGTTTATGACGCGCTGCCGTTCCTCATTGCCAACACTAAACAGGTGATGGGGCTCGAAGAGCTACCGGAAGAGCCGTTTATCAATACCGCCGGACTTAACGTCGTGGTACTGGGCGGCGGCGACACCGCGATGGACTGTGTGCGTACCGCACTGCGCCACGGCGCGAGTAACGTCACCTGCGCTTATCGTCGTGATGAAGCTAACATGCCAGGCTCGAAGAAAGAAGTGAAGAACGCCCGCGAAGAGGGGGCCAACTTCGAATTTAACGTCCAGCCGGTGGCGCTTGAGCTGAATGAACAAGGTCACGTCTGCGGGATTCGTTTCCTGCGCACGCGTCTTGGCGAGCCGGATGCCCAGGGGCGTCGGCGTCCAGTGCCGGTGGAAGGCAGTGAATTTGTCATGCCAGCCGACGCGGTGATTATGGCGTTTGGCTTCAATCCGCACGGGATGCCGTGGCTGGAGTCGCACGGTGTAACGGTAGACAAATGGGGCCGCATCATCGCGGATGTGGAAAGCCAGTACCGTTACCAGACCACCAATCCGAAAATCTTCGCTGGTGGTGACGCCGTGCGTGGTGCGGATCTGGTGGTTACCGCAATGGCAGAAGGACGTCATGCGGCACAGGGGATTATTGACTGGCTGGGGGTAAAATCAGTCAAATCTCACTGATAGCCTGCGCAGACAAACCCGACTTCACAGCGTAAGATAATTGTTCATTTCGCGCTGTGGAGTCGGTATGACGCAACAAATCACCCTCATTAAAGACAAAATTCTCTCCGATAACTATTTCACCCTGCACAACATTACTTACGATCTCACGCGCAAAGACGGCGAAGTTATCCGCCATAAACGTGAAGTGTACGATCGCGGCAATGGTGCGACGATCCTCCTGTACAACACGAAGAAAAAGACCGTGGTTCTGATTCGTCAGTTCCGTGTCGCTACCTGGGTTAATGGCAATGAAAGCGGGCAGCTGATTGAAAGCTGCGCCGGGCTGCTGGATAACGACGAACCGGAAGTGTGTATTCGCAAAGAAGCGATTGAAGAGACGGGCTATGAAGTGGGTGAAGTGCGCAAATTATTTGAACTGTATATGTCGCCAGGCGGTGTGACTGAGCTAATCCACTTTTTTATCGCCGAATACAGTGACAATCAGCGCGCTAACGCCGGTGGCGGTGTCGAAGATGAAGATATTGAAGTGCTCGAGCTGCCGTTCAGCCAGGCGCTGGAGATGATCAAAACCGGCGAGATACGTGACGGTAAGACGGTGTTATTGCTTAACTATTTGCAAACGTCACATTTAATGGACTGAAAAATAACAATAATATTTCGTTGTTTATTATTGGCTCAATCCGACAAATCCGATTGAGCCGCGCTACCTGCGCAACGAAGATACGACTTGTGCTGTTTGTTTGAACTTCTGGGGTCGTACCGTCCATGCGCTATCGCATTTTCCTTCTCTTTTTTTTCGCTTTGTTGCCGACGTCTTTGGTGTGGGCGGCACCAGCGCAACGGGCGTTTTCCGACTGGCAGGTCACCTGTAATAACCAAAATTTCTGCGTGGCGCGTAATACGGGCGATCATAATGGACTGGTGATGACCCTGAGCCGCAGCGCCGGGGCGCATACCGATGCCGTTTTACGTATTGAGCGCGGCGGATTGAAGTCGCCGGAGGCGTCAGAAGGGGAGATAGCGCCACGGCTGCTGTTAGATGGCGAGCCGTTGGCGTTAAGTGGTGACAAGTGGCGGATTTCACCATGGTTATTAGTAACCGATGATACGGCAACCATCACCGCGTTTTTGCAGATGATTCAGGAAGGGAAGGCAATCACCTTACGCGATGGCGATCAGACCATTTCTCTGAGTGGCTTAAAAGCAGCGTTGTTGTTTATTGATGCTCAGCAAAAGCGCGTTGGCAGTGAAACCGCGTGGATCAAGAAAGGGGACGAACCGCCGCTCAGCGTACCGCCCGCGCCTGCGCTGAAAGAGGTCGCGGTGGTTAACCCAACGCCGACGCCACTCTCACTCGAAGAACGCAACGATTTGCTGGATTATGGAAACTGGCGGATGAATGGTCTGCGCTGCTCGCTTGATCCATTGCGTCGTGAGGTGAATGTCACTGCGCTGACTGATGATAAAGCGCTGATGATGATTAGCTGTGAGGCAGGGGCCTATAACACCATTGATTTGGCATGGATTGTGTCGCGTAAAAAGCCACTAGCTTCGCGCCCGGTTCGGTTGCGTTTGCCGTTCAACAACGGTCAGGAGACGAATGAACTGGAACTGATGAACGCAACATTTGATGAGAAATCGCGTGAACTGGTGACCTTAGCGAAAGGGCGCGGATTAAGCGATTGTGGCATTCAGGCGCGCTGGCGCTTTGACGGTCAGCGTTTTCGCCTGGTGCGTTACGCCGCAGAACCCACCTGCGATAACTGGCATGGGCCAGACGCCTGGCCCACGTTGTGGATCACCCGTTAAACAAAATGGCGGGACATGTAGGCCGGATAAGACGCTGTAGGCCGGATAAGACGCGTCAGCGTCGCATCCGGCAATCAGCATCCGGCAATCACCATCAGGCACCTTTCACTCCCAGCACCTTATGCGCTTTTGCCACAATATTCTCGGCGGTAAAGCCAAAGAACGGGAACAGCTTATCCGCCGGAGCAGATTCCCCGTAACCCGTCATCCCGACAATTGCCCCTTTCAGACCAACATACTTGTACCAGTAATCGGCAATACCTGCTTCCACCGCCACGCGAGCCGCAACGTTAGAAGGCAACACCGACTCCCGATATTCCTCATCCTGGGCGTCGAAAATATCGGTCGAGGGCAGGGAAACTACGCGTACATTGCGACCTTCTCCTGCTAATTTCTCTGCCGCTTGCAGGGTAATTTCCATCTCTGAACCGGTGGCAATCAGAATAATATCTGGCTTACCGCCGCTGTCTTTCAGCACATAACCGCCACGAGCAATCTCTTTAACCTGATCCGGCGTACGTTCCACCTGGGCCAGATTCTGCCTTGAGAGGATCAGTGCCGTCGGTCCGTTGTGGCGCTCAACCGCCAGCTTCCAGCCCACCGCCGCTTCCACCTGATCGCACGGTCGCCAGGTGCTGAAATTTGGCGTTAAGCGCAGGCTGGCCAGTTGCTCAACAGCCTGGTGCGTCGGACCATCTTCGCCCAGGCCAATTGAGTCGTGGGTATAAACCATAATCTGCCGCGCTTTCATCAGTGCCGCCATCCGCGCGGCGTTACGGGCGTATTCAACAAACATCAGGAACGTCGCGGTATACGGCACAAAGCCGCCGTGGTGCGCGATGCCGTTGGCGATAGCGGTCATGCCAAATTCACGCACCCCGTAGTGAATGTAGTTGCCCGCTGGATCTTCCTTCAGCGAAACAGAACCTTTCCAGATGGTCAGGTTGCTGGGAGCCAGATCCGCCGAACCGCCGAGCAACTCAGGCAGCATCGGCCCGTAAGCGTTAAGCGTATTTTGCGAAGCCTTACGGGTAGCGATTTTCGCCGGATTTGCCTGTAACTCATTGATATATTTCTGAGTCGTTTTCTCCCAGTCCTTCGGTAAACCACCGCTCATCCGTCGGGTAAACTCTTCTGCCAGTTGCGGATGAGCCTTTTTATAGGCGGCAAACTTCTCATTCCAGCTCTGCTGCGCTTTTTCGCCTTTTTCACGGGCATCCCAGGCGTGATAAATCTCTTTAGGGATCTCAAATGGCGGATGGTGCCAGCCCAGTTTTTGCCGTGCCAGCGCCACTTCTTCTTCCCCCAGTGGTGCGCCGTGCGCCTCTTCCTTACCTGCTTTATTCGGCGAACCAAAGCCAATCACCGTACGGCAGATAATCAGCGACGGCTTATCTTTCACGCTTTGCGCTTCAAGGATCGCTTCCTTCACCGCCTGCGGATCGTGACCGTCGATTTCATGGATCACATGCCAGTGATAGGCTTCAAAACGTTTTGCCGTATCGTCGGTAAACCAGCCTTCTGTTTCACCGTCGATGGAAATACCGTTGTGATCGTAAAAACCAATCAGCTTGCCCAGTCCCAGCGTGCCTGCCAGCGAACAGACTTCGTGGGAAATACCTTCCATCAGGCAGCCGTCGCCCATAAACACATAGGTGAAGTGATCGACGATCTCATGGTCTGGCTGGTTAAACTGCGCCGCCAGTGTACGCTCTGCTATCGCCAGCCCGACGGCGTTCGCCAAACCTTGTCCAAGCGGGCCGGTGGTGGTTTCAACGCCTGGCGTATAGCCAATCTCCGGGTGGCCTGGGGTTTTCGAATGCAACTGACGGAAGTTCTTCAGTTCTTCCAGCGGCAGGTCGTAACCGGTCAGATGTAGCAAACTGTAGAGCAGCATCGACGCGTGACCGTTGGAAAGAATAAAGCGGTCGCGATCATACCAGGTTGGGTCGGTAGGGTTATGTTTAAGAAAATCGTTCCACAGCACTTCGGCAATATCAGCCATGCCCATCGGCGCGCCGGGATGACCAGAGTTGGCTTTTTGTACCGCATCCATACTGAGTGCGCGAATCGCATTGGCAAGGTCTTTTCGGGACATATAACACTCCGTGGCTGGTTTATAGTTTGGCGGCAAGAAGATCTTCCAGTTTGCGTTGATCAACGGCGAACAGACGAATGCCTTCAGACAGTTTTTCTACCGCCATCGCATCCTGATTGTGCTCCCAACGGAACTCCGCTTCGCTCATGGGAGCTGGGCGTGGGAACGTCTGAGAAGGTGGGATTAATTTACGTACCACTGGCGAAACTTTTTCCTGCAGCTCCTTCAGTAAATTCGGTGCGATAGTCAGTCGATCGCAGCCGGTTAAGGCGAGGATTTGTTCGGTGCGACGGAAGCTCGCGCCCATCACAATGGTTTCATAGTGGTGTTGCTTATAGTAGTCGTAGATATTGCGCACCGATTTAACGCCCGGATCTTCTTCCACCACATACGGGTCCATCGGCTTGCGTGCCTGATACCAGTCATAAATACGCCCGACAAACGGCGAAATCAGAAAAACGCCTGCTTCCGCACAGGCCCGTGCCTGTGCAAAAGAAAACAGCAGCGTCAGGTTGCAGTTAATACCTTCTTTTTCCAGCTCTTCTGCCGCGCGAATTCCTTCCCAGGTCGAAGCCAGCTTGATCAGAATGCGTGATTTCTCAACGCCTTGTTGCTGATACAAGTCCACCAGATGGCGCGCCTTCTCAATACTCTTTTCTTTATCAAAAGAGAGGCGTGCATCAACTTCTGTTGACACGCGACCGGGTACGATTTTGAGGATTTCAGCACCGAAATTGACCGCCAGTTTGTCACACGCTGCGACCACCTGTTGTTCCTGGGTCTTGCCATTTTTTTTACCCCAGGCGATAGCATCGTCTATTAAATGCTCATATTGTGATAATCCGGCAGCTTTGAGTAACAGCGAAGGATTGGTGGTGGCATCCTGGGGATGATAATGGCGAATGGACTCAATATCGCCGCTGTCTGCCACGACAGTGGTGAACTGTTTGATGCCGTCTAACTCGTTCATAGGAAATACTCCTTGAAAAGTAAAGTGTTAGATGAGTGCGTTAATTCACACTTCTGAGAAATTTCGCTAAACGCATCAAAAAAGCATAGCAGACAGGCATGGTATTGCTGGATTAAGCAGGTAACATCAGTGTTATAGGATTATTACCAAAACATTATATTAATGGTGAGAGTTTGGACTTGCTCAAAGTCTGTAGACTCCGGCAGGGTAATAATGTGCGCCACGTTGTGGGCAGGGGCTGTTGCCCACACACTTTATTTGTGAACGTTACGTGAAAGGAACAACCAAATGGATGACCAGTTAAAACAAAGTGCACTTGATTTCCATGAATTTCCAGTTCCAGGGAAAATCCAGGTTTCTCCAACCAAGCCTCTGGCAACACAGCGCGATCTGGCGCTGGCCTACTCACCAGGCGTTGCCGCACCTTGTCTTGAAATCGAAAAAGACCCGTTAAAAGCCTACAAATATACCGCCCGCGGTAACCTGGTGGCGGTGATCTCTAACGGTACGGCGGTGCTGGGGTTAGGCAACATTGGCGCGCTGGCAGGCAAACCGGTGATGGAAGGCAAGGGCGTTCTGTTTAAGAAATTCGCCGGGATTGATGTATTTGACATTGAAGTTGACGAACTCGACCCGGACAAATTTATTGAAGTTGTCGCCGCGCTCGAACCAACCTTCGGCGGCATCAACCTCGAAGACATTAAAGCGCCAGAATGTTTCTATATTGAACAGAAACTGCGCGAGCGGATGAATATTCCGGTATTCCACGACGATCAGCACGGCACGGCAATTATCAGCACTGCCGCCATCCTCAACGGCTTGCGCGTGGTGGAGAAAAACATCTCCGACGTGCGGATGGTGGTTTCCGGCGCGGGTGCCGCAGCAATCGCCTGTATGAACCTGCTGGTAGCGCTGGGTCTGCAAAAACATAACATCGTGGTTTGCGATTCAAAAGGCGTTATCTATCAGGGCCGTGAGCCAAACATGGCGGAAACCAAAGCCGCATATGCGGTGGTGGATGACGGCAAACGTACCCTCGATGATGTGATTGAAGGCGCGGATATTTTCCTGGGCTGTTCCGGCCCGAAAGTGCTGACCCAGGAAATGGTGAAGAAAATGGCTCGTGCGCCAATGATCCTGGCGCTGGCGAACCCGGAACCGGAAATTCTGCCGCCGCTGGCGAAAGAAGTGCGTCCGGATGCCATCATTTGCACCGGTCGTTCTGACTATCCGAACCAGGTGAACAACGTCCTGTGCTTCCCGTTCATCTTCCGTGGCGCGCTGGACGTTGGCGCAACCGCCATCAACGAAGAGATGAAACTGGCGGCGGTACGTGCGATTGCAGAACTCGCCCATGCGGAACAGAGCGAAGTGGTGGCTTCAGCGTATGGCGATCAGGATCTGAGCTTTGGTCCGGAATACATCATTCCAAAACCGTTTGATCCGCGCTTGATCGTTAAGATCGCTCCTGCGGTCGCTAAAGCCGCGATGGAGTCGGGCGTGGCGACTCGTCCGATTGCTGATTTCGACGTCTACATCGACAAGCTGACTGAGTTCGTTTACAAAACCAACCTGTTTATGAAGCCGATTTTCTCCCAGGCTCGCAAAGCGCCGAAGCGCGTTGTTCTGCCGGAAGGGGAAGAGGCGCGCGTTCTGCATGCCACTCAGGAACTGGTAACGCTGGGACTGGCGAAACCGATCCTTATCGGTCGTCCGAACGTGATCGAAATGCGCATTCAGAAACTGGGCTTGCAGATCAAAGCGGGCGTTGATTTTGAGATCGTCAATAACGAATCCGATCCGCGCTTTAAAGAGTACTGGACCGAATACTTCCAGATCATGAAGCGTCGCGGCGTCACTCAGGAACAGGCGCAGCGGGCGCTGATCAGTAACCCGACAGTGATCGGCGCGATCATGGTTCAGCGTGGGGAAGCCGATGCAATGATTTGCGGTACGGTGGGTGATTATCATGAACATTTTAGCGTGGTGAAAAATGTCTTTGGTTATCGCGATGGCGTTCACACCGCAGGTGCCATGAACGCGCTGCTGCTGCCGAGTGGTAACACCTTTATTGCCGATACATATGTTAATGATGAACCGGATGCAGAAGAGCTGGCGGAGATCACCTTGATGGCGGCAGAAACTGTCCGTCGTTTTGGTATTGAGCCGCGCGTTGCTTTGTTGTCGCACTCCAACTTTGGTTCTTCTGACTGCCCGTCGTCGAGCAAAATGCGTCAGGCGCTGGAACTGGTCAGGGA
>ERZ1090879.780-NODE-780-length-18832-cov-8.522235_pt1 | contig 18832 bp, 15 predicted proteins | sample MGYA00478472_ERZ1090879 | MGnify/ENA primary metagenome ERZ1090879 (study PRJEB33644, sample SAMEA5815723) | chicken gut metagenome | biome: Chicken; feature: Gastrointestinal Tract; material: Caecum | place: Ireland | collected 2019-01-01 | study: A study of the... | reverse complement strand
GCTGTGTGGCAAAGTATGTCTATGACTATGGTCTTACGGATAAGACCAGTATCTCAGTAGACACCAAAAGCGGTGTGAAATATCTGGAGTTGACTGTGAAAGATGGAAAGGTGAAAGAAGTCCGGGTAAATATGGGCTCCCCGATCCTGGAGACAGAGAAGATCCCTATGATCTATTCCAAGAGTCCGGTGATCAGCCAGCCTCTGAACGTAAATCAGGAAATCTATGAGGTGACGGCGGTTTCCATGGGAAATCCTCACGCGATAGTTTATGTGGAGGATGTAAAAAATCTGAAGATCGAGGAGATCGGCCCCTGGTTTGAAAAAAGCAAGGCTTTTCCGGAAAGTGTGAATACGGAGTTTGTCCGTGTGATAGACAGACATACGGTGGAAATGCGTGTCTGGGAGAGAGGCAGCGGGGAGACTCTGGCCTGCGGCACAGGAGCCTGCGCAGTGACGGTGGCCAGCGTGCTCAACGGTTATACAGATGAAGAAGTAACTGTTCATCTCTTAGGAGGCGATCTGAAAATATTCTGGGACAGAAAGGAGAACCTGGTGTATATGACCGGCCCGGCAGAGGTAGTCTTTGACGGGGAGATTACACTGTAAGGATATAAAGAACTTAAGATGACATTCATAAAAAAGAACATGAGTATAGAAGACAGAAGATTTTACAAAGACGTATTTCGTCTGGTTATGCCTATGGCAGTGCAGAATCTGATCAATGTGGGAGTAACCTCCACAGACGTGATCATGCTGGGAAGAGTGGGGGAAACGGCTCTTTCCGGCGTTTCGTTGGCTAACCAGGTATATTTTATCCTCAGCCTGCTGTTTTTCGGGCTGACTTCCGGAGCCTGTGTGCTGACTGCCCAGTACTGGGGCAAGAAGGATACCAGGACCATAGAAAAAGTAATGGGAATGTCCTTCCGCATCTCTATCGCCGCAGGTATCGTATTTGCAGCGGGAGCGATTTTCTTTCCCCGGTATCTCATGCTGATCTTTACCTCAGATCCGGCGATCATTGCAGAAGGGGTTTCTTACCTGAAAATTGTAGGATTTTCTTACATTTTGTCGGCTTTTACTAATGTATACCTGAATATTATCCGGAGTATTGAGCGGGTAGTCATTGCTACCGTAGTTTACGGGGCTTCTCTTTGTGCAAATATTATTTTAAACTCCATCTTTATTTTCGGGCTCTTGGGCTCTCCTGCCATGGGCGCTGCAGGAGCTGCCCTTGGAACCTTGCTTTCCAGAGCTATTGAGGTTATCATAGTAGTGTATTACGCACAGAAAAAGAATGATGTGGTAAAGATCCATATCCGGGATTTCTTTGTCAGAGACAAGGCTTTGGGAAGAGACTTCTTTACCTATGCTTTTCCGGTACTCTTAAATGAGTTTGCCTGGGGAGCAGGCATGGCGGCAATCTCTGCCATTGTGGGACATCTGGGAAGCGCTGCGGTAGCGGCCCATTCTGTAACCCAGGTGTGCAGACAGCTTTCCATGGTCATTGGATTCGGTATCTCCAGTGCTACAGCTATTATGATCGGCAAGGCTATCGGAGAGAAGAAAGAGGAACTGGCCAGAGAGTATGGACAGCGTTTTGTAAAGCTTTCTATTATCTGCGGCATCGGAGGAGCTGTGGTGATCCTGGCAATCTCGCCTTTGCTGCCTCTGTTCCTGAAACTGACCCCTCTGGCCAAAAGTTATCTGTCTGCTATGATGGTGATCATGTCCTATTATGTGATCGGTCAGTCTTTCAACAGCACCATTGTAGTAGGGGTGCTCCGGGCAGGAGGAGATACCAGGTTCGGGCTTTTTCTGGATGTGGGAGTTATGTGGCTCTGCTCCATCGCGGGAGCGGCGGTAGGAGCCTTTGTCATAGGAATCCCCATGCCGTGGGTCTATATCCTGCTGTGCAGCGACGAGGTGATCAAGATTCCTTTCTCCCTCTGGAGATATAAGAGCTATCGCTGGCTGCGGAATGTAACCAGATAAAAGGACACAAAAGATAGGAGATGTTGGCTGGATGAAATTAAATGAGACACCTATTGAGAAAGATTTCCGGGTGGCAGATGTCCGGGAAGAGGAAAAGATCCTCCGCCGTCTGGAGGCCCTTGGGATCCTGGAGGGGACCAGAGTCCGGGTGCTGAACCACAAACGAAATGGAGCTACTATTATCAAGGTGCGGGGAAGCCGCTGGGCTCTTGGAAATGATATCGCCCAGGGGATAGAAGTGGAGGAACTGACAGATGAAAAGTGAGATACGTGTAGGATTTGCAGGAAACCCCAACTGCGGCAAGACCACCCTTTTTAACGCCTATACGGGGGCAAATCTGAAGGTGGCAAACTGGCCGGGGGTTACAGTAGAGAAAAAAGAAGGGGAGACCGAATATAAAGGCAGAAAAATGCGGCTGATCGACCTTCCGGGAATCTATAGCCTGACTTCTTATTCCATGGAGGAGAAAGTTTCCAGAAAGGTGATCCTGGGGGACGAAGTAGATATTATCGTAGATGTGGTAGACGCCTCTGCTCTGGAACGGAACCTGTACCTTACCCTTCAGCTTCTGGAACTGGGAAAACCTGTGGTAGTGGCGCTGAATATGATGGATATTGTGGAAGAAAGAGGTATGGAGATCGATCTTCACCGTCTTCCTGAGCTGCTGGGCAATATTCCTGTGGTACCGGTTTCCGCAAGAAAACGTACCGGTCTGGATGTGCTTCTCCATGCGGTAGAACATCATTATGAAGAGCAGACAGCGGATCCGGTAGTAGAATATTCTCCGGAAATCGAGGAAAAAATCAAAGAGATCAGCAGCAGGATACAGAAACAGTATCCGGAAAGCAAGAATCTCCGGTGGCACAGTATCAAGATCCTGGAAAATGATGAACAGATCATTGAAGAGCAGCCGGTAGATATTTCGGATATCGCGGATAAGAATTATGAAAAACAGATCATTAATGAAAAATATAATTATATTGAAGAGATCATAGAGGAATGTGTATTCTATAAAGGAAACCGTCAGTCTATGACAGAGAAAGCGGATAGGATCCTGACCCATCCGGTGGCGGGAGTTCCGGTGTTTTTGTGTATCATGGCGCTGGTATTTTTCCTGACTTTTACAGTGGGAGATGCTATTAAAGGCTGGTTTGAGATCGGACTGGACTGGGCTTTTGAAGCGGCCAGAACAGCCCTTACAGCCATTGGCGCTTCTGATTGGGTCTGTTCACTGGTGGTGGACGGTATCATGTCCGGAGTAGGAGGGATCCTGACTTTCCTTCCCAATATTTTTATCCTGTTCCTTGCCTTGGCCTTTTTGGAAGACAGCGGCTATATGGCAAGAGTGGCCTATGTTATGGACGGGATCATGGGAAAGGTAGGCCTTTCCGGTAAGGCATTCCTGCCTATGGTGCTGGGCTTTGGCTGTACAGTGCCGGCGGTAATGGCTTCCAGGACCCTGGAAAATGAGGAAGACAGGAAGAAGACCATTCTTCTTACACCATTTATGTCCTGCTCTGCACGGCTTCCTATTTATGTGCTGTTTGCCAGTGTGTTTTTTGGAAAATATGCAATGATCGTAGCCTTTTCCCTCTATGCCCTGGGGCTGATCGTGGCCATTTTGCTAGCTCTGATCATCGGCAAGGTTTGGAAGACAGACACCAAGGTGCCTCTGCTGATCGAACTGCCGGATTATAAGGTGCCGAATCCCAGGACTATCCGGATCTATGTATGGGAAAAAGTAAAGGATTATCTGACAAAAGCAGGGACAACGATCTTTGTGGCTTCTATTGTGATCTGGTTTATCCTGAACTATAACTTCCAGGGTATGACCAGTGATGTGACTACAAGCTTTGGGGCTATGATCGGTAAGGTTCTGGCTCCGGTGCTGGTACCGGCGGGACTGGGCGCATGGCAGATCGTGGTGGCCCTGATCTCAGGACTTTCCGCGAAAGAAGTGGTGATTTCCAGCTTCTCCGTACTTTACGGTGTGAATAATATCAGTTCACCGGAAGGAATGGCAACCCTTTCCAGCGCCCTGGGATCTATTGGCTTCGGACCGCTGAACGCCTATGCACTGATGGTGTTCTGCCTGCTGTATACCCCCTGTGTGGCAACTCTCGCCACCATCAGGAAGGAGACCCATTCTACTTCCTGGACACTGAAAATGGTGGTGTTCCAGCTGCTTTTAGCCTATGTGGCGGCTGTGCTGGTATTCCAGATCGGAAGCCTTTTCTAAGTAAACAAAAGGAGAAAAAACATGGATATTCTTCTTGCGGCAGTAAACGCAAAATATATTCATACAAACCTGGCAGTCTACAGTCTTCGGGCTTACTGCCGGGAATTCTCCCAGAGGATCTCTCTGAGAGAATATACCATTAATCAGGAAAAAGATCAGATATTGAAAGACATATACCACAGGGCCCCAGAGGTTCTGTGTTTTTCCTGTTATATCTGGAACATTTCTTATGTAAAAGAACTGATCCGGGATATCCATAAGATCCTGCCGGATACCGTCATCTGGGCAGGAGGTCCGGAGGTATCTTACGATCCGGAAAATTTTCTTGAGGAAACGCCGGAAGTCTTCGGCGTTATGCTGGGGGAAGGAGAGGAGACCTTCCGGAAACTGGCGGAATATTATGTAAATAAAAAAGAGGAAGAGGGATTGTATAAGATTCCCGGGATATGTTTCCGGGGAAAAGAGGGAACCGTAAATTCCGGCTTTCCGGAAGTCCTGGATATGGACCGGCTGGTATTCCCTTATGAGGATCTTTCTTCCTTTTCTCATAAGATCCTTTATTACGAGAGCAGCAGAGGCTGTCCTTTTTCCTGCAGCTACTGTCTGTCCTCGGTAGATAAAAAACTCCGTTTTAAAAGCCTGGATCTGGTGAAAAAGGAACTGAAGATTTTTCTGGAGGCAAAAGTTCCTCAGGTGAAATTTGTGGACAGAACTTTTAACTGCCGGGAGCGCCATGCTCTTGAAATCTGGCAGTATATCCGGGACCATGATAATGGAGTGACCAACTTTCATTTTGAGATCGGCGCAGATCTTCTCACAGAAAAGGAGATCGCTTTGATCCGGACTATGCGGCCGGGTCTGATCCAGCTGGAGATCGGCGTTCAGTCTACGAACGAGAAGACTCTGAAAGAGATCCGCAGATATGCCTCTTTTGAGAAGATCGCGGCCAAAGTCCAGGCTGTTCATGAGGGTGGGAATATCCACCAGCACCTGGATCTGATCGCCGGTCTTCCCTGGGAGGATTACACCAGTTTTGCCAGGTCTTTTAACCAGGTATATGATCTGGAGCCCCAGCAGCTCCAGCTGGGTTTCCTGAAAGTGCTGAAGGGATCCTATATGCATGAGAAAGCGGGGGATTACGGCTGCCTGTATAAAGATAAAGAACCCTATGAGGTTTTGAAGACCCGCTGGCTTTCCTACGGGGATATTATCCGGCTGAAAAGTGTAGAGGAAATGGTAGAGATCTATTATAACAGCGGCCAGTTTTCCCATACTGTGAAAGCTGTGGTAAGGGAATTTTCGGATGCATTTACTTTTTACGAGGCTTTGGGAGCTTTTTATGAGGAGAAAGATTACGACACCCTGTCTCATTCCAGGATCCGCAGATATGAGATCCTTCTGGAATTCCTGGAAGAAAGAGGAACGGATCCTCTGGAATTTTATAAGGCGCTGATGATCTTTGACCTTTATGCCAGAGAGAATATGAAGACCCGACCTTCCTGGGCGGCAAAAAGAGATCCTTATAAGGAAAAGATCCAGGCTTTTTATGAGGGAGAGAAAGAAAATCCACGATACCTTACAGGGTACGAAAAGTTTACTTCACGGCAGATGGAGAAGATGACTCATCTGGAGATCTTTACCTGGAATGTGCTGGAAGGAAAGAAGGAACAGGGGGATTATCCAGTGCTGTTCGATTATCAGAAACGGGATCCCCTTACCAATGACGGACGGATCTGTTTGGTGACCCTTTAGCAGAAGGAAAAAGCAGAGCAGAAAACAGGGCTGTTTTAGAAAGCAGGTGAAAAATGGCTTCAAAAAGAACGAAAGAGATCCTGGAAAAACTGGACCAGGTTTATACCAGAGAATATAAATGTTATCTGAATTATGAGACTCCGGAACAGCTTCTGGTGGCCACTATGCTCAGCGCCCAGTGCACCGATGCCAGGGTAAATGTGGTGACCAAGGATCTGTTTAAGAAATATCCGGATATGGAGGCTTTTGCCAAAGCGGATCTGGAAGAACTGGAGCAGGATATCAAGCCCACAGGGTTTTATCACAACAAGGCGAAAAATATCATCGGCTGCGCCAGAAAGATCTGCCTGGAATTCGGCGGGAAAGTCCCCCAAAGCCTGGAGGATCTGGTAAGCCTTCCCGGAGTGGGAAGAAAAACCGCCAATGTGATCCGGGGGAATATTTTTCATGAACCCAGCGTAGTAGTAGATACCCATGTGAAAAGGATTTCCAGACGGCTGGGTCTTACAAAAGAAACTGATCCGGAGAAGATCGAAATGGATCTGATGAAGGTGCTGCCAAAGGATCACTGGATCCTGTACAACATCCAGATCATCACTTTTGGCCGTCAGATCTGCTTTGCCAGATCTCCAAAATGCGAAGAGTGTTTTCTGACAGAATACTGTACAGAATATAAGAAACTTCATCAAAGAAAGAAAAACGGGAAATAACTATGAGAGAATATGTATCTCTGGACCTGGAGACCACAGGTCTGGAACCGAAAAAAGACAGGATCATTGAGATCGGAGCGGCAAAGATCAGAGACGGGCAGGTACAGGAAACCTACAGCCTTCTGGTGGATCCCCGGGTAAAGATCCCGGAAAGGATCACAGACCTTACCGGGATCAGCGACCAGATGGTAGAAGGACAGCCTTTTGTGGAAGAGGCAGTGACGGGATTGCTGGAGTTCTGCGAAGAACTGCCTCTTCTGGGACATAACCTGATGTTTGATTACAGCTTTGTAAAGCACAGTGCGGTGAATATGGGACTGCCCTTTGAAAAACAGGGGATGGATACCCTGAAGATCGCCAGAGTCCTTCTCCCGGATCTGGAGAGCAGAAGTCTACAGAGTCTGCGCCAGTATTACCAGATCCCTCAGCAGGAGGCCCACCGGGCGCTGGAAGATGCCCTGACGACCTTTCGCCTTTACGAAAGGCTGCGGGAAGCGTTTGGGGAGAGATCACCGGAGCTGTTTGAACCGAAAGCCCTTATCTATAAGGTAAAACGCCAGAGCCCCATTACGCCGGCGCAAAAACGTTACTTGCAGGATCTGGTAAAATATCATAGAATAAACCTTGATGTAGAGCCGGAGAGTCTGACAAAAAATGAAGCTTCCCGGCTGATTGACAGGATCCTGGGAACCTATGGAAAGATTGTGAGGTAGAGAATATGAGAAACAGGAAAGATTCGAAAAAACAGCAGATTTTTGCGGCTGTACTGGCAATCCTTATTGTGCTGGCTATGGTCGTGCCTCTGGCGGCATATGCGTTATAAGAAAAAGCAATGGGGCTTTGGGCCCTTTGATCGGAGGTTCGGAAGATGAAAATTGGAAAATTACCGGAACCTATGTTGATACGTTCCGTTTTAAAAGAAGTAGAACACAGGAGAGATGAGGTACTGGTAGGCCCTGCGGTAGGTCAGGACTGTGCGGTAGTGGAGCTGGGGGAAGGAGAGGTTTTTGTCCTTTCTTCAGACCCCATAACAGGCACTACCAAAGATATCGGCAGGCACAGCGTCCATGTAACCGCCAATGACCTGGCGGCTTCCGGCGCAGATCCTCTGGGGATCATGCTGACTATTCTTCTTACCCCGGATACCCAGGAGGGAGAACTCAAAGAAATGATGCGGGGGGTGGAAGGCGCCTGCAAAGAGCTGAATATGGAAGTTATGGGCGGCCATACAGAGATCACCCAGGTAGTAAAACAGCCTCTGATCTCTCTTACAGGAGTGGGAAAAATGAAGAAGGAAAATATCCTTACCACAGCTTCTGTAAAGCCGGGACAGGATATCCTGATCACCAAATGGATCGGTCTGGAAGGAACTTCTGTGGCGGCCAAAGAAAGGGAAGAGGAGCTTTTGAAAAAGTTTGCTCCCTCTTTTGTAGAGACAGCCAAGAATTTTGACCAGTATCTGTCCGTGGTCCCTGAGGCGAAGATCGCCAGGGACTGGAGTATTTCCGCTATGCATGATATTACAGAAGGAGGCGTCTTCGGCGCTCTTTGGGAAATGGGAAGCGGTTCCGGAGTGGGTCTGGATATTGATCTGAAGAAGATCCCCATCCGTCAGGAGACCGTGGAGGTATGCGAGGCCCTGGGTCTGAATCCCTATATCCTTATGTCCAGCGGTTCCATGATGATCGCCGCAGACGACGGATACGGCCTGGCAGAGAAGCTGAAACAGGCAGGGATCCCTGCTTCTGTAGTGGGAAAGGCTACTTCAGGAAATGAACGGATCTTAAGAAACGGAGAGGATACCAGATATCTGGATAAGCCTCAGAGCGATGAGCTGTACAAAATCTATCAGTAACAGAGGAAGAGAAAATGGCAAAGCTGAATATTGTATTATATGAGCCGGAGATCCCATCAAATACGGGAAATATCGGAAGAACCTGCGTGGCTACAGGGACCCGGCTCCACCTTATCGAGCCATTGGGCTTCAGGCTCAATGAAAAGGCGATTAAGAGAGCGGGAATGGATTACTGGAAAGATCTGGATGTGACGACCTATCTCAATTACCAGGATTTCCTGGAAAAAAATCCCGGGGCAAAGATCTACATGGCTACCACCAAGGCCCCTCAGGTATACACAGAGGTCCACTATGAAGAGGACTGCTATATCATGTTCGGAAAAGAAAGCGCCGGGATCCCCGAGGAGATCCTGCTGGAAAACCAGGAGACGGCCATACGGATCCCTATGATCGGAGATATCCGGTCTCTGAATCTGAGCAATTCTGTTGCCATCGTCCTTTACGAGGCCCTGCGGCAGAATCACTTCGATCACATGCAGCTAGAAGGACATCTGACAAAATATCAGTGGAAATAAACAATGGGGGATGTCGCATTAATCGAAACCGAGAATATGATTAAAGCGACATCCCCTTGTTTTTTGTGCGATACGACCGGCAAGCGCCTGCCGTGCTTGCACGGGCAGACATTTGCCGGGCAACGGACAGCGACAGGCTTTGCCTGGAGCCGCCCGCAGCATCGCAGCGGATAGGGAAGGACTCTTCCCTATCCGATCGTCAGGATTCTTTCTCGGGGCTTTTTGCCAGGGTGAAGATAAACTCTGTGCCAACCCCTTCCGTACTGATCACATTGATATTCTGTTTGTGGGCGTTAATGATCTCTTTTACGATAGAGAGCCCCAGGCCTGTGCCTTTCCGGTCTTTTCCTCTGGAAGAATCGATCTTATAGAAACGGTCCCAGATCTTTGGAAGGTTGGCTTTGGCGATCCCGCAGCCCATATCTTTTACGGAGACAAAGACGGTTTCGTGCTTCAGAGAAGATTCGATCTTGATCACAGAATCCTCCGGGCTGAACTTAATGGCGTTGTCAATAAGGTTGTAAAGCACCTGCTGGATCTGGACCATATCTGCGTGGACAAAGAGGGTCTGCCCTGTAAGAAGCAATTCAATAGAAATCCTCCGGTCTCTGCAGGTTCCCTCAAAAGTGGCGGCAGTGGTCTTGATCACATTGTTAATATCAAAATCCGAGTAGTCCAGATGACGTCCTTTCTGATCCAGGTTATTTAAAGTCAGAAGACTTTCTGTCAGTTTATAAAGCCGGTCGGTCTCAAAGACTACGATCTTCAGATACTTTTCCTGAAGTTCAGGAGGAATGGTGCCGTCCAGGATGGCTTCTGTATACCCTTTGATAGAGGTCAGAGGAGAACGGAAGTCGTGGGAAACATTAGCAATAAATTTTCTCTGGTAGCTGCCGGTCATGTCCAGTTCGTCAGACATATAATTCAGGGTAAGGGCCAGATACCCCAGCTCGTCTTCCTTGTCCAGGGGTATATTGTACTTCAGATTCCCGGAAGCGAAGGCGTCTGCTCCCTGAATGATCTTTTTCAGAGGCCGGTAGATCATGAAGGAAAATACCGGAATAATCACAGCCAGGACTATGAGAAAAATAAAGAACAAAATATAGATGATATTCAGGATATCGTCCCGTTCTCCATATACGATGGACATGGGAAGATGGATGGCCACATATCCTTCCACCCGCATATTTACAGTAACCGGTACCATGACGCTTAATTGTTCCTGGGAAAATTCGCCAAAGAAAAAACCGGTCTGATAGTAGGAACCGCTGGTGGTCCCGGGGTTAAAGTCCTCAATCTCGGGATAGTTTTCTGTATACATAGGTTCTGCCGTATTCATCAGGATCTCGCCCTGAGGACTGATCAGCCAGATGGAACACTCCTGATAGGAAGCCACTGTGCAGAGATTCTGGTAAGTATCCTCAGGGGAGAGGGTTTCCCGGTAATATTTTGTAGCTCTGTTAGAGGCAATGTCTGTGGCTTCCCGGTAAAGCTGATTGCTGTATACGGATTCTACATGATGTTCCGCCATGGAACTGCCTGCGAGGGCCACGATGAAAAAGCCAATGAAACCCAGTATAAAAAATGCCAGGACAAATTTTATATACAGGTATTTTTTCATCTGTTCTTTACCTCAAATTTATAGCCGATCCCCCATACCGTGGCGATAGACCAGGCCGGGTGGTCTTTGATCTTTTCCCTAAGACGCTTGATATGGACATCTACTGTTCTGGTATCCCCGATATATTCGTATCCCCAGATATGATCCAGAAGCTGCTCTCTGGTAAATACCTGATTGGGAGAGGAAGCCAGGAAATAAAGAAGTTCCAGCTCTTTTGGCGGCATGTCGATCTGATTTCCGTAGTAGATCACCGAGTAATTGGTCAGATTAATGGCCAGATCCGGATATTCCACATATTTTCCCGCCGGCTGTGTTGCCGGAGCCACCGTAGGCTGATACCTGCGGAGCACGGCTTTTACCCGGGCAACCAGTTCTTTAGAGTCGAATGGCTTGATCATATAGTCGTCTGCGCCCAGTTCCAGGCCCAGGACTTTATCAAAGATCTCCCCTTTTGCAGAGAGCATGATGATCGGTACGTTAGATTTGTGACGGATCTCCCGGCACACCTGGTAGCCGTCCATACCCGGAAGCATCAGGTCCAGCAGGATCAGGTTAGGCGCAAAGGAGGCAAAGGCTTTCAGGGCTTCCTCCCCGTCATTTACGATCCTGGTGTCATAGCACTCTTTTGTAAGATACAGAGAGATCAGCTCTGCAATATTGTTGTCATCATCTACGATCAGTATTTTCTGTTTTACAGCCATATATATCCCCCTTACTTTTTAAATTCCACAATGGTCACTCCGGCATCGCCTTCACCAAATTCTGCCAGATGAAAATTGTCTACATATTTTAGTCGTTTCAGATAATTATGGATACCTTTCCGCAGAGCGCCGGTACCTTTACCGTGGACGATCCGGACACTGCTTAAATGAGCCAGATAAGCGTCATCCAGGTATTTATCCAGTTCTCCGATAGCTTCGTCTACCGTTTTGCCCAGAAGATTGATCTCTGTCCTGACAGAGGCAGATTTATTCATGCGGATCTTTCCCGCGCCAGTCTTCTGAAGAGAGGGTCCGGTGATCACCGGTTCATCAATGAGTTCCAGATCTGAAAGCGCCACTTTAGACCGGAGGATCCCCATCTGCACATAAACCATACCCTTGGCATCCGGCTTGGAACTGATGGTTCCCTTTACATTCAGACTCAGTACCCGGACACTGTCTCCCAGAGAAATATCTTTTGCTGTGAGCGTGGACTTCTTTTTCGCAGGAGTCTTCAGAGCGATCTTCTTTCCGGCAGAGTCTGCTTTTTTGCGGAGTTTTTCCCTCTGGGCTTCCAGTTCTTTGGCGCTTAAAGTTTCTTTTCCGGCCTTGTTAAAGATCTTCATAGTCTGATCTGCGTATTCTTTGGCATCCCGGAGGATCCGGTAAGCTTCTTCATTGGCGTTTTGCAGGATCTTATCTTTCTGCTGATCCAGCTTATCCTGTTTTGCCTCTAACCGGGCCTTTAATTCTTTGATCTCTTTTTTATATTTTTCGATTTCTTCCTGCTCGGATTCAATGGTTTTGCGGCTTTCTTCCAGAGAGGAGAGAACGTCCTCAAAGGACTCGTCCTCCTGGCTGATCTGTTCTTTGGCCTTGTCGATAATGAAATCCGGCAGTCCCAGCTTGCTGGAAATGGCAAAAGCATTACTTTTTCCAGGAATACCGATGAGAAGCCGGTAGGTAGGCCGAAGAGTCTCTACATCAAATTCGCAGGAAGCATTTTCTACTCCCGGGGTGGAAAGGGCATAGACCTTAAGCTCGCTGTAGTGGGTGGTGGCCATAGTCCGGATCCCCTGTTCATGGAGATGGGACAGGATGGCTATGGCAAGGGCGGCCCCTTCGGTAGGGTCTGTTCCGGCTCCCAGCTCGTCAAAAAGCACCAGAGAATCCCGGTCCGCCTTTTCCAGGAACCGGACTACATTGGTCATATGGGAGGAAAAGGTACTTAAGGACTGCTCGATACTTTGTTCGTCTCCGATATCTGCGTAAACTTCCCGGAAAACACTGAGCCGGGAGTTGTCGAAGGCAGGAATATGAAGACCAGACTGTCCCATAAGGGTAAGAAGTCCCACGGTTTTCAGAGAAACGGTCTTACCGCCGGTGTTGGGACCGGTAACTACCAGAAGGTCGAAGTCTTCTCCCAGGCGGATATCAATGGGTACCACCTGATGTTTTTCAATCAAAGGGTGCCGGGCTTTTTTCAGGTCAATGATACCATCTGTATTAAATTGGGGCTCTGTGGCGTTCTGAGATTTTGCCAGAAGAGCACGGGCAAAGATAAAGTCCAGCTGAGTCAGGACCTTCTGATCATCCTGGATCAGTTCCAGGCTTTCAGCGGCAGTCTGGCTGAGACTGGAAAGGATTTTTTCAATCTCAGTCTGTTCCTGGACTTCCATTTCCCGAAGATCGTTATTCAATTTTACTACGGCCATGGGTTCTACAAAAACCGTAGAACCGGTGGAGGATTGGTCGTGGATCATACCGGGAACCTGGCCTCTGTATTCGGATTTTACGGGAATACAGTACCTGCCGTTCCGCATGGTGATCACTCCGTCCTGAAGATAGGTCCTGGAACTTCCGCTGATATAAGAGGCCAGCTGGCTGTGGATCTTTTCATTAATGTTCTTCATGTTCCGGCGGACCTGGCGGAGCCCCGGACTGGCGTCATCTGCGATTTCCTCCGGAGACAGGATGCAGCGGCGGATCTCAGAAGACAGAAGAGTGAGAGGTTCCAGAACTTCAAACATGGGATCCAGAGAATCTGTATTTCCCTCATCTGTATCCCTCCGGGAATAGGATTTTGCCCGTCCCGCATTTTCCAGAAGACCGGCAATGTCCAGAAGTTCTCCTGTTCCCAGGGTTCCTCCGATCTCCAGTCTTTTTAATGAGCCGCGGATATCCTTAACTCCTCCAAAGGATAGAGAGCCTTTCTGGAAAACTCTTGCCAGAGCGTCCGCAGTCTCCTGCTGGAGGATCTGGATCTGCGTCAGATCCTCAGAAGGCGTCAGGCGGCGGCACATATCCTTTCCCATAGGAGAAGTGGCAAAACCTTCCAGAAGTTCTGTGATCTTATAATATTCTAAAGTCTTTAAAGCTTTTTCATTCATCTTCTTCACCTTGTTAAAATCAAATTTTATGTCCATTCTATTCTACATGAAATGACCGGGAATGAAAAGCTTTTGAAACTCTTTTTTTCCAGGTCAGAAAGGAATATTTGTATATTCTTCATAAAAAGTTCATAAATTTTCAGTATAATAGACAAAAATATGCCAGAGCGCATTCTGAAATCTGACACATGGAGAGCAAGTAATATGGGCGAAGATAGAAAAGAAGAGTTTGACCGGGAAGAAAATCTGAAGGAAACAGACATAGAAGGGACAGGAGAAGAAAAGGAAAGCCGGGAAAAGGCGGAAGTCCAGGCCCAGCAGGATTCCCGGGAAGAAGCAGCCGAAAGGGAGAAAACTGAAACGGAGAAGGCAGAGACAGAGACAGAGGAATCCGGGGATTCTTATGAATTTATGAAGGAAACCATAAAGGCCAAACCGTTAGATAAGAAAAAACTGGCCAAGCAGATCGGAAAGCTGGCAGGGTCCGGGGCGGTTTTCGGACTGGCCGCGGCGCTGGTTTTCGGCGCCCTGGCGCCGGGACTGCTCCAGCGTGCTATAGATCGGAAAAACGACCAGGAGGTGCAGTTTCAAAACGGTACGGAGGAGACGGAAGAAGAACAGGAAGAAACTCAGGAGGATCCGGAAGACACACAGCAGGAGCAGACAACTATTATTCAGGAAATGACCCCGGAAGATTATCAGACCTTATATTCAGAAATCTTTTCCACCGCCCAGGAGGCGGAAAAATCTGTTGTGACCGTTAACAGCAGGCAGAATGACCAGGACTGGTTCCAGACTCCTTACGAAAGCCAGATTTCCGGGCTTCTGGTAGCGGAAAGCGGACAGGAATATTATATACTTACGGAATACAGGATCGTGGAAAATGTAGACCGGATCGAAGTGACTTTCTGCGACGGGACGACGATTGACGCACGGTTCCAGAAAGCAGACAGCAATACGGGATTTGCTATTGTGAAGGTGGAAAAGTCCCAGGTACCTGCGGAAACCCAGCAGGCAGTAGCTATCGCCCCTCTGGGAGAGTCCTATAATGTAAAACAGGGAGAACCAGTACTTGCAATCGGCAGTCCTATGGGGTATAGTGATTCTGTCGGTTACGGAATCGTGACTTCTACATCCAATGCTGTGTCCAGAGTGGACGCTCAATATGGCCTGATCGCCACAGATATCACAGGCAGCAGCAAGGGCAGCGGCGTGATCGTGAACCTGGACGGGGAGATCATCGGCATTATCGCGCAGTCTTTTGCAAATGAGGATACACAGAATCTGATCACCGGCCTGTCTGTTTCCGACAGCAGAGAACTGATCCGGACGCTGTCAGGCAACCAGGATATTATTTATATGGGAGTTACAGGGACCAATATCACTGCGGAGATTTCTGAGAAAAAGGGAATTCCCAAAGGGGTCTTTGTAGAAGAAGTGGAAGTGGACTCCCCGGCTATGCAGGTAGGGATCCAGAACGGCGATGTGATCACCGAGATCAATGGGGAGACTGTGGAAACTGTGAAAGGATACCAGCAGCAGTTAAAAGCCTGCAAAGCAGGAGAGACTATTGACGTGAAAGCTATGCGCCAGGGTACAGAAGGGTATGTAGAGGTATCTTTTAAAGTAACATTAAAGGCAAAATAGAAAGGGCATGAAACCATGAAATTTATCAGTGAACTTCATGAAGGAGAAAAAATATCAGGAATTTATTTGTGTAAACATAAACAGGCGGCTGTGACCAAAAACGGAAAGCCTTACGAAAACCTGATCCTTCAGGACAAAACAGGAACCATAGACGGAAAAATCTGGGAACCCAATTCTCTGGGAATTGATGAATTCGATCCTTTGGATTACATAGACGTAGTAGGAGATGTGACCAGCTTTCAGGGAAGCCTGCAGGTAAGTATCAAACGGGCAAGAAAAGCCGGGGAGGGAGAGTACGACCCGGGAAATTACCTTCCGGTAAGCGATAAGAACGTAGACACCATGTATCAGGAACTTTTAGGCTGCGCGGCCCAGGTGAAAAATCCATATCTTCACCGGCTGCTGATGAGCTTTTTTGAGGAAGATGAAGAATTCGTCCGGGCCTTTAAAGGAAATTCTGCTGCCAAGACTGTTCACCATGGCTTTATCGGCGGTCTGCTGGAACATACTTTAAGCGTGACCAGGCTTTGTCAGTATTATTGCAAAACTTATCCGATCCTGAATCAGGATCTGCTGCTTACTTCTGCTATGCTCCACGATATCGGCAAGACCAGGGAACTGAGTCCTTTTCCAAAAAACGACTATACCGATGACGGCCAGCTTCTGGGACATATTATGATCGGGGCAGAGATGGTCCATGATAAAGCCAGGGAAATCCCGGGATTTCCGGAGAAGCTGGAGAGTGAAGTAAAGCACTGTATCCTTGCCCACCACGGGGAACTGGAGTATGGCTCTCCAAAAAAACCGGCTCTGGCAGAGGCAGTCGCCTTAAATCTGGCGGATAATACCGACGCTAAGATGGAAACTCTTACGGAAATCTTTAACGGAGCCGGAGAACAGAAAGACTGGCTGGGATATAACCGTCTCTTTGAGTCAAATCTGCGGAAAAGCAGTCTGTAAGTGAATAGGGGACCCGCCCCGATATGGGCATGAAAGTGGGATAAATATCCCACGATATGCGAATATTGGAGAGGATTGTGGGGCGATAAACGTCCGGTGGACGTTTGCTTAGCGCCGACCGAAGCGGTAGCGAAGAGTGCGCAGCACGCAGCAATCCGTAGGTATCATAGTTGGGGGCTTTTAAACTGTGCAATCGGGAAAACAGACAAGTTATTCGGTGTAGCTGATTATGAAATGATGTACTGGTACAGAGAACAAAAAAGCAGAAGCTGTCCGGACAAAGCAAAAGTCCGGCTGTTTTTGCTTTTTTCATGTGAAAGGAAAAGGAGAGTCTATGGAATTTAAGAAAAATGATGTTTTGATAATTGATATAGAGGATATGGGCCATGACGGAGAAGGGATCGGAAAAGCAGATGGCTATACTCTGTTTGTAAAGGATACGGTCATTGGGGACCGGGCAGAAGTAAAGATCATGAAGACCAAGAAAAATTATGGCTATGCCCGGCTTCTGAAGGTACTCAGACCTTCCCCGGACCGGACAGAACCCAGATGTCCCATTGCCAGAGCCTGCGGGGGCTGCCAGCTCCAGTTCCTTTCCTACGAAAAGCAGCTGGAATTTAAGAAAAAGAAAGTCCTGGAAAATCTCCAGCGTATCGGAGGATTTGCGGATATACAGGCGGAAAGGGTCCTGGGAATGGAAGATCCCTGGCGTTATCGGAATAAAGCCCAGTTTCCTGTGGGAAGAAACAAAGAAGGAGAAATCGTTACAGGATTCTACGCAGGAAGGACCCACAGTATTGTGCCAAACCGGGACTGCCTGCTGGGAGTGAAGGTAAATGAAGAAATCCTTAACCGGATCCTTACTTATATGGAAACCTGCCATGCAGAACCTTATGACGAGAAGACAGGAACAGGCCTGGTCCGCCATATCCTTCTCAGATACGGTTTTAAGACCGGGGAGATCATGGTCTGCCTCATCATTAACGGAACCAGGATACCGGCCCAGGACAGCCTGGTAGAGGCTTTAAAAGATATCCCCGGAATGACCAGCATTTCTCTTAATGTAAATGCTAAAAGAAATAATGTGATCCTGGGAGAAAAGGTGATCCCTCTTTGGGGAAAAGAATATATCACAGATTATATCGGAACGATCCAGTATCAGATCTCTCCCCTGTCCTTCTATCAGGTAAATCCGGTACAGACAGAGAAACTTTACGGAACCGCTCTGGAATATGCGGGACTTACAGGGAAAGAGACAGTCTGGGATCTCTACTGCGGGATCGGAACCATCTCCCTGTTCCTGGCCCAGAAGGCAAAACAGGTCTACGGAGTGGAGATCGTCCCTCCTGCCATTGAAGACGCCAGGAGAAACGCCAAGCTGAACGGTATCATAAATGCGGAATTCTTCGTAGGAAAAGCAGAAGAAGTCCTGCCGGAAAAATACGAAAAAGAGGGCATATACGCAGACGTGATCGTAGTGGATCCTCCCAGAAAAGGCTGTGATGAAGCCGTGCTGGAAACCATGCTGAAAATGAAGCCGGAGAAGATCGTATATGTAAGCTGTGACTCCGCTACCCTGGCAAGGGATCTGAAGGTGCTGTGCCAGGAGGAGTATAAGTTGGAAAAAGTGGCAGTATGTGATATGTTTCCGCAGGGGGTGCATGTGGAGACGGTAGTGCTGCTTTCCCAAAAAAACTGATAGCACAATCAGTGTAAAAGTAGAGTTTGGCGAGAGAGGGCAAAGTACCACTTGATAATATCGCTAAGAGAGCCGAAGCGTACAAACCGAAAAAGTGAGTTACCTACAAAATAATAAAGGAATACATAGAGGCAAAATATGGCTTCAAGGTACATACCGCTTATATAGCAGAGGTAAAAAGAAGTTTGGGTTTGCCAATGTATGATGTCCCTAATGCGGTAGAAGAATTGAAACAGCCCAGGAAGCATCCGACAGCAGAGAAAGTGGAGGCGATAAAGGATGCCTTGAAACATTTTGAGGTGATTTAATGACAAAGCCGCTTGTTTATTGAATGGGTAAGCGGCTACTTTATTATAATTAGTGTACTGGAATATTGGAAAATCAATTATTGAAGAACAGGGAGGTAATGGAAAGGCGGAATATGGGACAGGCTTATTGAAAGAATTGTCAAAGCAAATGACTCAAGATTTTGGGAAAGGATTTACCGTTGCCAATTTGAAAAATATGCGACAGTTTAATTTAACATTTCCAAATGGCTACGCACTGCGTAGCGAATTGAGTTGGACGCATTATCGGCTTTTGATGCGAGTGGAGAATGAAAATGCACGAGAATTTTATATGCAGGAAGCTGTAAAATCCCAATGGAGTACCAGACAACTTGAACGTCAGATAAATTCATTTTTCTATGAAAGATTATTATCCAGTAAAAATAAAGAGCAAGTTGCAGAGGAAATACAGACATTAGAGC
>ERZ1090879.779-NODE-779-length-18848-cov-29.139733_pt1 | contig 18848 bp, 18 predicted proteins | sample MGYA00478472_ERZ1090879 | MGnify/ENA primary metagenome ERZ1090879 (study PRJEB33644, sample SAMEA5815723) | chicken gut metagenome | biome: Chicken; feature: Gastrointestinal Tract; material: Caecum | place: Ireland | collected 2019-01-01 | study: A study of the... | reverse complement strand
GGAGGAAAGCCCGAATGGGGCTCCCCGCAAAATGTACATTTTGTGGGGTCCCCGGGAAGGAGGGGGTACAATACTTCCATGTTGTGGGGGTATATTCACACCCCCACACCCCGACAGAGTGACGTAGCTAATAAGCGTGTGTTTGCCGTGCACTTATTCGTATCAACATTGCTTTGCAAAGTGCATAACGCGGGTGGGCGGAAGAATACACTTTTCAAGTGGAGTGGGTGAAGAGGATCACGGGTATGACTGCGGCGCTCGGCTGCATCCTGGTGATGGCGGTCGCGGGCGAAATTTGTCTGAAAATCGACGTCAAGTGGTATTCCGCGCTCGTAAAACCCGTTTTTATGCCGAGTGCGTTCGGTTTCTCCGTGCTTGTCACGCTGGTGTACGCGTGCTGCGCCGCGGTGATAACGCGCCTTGTGGTGAAGAAGAAGTTTTTTCCGTACATGGCTGCGCTCGCGCTTTCCGGAGAGCTTGCCGCGCTTTATCTTTCCACGGTATTCCGCATGAAGAGTCTTTACGGCGGAGCGGTCGTGATACTGCTTCTTTTCGCGGTATCGTTTTTTCTGGAAGTGAGATTTGCCGCGGAGGACAGAGTGCTTGCGGTTTCGTATTTCCCGGTGCTGGTTTTCAACGGATTTTGTCTTGTGCTGTCGTTCGTGCTCGCGCTTTCCAACTGAAATGCGCCTCCGCGCTCCGGCAGCGGCATATTATGACTTGATAAAGAAGAATTGTTTTGGTATAATATCCTAAACTATGTTCTTTCGGCCGAGCGCGCGTCTGCGCGCGTGGGCGTGGGAGGGTTTATGCTGCTTGCCATGGACATCGGCAACACCAATGTCAAGATAGGGATCTTCAAGGGGGACGAGCTTGCCTACACATGGCGCGTTTCCACCGTCGCGTCCCACACCGCGGACGAGTACGGCATGGTCATCTACGACCTGCTGCGCCAGGGCAGACACACCTTCGAGGACGTGGACGGCGCGGTGATGTCGTCCGTCGCGCCCTCGCTCAACTACACGATAGAGCACATGTGCTCCTACTACACGGGCAAGCGTCCCATAGTGGTGGACCACCGCACGCGGACGGGCATAGAGCTGTGCTACGACAATCCTTCCGAGCTCGGCGCGGACAGGATGGTGGGCGCGGCGGCGGCGTACCGCTTTTACGGCGGTCCGGTGATCGAGGTGGATTTCGGCTCGGCGACGACGTTCAACCTCGTCACGGCGGAAGGGAAGTTCATCGGCGGCGCGATCGCGCCCGGCGTCAAGACCGCGACAGAGTCGCTGGTGCATACGGCGGCGAAACTCCCCAGAGTGGAGCTCTCCACGCCGGAGAGCATCGTCGGCACGTCCACGAAGAGCTGTATGCAGTCGGGCATCATCTACGGCTATGCCGGGCTTGTGAAATACATGGTGGCAAAATACCGCACCCTCCCCGAAATGAAGGGCGCGAAGGTCGTGGCGACGGGCGGTCTTTCGGAGCTTATCGCGGGCGTGGAGCCGGAGCTTATCGACATCACCGACCGCGCGCTCGCGCTCAAAGGGCTGAAATATATCTACGACCTCAACCGCGCGAAATAGCGCGAAATAGCGCGCCGGGGCGGCGTCCTGCGGCACGGAAACGGAAAACATACGGCGCAAGCCGTCACTAACTTTCAGGAGAATATATGAAAAAAATCGGAGTCGCCCTGCTCGGGCTGGGCGTTGTGGGCGGAGGGACGTATCAGATCCTCACCTCGCAGCGCGAATTCATCAAACGCAACGACGGTATCGACATCGAGATCAAGTGCATCCTCGAAAAAAATCTCGACAGATGTAAGGAACTCGGAGTGGACCTCTCCATAGTGTCCACCGACATAGACAGAGTGGTCAGCGATCCTGAGATCTCCGTCGTGGCGGAGTTTTTCGGCGGTATCGAGCCGGCAAAGACCTTCCTCATCAAGGCGCTGGAAGCCGGCAAGAGCATCGTCACCGCCAACAAGGAGATGTTCTCCAAAAACTGGCCGGAGCTGGAAGCGGCGGCGGAAAAGGGCGGCGGCGGACTTTACTTCGAAGCCAGCTGCGCCGGCGGTATCCCGATCATCCGCACTCTTACGGACGGTATGCAGGCAAATCACGTCACCTCTCTCAAAGGCATCGTCAACGGCACCACCAACTACATCCTCTCCCGCATGAGCGAGGAGGGGGTGGATTACGCCGCATGCCTTAAAGACGCGCAGGCGCTCGGATACGCCGAGGCGGATCCCACCGCGGACGTGGAAGGCTTCGACGCCATGTACAAGAACAGCATCCTGTCCTCCCTCGCTTACAAAAAGCGCGTGCCCGTCGACAAGATCTACCGCGAAGGCATCTCCGGCATCGCCGTCGAGGACATCAACTACGGCAAGGAGCTGGGGTACACCATCAAACTTCTCGCCATCTCCAAAAACCGCGACGGGAAGATCGAGGCGCGCGTGCACCCGGCGTTCCTGCCCTCAGGGCATCCGCTGTCGTCCGTCAGCGGATCTTTCAACGCGGTGTACGTGCACGGCGACAGCGTGGACGACATCATGCTCTACGGCAGAGGCGCGGGCGCGCTCCCCACAGGCAGCGCGATCGTGAGCGATATAGTCTTTGCCGCGGGCAGAACGGAGCACCGCAAGTTCCCGTGGGAGTTGGAGAGCGAGGTCAATGACGAGGACTTCGCGTCCGATTTCTCGTCGCGTTACTATGTCCGTCTCACCGTATCAGACGAGGAGGGGACGCTGAGCAAGATCACGGGCGTGTTCGGCCGCTGCGGCATATCCCTCGCCACCGTTGTGCAGAAGGAAGCGGTGTCAAGGGAGGTCGCCGTCATTTTTGTCACGCACGAAACCAGGGAGAGCACCATGCGCAAAGCGCTCGAAGGCATAGCGCAGCTCTCCGGCGTGGAGAATATCGCCGCGCTCATCAGGGTGGAAGAATGAAACAAGCGGAGTTCAAACGCGGAGCAGGCGTGCTCATGCCCGTCAGCGCGCTGCCGAGTCCGTACGGGATAGGGTGTTTCTCGCGCGACGCGGAGGTGTTTGCGGAGCTTGCCGCCGACATGGGTTTTTCGTGGTGGCAGGTGCTGCCTCTCACCATACTCGGCGCGGGCAATTCTCCGTATTCCGGCTACTCGACGCATTCGGGCAACTTCCTTTTCATCAATCCTCATTCCCTTTTCGAAGAGGGGCTGCTGACCGCGGAGGAGGCGGAGAGCGCGAAGTACGGCGGCGAGCCGTACAGGGTGGACTACGCCTTTGCGCGTGAGAACATTACACGTGTTTTACGCATCGCTTTCGGGCGTATAAACTCCGATATACGTCAAAAGATCGACGCGTTCGCGGAGGAGGAAAGCTATTGGCTGGACGACTACGCACTCTTTATGGCACTTGCCGCGCGCTACGGCGGCGACTGGACGAAGTGGGAGAGCGGGCTTGCCTTCCGCGACGCGGGCGCGCTTGCCGCGGCGAGGAAAGAGCTCGCGGACGAGATCGCGTATTATGTGTTCGAGCAGTACGAGTTCTACAGACAGTGGTACGCGCTGAAGGAAAAGGTGAACGCGAGGGGAGTGAAGATCATCGGCGATCTTCCCTTCTACGTCGCCACGGAGAGCGTGGACGTGTGGACGAATGCGGCGGAGTTTCAGTTGGACGAAAAAGGCCGTCCGCGCGCGGTGGCAGGAGTGCCTCCCGACGCTTTCGCCGCAAAAGGGCAGATCTGGGGCAACTGTCTTTACGATTTCGCCGCGATGAAAAAGAGCGGCTACAGGTGGTGGCGCAAGCGCATATCCCATTGTCTGAAGATGTACGACGCGCTGCGGTTGGACCATTTCCGCGCTTTCTACAATTACTTCTCCATTCCCGCCGGGGACGGCGACACCGCCGTCAACGGGCATTGGGAGTACGGACCGGGGCAGGAACTCATCGACCTCATGCTCGCCGACAATCCTTCCGCGCTGTTCATCGCGGAGGATCTGGGACTGATAGATCCCGATTGCAGGAAGTTCATCGACGGTACGGGCATACCCACGATGAGGGTGTTCCAGTTCGCGTTCGACGGCACGCAGAGCGTGCATCTGCCCTACTTCTACGACAGGACCAACGTCGCCTATTCGGGCACCCATGACAACAATACGCTGCTGGGCTGGCTGTACGAGATGAATCCGGACGCGCGCGCGTTCGCGCTCAAATACTGCGGCTTCACGGGCCCCGGATGGGGCAGCGGCGGTCCGTCGTGCCAGTCGACCAAGGCGATACTCCGTACGATAGCGGCTTCGTCCGCGGTGCTTGCGATATTCCCCGTGCAGGACATGCTGGGTTACGGCGCGGACACGCGCGTCAACGTCCCCGGTACGCCGGAGGGCAACTGGGAGTTCCGCCTTGCGTACGAGCTGATGATGTCCGTGGACAGGGACTTTTTCCTCGACATCAACAACACCTACGGCAGGCTGGGAGGCAGCAGGAGATGATCCTCTTTTTTGCGGAGGGAGAGTGTGACAGCGACGCGTTCATTAAGCATTGTTACGCGCATTTTGCGGACATCATGAACGCGGCCGGCGGCGACTATCCGCGCGAGGTGAACATCATCCGCGAGGAGGACGAAAAGCCGCGTTTCGACCGCGGCGGCGCGCACTTCTCGCTCTCGCATTCGCACGGGATCATAATGCTCGGCATCTCCCACAGCGAGATCGGAGTAGACATCGAGAAGATACGCCCCGTCGATTTCGGGAAATTCGCCTTCATTGAGGCGGAGGACGAGGAGGACTTCTTCAGGAAGTGGACGGAGCGCGAGAGCTGGCTCAAGTTCACGGGAGCGGGGCTCAGGGACTTTCGCAAGCCCGTCCCTGAGGACGCGCACTTCGAACATTTCGATGTGTTTGACGGTTACGACGCGTGCGTGTGCGCCGAACCGCAGAACATCACCGCCTATCTCATCGACCTTAACCACGTCGAGGGAAGAGAGGGGAACAAAGACGGCAACCAATAAGCATGCGGCAAAAAGACGGTTTTATCCGCCGTATGCGACAGATAAAACATCAATTTCGAAAAAGCGAGGAGTATTATGAACAACGATATTTTCGAGAAACTCAAAGCCATAGCGGTCAATCAGATCGGCATCGACGAGGAGAAAGTCACTCCGGAGAGCGACATCATCAAGGATCTCGGACTGGACAGCCTTGACATCGTCGATATGCTCATGAGCGTGGAAGAAACGTTCGGCGTCACCATAGACGACGGCGACGTCGCGGAGATGAAGACGGTCGCGGACGTGGTGAAGTTCATCGAGGACAACGTCGCCTGACGTTTGCGTATGGCTGCCACCGATAAAGCGGTCGAAGTCCTGCACCTGGTCAAAAACTACGGCGACGTGCGCGCCGTGAAGGACATTTCCTTCGAGGTGAAACGCGGAGAGCTTTTCGCGTTCCTCGGACTGAACGGCGCGGGCAAGAGTACGACCATCAACATACTTTCCACTATTCTCCCCAAGACGTCGGGCAAGGCGTTCGTGGACGGCTTCGACATCGACCGCGAGAGCGAGGAGATCAAGCGCAGGATAGGCATAGTCTTTCAGGGTTCCGTCCTGGACGACAGGCTTACCGTCGGCGACAATCTCGCCGTGCGCGCGTCCTTTTACGGGCTGCGCGGCGCCGCCCTCAAAGCGCGCGTGGCGGAAGTGACGGAGCTTTTCGGGCTTGCGGACATTCTCGCGCGCCCTTACGGCAAACTTTCCGGCGGTCAGCGCCGCCGCGCCGACGTCGCGCGCGGGCTGGTGCACCGTCCGTCCGTGCTCTTTCTGGACGAGCCGACCACGGGGCTGGACCCTCAGACGCGCCGCCGCGTGTGGGACGTGCTGCACACTTTGCGCCGTGAGACGGGCATGACTCTCTTTCTCACCACCCATTACATGGAAGAAGCGGCGGACGCGGACACCGTCGTCATCATGGACGACGGCAACATCGCGGCGGAGGGCACTCCGCACGAGCTCAAGACGCTGTACTCCGGCGACTACGTCAGACTCTACCGTCCGAGGGACGCCGCGACATCCGCACGGCTTGCGGCGGAGGGGTTTGATTTCGATTATGAAGGGGAGTGCTACCGCGTCAAGACGTCAAGCACCGCTGCCGCGCGCGATTTCGTCATCGCGCACCCGGATCTCGCGACGGACTTCGAAGTGGTGAAGGGGGACATGGACGACGTGTTCCTCCGCGTCACGGGCAAGAAGCTCACGGGAGGCGGCGCGGAATGACCTTTACACAGAAAATAACAGGTGAAATTTACGCTTTCTCGCAGCTGGTAAGGCGGCATTGCAAAGTGTTCCTGAAAGACGGCATGGCGGTGTTTTTCTCACTGCTTGCGCCGCTCATAGTTTTCATGCTTTACATTCTCTTTCTCGGCGAAATTCAAGCCGATACCGTGGCAGGATTCTTTCCCGAAGGAATGCCCGTGCCGGATGACGGCGTGCGCGCTTTCGTGGACAGCTGGATGGTCGCCGGAGTGCTCGGTGTGGCGTGTATAACGGTTTCCTTCAGCGCAAATTCCGTCATGGTGCAGGACAAGTGCAGGGGGCAGATCCGTGACTGCCTTGTTTCGCCCGTGCGGAAACAAACGGTCACGCTGGCGTATTTCGCGTTCAACTTCATCGTTACCGTCGTCATCGTTACGGTCGTATGCCTTATTGCCTTCGTGTATCTCGCGGCGACCGGGAGATTCATGCTGTCTGCGGGCGAAGCGTTCGCGGTCATAGGGACGATACTCTTTTCCTCTCTCTCATCCACGCTGTTCTCGGTGCTGGTGTGCGCGCTCTTCCGCACCGAGGGGGCTCTCAGCGGCTTTGTGGGCATTGTCAGCGCGGCGATAGGCTTCCTCATCGGCGCGTACATGCCGATGTCCGCATTCCCGGACGGGGTGGAGTATGTCGCGGCGCTGCTGCCCGGCACACACTCCGCGGGGCTTTTCCGCAACTTCCTCATGAGCGGCGCGCTGGAGAACCTCACCGCGGGACTCCCTCAGGCGGCGCACGACGGCATTGCCGGAGCATTCTCCATGGAGATCGATCTCTTCGGCGCAAACGTCGGTACGGACATCATGGCGGTGTACATAGCCGGAAGCATAGTGCTCTTCGCCGTGCTCAATCTCGTGTTGGGGACAAGGCTTCTCAATCTGCCGTCATACGGCGGCGCGTCGAAACTCTTCCGCCGCGGCAAGCGCGGAAAAGACGAGGGAGCAAAGCGGAAATAGAAAATATTCGCAAACAGAAAAAATGGTGATAATTGTACACGCAAAAGCCCGTCATTCCGATGGGCTTTTGCGTTTCGATTTCGATTTTTCGGTTGAAAGTGAGTTCGACGTTCGTGAGTCCGACGTGCGGTCAGCGAAGCTCCGGGACTTCGGATGTGAACAGTTTACCTGCAAAGATCCTTTCTTCTTCTGTCACAGGAAGTTCCTCCTTCGGATATGACGGAGCGGCGGATGCCGCGGTCTTTCGGTGCGTGCGGATGTCGGATGACGCACGGTGAGTGTTTTGCGCTTTTGCGCCGTGCGTGGTCAGATGCGTCTTATGATCTCGTCCGTGATGGCGCGGGTGCCTAGCGTGCCGCCTATGTCGGCGGTGCCCAGTCCGTCGTCGAGAGTGTCTTCCACCGCGCATTCTACGGCGTTCGCCTCCGCGCCGAGGTCGAAGGACAGACGGAGCATCATTGCCGCAGAAAGGATAGTGCCTATCGGATCCGCCTTGTCCAGCCCCGCAAGCGCGGGTGCGGAACCGTGGATGGCTTCGTACATTCCCACCGATGTCGCGCCCAGGGACGCGGAAGGCATGACGCCTATGCTGCCCACTATCGCCGCCGTGAGGTCGGAGAGGATGTCGCCGAAGAGGTTGGAAGTGAGCAGCACGTCGAATTGCGACGGCGCGAGCGCGAGCTGCATAGCCGCGTTGTCCACATACATCATGTCGAGCTGCACGGAAGGGTAGTCCTCCGCGATGTCGCTCACGACTTTGCGCCAGAGTTTCGAGGACGTGAGCACGTTGGCCTTGTCCACGAGGCAGACCTTTTTGCGGCGCGTTTCGGCAAGTTCGTACGCGATGCGCGCCACGCGCTCGATCTCTATCTCCGAATAACTCTCCGTGTCGTACGCCTCGCGTCCCGTCGCACCCGTGCGGTAGCCGCGCTCGCCGAAATAGATGCCGCCCGTGAGCTCCCTTACTGTGACGAGGTCTATGCCGCGCTCCACAATCTCATCCTTCAGGGATGAGGCGCCTCTCAGCGCGGGGAAGAGCTTCGCCGGACGGATGTTGGCGTAAAGACCGAGTTCCTTGCGCATGGCGAGCAGCGCCGCTTCGGGACGCACGGGGGCGCTGTCCCACTTGGGACCTCCCACCGCACCGAGCAGCACCGCGTCCGCGGCGTGCGCCGCCTTTACTGTTTCCTCGGGCAGAGGGTGTCCCGCGGCGTCGATCGCCGCGCCGCCTATGAGCGCTTCGGAAAAGACGAATTCGTGCCTGAATTTGTCCGCAACGCATTCGAGCACCCGTCTTGCCGACGAAACTATCTCCGGTCCTATGCCGTCGCCGGGGAGCAGAAGTATCTTCGCTTTCATTGCTTCACCGCCTCCATGAGTCCGCCCTTTTCGAGTATGCGGGCGACGTAGTCGTCCATGGGCGGAAGGGTGTAACTCTTGCCCGTGGTGACGTCTGTCAAAATGCCGTTTTCGAGAGTTAAAACGTCGTTTTCGTTGATCTCATCCGCCATTTCGGGACTTTCCACAATGTAAAGACCGATATTGACCGCGTTGCGGAAGAAGATGCGCGCAAAACTTTTTGCAATGACCGCGCGCACTCCGGACGCTTTGATCGCGAGAGGCGCGTGCTCGCGGCTGGAGCCGCTGCCGAAGTTGCAGCCGCCCACGATGAAGTCGCCTTTGCGCACATTTTTCGCGAAGTCGGGATCTATGTCCTCCATGGCGTGCGCGCTGAGATTCTCCGCGCTCGCGTCGTTGAGATACCTTGCCGGTATTATCACGTCCGTGTTGACGTTGTCGCCGTATTTGAAAACTTTTCCGCCTTGCATATTCACTCCTTCGGGCACGCCAACACGCCCTGTATTGCGCTCTCGGCGGCAACGTACGGAGAGGAGAGATATACCTCGGACGTCACGTCGCCCATGCGCCCCACGAAGTTGCGGTTGGTGGTGGCGACGGCGCGTTCGCCGTGCGCGAGTATGCCCATGTATCCGCCGAGGCAGGGACCGCACGTCGGGGTGGACACCGCCGCGCCGCTGTCGATAAAGACGGAGGTCAGCCCTTCGTCTATGCACTTTTTGTACACTTCCATGGTGGCGGGGATGACGATGCACCTCACGCCGTCCGCGACTTTTCTGCCCCGCATGACGCTTGCCGCGGCGCGCATATCGGACAGCCTGCCGTTGGTGCAGCTGCCTATCACCACCTGGTCGATCTTCAGCCCTTCCGGCACGTCTTTGCCGAAGAATTTCACATTGGAGGGCAGGTGGGGGAACGCCACCGCCGGCATGACGGAGGAGAGGTCGAGCTCTATCGTGCGACCGTATTCCGCGTCCGCGTCGGGGATGACGACGTCGTCCGCGTCGTATTCCGCGCCGCGCGAGCGGAGATATTCCGCCGCCGCTTCGTCCACGGGGAAGAACGCGTTCTTCGCGCCGCATTCCACCGCCATGTTGGCGATGGTCAGTCTGTCGTCGACGGAAAGCGCGGAAACGTTCCCGAAAAATTCGAGTGACTTGTAGGTCGCTCCGTCCACGCCGAGCATGCCGATGAGCGTAAGTATGACGTCCTTGCCCGTCACGAACCTTTTGAGGGAGCCGGTGAGCACGATTTTTACGGCCTCCGGCACTCTGAACCACAGCTTGCCCGTGAGCATTGCCGCCGCCATGTCCGTTGAGCCCACGCCCGTGGACACGCAGCCCAGCGCGCCGTATGTGCAAGTGTGGCTGTCCGCGCCTATTATGAGCATGCCGGGACGGATGAGTCCGAGTTCGGGCAGGAGAGCGTGCTCCACGCCCGCGCGCCCTACGTCGTAAAAGTGTCTGATGCCCTGTTCCGCGGCAAAATCGCGCACCGTCTTGCACTGTTCGGCGGACTTGATGTCCTTTGCCGGCACGAAGTGGTCGAGGACGAGCACGACTTTGTCGGGATATTTCACCCTCTCTCCCGCCTTTTTCATCTCCTTGATCGCAACGGGAGAGGTGATGTCGTTGCCGAGGACGAGATCGACGTCCGCGGTGATAAGCTCGCCCGCGGCGACGCTGCCGCGTCCCGTATGTCTTGCGAATATCTTTTGGGTTGCAGTCATTTTCATAAGCGCCTCACACGATTTTTCCTCTGCCCGTCAGCTTGTATTCGAAGCTGTCGGTGAGGGCGGACCAGCTTGCCTCTATGATGTCCGTCGAGACTCCCACCGTGGTCCAGGTGTCTTTTTTGTCCGACGAGGTGATGAGCACCCTTACCATTGCGCCCGTGGCGGCGGAAGAGTCCACCACACGCACCTTGTAGTCGATGAGCGCGACCTCGTCGATCTGCGGAAAATGTTTGATGAGAGCGGAGCGGAGCGCCTTGTCCAGCGCGTTGACGGGGCCGTTGCCCGTCTCCGACACCGAGGTGACTTCGCCGTTCACGCAGATGGCGACTTCCGCCGTGTTCACGCCGCCGGGACGGACGGCTTTGATGCAGTAATGCTCCAGCTCGAAAGAGGGACTGAACGCGTTCATCATGCGTTCCGCCAGCAACACGAAACTGCCGTCCGCGTCCTCGAACTGGTATCCCTTCATCTCAAGCAGCTTGATCATATCCAGGATCTCTTTGGTCTTGGGATTGGATTTGTCGAGAGAGGGGAAGAGCCTCTCCAGCTTCTTTGCCACCGCGCTGCGTCCCGCGACCTCGCTGAGCAGTATGCTGTCGCGGTTGCCCACCGCTTCGGGCGAAACGTGCTCGAAAGTGCGCGGATCCTTGATGACCGCGTCCGAGTGCATGCCCGCCTTGTGCGCGAACGCCGCCGCGCCGACGTACGGCATTGCCGGATCGAGTTTGACGTTGCTTATCTCCGCCACCGCGTGCGCCGTGCGCGTGAGCGCGGTAAGATCCACGCCGCATTCGCAGTCGCCTTTGAGCACCAGATCCGCGATGATGGTGGAGAGATTGGCGTTGCCGCACCGTTCTCCGAATCCGAGAAATGTGCCTTGAATATGCCTTGCGCCTGCGCGCACTCCCGCGAGCGACGACGCGACTGCCGTGCCCGTGTCGTTGTGGAAATGCACGCCTGTCGTGACTCCGGGCAGAGCCTCCGCCGCGGCTTTGGTCAGTTCGTACGCCTTGTCGGGGAAGATGCCGCCGTTGGTGTCGCACAGAGTCACCGTGTCCGCGCCGGCTTCCGCCGCCGTGCGTATGCAGAGGAGAGCGTAGTCCATGTCCTCCTCCGCGCCGTCGTAGAAGTGTTCCGCGTCAAAGACGACGCGTCTGCCGTGCGACGCCAGAAAACGCACGCTGTCGCGTATCATGCGGAGGTTCTCCTCCTTTGTCGCGTGCAGCACCTCTTCGACGTGCCTTACGCTCGTCTTGCCGAATATGCACACGGTCCGCGCACCCGTGGCGAGCAGCTTGCACAGCCCCTCGTCATTTTGGGCGGGAGTGTTCTTGCGGCATGTCGAGCCGAAAGCGGCAAGTCGCGGCGAGGAGCACTCCTGAAAGAACTCCGCGTCCTTCGGGTTGGACGCCGGATCGCCCCCCTCGACGAGATCTATGCCTATGCCGGAGAGCAGGGCGAAGATCTGTTTCTTGTCCGAGAGGGAGTAGCTTATCCCTGCCGCCTGCGCGCCGTCGCGCAGAGTGGTGTCGTAAAATTCCAGCCTCATGTCATTCCTCTTGCAGAAGTTTGTTGGTGGCGTTGATGTATGCGATGAGCGAGGCTTCCAGCACGTCCGTGGAGATGCCTTTGCCCGTCATCACCTTGCCGTCCTCGGGGGAGGCGAGCTTGACGGTGGCTTCGCCGAGCGCGTCCTTGCCTTCGGACACCGAATGCACCTGATAGTCCGTGAGCTTGAAGTTCTGTCCCGTGAGGGAGTTGATGGCTTTGAATCCCGCGTCCACGGGTCCGTCGCCCGTCATACGGTCGGAATGTATCCTGCCGTCCGCTTCGAGCGATATGAGCGCGGAGGCGGAATTCTTGTAGGCGGTCACCTCGTAGTCCTTGAGCGAGTAGATGCGCTTCACGCGGCGGCGGTAGATGCCGGAGAGCAGCGCGTCGATGTCGCTGCGCGTGACCTCTTTCTTGCGGTCGGCAAGCTCCTTGTAACGGGGGAAGTAAGCGTCCACCTGTTCCGGAGTGAGGGAGTAGCCCATTTCTTCGAGAAGTTCCGAAAACGCATGTTTACCGCTGTGTTTGCCGAGGAAAAGTGTGTTTTCGGGCACTCCGATGTCTTTCGGACTCATGATCTCGTAGGTCGCTTTGTTTGCCAGCACGCCGTGCTGGTGTATGCCGGATTCGTGCGCGAAAGCGTTCTTGCCGACGATCGCCTTATTGGGGGGAAGCTTGATGCCGACGATGCCGCTCACGAGTTGACTTGTGCGGAAGATGCGTTCCGTCACCACGTCCGTGTACATGCCGAAACGGTCGCGGCGCGTCTTTATCGCCATGACGACTTCCTCCAGCGCGGCGTTGCCCGCGCGCTCGCCGATGCCGTTCACCGTGCACTCGATCTGCGACGCGCCCGCCTCCGCGGCGGCAAGCGAATTGGCGACCGCCATGCCGAGGTCGTTGTGGCAGTGCACCGCGATCGCGGCGCGGTCTATGCCTGCCACGTTTTCGCGGATGTAAGATATCATCTCCTTCATTTCGGCGGGCGTGGCGTATCCCACGGTGTCCGGGAAGTTGAGCGTCGTCGCGCCGGCTTCGAGAGCGGTGCGCGCGGCGCGCGCGAGAAACGCGTAAGGAGTGCGCGTCGCGTCCTCGAAGGAAAATTCCACATCGTCGGTGAGTGATTTTGCGTACTGCGTGTGCGTGCGTATCATCTCGACCGCCGTGTCCTCGTCGATGCGGAGCTTGTACTTAAGGTGTATTGGGGACGTCGCGAGAAAGACGTGCAGACGGGGATGCGCCGCGTCTTTCACCGCTTCCCACCCTTTGTCGATGTCCTCCTTGCGGCAGCGGCAGAGCGCGGCTACCGTGGCGTTTTTTATGACGGCGGAGATCTCTTTCACCGCCTTAAGTTCTCCCTCGCTCGCGGCGGGGAAGCCTGCTTCGATGACGTCCGCTCCGAGGCGTTCGAGAGCCTCCGCGACGTCGAGTTTTTCGTTGATGTGCATGCTGCAGCCGGGCGATTGTTCGCCGTCGCGCAGCGTCGTGTCGAAGATCCTTATCTTTCTTCCTTGATTGACCTTTTCCTGATTTACGTCCATAACCTTTATTTTATATCCTCATTTTCGATGTATTAAGTCGCATTTTTGCGGAGATTGATAAAAAATATGCGCGGACGCAGGTGCATATCCGCCGCTTTCCGCCGCATGCGGCAATACCGTCACGGTATTGCTTTCATGCGGAAGCGGCGGCGCAGAGCAGCGCCGCGCGGTTATAGTCGTATCGTGCCGGAGAGGCTGTCCGAGCCGCGTTCGAGTGCCGCGCCGCCGGTGCGCGCCATTTCGATAATGTCGTAGGCGGAGAGCACTTTGACGAAGTTGTCCACTTTGTCGGTGGAGCCGGTCAGTTCCAGCATCATGCTGTCCGCGCACACGTCGATGGCTTTCGCGCCGAAGAGGGTGCACAGGTCCACGATCTCGCTGCGGCGCGCGCCGCCCACCGCCACTTTGATGAGCAGAAGTTCGCGCGCGGCGACGTTCTTGACGTCGAAGTCCATTACTCTCACCACGTCCTCCTGCTTTTCGAGCTGGGCGACGATCTGTTTCACGGTGTTCTGCGCGGCATAGACCGTGATGGTCATGCGCGACCATCTGTCGTCCTCCGTGGCGCATACGGTCAGTCCGTCGATGTTGTAGCCGCGGCGCGAGAAGAGCCCGGCTATGCGTGAGAGCACGCCCGGCTGGTTGTTGACGAGGATGGAGATTATCTGTCTTGTTGCGTTGTCCATATTTCTCCTCGGATTCCTTTGTCTGCTTCCGTTTTCGCCTTCTTATATCCCCGTATTGATCGGGATCCTGAAGTCTATGACGACGGGGAGAGGCCCGTCCAGCGCGGCAGCCACGGCTTCTTCGACGTCCTCGTCCTCGTTCACGGTCACACCGCGCGCGCCCATAGCCTGCGCGAGCGCGGCGTAATCGACGTTGAGATAGAGCGCGTTCACGCCGGAGCCTTTGACCTTCCGTGCCGTCTGCAGTTTGCGTATCATGCCGAGCGCGTTGTTGTTGAGCACCGCGACCACGAGCGGAACGTGGTGTTTGACGGCGGTGGTAAGCTCGTTCATGTTCATGTTGAACGATCCGTCCCCCGTGACGACCAGGCAGGTGTCACCGCTTGCGAAATGCGCTCCTATCGCGGCTCCCATGCCGAAGCCCATTGCTCCGAGTCCTCCGCTGGTGAGGAAACGGCGGGGGGAGAAGATCTGCGCGTTGTGCGCCGCCCATTCCTGATGCAGTCCGACGTCCGTTGTGACGGTGACGTTCCGTCCGAGAGCCTGCGACAGCGCGCGGATTATCCGTGTGCCGCGGTTTTCTTCGCGGAAGTCGGCAAGCTCCGGATAAGCCCACACCGCCTCTTCCTTTTCGCCAAGGAGGGGCAGGAGAGCGTCGAGAGCCGCCGCCGCGTCGCCGATGACGGCGGCGGAAGCGTGCACGTTCTTGTCTATCTCCGCGCGGTCGGCGTCTATCTGCAGCAGAGGAATGCGCCGTTTGCGCAGTCCGTTGAACGCGCCGTACCTGCTGTTGAAGCGCGCTCCCACCGTGATGAAAAGGTCGCACTCCGACACCGCTTCCGCGGCGCGGATGTTGATGTCGGACAATACTCCGAGGTATCTCTCGTAGTCGGGAGGACAGCACCCTATGCCCATATACGACACCGTGACAGGCGCTTTGAGGAGCCGCGCAAGCGCGAGTATTTGCTGTTCCGCGCCCGCCTGCGCCGCGCCGCCGCCCGCGTATATCACGGGACGTTCGCTCGCCGCGATCATCTCCGCCGCGACGCGAAGCTGTTCCTCATCCGGTGCGGACGGGAGAGTGTGCTCCGGCACCGCGGGCTCGTATTCCGCCGAGCAGTCGAAGATGTCGGACGGTACGTCCACCAGCACGGGACCTTTTCTGCCGCTTTCCGCCAGCGCGAACGCGCGCCTTATCGCGGGAGCCATTTCCGACGCGCTCTTCACGATGATGCCGTACTTCGTCACGGGCATGGACACGTCGAAGATGTCCACTTCCTGAAAGCTGTCGTGTCCGAGCTGCGCCAAAGGGACGTTGCCCGTGATCGCAACGAGCGGCACGCTGTCCATATACGCGTCCGCAAGTCCCGTGACGAGGTTGGTCGCGCCGGGGCCGGATGTGGCGAGCACGACTCCCGCCTTTCCGCTGCGCCGCGCATACCCCTCGGCGGCGAAACACGCGCCTTGCTCGTGCGCGGTGAGTACGTGCCGTATGGAGGACTTCGCCAGTGCGTCGTAGACGGACAGAATGCTCGCACCGGGGTATCCGAAGATGTTCCGGACGCCCTGTTCCTCAAGACAGTTCACGAGTATTTTCGCACCGTTCAGCAGCATTCTTCCGCACGCGCGCCTTATGCGCGCTTTAACTCCTTACAAGAGATATCTCTTTATCAACTCATTTTACTACGCGTGCGCGTTTCCGTCAAGAAAAACAGCCTGCGGAGGCGGCGCCCGGGCGCATATTTGCATAAAAATTACAATTTTTTGCATATTATACGCCGTGTTTGCGAAAAGAGGGGATTGTGCGGAAAATTTATGCAAAATCGTTTGCCTTTTATAAACGTCGGTGGTAGTATGTTTGCATAATGAAACAAACAGGGAGGCAATCCATGAAAAAAATCAGCAAAATTCTGGTGATCGTGCTTGCGCTGGCAACGCTTGTCGGAGCCTGCTTCGCCTTCGCCGCATGCAATGATAACGAGGGAGCGACCAAGGTCAAAGTTTTAGACTTCGCACTGACTGAAGAAGCCTACGCCTTTGCTGTTCCGAAAGGTGATACCGAAATGCTCAATGCGGCAAATGAGCTGCTTGACGAGCTTAAGAGCACCGGACAGCTTGCGGAAATCATCAACTCCTTCTTCGAGGGCACGGCGACATTTACTTACACCAACCCTGCTAGCAGCGCCGGTTGTCTTGTCGTGGCTACGAATGCACAGTTCCCTCCGTTTGAATACACTTCCGGCAACAGCTTTACAGGCATAGATATGCAGATTGCATTTTTGCTTGCAGAAAAACTTGGTCGGACGCTGTATATTGCAGACATGGAGTTCGATGCGGCACTTCTCAGCATGGGAAATGCAACGCTTGCACCTACCGCGGATATAGCCATGGCAGGTATCACTGTCAATGCGGAACGTCTCCAGACGATGGACTTCACCAATACTTATTACAACTCCGCGCAGGTAATAATCGTCAGAGAGAATGATACGACGTTCGACAACTGCACGACGGCTGATGAAATCAAAGCGGTTCTTGCGCAGCAGAACATTTCGTACACCATCGGCACGCAGAACGGAACCACCGGTTTCATGTATTCTCACGGTGATGAAGGATTCGGCTATGACGGTTTCACCAATCTTACGACCAGAGGGTATTCCAACGGCGCGCTTGCTGTGCAGGATCTTTCCAACGGAGTCATCAATGCAGTCATCATCGACAGACAGCCTGCGCTCATGATCTCCGACAACATCAACAGCAGAATCTAATATGAGTCCTTGGGAAATATTTGTCGAGCAGTTTGTAACCCTTCAAGGTTATCTGACTGTCCTATCAGGCTTGCTGAACACCGTAATTATTGCGGTGTTCGGCTTGATTATAGGCTTTGTTCTCGGCAGCTTTTTTGCCGTTATAAAGTCAGTTCCGTCATATAAGAAACCGATCCCTATCATTCTGCAGAAGATCGTAGACATCTATGTTGCGGTTTTCCGCGGAACACCTATGGTCGTTCAGCTCCTTATCGTACACTTCATACTGTTCCCGGCAATGGGAGTGAGTTTCGGAAGTATCATTCTGTCCGATACTTTTGCAATACAGGGTGTTGTGATAGAAGCGGTTATCGCTTTCGGACTCAACAGCGCAGCATATGTTTCCGAAATCATGAGGGGAGGCATAAACTCTGTAGACAAAGGGCAGCTTGAGGCGGGCAGGGCGCTCGGGCTCAGCTATCCGACCGCAATGGTGAGGATAGTTGTACCGCAGGCGGTCAAAAATATAGTGCCGACTCTTGGTAATGAATTCATTGCATTGATCAAAGATACGTCTGTTGCCGGACTTATTTCCGTAATAGATCTTACAAGAGCATTCCAAAACATAGCAAACAGCACATATGAATTCGTCGTGCCGTATCTCATGCTCGCCGTTTTCTACCTTGTGATCGTCATACTCATCACAATGGTAATCAAACTGATAGAAAGGAGGTTCGCCAAGAGTGACAGAAGAGTTAGTGCGAAATGATTTTTCCGTCGGCGCGGAGGAAGATACCGCCGCGGCAGGCGCAGAGCAGTCTGCGGAAAGCAAGACCGGCGAACCCATGATAGAAGTCGTCAACCTCACCAAGAAGTTCGGCGATCTTCTCGTGCTGGACGACATCTCCGAGTCGGTCTACGCCGGGGAAAAGGTGGTGGTCATCGGACCGTCCGGCGGCGGCAAGTCCACATTCCTCAGGTGTCTTAACTGCCTTGAGGATCCCACTTCCGGGCAGATATTCTTCGAAGGCGTGGACCTTGCGGACCTCAAAGTCAACATCAACGAGCACCGCAGGAAAATGGGCATGGTGTTCCAGCAGTTCAACCTGTTCAACAACCTTACGGTCAAGAAGAACATCACTCTCGCGCCCGTGAAGATCGGCATTGCGGACCTCAGGAAAGCGAAGACGCACAACCTCGTCACGCCCCTTTACAACAAGTGGTTCGCGCGCTTCGGCGCGGGGCACAACGCACGGATAGAGAAAAAGCGCATTATGCTCCAAAACGAGGTTGAAACGCTCAAAACGGCGCTTGAACCCGTTGTTGCGGAGTGGGAGCAGACCAAGACCGTTGAGGAAGTGGCGGGGAAGAGCGTCGTAAGTTACGATCCGGAACTCACGAAAAAGAAGCTGAAGATCACGGCGCAGCTGGAAAAGAAAGAGCGCGCTCTGTCGCATGCCGTGCCTGCGCACGAGATGGAGCCTGTCGAGCTTCCTGCGGCAAGCGCCAGAGAAGTGCGCGCCGCGGCGGAAGAGAATGCCATGCGCCTGCTCAGGCGCATAGGGCTTGACAGCAAAGCGGACGCCTATCCGTCCACGCTTTCCGGCGGACAGAAACAGCGCGTCGCCATAGTCCGCGCCCTTGCCATGAGTCCCAAGGTCATGCTCTTTGACGAGCCGACTTCCGCGCTCGACCCTGAGATGGTGGGCGAAGTGCTCGACCTCATCAAGCAGGTGGCGGACGAGGGTATGACCATGGTCATCGTCACGCACGAAATGGGTTTTGCCCGCGAGGTCGGCACGCGCATTCTCTTCATGGCGGAAGGGAAAGTGCTCGAACAAGCGCCGCCGGAGGAGTTTTTCGGCAATCCGCAGCATTCGCGGCTCAAAGAGTTCCTCGCAAAAGTCTTGTGAGGGAGCACAAAGCAATCAAAAAGGCAGGGCATTCGCCCTGCCTTTTCATATTCAACCGTTCTGTCGTCACTCC